>OBKM01000826.1_pt1 | contig 14184 bp, 13 predicted proteins | sample 1519691 | NCBI WGS metagenome assembly OBKM01 (sample SAMEA37050418, study PRJEB22526) | metagenome | biome: saline pan; feature: lake; material: water | place: Egypt | collected 2015 | depth 0.5 m
TACCCTCAAGGAGCGACCGGCGTCAGCCGTGAGCGAGTAGGGTAGGGTAGTTCACCGTTCTTCATCGCTGGGCTGCTCGTGATTCCCGCCGCGCTCTCGATTTCGGAGTTGGGAACCGCGATGCCGGAAGCTGGCGGTGATTACGTCTTTATCGAACGCGGCATGGGGCCGGGGATTGGCACTATTGCCGGCATCGGCACCTGGCTGACACTGCTGTTTAAAGGGGCACTCGCCTTGGTCGGTGGGATGTTCTATCTGGAACTGTTTTTGTGGCTCCCGAATCTCACCGCTGCCGCGGTCGTGCTTGCGAGTTTGCTGATTTTCATCAACCTCATCGGTGTCAAACAGACCGGTGGTCTCCAGTTGATTATGGTTATTGTGATGGTTGTCATCCTGGCCGTCTTTATTGCCGCAACGATGACCCGCGTCGAAAGCGGCAACTACGAGCCGTTCTTTACTGATGGATTTGCTGGGCTGACTGGGGCAGTAGCACTCGTTATCGTCTCGTATGCGGGTGTCACAAAAGTCGCCAGCGTTGCCGAAGAGATCGAAGATCCGGGCCGGAATCTCCCGCTTGGACTGCTCATCTCACTGGTTATCACGACGCTGCTGTACGTACTGATTGTGTTCGTCCTCGTTGGGATTGTCGAGGCCGACACACTGCGTGGAACAAATATCCCGATGGCGATTGCAGTCGAGCCGCTGTTTGGCACTCCCGGTGTGGCGTTAATCGTTTTGGCGGCGATTCTCGCGCTTGTCAGCACTGCCAACGCTGGTATTCTTACTGCCTCGCGGTATCCACTCGCGTTGAGTCGTGACAAGCTTGTTCCACCCGTTTTCTCCTACGTTCATCCACGGTTTGCGACGCCGATGGTCGCTATTTTGAGCACCGGTGGCGTGATGATTCTGATCATCATCTTCCTCCCGGTCGAAGAGATCGCCAAAATGGCGAGTGCGTTCCAGATTCTCGTCTACTCGCTTGTCAACCTCGCGTTAATCGTCTTCCGTGAGCGAGATCTCGACTGGTATGATCCGGAGTTCGTGATGCCTGGCTACCCCTGGATTCCGATCTTTGGTGCGATCTCTGGCGTCTATATCATCACGCAGATGGATTTCCTCCCGCTTGTCGGTGCGGTCGGGATCTTCGTGTTAGGGATTCTGTGGTACTGGCTCTACGTCCGCGACCGTGTTGACCGCGAAGGCCATGCTGTCGATGCGGCCCGCCGACAGGCCGGTCGGCAGTTCGTTGCTGAGACCGGACAGCAGCTCCGCGATCAGCCAGGGAATGAAATCCTGATCGCACTCCGGAGTGACGCCAGTCGGCTTGAGGAAAACCGCCTGCTTGAGATCGCTGCTCCAATCGCCGCCAAGCGAGACGGCCATATCCGTGTGGTTCGGTTCGACGAGGTTCCTGACCAGTACCCGCTTGATCAGGCAGCCGAGCAGTCACCCGCTGACATCGAGTTCGAGGAGCGAACCGACGAGCTCTCGGCGGAGTTCGATGTCCCTATCGAAGTTGGTGAGATCGTCAGCCACGATACGAAACACGCGGTCGTCAACTACGCTGAACGGCGAGATGTTGATCTCGTCCTCACCCGATCAGATCCGGTGAGCCGACTCCGGACACTGTTTGGCCGGGATGCGGACTGGATTATCGACAACGCACCCTGTGATGTGGTCTTCCTCCAGCCAGGCAAAGTTGACCAACTTGATGAAATCGCTATCGTCACCGACCGCAGCCCGCTCAACGATCCGCTAAAGCTCGAAGTTGCCGACGCAGTAGCTAGTGCTGCCGGGGCGAATATCCGGCTGGTGTTTGCTACATCCGCCGGCGTCTCGGATGCACTCATTGAGACAATCGAGGATTATCACCGCGAACTCGATGCACAGTGTTCCGTTTCGGTCGAGGGAACGATTCTCAAAACCAACAACACCGTTGATGATCTCCTCACTGAACTCCAGACAGCCGATATGGTGATGTTGACAACAACAACCCACCGGCGGCTTCCAGATCTACTGTTCCAACAGGAGTCTGACCGGATCGCAACCCGGCTTGAAAAACCTGTCTTGCTCGTTCACGCCCAGAAATCTCGGCGGGCAACGTTCCTTGAGCCAGTTGTCGACTGGTTCCTCTTCCGGAATAAGCAGACAAACAACGCCTGATCAGGGGACGACACCAACCGTCAGCAGCGTTCCCCACGTCCGGTACCGATCGACCATCGCCTCTCGCGTCTCCCACTCGTCGGTTGGAAACACCTCGGCAGGCGGGATCTCGATTTCTCGATCCGGAATCGTCTCCTGGCCAGCGACATGGAAGCCGGCTTCCCGAAACGCATCGCGGTACTGCTTGCGGTTCCAGCGTGTCATCTCGATAGCGATGTTGTTCTGCCACTCATGGGAGGCCTTGTTTTCCTCGTAGTAGTTGACCGCACAGTAGAACGTCCCACCAGAACTGAGCATCCGACGAAGCTCCTCTAGCGTGTGGCCCGGATCACGGGCGTAGTAGAACGCCTCCATCGAGACCGCGTGGTCGATGCTGTTATCGGCAAACGGCAGGGCGTCGAAATCGCCGATCAGAAAGCCGATATCTAAACTCTCGGTGTAGCTGTCAGCGTTGTGGGCCATCTCCGGTGAGCCATCAAGCCCGTAACCACGCCCGATATCGCGTGTTTCCTCTAATGCTCGCAGCGCGTACCCACTGCCGGTTCCCAGATCAACCACGGTCTCGCCTGCCTCGACTGGCATCTTCGACAACGCGTGTTTGGCGGTATGCCAGTGGCGTTCTTCCATTCCTTTATCTCGCCCGTCGGCTGCCCAGCTATCGAACTCTTCGCGCGCGCTCATACTCGTAATGTTGGGGGCAGGGATGAAAACATCCGCTATTTTCTCGTCAGTCACCCCTGCTTCGGTGCATGCTGCCAGCAAAACTGACCGACTGCACTGGGATGGTCTCGACGCAACGAGGCTGCTGAGGTGGTGTTTCGATGCTTTTAACCGAAATATCGGCTATCATTAGCCATGGCATTTCGGCGTGATTTCTGGTCTATCTACCGGGAAGCGCTTCCCATTCTCGTTGTCGCGCTTGGTGGCGGACTGTTTGCCGGACTCGTCCTTGAAGGGATGCTTGAAGCTGCTGCGGAACTCCCTGGGTTGCTTGTGATGGTGCCCGTCTTTTTAGCTACCCGCGGCAACGTCTACGGCGCGCTTGGTGGTCGCATCTCCAGTGGACTTCACCAGGGGCTGCTCAACCCGAAATTTGAGCGAAACGAGCGACTACTCAATGCGGTGATCGCCTCGTTCATCAATGGGATCGGCATCTCAATCGCTATCGGCTTCATCTCTTGGGGCGCGTTGACGGTCTTAGGCCGTGAGGCCGCTGCCTTGCACGTGTTAGTTGGTATCATGCTCATCGCCGGCGTGCTCACCTCGTTTGTCATGATCGGTGGGCTGCTGTTGTTGATTTTCACTGGCTACAAACTTGGATACGATCCCGACAATCTCGTTGGCCCGATTGTGACGACACTCGGTGACATCTTTGGGATGGCGTTTCTCTTCCTCTCGGTGATCATTATTGAGGTGATCATCTGATGGTGGTTCCATCCGGCTCGCTTGGCAGTTGGGAGACAAAAACCATCGTGACCAACATGTTCCCGCTGTTGGTCGTGCTCTCGATTATCGTGCTGTGGGCGGGCATCACGCTTGAAGATGCGGAGGAGCTACTCGAACAGTTCGGCCTGCTTGCGGTGATGGTGCCGACAATGGTTGATATGGGTGGGAATCTGGGTGCGATTCTCAGCTCACGGCTCTCGACACGGTTCCACCTCGGCACAACCGAGATCGATCTGAAAGATCGGGTGTTGTGGTCTAACATTGCCGCCATTCTCGCACTCGGGGCCACTATCTTCACAACTCTGGCTGTTGGTGCCTGGGCTATCGGGCAGGCAGTTTCGGCTATCGACGCCATCGCTCTCGCCGATCTGCTGTTGATCTCACTCACAAGCGGGATGGCCGTCGCTGTGATCGCTGTTGTCTTCAGCCTGCTGGCAACCTACGGCTCCTACAAACTGGGGATCGATCCCGACGATACGACGATCCCAATCGTCACCAATGTGGTCGATGTCTGTGGGATGATCATCTTTATCGGCATCTCCGGACTTGTGCTTTTCTGACCACCCCACTGGCTTCAATCAGTCTGCCAACGCATCAAAGGCTGCTGCTGTTGTTCGGGTACCTTTGGCAATTACCACATCGCCACCGCGGAGTTCTGCGTCACCGTCAGCCACCAACAGCCAGCCTTCGCTTGGACGGCGGATCGCAATCACTGACATCGTGACATCGGCGTCAGCAACACCGTTTGTGACGGTTGTTCCATCCAGGTCGCTTCCGTCAGCGACCTCCGCTCGGGTGATGATTTCGTCGCTCTCTTGGACAGCCATCTGGACAACTGGATGAACCTCGATATCCCGAAGCACGCCTTCGCTGATATCCAGGGCCGCATCGCTGATCACCTCTGTGCTGGTGCCGAGATGGATGAGTCCCCGGAGTGTCACTGGGTCGTCGCTCTCGGCGGCAGCCTGCAGCACCCACGCCTCAAACCGTGATTCGAGATTATCGACCTCGATTTCGAGATTGCTCACCTCTTCGGCGAGTTCTTCCTCATCGAACAACACGCTGCTGTAGGCGAGGTCGACCGCCAACTCTGAGAGGTTCTTCATCTGGATGATGGTATCAACCGCCCGTTTGAGATCGTCAGTCACCTCTGTTTCGGCTGGTCTACGATCATGGCTGGTGCCGGTCAGTGTTTCATACACCGATTCCATTGCTGCTTCTGGGCCGCGAAGGAAGGCCACATCGCCGGCGTTGATTGGTGTCTCTCGGCCAGGGTTGAGCAGCCACTCATCGCCACGCCGGAGCGCGATTACACGAATCCCGGTTTCAGATTCGAGATCAATCTCACCGAGAGTTTTGTTCGCATACGCTGAGTCGCTGGCAACCTCGCCGCTAAGCAGTGTTTCGACAGCCTCTGGGAGTGCTGCCCGCATCGCCTCGGGTAGCCCAATCTCTTCGAGTACAATTTTGGCGATATCGCCGGCAGCGTCACTGATCTGGTCTGTTGCCGCCACAATTCCAAGCACCGGCGCGAGCTTTTCAGCATCGTCAGGGCTTCGGGCAGCCATCAACAACCCCATCTGGGCCCGGATTTCGAGGGTATCCATCTGGTGTTCGAGCTTCAGCACCTCGGCTGCAAGCTCCGTGTTCTGCGTGAGCACAGCCGAATACGAGAGATCGATCAACAGCTCCGCGGTATCCTTCATCTCGATGAGCAGGTCTTTGACGTTCACCGGCTCATACGCTATCGGCGTCGATAGCTCCTCTCTCTCGGAGACATCCATACGCCAACCCAGTCGTGCGGAATACAAAAGGTTTCACGCTGTCGGCTGTGTCGCCGCCAACTGGCCTACTCAATCGATGCGTACTGCTCGGCGAGCTTCTCGGCGGCACCAGCCATCAACTCACGCTCCGCATCGTCAAGCTCCCACTCAATGATCTCTTCGACACCGCTTCTCCCGAGTTTGGCGGGAACACCAAAGGCCGTCTCGCTGTGGCCGAACTCACCATCGAGGACGACCGAGCAGGGCAGTACTTCGCCGGTGTCTTCCAGAATCGCCTCGACCGTGTGGGCAACGCCCGTTGCTGGCCCCCATTCGGTCGCGCCTTTGCGCTCGATAACATCCATCGCCGACTGCTGGAGTGATTCCAAGATGGTCTCGCGTTCTTCGGGGCTGAATGTTTGGTCGCGGCCATCGACCCGGACTTTTGAGAAGACTGGCACCTGGTCGTCGCCGTGTTCACCAAGAATTGTCGCCTCGACGTTTTTGACCGCAGTATCGAACCGCTGGCTCAACACATAGCGGAATCGGGCGGAGTCGAGTCGCCCACCAAAGCCGATCACCTGCTCTCGGGGGCGGTCGCCTGTCTCGTACAGATGCCGGTTGAGTAGATCAACCGGGTTCGAGGTCGTGACAGTGATGAAATCGTCGTTGTGCTCGGCCAACGATGCACCGATATCCTCCATGATCGGCGCGTTGTCGGCGGCCAGATCGAGTCGGGTATCGCCCGGCGACCGCGGGATACCCGCGGTGATGACAACCACATCTGAGCCAGCGGTATCTGCGTACTCGCCCTGTGTGACGACCGTATTCGAGTCGTAGGCGATACCGTGGTTTGTGTCGGCGGCTTGGCCGACTGTTTCGGCCTCCTTGTCGGGGATGTCGACGAAGACAAGCTCATCGACTACATCTCGCAGTGCAAGACTGTACCCAGCTGCCGCACCGACGGTGCCAGCCGCACCGACAATTGAGACTTTTGCCATGGTGCCGTATGTGGTCGGATTTCGAGTAAGCGTTTCGGTAATCTGCGTTGGTCATCACTTAGCCGTCGCAGCAGCCGCCGCTTGGCTCCCGCTGCTGCCGCCAGCAATCCCGATACTACAGGGTTTATTGCGAATCGCCAAGAACGATCAGCTATGTCTACTGCGACCAAAGTCGTGTTGGGAACCATCCTTGTATCGGCCGTTTTCTCGGTTGGGATCATCCTTTCGTACGTTTTCGCCTAATGTTCAGCGAACGGTCGCTGTCGCCGTCGCTGGCGGCGGCAAAAGAACGGTACGCGCCGTCGGCAACAGTGCTTGATGTCGACACTGATTTCGAGACGCTGCCGCCGCCGGTCGCGGAGGATCTTGGGCTTCTTGCGGATCGGATCGATCCAGCCAGCCACCCTGAATCGTGGTTTCCGGAGGGAGCGCCGACGGTGCTTTCAAACTACGCTGGCGAGGCCTTTACCGTCGGGATGCCCGGTGATGGCACCGTCGTCTGGACGCGCCAGACCGAACCGCCGACTGTGCTTCTCAAACAGCGAGCCCAAACCACACCTGATTCGTTTCTCTCGCTGTTGATCGCGGAGGCATTCGTCCAACTGCATTGTGAGGTTCCCGAACATTTTCTACCGTTTTTCGGCCAGCAGTACACGGCACTCTCTGATGCTGTTGGTCTCGACGACAACGACGTCTATCAGATCGCTGCCGCGCTGTTTGATGGCTGGGTTGGACTACAGAGCCGGGAGGTGTTTTCATCGTGGGCTGACGACGATGAGCTTGCATCACTGCATGCGGCGTGGGTTGATGCTGGCGACCGACTTGAACCCCGATTGGATGATCTGTCGCGGGCGGTTGCCCACAACGAGATGAGCTTTCCAGAAGCAACGGAGTATGCGTGTTCGGCAATCAAACATGACCTGAACCTACCGACGCCCTTCAGCGCGCTCAACACGACCGCCTACCGCGAGCATGGGGCTGCATACGCTGTCGAATGGGCCGAAAAAACGTTTGCTGAACTGCGCGAGTAGGCACACAGTCGGTGGTGTGTTCAGGTGCGCTCAGAACTCAGCCACAACACTGCCGTCGTCGCTGAGATCAATGACGCCATCGAACTGCTCACGGAACCGGTTGAGCGTTTCTTTGTCGTGAACCTCTTTTGAGAGATGGAACAGCCCAACAGCGTCGTGCTCCACAAGCAGTCCGAGCAGTTCTTCGGCTGCCTCAACAACGCTGTCTTCGTCAGCGTAGTAGATCATCTCCGTCAGTGAGTCAACGCTGAAGCGAACTTTGCCGTCGTGGTTTGTGAGAAACGTTTCGACCTGGCCGACAATCCCCGAAAGATCGTCTGGCGAGGAGACGTAGTGGACATCGTCGGTGCCACGCCGCGAGTAGCCGCGTTCGACTGAGAGTGTATCAAGGATCACTGCCCGATCCTCATCGACATCATAATGTTCGAGCTTCTGTTCGACCTCACGCGCGGTTGTTCGGGTCGAAACAACAAGGAAGTGATCAGTATCTGTTTTGAAGAAATCTGTATCGATTCTGTCGGTCTCACCGATTGAGGGGTGTAACAGCAGGATTCCTGTGCCACCACTGATTGTTTCCGGCGCGTTATCGACCGCAAGCGTATACTCCATACCGACAACAGCAGGTCGGCCAACTTAATCATGTATGGATTGGCCTGCTGTCTTCGCAACTGCTAACTGACGACCCCACAGAACTCCCACAACAACTGTATGCGACTCCCGGAGACACAACTTGCGGTGTTGGAAGCCGCCTCGGCGACTGAGTCGACCGCTGTCGACCGCTTGGCAAGCGAGATTGACCGCAAGCCCGAAGCTGTCACTCGCGCTGCGTTCGATCTCCGCGACGACGGACTGGTCACGATTGCAGAGCGAACCGAAACCACCGCCGAACTCACTGATGAGGCCCACACCTATCTTGCGGAGGGCCTCCCCGAAGTTCGCCTCTACCGCGCCGCCATCTCGGCTGGCGCCGACGACAGCCCAACCGAGTTGGGCCAACTCATCGGTGCGGCCGGCTTGGGCGGCCCCGCGGTCGATATCGCTCTCGCCAACTTTGCCCGGAAAGGCTACGGTGAGATCGACTCCGGCGAGGTTTCTGCTGATCCTGACAGCGATCCTGACAGCGATCCCGAAGCAGCCGCGTTGGCAACGCTGGCTGACGGTGGCGAGGTTGATGCTGAACTCCGCAATCAGCTCGAACGCCGTGATCTCATCGTACAGCGAGAGCACACTGTTCGAGAGATTACGCTGACTGATGCAGCGGTTGACGCGCTCATGGAGGGGATCGAGACCACCGAAACCGTCGACCGCCTCACGCCTGAGATGCTGACCAGCGGCGAGTGGCAAGACGTAAACTTCACCGAGTACAATGTCGAAGCCGACGCACCCGCCGTTGAGGGTGGCCGCAAACACATCCTCCGGCAGACTGCTGACCGGGTGAAAGATGTGCTTGTCGGCATGGGGTTCAAGGAGATGGATGGCCCGCATGCTGATGCCGACTTCTGGATCAACGACTGTCTGTTCATGCCGCAGGATCACCCTGCCCGCACCCACTGGGATCGGTTCGCGCTTGATGTGCCGCCGATTCAGGAGCTGCCCGATCAGCTTGTCGACCGCGTGGAGTCTGCTCACCGCGATGGCGTCGGCGAGGATGGCGACGGCTACCACTCGCCGTGGAGTCGCGACTTTGCGGAGGCGGTCGCCCTCCGGGGTCACACCACATCGTTGTCAATGCGGTATCTCTCTGGCTTTGCGGGTGCGGATATCGAGCCACCCAAACGCTACTTCTCGGTCGAGAAGGTCTATCGCAACGATACACTCGATCCGACACACCTGCTTGAGTTCTTCCAGATTGAGGGGTGGGTGATGGCCGACGAGCTCTCAGCGCGAGATTTGATGGGCACCTTCGAGGAGTTTTACTCCCAGTTCGGCATCACCGATCTGGAGTTCAAACCGCACTATAACCCCTATACAGAGCCATCGTTTGAGCTGTTCGGCACCCATCCAACAACGGGTGAGATTGTCGAGATCGGCAACTCCGGCATTTTCCGACCAGAGGTGTTAGAGCCGCTTGGCGTCGACTGCGACGTGATGGCTTGGGGGCTTGCCCTCGAACGACTGCTTATGCTGATGTATGGGTTTGAGGATATCCGGGATGTCCACGGGACGTTGTGTGATCTTGAACTCCTGCGGGAGACGGAGGTGATTTCATAATGCCTGTTGTCGATGTCGATCCCGACGAACTCCGCGAGTTGACCGGCCACGACGAGAAATCCGACGAGGAACTCAAAGACGACCTGTTCAATCTCGGACTTGAGTTTGAGGGTCGCACTGACGACGGCGAACTCCAACTTGAGTTTGCCCCTGATCGCCTCGACCGGCTCTCAGTCGAGGGTGTCGCCCGCTCGCTGCGCTACCAGTACGGCGACGACACCGGTGTTTACGTCCCCGACACAAACAGCCCAGAGTGGCGATACCAGGTCGACGAAAGCGTTCCTGACGGCCGACCCTACGTCACGGGAGCCATTGTCCGTGATGTGAATATGAGCGAGCCTGTTTTGGAGTCGCTCATCCAGCTTCAGGAAAAGCTGCATGCGACGATGGGCCGAAAACGCGCAAAGGCGGCTATCGGCATCCACGATCTGACGATGCTGAAAGGCGCGGGTGTTAATGACGACGAACAGTCGATCACCTACTGCGGCGTCGATCCCGACGGCGACCGGTTTGTCCCGCTTGATGCGGACAGCGAGATGACGCCCAGCGAGGTGCTGACCGATCATCCGACTGGTGAAACCTACGGCCACCTGCTCGATGGCTTTGAGAGCTATCCTGCGATCTACGACGATCTTGGTCTCTTTTCGTTCCCGCCGGTGATCAACGGCCGTCGCACCGAGGTTGCAGCGGATTCCCGCGATCTGCTCATCGAACTCACCGGCACCGACCAGTGGACAATCGACCATATCTGCAACATCATCTGCTACGCGCTGTCGGCCCGCGGTGGCACTATCGAGGAAGTCGAGATCGACTACCCGAACGCTGTCGGCGCATACGAGGAGACCGGTGGTGGGCTTGTCCGCCCTGATTTCGATTGCAACACGAAACGGGTTACCCACGACCGCATTGAGACAATTCTTGGGATCACGTTAGACCAGCGCGATGTGGTTGAGCTGTTTGACCGATCCGGGCTGTCGGCAACCGTCGAGGATGGCATCTACGAGGTTGAGATACCGCCGTACCGTGTTGATGTGCTGCACCCAATCGATCTGATCGACGACATCGGCCGGGCTTACGGGTTCAACAATTTGGAGCCACGCTACCCTGATGTCGGCACCGTCGGCGGTCGGCATGAACGCACACAACTCGAAGACGCTGCTCGCGCATCGCTCATCGGGCTTGGGTTCGAGGATCTGCTGAACTTCCATATGATCTCCGCTGCGGCCAACTACGACCAACTCCGGATTGAGCCCGGCCAGACCACCGCCGATGGCGACACAGTTGTTGGCGCGCGCGAGGCCGCCGAAATCACTGGCCCCTACAGCGAGGATTACACCCATCTCCGCACATGGGTGTTGCCCTCGCTGCTGATGGTGCTCGAAAACAACACCCACCGCGCCTACCCGCAGGATCTCGCTGAGATCGGTCTTGCCGCCGCTGTCGACGACGCCGAAAACACGAATGTCGCCGAGTGGCGATCAATCGGTGCCGTACTCGCCCGCAACGACGCGAGCTACGAGGATGCCAAAGCCCGCTTGACGGCACTCTGTGCGGATTTCGATGTTGCACTCGAAACGCCGCCGACCGAGCATCCAACGTTCATTTCGGGTCGAGCGGCAGATATCGTTATCGACGGCGAGCGGGTTGGTGTGATCGGCGAAATCCATCCACAGGTGTTGGTCAACCACGATCTCGAACTCCCGGTTGCGGCGTTTGAACTCCGGCTTGACGCCTTGGCGTAGCTTCGGTTTTCGGCTACGCTTCCTCGCCAGCCGGCAACTCGACTGCTGCGGTCGTTCCGTCGGCTCCAGTCTCGTAGCGAACTGTTCCGCCGAGTGCCGTACTCGCCCACTCGATGAGCCACAGCCCAATTCCACTGCCGTGTTCGAGATCTGTTTCTTCGCCTGACTCGATCACACGCAGTTCGTGTGCTGGAATCCCAGTGCCCTCATCACGAACAGTCAGCCGGACTCTCGAACCCACTGTTTCGGCTGCAACTGTCACCGCTCTGCCGCCGTGTTCAAGCCCGTTTTCGATGAGATTTGCGAGCACACTTTCCAGCAGTTGCCGGTTTGTCTCGATACTAAACCCCTCGTTGATTTGGCAGTCGACGCGGCCGCCATGTTCGGCAATGAGTGGCTCAGCGATGCGGTCGACAAGCGCTGCCACCGAAATCGGTTCAGTTCCCATCGCCTCGGTTTCGAGTGTTCGTTCGACCATCCGGGCCTTCTCGCCGAGTTCGATGACATCTTCGGTGTTCCGTTTCGCTGTCGCCAACATCTCGGCATGTTGGTCGTCGTCAGTGGCGTCTGCAACAACCTCAAGATAGCCGCTGGCGACGTTGAGATCGTTTCGGAGGTTGTGTCTGAGCACGCGGTTGAGCACCGCAAGCCGCTGTTCGCGCTGGCGTTCGGCTGTGATATCCTGTATGGTAACTGTGTGGCCAACGCTGTTTGTCGCCTGGTCTTCGATCTCAGAGACGGTGACAGCATACTCTCGGTCGCGGCTGATTCGTTGGCTCTCCGCCGCAAGGTCGATCTCTAACTCACTGGTGAGGTCGTTGCCCAGAAACTCGGCTTTGGGGCTCCCAACAATCTCGGCTGCTGTCTGGTTGGCGTTGATAATCCGTTCATTGTCATCGACAACAATCACGCCAACGCCAAGATCATCAATCGCTGTTTGATCGCCCGCGCGTCTGGCTGCGGGGGTCAACTCGAACATGTTGCGGCGGAAAAATGCGTACATATCCAATCCGAGATGCAGCGGGAACAACAGCGGGGCGAGATTGAGATGCGGCGTTGGCCCAGTCTGAAACACCCACAGCAGAATTCCGGGAATGATCGGCAGCGGCGACAACGCCAACGCCAGCGTCTGATACCGGTACAGCGGGCCGTAGCTCGTAAACGTCTCGACTAACACCCCCACCGCAGCCGCGGTGAAAAGCATCAACACCAGCAGAATCAGAAACAGCCACGGCTCACTTGTGTGGGCGACTGTCGCTGCACCTGCGGTCGGCTCGATCCGGTACGCACTCCAGACGAGCTGGTGGCGAGGATTTGTTGCGATCAACCCGACAAAACCGATCATGAGAGCGACAGCCCCAGCCATTGCTGGCGACCGCACCGCGTCTTTTCGGCCCGTGTATTCGAGGGCAAAGGCCAGAAACAGCAGACTTGTGAAACAGATGCCAACCCAGATCGGAACCTCAAGCAGAAACCGAAGCTGTGGATCAAAGACCGCCAGTGCGACCCCGTAAGAAAACGCCCAGAGGGCAATCGCAGCCATCATCGCCATGAACAGCCGCGCGCCGTCGGCCTCGCGGTAGGGCCACACGTAGGCGGCAAAGATAACCGAGACTAGCCCGGAGAGCAACGACCCCACTGCCGGCCACGAAAGCACCCCAAACACTGTCATGAGATATTGTCGCTGCTCGCATAAGGATTCGCGTCACGCGGCCAATTGTGTTGTCTGCCTGCTGTCTCTCCCATCGCTGTCGATGAGTGTGCCGACTCACAGTTCAAAATCAGAAGCCGTACCGCTTGTGTGCCTCGTCGATTGGGACAATATCGAGCACACGCACCTCGTTGTCAGCTTCGATTACGGTATAGATCGCGGTGTAGGTTCGTGAGATATGCAGCCGGTAGCGGTCTCGCTGGCCGTCAATCGGGAGCTTTTCTTTATCACCGCGGCCACGGCCAGGATACGGATTAGCAGCAAGATAGCCGAGTTTCTCTGTACAGATGCGTTCGGTTTTCTCGTCTGCAATATCGAGAAACTCGCTGGCTGCCTCGCCAAGGAGAATCTCGTACTCAGACATCCGAGAGCTCGGTTAGCTCCTCTCTGTCTTTCTTTTCAAGCTCCTGGAATCGCTGCTCTAACTCCTCACGTCGTCGCTGCTGGGCAAGCTCGCGGAGGAGGTCGTCGTACGTTTCGCCGGGGCTTTTGAGCTTGTGCAGCTCCTCGCGTGTTTCCTCGCTTACTGGAATCCGCTTGTCCGCTGCCATGGCTTACACAAACGTATAGGGCTGATAGTCTTAACAATTCCCCTGCCTGCTGCCGTGTCGGGTCGTGATCACTCACGACGCCGTAGCCCGAAGTCGATTAATCTTAGTCCCCGCGGTGTGTTTGCCGCAGTAATGCCAGACGGAGAGTACGATCCTGACGTTGTCGAGCCGAAATGGCAACAGCAGTGGGTCGACAACGCAACCTACGCCTATCCCGAGGAGTCGACTGACCCCAACACCACCTTTGCGATTGATACGCCGCCGCCGACTGTCTCCGGAAATCTCCACTGGGGCCACGTTTACGGTACCATTCTGCAGGATATCGTCGCCCGCTTCGAGCGCATGCGGGGCAACGATGTCTTCTACCCCTTCGGCTACGACGACAACGGGATCGCCTCCGAACGCCTCACCGAGTCGGAACTCGGCATCCGACACCAGGATTTCGACCGGTATGAGTTCCAAGAGAAATGTCGGGAGGTCTGTGCGGAGTACGAGGCGGAATTCACCGAGAAAATGCAGGCGATGGGTATCTCTATCGACTGGAACAACACCTACCAGACGATCT
>OBKM01000827.1_pt1 | contig 14171 bp, 14 predicted proteins | sample 1519691 | NCBI WGS metagenome assembly OBKM01 (sample SAMEA37050418, study PRJEB22526) | metagenome | biome: saline pan; feature: lake; material: water | place: Egypt | collected 2015 | depth 0.5 m
TCGAAGATTCTCGAACGATCTCATTGCTTGGGGCGGACAGGCCGCCATCGTAGGGCTGGTGGGAATCGCTCTGCTCCCAACCTGATTCCCGCCTATATGTATACTTACTGTCATTTCAAAACATGGATATTGAAATCTCTGACAGGCTATCCCAGCGTGATTCGATTTCGAGTTGTCGGATTCATCCTGCGGCTTCGGCCGCAGGTATTTTCCTTGTATCTGTATAAGCAGGCATACAATTTTCCGAGCGAAGAATATCCAGGCCACGTCAGCGGACAAGCTCTCCCCTCGGAAGGCGAGTCGGTCCTGAGATCTGGTAGTTGGCTCCGGCAATCTAGTTCCGTCGGTCGTTCAGTACGGACTCACCGGGCATCGTCGTCGCCTCGACGTCAAGTTTCACACCAGCATTGAGACTGGTATTGATCCCTGTTTTCGTCCGGTCGCCAGCAACGACGCCGAGTTTGCGTCGCCCGGTATCGACTTGTTCGCCTTTCACCAGCATCGAGACGGACTGGTCATCGTGGCGGAGGTTGGCGACTTTCGTACCAGCACCGAAGTTGACATCTTGGCCGAGCACCGAGTCGCCAATATAGGAGAGGTGCCCTGCTGTAGCCCCGGTCATCAACACTGAGTTCTTCACCTCGACGGCGTTTCCAACGCGGACATCCTCGCCGATCACCGTCGAGCCACGAACGTACGCGTTCGGGCCGATATCGGCCCCGGAGCGGACGACCACAGGTCCCTCAATATACGCGCCCGAACGGACCCGAGCCCCAGGCTCGACCACGACCTCGCCGTGCAGGGTCGCCCCATCCTCGACGGCCCCCTCAACCTGACCCTCCAAATCGTCCAGCACGGCCTCGTTTGCATCGAGAAGCTCCCACGGACGACCGACATCGAGCCATGGACCGTCGTATTCGACGGCCCCGACCGACTGCTCGCCAGTCATCAACAGCTCGATTGCGTCAGTGATCTCGTACTCCCCACGGGGGCTCAACTCCACCTGATCGATATATTCGAAGATCGAGGGTTCGAAGGCATAGATACCAGTATTGATCAGATTCGATGGCGGGTCGTCGGGTTTCTCGACAAGCGTCACCACCTCGCCATCAGCTATCTCGACGACGCCGTACGAGCCTGGGTTTGCGACTGGCTGGACCGCGATCGTCGCGCCCTCCTCCGCAGCAAGCTGTCGGGGTAGCGTCTCGTCGATCACGACATCGCCGTTGATAACGAGGAAGCGGTCAGTAACGGCATCGCGTGCGCAACCGATCGCGTGGGCGGTTCCAAGCGCCTCCTCCTGCGTGACGTACTCGATCGGGATACCCTCGTACTCCGTGCCGAGGCGGGATTCGATCTCTTCACCCATGTAGCCGATTACGACGACGAACCGATCAACGACGTCTGCACAGCGGCCCATCGTTTGCTCGATAAGCGTTGATTCTCCGAGCGGCAACAGTGGCTTTGGACACCCACGTGTTAGCGGGCGCATTCTGGTCCCCTCGCCGGCCGCAATAATGACAGCATCCATACTCGTTCCAGTGTGACTGCGTTCTATAAATACCGTGGATCCGATCTCCGGAGCAGATCATCGATAAAAATACATCATTAATACTGAAACTAATGTTGTGATATCCTATGTGGCGAACGTAACGACTAAGACATATGCGTAATAAACCAGCACCTATGCATATCGGAAAGTCAACAAAATTGTTACTGCCACTGTTCCTAGTGGCAATAATGGTTATGTCGCCAGTCGCATCGGCGGCATCGGCCGGGATGGGGCCAGCGGCGTCGTCACAGCAAAATGTTAACATCGAGTCAGTTGATTCCGATGAGACGTTTCAACTAACCGATGATGTGGAAGTGTGGGAGCGCTCAATACTTCCGCTGCGAGCAGATACCGATGAAGCTGAGACGGTCGTTGATAATCATCTCTTCATAATTAATGGCCCCGATGGATCTGAAGGACCTGCAGAACGCGAAGAAATCGGTGTCTTCGCTGCAGGTGAAGACGTTCCAATCACGTTTGAAACCAAATCTGGTGCTAATACTTCCGAGTTTGCTGGCGAAGATGTCCAGATCGTCATCGCAGAATCGGATGGGAATCCGATGGGAGCGATTCAGGACCAGGACCCGATGAACTTCGGCCTCGCTGACCGGGTCGATAATCTTGGCGACCTAGTCGAGATTCTCCAAGATCCAGGGGGCGATGAAGATTTAGAGGAAATCCAAGATGAGATCAACGAGAACGTCGAGTTCAGTCTAGAAACTGCCGAAATCGACGAGAATGGTGAACTCGCATTCGAGCTCGAAGAGCCTGATGCTGGCCAGTACGGCGTGATGGTTTCCACGGGCGATATCTTTAGCAAGGACGCGGCCGAGGAGGAGGGTGACCTCGAACTCGACGGCTCTGGTACTGTGATCGGGATGGAAGCCGTCGCTGTGCACGAACAACCTTCAGAGGTGAGTGCGCCAGAGTCGATAGAACCCGGTGAGGACGTTACGTTCGATATCGAAACTGACCTCGACGCAGCCGATGACGAAGTTACCCACGCAGTCGTTCTGTATAACGAGGACAACTTCGTTAATACTGGGACCACGCTCAACCTCCAGGACGATATTAATCAGGATCTTGAAGCTGAAGACCTGCTAATCGAGCACGATATCACGGTTATCAACGGCGTTGCTGATCTCAGCGAAACGGATCCAGAACGGCTAGAGGACTTCGACACACTGAATCTCCTCGATGGTATGGACGCTGAACGAACGGAAGGACCGTTCGTGCTTGCGGATGTTATCGAGAACCGGACCGAGGGTACGCTACTTGAGGGCGTCCGAACTGACGCAACGGACGATGTTACCCTTGATGCCTCGATGACTGCAGCATCCGATGTCAGGCCGGATGGTCAACTCACCGTCGAGACGTTCGAGGACTGGGCTGAAGGCGACTATCAGTTCGTTCACGTGGCAGTCGATCAAGAGGACCCACGCTCCTTCGAGACTGCAGAAGGTGTCGTTGAGGTGGCAGAAGACGATCCAGCACCGCCTGCACCACCTGCACCCCCAGCACCACCGGATCCAGATCCACCTGAAGACAAGCTGCAGTTGACTCCTGAAATTATCGATGACAACACCCAGCAGGTAACTGAGCTAGGTATCAGTCCGGGCACCTCGGTGACGGTCCAGCTCCAGCGTGATATCCAGAACCCCGATTACGTATTCTCTGAAGTCGGACTCAATACGAAGACCACCACGGTGACCGACCTAGATGTCACGTTCAGACACACCGATGACAGGCCGGGAGCGATCGGCCAGATCCCGACCGAAGCTGGTGGTCTGACCTACATGGAACTCGAGTACGCGGATGAAGTCGGGGAGTCTGTCGAAGATGTCACCGTGACTGCCGAGGTCTCACAGGCCCGCCTTGCCGATGACGACCGCGAGGCAGAGGAAGTTACCTTCTACCGCCACGCCGATGGCGACTGGGAGGAACTTGACAGCGAGATCATGGAATCGGATGACGAGACGGTGACGTATCTCGTCGACTCACCCGGTCTGTCCGTGTACGCTCCGACCTACAAGGATGTCGAAGTTGATGAACCCGGTGAAGTGAATGTCATCGACGCAGAGCTCTCGGATGCTGAAATCGAGGTTGGTGACTCCGTCGACGTGACGGCGACAGTCGAAAACCCCGGTGACGAAACCGCGACTGGAACCGTCGAGCTACTCGTTGACGGTGAAACAGTCGACACCACGGATGTTACCCTCGACGCGGGTGAAACCAACACGATCGAATTCACTGAGCAGTTCGATGAGGCTGGTGAGTACGAGATCGATGTTGATGATGTGAACGCCGGGACGCTGACCGTCGTTGAGGAGGAGATCGAAGAACCAATCGACGACGAGTTCAGCTTCCTCTGGTACGTGTTCGTCGCCTTGATGCTCATTATGCTGATCGCTTCGACCAGCGTGATGTACGCGTACGGCAAGGGCGACATCGACGACCCACTTGACTGGGCTAAGTAGCTACTCCGCCCCACAGTTCCGATTGCGTCAAATCCAACGATTTATCCCCTGTTCGGTATTTCTATTTCACGATGACGACCGAGGCCGCCCGGGTTGTCTGTGATGATGTCACTCGCCAGTATTTCCGCGGCTCACAGTCACGGCTCCGACAACTGGTCGGTCGGGAATCCGACCGCCCACAGGTCGATGCCCTTCGCGGGATCAGTTGTACTATCGAGCCGGGCGAGTTCGTCGGGATTACCGGGCCGAGTGGAAGCGGTAAAAGCACGCTCTTGCATCTCTGTGCTGGGCTCGATACCCCGACGAGCGGGACAATTACGGTAAATGAGCAGACTGTCAGTTCCCTGTCCGGCCGTGCGCGAACACGGTTTCGACTGCAGACTGTCGGCGTTGTCTTCCAGCACTTCCATTTGCTTGAGTCGCTCTCGGCGCGCGCGAACGTGGCGCTGCCGCTCGTCGAACAAGGGGTCAGTAAACGAGCGCGGACCGACCGAGCATCGGAACTGCTGGAATCAGTCGGACTCGGAGATCGCCAATCACACAAACCACGCGAATTAAGCGGTGGTGAACAGCAACGAGTCGCAATTGCACGGGCGCTGGCAACCGATCCAGCGCTCGTGATCGCCGACGAACCAACTGGCGAACTCGATTCGGAGACAACAGCGACCGTACTCGATGTCTTCGCGGACATCGCCGGCGATCGGACAGTCCTGCTGGCCTCACACGACCAGCAGGCACTGGACCGTGTCGAGCGTGAACTACGAATTGTCGATGGATCGCTCCGACCCGACACAATGGACGTGTCGATCAATGAGCGGTAGCCGACTCCGCCGTGCACTGGGACTCGTTCGCGTCGGGACGGCCCGTGCGGTCAACAGAACGCTCAGGGCAGACGGCAGTCGAGTACGCATCAGCGTGATCGGCGTCGCAATTGCGATTGCGACTCTCGTGTTGGTCACGGGGATCGCGGTCGGGCTGGGTGCTGAAACGACGGCGTATGGTAGCGATGTCGATTACTGGATCGTACCCGAGGGGGGCGGTGCCTCTGCACTCGTTAACACTGGCGGGGCAATGTTCGGGGAGACCCATCCGACTACCGCCGAGCTTAACGATCGAGACACCGTCGAATACGCAACACCGGTGTTGAGCCGCCCGATACAACTGGAATCGGCAACCGAACAGGAGTACGTGTTAGCCGTCGGCGTGGTGGGAAGCGAGGACGCAACCCGTATTGCCGGGCTTCCCCCTTCGGCACTATCACCGGGAGATCCACACTTCGGGGATGGCGAGTACGACGGCCCCCGAACAGGTGAACTCGTCGGCTCCGATGCAGCCGCGTCTGTACTCGGTGTCGAAGAGGGAGCCGAGGTAACGATCGTCGGGGCAGATGAGTCCGCAACGATGGTGGCGGTAGCCGATGCCCGCGACGGTGCAACCGGTGATGTTCCGATCGTGTTGATGCAGCTGGGCGAGCTGCAAACGATTACCGGCGCGGACGAGGGCGATCAGGCCGACCAGATTCTGGTCTCCAGTAGTTCGCCCGGCATCGCCGAGGAACTCGGGACTGTCTATCCACAATCGACGGTCGAAACACGATCGGGACTACTGGCACAGAACACGGTTGATCAGGACCTGTCACTGGCACTCGGACTAACCGGCCTGGTCACCGCAGTTGGGATCGGGCTGTTGTTCATCTGCGCGACGATGGGGATGGAGGTCGTCGCTGACCGACGTGAACTGACAACGATGACGGCCCTCGGGATCAGCACTCGCAGCCAACTGACCGTGGTCGGCGTCCAGACCATCGTAACCACTGTGCTTGGCGGCATCGTCGGGAGTCTGCTCGGGGCGGTGGGCATCGGCATCGTGAACCGCGGCGTCACCGAACTCGTCGATCTCGGTGCCGTCGCGATCTTCCACCCGGCATACATCGTGTACGGAATCGGCGTGTCGCTCCTGATCGGCGTCCTTTCGCTGCCGTATCTGTTCGTGTTGCTATCTCGGACAGGGGGGGTCGACACGTGATCGGTGTCCTGCGCAAACTCCGCGTGGCTAGCTCACTCGCCCTCGCACAACTCCGCGATAGCCCCCTTCGGACTGTCTTTGCGATCCTTGGCATTGCCATTGCCGTGCTCGCGGTCACCGTGCTGGCTGGGGCTGGCGTTGGCGTGCTCGAAACTGGTGAACAACAGTTCGAAACCGCAGGCCAAGATGTCTGGGTTACTGCAGGCGACACCCGGTTGACTCCGACTGGAGGCGGTGGCTTCGAGAACGTGCTCACTGATTCGCGCAGCGTTGCCGCCGAGATGGAATCACACGACGAGGTCAGAACCGCTGTCCCAATGGCCTTTGACACTGTCTACGTCGACGCGGGGAATGGGGAATATGAATCCATCATCGCAACTGGCGTTCCTGGAACTGGATCTGCCGTCCAGATTCGAGATGGTCAAGGGTTCAGCGATCCGGGCCGGCATTACGCCGGTGGAAGTTACGACGGTGAGATGACACACGAAGTGATCATCGACCAGCGAACGGGCGAACGATTAGATGTTGAGATCAACGACACGCTCAACATCGGCAGTTCAACCACGATCGCTCGGAACAACGAGTTTACGATCGTCGGCGAGTCCGAAACCATCGCCGAGTTACTCGGGGCGTCGACGGTGACGCTACCGCTTGATGAGTTCCATCGAATTACCGGAACGACAGGCACCGAGCCGGCAACGTTTATCGTCATCACGCTCGAAGACGGGAGTAACGCGGAGACTGTCGCAGCGGACCTACAGGACGAACACCCCGACCTTTCGGTCCGGACGAACGCAGAGCAACTGGAAGCCGTCCTCGAAGAACAACTGCTGGTGTTGGCAGCTGGCGGTACGTTCGTCCTGCTCGCAATCATCACCGGGATTGCGTTGACCGCACAGCTCCTGACATTGCTTGCGTATCAACAACGCGAAACGTTTGCCGCCCTGATGGCACAGGGCTGTTCACGGACGCTCATTGCAGGGACAGTCGGATGGCAAGGTGTCATGTTAGGGACGATCGGCGGCCTTATAGGCGTCCTCCTCACACCAGTCGCCGTCCGCGGTCTCAACGAAATTGCGGTGGCACTCGTCGGCTTCGATGGCCTCGTCCAAACTGAATCATGGATCTTACTGACTGGCGGGCTGATCGCTATTATCATTGGGACGGCAAGTGCGAGTATCGCCGGGTGGCGAGTTGTTCGTGACCGACCGATCGAAGTACTTCGATGAAGTCGATATCGCACAGACCAGAAACGTTATCAGGATCCTGATGCCAGTAGTGAGTATGCGATTGGCACCCGTCGCGATAACCCTCCTCCTCGTTGGTTTTCTTGTTGTCGGCGTTGGCGTTGCCAGTGCTAGCCAACCAGATATTACAGTTGAAGATAGTATTGATACACCAGAAGAGACGATCGAACTCGAAGGAAACACCTATGAGGTATCATCTATTGCAGAGCGTTCGCCCGGAGACAAATTGACTGCTGAGGTCACCATTCCAGAAACTACAGATGAGGACCTATTTTTATACAATTCAGACACAGAGATTGACGTTTTCAAACGAGGTCTGAATGACGGCGATAGCGCAACGTTCGATACGAGTTCACTTGAGCCGGGAACGTACATGCTCGCCCTAAGGATCGATGGAAACTATGAGGCTGTCCACCCGGTTGTCATTTCAGGCTACGATATGGAGCTGTCACACCCCACGGAGACAGCCCCATCCGAATCTGTCACTGTGACGGCTGATGTCGTACAGACGCATACTGACAGGCCACTCGACGGCGTTGACGTCGTCGTGCATGGCGCTGGTAACACGATCGACGTTACGGCCGATCAGATTGACGACGAGACCTACGAGGCGACGGTGGACTTCGACGAGCACGCAGAAGGAGACTATCAGGTGTATGCCGCTGCTCGTAACGGCGGAGATACAGCCGGGTATCCGACATTGCTCGGTGCAACAGCCGGTGAGACGATCACCGTGAGCGCTGACGACGATGGTGACTCGGATGATGGCGATTCAGGTGATGGCGGGTCAGATGATACTGACGACAGCCCTCCTGATGAGAGCGACGACGATTCGGACTCTGAACAGGAGCAAGAAGAGGAACAGGACTCGGACGAGAGCGCTGGAGACGACCAGGACGAAGAAACCGATACCCGTGATGACGATGAGTCAGGGACCGACGACGGGACTGCAGACAATGGAGCGGATGATGACGATGATACAGACGGCCAGGAGTCAGAAGACAGCGATGAGGACGACGCAGTCATTGACCCCAACGGGGATGAAGAACCATCCGAGCCTGCTGACGACGACCAATCACTCCCATTGATTGTGCCAATACTGGGTCTGGTAGTTGGTGCGTTCGCGATTAGCAATCGAAGCACTGCCTGAGAGGTTTCTCACACCAAACGGATCCTGTCACATTCACCCGATCGGTTCAAGTTCGACTTTTTGCTCCCCGTGTACCGTAATTTGATAAGAGCAATATTCAAATGAGACTATCACTGATTTGTGACCATCAGTCAATGCTTCGAGGCTCTCTCCGGGAATCGTCTCTGCCAAGGGTGGTAGCGCATTTGTATCGATCCCGTCGATTTCAGCAATCGCTTCAGAAAGCGCGACAGTCAAGTCAGCATCATCCTCGGTGAGATCGATGGAGTGCCCTTTCCCATCACAACTAGAGTGTACCATCAGCACTAGATAGTACTCAACTATTGTAAAAATAACTAATCTCCGAGTCGGTTTCAGACTTTTTCGCGATCGCCCCATGAACGATTTGAGTACGCAGATATTCCAAATCTACGGCGAATCACCTACATGTATTTATTCTCGGTGTCAAATTAGCGTATGTTCGGAACAAGCGGTGTACGCGGGGAGTTTGGGAGGGACGTGACGGTCGATCTGGCTGTGGGCGATCGGTCGTGCACTGGTGGCTGATGACGCAGAACGGATCGTCCTCGGTCGGGATCCACGCACGACCGGGACGCTCCTTGCTGATGCGCTCTCGGCTGCGGTCCGGGAGTCCGGAGGGGATGTAATCGACTGCGGTGTGGTCGCCACCCGACGCCTGCGCGGGCGGTGGTCTGGCGTGACGCCGACGCGGGCGTAATGATCACAGCCTCGCACAACCCGCCCGAGGAAAACAGGATCAAGCTCTGGGCTCCCTCGGGGATGGCCTTCGACGAGGGCCGAGGGGAGCGTATCACAGCACTCGTCGAGGCCGACGAGTACGATCCAGCAGCGGGGGACGACGTCGGCACGGTAAGCGAGTGGGTGGTGCGACAGCACGCCGTCGAGCCGATCGGTTAGCTCTCGGTGCTAGTCGATGTCGGCAACGAGGTAGGTGGGGTCACTGCGGGCGCACTCCGCGATCTTGGGTACCCGGTCGAGACACTGAACGCCGAACCCGATGGGGCGTTCCCGAGCCGACCCAGCGAGCCCACTGAGGACGCCTGTGAGACACTACAGTCGCTGGTCACCGCCACGGATGCGGATCTCGGCATCACCCACGATGGCGACGGGGATCGCATGATGGCGGTCGATGAAACCGGCCAGTTCGGCGGTGGTGACGCCTTGCTTGCCCTGTTCGGTCGCCGCGGGGCGGGCGAGGGTGACGTCGTCGCCGCGCCGCTGAACACCAGCCTTGCCGTAGACGCCACGCCCGCCAAAGTCGGCGCGTCGCCCACTCGCACACGCGTTGATGACGTGTTCGCAGTACGAACGAGCCCGCGTGGACAACGTGGTGCCTGGCAGGGAGCCAAGCGGTGCCTGGATCTGGCCCGACGAGATGCTGACTCCGGATGGCCCGCTCGCGACGATAAAGCTCGTGGCGCTGATCGCCGAGCTCCCAAGCTACCTGATACGCCGGGAGAGCATCGAGGTCGAGGCAAAGAACGAGGTGATGGAGCGGGTCGCCGCCTGTGCACAGGAGAAGTACGAGTCAGTGGAGACGCTCGACGGCGTCCGGGTCGAGCGCGAAGACATCCGTGCTGCTCTGGCCGAGGATCTCGGCGGAAACCCAGACGACTACCGTGCCGACCATCCGGTCACTGACGACGGCGAGTAGCCGAACGGGACGGCTACTCCGTGGGAGTTTCGCCTGCCTCTCTGACACGCCGGTAGTGCTCGGCGTCGAGGCCGGACTCGCGGGCGGACTGTAGCTGGGACTCGACCAGTTTGTTCTGGTGTGGCCCCCACACCTCCGGCGGGTGCTCTTCGATGAACTCCACCCACCGACGAATCGCGTCCAGCCGGAGCTCCTGGTTGCGTTCGTGCTTATCGTCCAGTCGGTCACGAAGATCTGAGTCGGTCATACTCGTCCTCGACAGCCAGTTTCTGTACCCACCGTTCGAGTTCCTCGGTCCTAAGGCTTTCCTCGAATAGCGCGAACAGATGGCTGGCATCCTCGATGTCTGTGCGGGTTCCGAGGTAGAGCTTGTAGGGGATCTGGAGTTCAAGCGGGCCAACTGGCAGCTCGGCATCGCCGATTCGGGCCGTGATCGCCTGATCCAGCGAGGCACGGTCTGCCTCGTCGTCGACGAACTTCGCCTCGATATGTGGGATCACCTGTTCGTCCGGCGCGATCCAGATGTTGTCCCCGTCGCTCAACATCATGTGCAGGTCGTCGAGCGGCATCGCCGGCCTCCCCATCCCCTCGCGTCCCAGACGCTCGGCCAGTCGGTCGCTTTCGGCTTCGTCGAGCGGTTCGAGCAACACGTCGATATCCTCTGTCGAGCGCGACCGGCCGGTCAGGATCGCCAGATACCCCGCGACGTAGACGTGCTCGATACCGAGGTCGTCGAGAATCCGGGTGAACGCGATCGCCAGCGTGTCGAGCTCGTTCGGTGCTCGATCGACGACGAGTTCGTCGTCGACGAGTTCGATTCCGGTTATAATGGGTGCTCGCCCCACAGATGAATAAAGTGCCATGTGGCCAGCCATGGTCGATGTTCGCGCATGGGGTAGCTGAATGCGTATTACGAGCGAATGTCTGCATACCTACCATGGACCACGCGGCCGACCGCGAGGAGACAACGGAGCTTCGCAGAGACCATCCCAGCGGCTGGCTCCACCTCACCCAGCACGACGCGACCCTGATCCTCGTGGATGCGTTGCTCGACCTGCCGCCCAACCGCGAGTTCAACAAAGCCGAGTTCGCAGAGTACGCCGGTGTCACCCGCCAGACTGTCGGCAACTACACTGACCTGTTACTCGATGACGAACTGATCGACCGAACACGTCCCCGCGCCGGTATCGGGTCGCAGACAGCGCGGTGGTCAGGGAGCTATTCGAGCTGAATAGCGCGCTCAACGCCGTCGGCGGCGAGTGATCCACTCTCCGAATCGGAAACACTTTTCTGTGAGACAGGCGTCTCACACAATAATGAGTACTGATACTAACGACGCCGGTGACGGCAACGGCACGTCCAAGATCGACGTTCGGGTTCCGGACCGGCTTCTCGAGGCGATCGATCAGGAGTACGAGCGTCGCGGCTATACCTCACGATCGGAGGCGATCCGCGACGCGCTCCGAGACTGGGTCGACCCGCCGGAGCGGCTCTCCGAGGAGGTGCTCGATGCGCTCGAAGACAGCCGCGAGCAGCGGGAGCGCGGAGCAACGCACTCGGCCGACGACGTTCGTGAGCGCCTCGGCCTCGATGAGTAGTGTCGAATACACCGAGCAGGCGATCGAACAGCTTGAATCGCTCGACACGCACATCGCCGATCGCGTGATGAACAAAATCGACGAGGCGACTGAATGGACGGAACATCGGCTTGAGCGCCTCTCCGGCTACCCGTACTACAAACTTCGCGCTGGCGACTACCGGGCGATCATTACCTGGGATCGTGACGACGACGTTCTGATCGTCGAGGCGGTCGGGCACCGACGGAACGTGTACGATCGGCATCTCCCGCCCTAACTATCTTTAACACGGATTGAGCTTGGATTGTTTCACTCCCCTTCGCCAGCCTACTTCACACACCGGTAATGCTCGGCGTCAAGATCAGACTCGCGTGTGAGTTGACCAGTCTGTTTTGCTGTGGTCCCCACACCTCCGGCGGTCGATGAACTCCATCCACCGACGAATCGTGTCCAGCCGGAGCTCCCGGTTACGCACGTGTTTCTCGTACCAGTCGGTCACGAAGATCTGAGTCGGTCATACACCTCTTCGACGGCCAGTGTCCGTACCCACCGTCCGAGTTTTTGGGTCCCAAGACTTTCCTCGAACAGTGCCAGCAGGGAGGGGGACTAGCCTTGCAGTGTCCGCGCTCCGGGTGGCCGTGATCTGCTATCACCGGATGTTCGTCTGAGACAACAGCTCCTCACCTTATTTAAATAGGAAGTCGGACGACTGTCTGACGGTAAGATTTAGTTAATTCGCCGATACCGGCGACTTCAGGGGTTGTGCCACGGTTTACCATGGCTCGGATCCACCACAAAGCATTTATAATAATGGTCTAACTTGTATAACGTACCCCTACCCATGGTACCAGGATCGAGTATCACAGTGTCCGTGAGAAAGATGCTGATGCCGACGAAAACGAGATAACAACAAAACATGACACGCAATACGACATCATATCGTGATAAGGGACGCGCAGTGTTCCTTGCCGCGATTATGGTTCTGTCCGTATTCGCCGCTGGGGCAGTATTCCCCGGTACGGCGGTCGCGGCAGAAGAAGACGGTACAGACATCACTGATGTCAGTGATGTCTATGTTGGACAGGAATTCACCGTTAGCGTTGACGGTGCTTACGAAAGTGTAGAAGATGGAGAAGCAATTGATGTTACCGAAGGTGACATCCTCCAGATCCGTCAGGGTATTCTTGGTGACGGAGACGGTGACCGGGTTGCTACGGCTACCGTAGAGAGGAACGAAGCAGGTGAGCTCGTGGCATCCTTCGACGAGGATGACACCGACGAACTGGAAGAAGACTTCCACTTCTTCCGAACTGGCGGTGAGAACATCGCTCAGACTCAGTTTGAAGTGGAACAGCAGGACCTTGATGCCGAATTCGAGACCGGCACCGCCCAACTGGGCGTAGAGGGTGACGCTGTTCTGGAGATTGACTCCGAGAACCGTGAGGAATTCGGCGTTGAACTCACCGCGGACGGATTCGATGCTGAGGACATCATCGGACTGCTTGACAACGTTGACGAAGAAGGTGAGCTCGATACCGAGATCCGCGAAGACGACGATGGTGACGAAACCATCCTCTTCGTTCCTGGCGCTGACACCGTTGACCACCCGATGACGTTCAGCGACGTTGAACTCGGCGAGTACGAGATCAATGTCGACGCTGACGACGCAATCGCCTCTGACACCGCGGAGATTGAGGTTATCGAAGAAGTGGATGCAGTAATCGACTTCACTGACGATGACTTTGAGGTTACTCAAGGTAACGTCGGCGAGATCTCGCTGACCGTCGACGGGTACAACCAGAATGACCTCTACGTTGGTATCGGTGATGAAGAATCCGTTGGCTACGAGGCGATCATCGAGCTGACCGAGGTCGAGGAACTCGAAGATGACGAAGATATCGTCATCGAATACAACACGGTTACTGACCCGAACGATGAGGCTGCCTTCGAGGTAGTTGACTCCGATGTTGAAATCGCAGAGGTCCATCAGGTTGGTGCCGCCATCGATGGCGGAGTTCTCGCAGCTACCACCTACGACCTCGTCGTTGGCACTGAAATCAGTGAAGCCAACGATGCAATTGAGAATGAAGAGAACTTCGGCCTGCTCGTTCTGGAAGATGCGCCATCGTTCGATGACGCTGAAGTGAACACGTGGACCGCACCTGCCGGTGACGACATCGAAGATGCCGACGATATTGAAGACACGACGCTGACGATGACTGACGAGATCGCTGAGGAAGACCAGATCCTCGTCAGCATCGAGACCCAAGGTGTCTTTGCCTGGCTCGAAGAGGGTGACGAGTTCCACAACTTCGAGACCGCTGGCGCTAACTTCTTGATCGAAGAAGTCGACGAACGTCCGAACCAGCCCGCTGTGACGTGGGCAAACTTCGGCGATAACGCTGATCCAGACGAACCTGAGGAGCTCGACGCGACTGTTGTGAGCTCCAACCAGTCCGAGGGAGAAG
>OBKM01000828.1_pt1 | contig 14166 bp, 11 predicted proteins | sample 1519691 | NCBI WGS metagenome assembly OBKM01 (sample SAMEA37050418, study PRJEB22526) | metagenome | biome: saline pan; feature: lake; material: water | place: Egypt | collected 2015 | depth 0.5 m
GGCCCGGCATCACGAAAGAACAGATCCCGAAGATCTTCGGAAAACTGCTGTACGGCTCCCGGTTCCACACCCGGGAGCAGTCGCTCACGCCGGACCAGGAGATCCTCGTCCGCCGAGACGGGACCGTCGAGACGATCCCGATCGGACGGCTGGCGGACGCCTTCCTGCCACAGGACGGCGCGGCGGCCGGTCGCGTTCCGGGCGGCATCGAGGTGCCCTCGTTCAACCGCGAGACCCACGAGCTGACCTGGCAGCCGGTGACGCGGGTCACGCGCCACGAGACAGACGGCGCGACCTACGAGGTCACGACCGAAAAGAACCGGACCGTCGAGGTGACCGGCGACCACAGCGTCTTCTCGGTGACTGCACGCGGAGAGACCGAAGAGGTCGCGGTCCGAGACCTCGAGGCCGGTGACTGGCTGCTCGCCCCACGATCGCTGCCGGGGCCCGAGAACCCGACGACTGAGATCAACCTGCTCGAGTGGCTGCCGGCCGGAGAGCTCGCGGACCGCCGGGTGTACGTCTACGGGTTCGACCGGGCGCTGCTCGAGCGCATCAGAGACGGCGAGACAGTCCGGAAACGTCCCGGACCCGAGAGCACCCGAAAACGGACCTACTACCGGTACAACGGTGTCGAGATACTGAAAGACAGCTTCGAGTCGAACTACATCGAGGACGGGTACCTCCCGGCCGAGACGGTCCGGAAGCTCGGCTGGGAGGAGATCGCGGCCGAGCACTCGTGTGTCCTGCGGAGCGACCAAGTCGGCGGCGATCAGACCGAGATCCCGGTGTCGCTGCCGGTCACAGAAGAGCTGATGGAGCTGCTGGGGTATTACGTCGCCGAGGGCCACGCCGGGGCCCGACAGGCAGGGCTGACTTTCGGGAGCCACGAGACGGACCTCGTCGCGACCACAGAGCGGGCAGCCGCCGTCGCCGGCGGTTCGACGACGACGGTCGAGCCCGAGCGCAACTCGACGCGCGTGAAGCTGTCCGGGTCGCCGCTCGTCCTGTTTTTGAAGCAGGCCTGTGGCGCCGTAGCCGCAGAGAAACGCGTCCCCGAGTTCGTCTTCGAAGTCTCCGCGCGCCACCAGCGTCAGTTCCTGCGAGCGGTCTACGAGGGCGACGAGTCGGACATCCACCCGAGCAACCAGCTCTCACACAGCACGGTGAGCGAACGGCTGGCCAGACAGCTGTCGGTGTTGTGGAACACACAGGGCGTGCTCGCAAGCACAGAGTCACTCGAGTCGACGGACGGATACAGCGACGGGACACAGACCCGATACCGGACGAGTGTGTACGGCGCCGACGCGACAGTACTCGACGGGTTCGATCAGCCCGGCGATCCCGGCAAGCAGCAGTACAAACGGATCCCGACGGCACTGGTAGACGACGTGCGGGTCGGTGAGACGGACGCAGAGACCGTGCCCGACTCGATCCCAGGGCTTCTGTACGGCGCCGGCGTCGGGGCCTCTGTCGAACACGCCGAGGCGTACCGGGAGCTGATCGAGCGAGCACTCGAAGGCGAGAGGATAGCTCCCGGAGAATCGCGATACGCGGCCAATATGGCCGAGATGGGGTTGCTCGAGGGAGGCGAGCCGACCGACCGGCTCAGCGAGCTCTGGGAGACGATCCAGCAGCTCCAGGGGCTGACCGAGACCGACATGTGTCTCCTGTCGGTGACCGACGTGACCGAAACCGAGCCTCCCGAATACGTGTACGACATCTCTGTCCCCGGCGCGACCGGAGCAGACGAGAACTTCGTCGTCGCAAACGACGGCGCCTTAGCCGTCAAGAACACCCGGGGCCAGCAGGGGATCGGGATCTCAGCGGCCGTGTTGTACGCCCAGCTCACGAGCGGCAAGCCGGCAAAGATCACCTCCCGGACACAGAGCAGCGACCAGGCACAGTACTTCGAGCTGATCGTCGACACCGACACGAACGAGCCCGAGATCAGCGCCGAGCAGGCGACAGAGTGGGACCGGCCCCACGGCACGCGGATCGAACTCGAGATGGAGGCGAACATGCGGGCCCGCCAGCAGCTCCACGAGTACATCCGCAACACGGCAGTGGTCAACCCCCACGCCCGGGTCGAGCTGCGCGAACCCGAGACACAGCTCAAATACGAGCGTGCGACCGACCAGCTGCCCGCCGAGACCGAGGAGATTCGCCCCCATCCACACGGCGTCGAGCTGGGGACGCTGATCAAGATGGCCGAAGAGACCGACTCGTACTCGGTCTCGGGGTTCTTACAGGGGGAGTTCACCCGCGTCGGACAGAAAACGGCCGAGTCGATCGTCGACGGGTTCCGGGACCGACACTACGGCCGGGCGATGAGCTGGCGGCCACCCGCGGACCACGAGCCGGGAATCGAACCGGCCGTCGAGGAGGCCGTCGCGAACAAAGGCGCCGAGGCGACCGCCGACTTCGCCGAGCGGGTCGCCGACCGACTCACGGACCGCGAGCGGATCGCACACCACCACGTCGAGAAAGCCGTCGACGACGCCGGCGACGCGGTCCAGACCGAGTACGGGACCACCTTCGGCACGACGGTCAGAGACAACGCCGTCGCGGCCGCCTGGGAGCAGATCACGGGCCAGCGGCAGTCGGACCTGTACGTGCTGGTCGACGCGGCGACGACTACCCGAAAAGACGACGCCGCGATCCAGGGGCTGGCCGAACGGCTCGCCGCGAAGTTCGAGCCCGGCGACCGACACCGCGTGACCCGAGACCGGCTCCGGGAGTACGTCGACCGGGCCGCGGACATGACCGAGGACCGCGACGACGCGACCTTCGGCGACACCGCCCGGGAGAACGTCCTCGAGGAGCTGTGGACGGCCGCCAGCCGCGTGCCCGACGATCCGCCGCGGGTGCGGGCCGTGGCCGAGGACCGGGACACTGCCTCGGAGCTGCTCGAGGCGATGCGGGCCGCAGACGTGATCGCGCCGCCGACCAACTGTCTGGCGCCGATCACCGAAGAGCTGGTCGAGGCCGGCCTGAAGAAAGTCTACGACGCCGACTTCTACGCGGCTGCGACCCGCGACGCCGCGGTCCACGGGGGCGATCCGTTCATCGTCGAGGCCGGGATCGCCTACGGCGGCGAGCTCGAGAAGGGGACCGCCGACGTGTTGCGGTTCGCGAATCGCGTGCCGCTTGTCTACCAGCGCGGGGCCTGTGCCACCACCGACGTGATAAAGGGAATCGGCTGGCGAAACTACGAGCTCGATCAGCCCGGCGGAAGCGGGCTCCCACAGGGGCCGGCGGTGGTGATGGTCCACGTCGCCTCGACGAACGTGCCCTTTACCAGCGAGTCCAAAGACGCGATCGCGAACGTCCCCGAGATCGAACACGAGATCGAGCTGGCGGTCCGCGAGGCCGCCCGCGAGCTGAAGAGTTTCCTGAAAGAGCGACGGTCCCGCCAGCAACGCCGGGAGAAACAGGACAAGCTGGCGACGATCCTGCCGGCGATGGCCGAGAAACTCGCCGGGGTCACCGGCCGCGAGCAGCTCGACATCGACGCGACGCTCGCCCGTATCATGGGCGACGTGCTCGTGACCCGCGAGCGAAACGGGTCGATCCGGCTGACCGTCGAGAACAACACCGACACGAACGCCGACCCCGAGCTGACGGAGATCGTCACCGCCGAGCCGACCGTCGAGACCGACGCGGCGACGGTCGTCGAGATGGACGGCGAGTGGTTCATCCAGTGGGCGCCGACGGTCGAGCCCGGCGAGCGGGCGACGCTCGTCTACCAGCTGGCCGAAGGGGGCGAGGCGACCGTCTCCATCGACGGCGTCGACGAGGAACAGCTCACGATCGACACGGGAGACCGAGACCGAAATCAATGAGCAAGACCGTCACGGCCGAGGATACACAGGCTCGGCTGCTCGAACTCGCAGAACAGTTCTACGACCAGTTCGCCGAGGGCGACGTGCCCCGGATGGAGCTGCCCACGCGGACGAAAAGCAACATCGAGTACGACGAACAGGACAACGTCTGGGTGTACGGCGACCGCACCTCCACCCGGAGTGCAAAGACCATCGGAGGCGCCCAGAAGCTGCTGAAAGCCGCCTACGCGATCGAGTTTCTCGAGACCCAGCTCGACGAGGACCGCTCCTCGACGCTGCGGGAGCTGTACTACCTCTCCGAGTCTTGGGATCTCGACGAGGCGCAGTTCTCGAGCCAGGACGAGTCAAACCAGCTGATCGAGGACTTAGAGATCGTCCTCGAGACGACCCGCGAGGAGTTTCACATGCGCCCCGAGGAATCCGGGGCGACCGTGATGGGCCCGCTCGAGCTCCGCGAGCAGACCCGCCGGGGCGAGCGGGTGATCCACTGTCAGAAAGACGTCGGCGAGGGCGGCTACCAGATCCCGAACAACCCCGACACGATCGAGTTTCTGGACCACGACGCCGAGTTCGTGCTGGCCGTCGAGACCGGCGGCATGCGCGACCGGCTGGTCGAGAACGGGTTCGACGAGGCCTACGACGCGCTGATCGTCCACCTGAAAGGCCAGCCCGCGCGGGCGACCCGCCGGCTCACCAAACGGTTCCAGGACGAACTGGACCTGCCGGTAACGGTCTTTACCGACGGCGACCCGTGGAGCTACCGGATCTACGGCTCGGTCGCGTACGGCTCGATCAAAAGCGCCCACCTCTCTGCGTATCTGGCGACCCCCGAGGCACAGTTCGTCGGCGTTCGCCCACAGGATATCGTCGAGTACGATCTCCCGACCGACCCGCTCAGCGACTCTGACGTGAACGCCTTGGAGTCCGAGCTCGAGGACCCGCGGTTCCAGACGGAGTTCTGGGAGGAACAGATCGAGCTCCAACTCGAGATCGAGAAAAAGTCCGAACAGCAGTCCCTGGCTTCCCGGGGGCTGGATTTCGTGACCGACACGTACCTGCCCGAGCGGCTCTCGACGATGGGCGTGGTCTGACTCGCCCGGCGCTTAGACGTCGACGATGTTGTCCTCGAGCGAACGCGGGAAGTAGGTCAGCTGCTCGGTGCCATCCTCGGTCACGGCCACGGTGTCGGAGTGACGGTAGCCGGCGGTGTCGGTGTAGATGCCGGGCTCGATCGTGTAGACGTGTCCAGGCTCGATCCGGGCGTCGTCCGGAACGCGGCCCTCACGGCGCTCGCAGTGATCGGTCCAGCCCCGATCGATGTAAGGCGGTTCGTGTCCGCCCATGCCGATGTTGTGTCCGACGTGGTGCTGGGCCAGATCGGTCACGCCCTGTTCCTCGAAGTACTCCCAGACCGCGTGATCGACAGTCGCCAGCTCGACGCCCGGGGCGAGCGCGTCGATCGCGATCGTCTGGGCCTCGTGCATGAGCTCGAAGTAGTGTCGGTGCTCGTCGCTGGCGTCGCCGAGAAACATCGTCCGCTCGAGTTCGGAGTGGTACCCGTCGACGTCGGCGCTCGCACCGGTGATGATCACGTCGCCGTACTCGAGTCGGCGGTTGGCGGTGTGACCGTGGGGGAGTCGAGTCTGTGGCCCGGAGATGAACCCCGCGTGGGCCGGCCCCGAGCCCCGCGTTCTGGGGACGTACTGCTCGCCCAAGGCGTCGAGCATCGCCCGTGAGCCCCGCAACGAGGCCCGCTGGCTGACCGTCGCCGGGTGGGCGCCGACCGCGAGTTCGTCGGCGAGATACCGGTGAGCAAGGTTACCCCACCGGGCTGATTCGCGTATCAGATCGATCTCGGCCGCGGATTTCGCCCACCGCATCCGGTCGACCCACGACTGGGTCTCGACGGCCACGTGCTCGGAAAGCGACGGGCCCTCGTAGCCCATCGTCCCTGGCGCGCCCTCTGCGTCGGCGGCGAGTCTGTCGACACCGAGCTCTCCCAACAGCTCCACGACAGTCGCGATCGGTTCCCCGCCCGGATAGTCGAAGTACGTCTCGACCGTTTCGATCCGGGGGTTCGGCTCGACTCGCTCGCGTTCGAGCCGCGGGACGACGATCCCCGTCGTCTCCGGCGTTACGACCAGCACGACGGGTCGCTCGGTCTGGATGTGATGAAAGCCGGTGAGGTAGCCGATACTGGTCGCGCCGAACCAGCCCGCGGCATCGGCGTCGGTCTCGGCCAGCCGGTCTCGGACGGTGGCGAGTCGGGACTCGTACTCCCGGTCGGGAAGTCGTGTCGGCATGGGCTCGGTTGGGCGGGGGCGGATAACTCCCTTTTCCCTACTCGGTCGACGCATCGAGCGCGACCGGCACGCCCGCGCTTGCCACGTCGGCCGCAAACGCCCGCGAGTCGGTCTCGAGTGCCTCGAACGTGTCGTAGTGGACCGGCACCACGAGCTCCGGAGACAGCGCCGTCGCGAGCTCGGCGGCCTCCTGGCGGTCCATCGTGAACGCACCGCCGATCGGCGGCAGCAAGACGTCGACGTCAAGTTCGGCGTGGCCCGGAAGTACGTCGGTATCGCCTGGCCAGAACACGCGCAGGCCGCCGATCGACAGCAAGAATCCACAGCCCAGTCCCTCCTGGTGGTAGGGCGTCCCGTCCGGTCGCGTGTGTGGCCCGTCGGGCTCGTTGTACGCGGGGACGGTCCAGAACGGCACGGAAGCGACGCCCTCTGCCTCCTGGCCGACGGTCGTGACGGGGTGAGACAGCGTCGCGAGCCTCGGCAGCTCCCGGGAGCTGTCCCGAGGATCGATCCCCTCGAAGGCGACGACGGTCGCGTCGGGCGCCGCAACGCGATCGATCCCGTCAGGATCGTAGTGATGAACGTGAGTAACAAACACCGCGTCTGCGTCGTCGTGGTGTGCCGTTGCCTGTGGGTGCGTACTGGCCGCGTGGTCGCCGTCTGGCGTCCACTCGCCGGTGAGCACGCCGTACCTGCCGGGGTCGAGATAGACCGTCGTCTCCGGAGTAGCGAGCCGGATCGTCGCGTACCCGAACCAGTCGATCGCGAGTGAGCCGTGATGGATCGTCATACCTACCCCACCCATCGGGATGGAGACAGATAGCTACGGCGACTCTCACAGCCGCCAGGCTGGCGGCCGCCGGGCCGGCAGCAGTCGACCTATCGCCCGGGCTCTGTCCTGGACCCCAGGCTCGGACCGCTGTGTCGAGGGTCACGCGAGGACACCTCGCGGACGAAAGCGGTTTGCACGCGAGCCGCCAACGACTGATATGAGCCTCGACGAGCTCTCGGAGTCGGTGACCGACCGGTACTCCGAGCTGGGCGAGCAGGTACAGGTCGAGTTGGACCGGGAGACGCGCAACGAGCTGGCGATGCTGTCGGTCGCCCTGGAGCCCGACGAGACCGACGAGCTGGTCCGGCGGGCGGTACACATGCTCTTCCAGACGACCGTCGACACGGGCAAGCTCGACTTTCAGCTGCGAAGCGGCTTCGATACGACCTACGACGAGTATCTCTCCGGTATGACCTACGAGGAGATGACCGGCGGCGACTTCCCCCAGCCACAGCAAAACGACGACCGACGGTACCAGTTCTAGTTTCAGTTCTAGTCAGACTGCCCGGGTCGCCGCGGCGAACAGCTCCGTCCCGAGCCGGACTTCCCGTTCGGTGAGATCGAGCGGCGGGAGCAGCCGGATCGTCCGGTCGCCGGCTCCGAGCACGAGAAGTCCGTCGGCAAAGGCCCGTTCCTGGACGGCGTCCCGGCGGTCGGTGTCGTCGAACTCGACGGCGAGCATCAGCCCCTTCCCGCGAACGTCCGTGACTCCGGGGGTGTCCGCATCTCGGAGCCGCTCCCGCAGTGCCCGCCCGCGCTCGGTGGCGGTAGCGAGGAGATCGTGCTCGTCGATCGCGCCGATCGTCGCCGCCCCCTGGGCTGCGGCGAGGAGATCGCCGGCCCCCCACGTCGACGAGAGCCGGCCGGTCTCATCGGGAAAGACCTCCTCGCTTGCGATCGTCGCGCCCACCCGCAGGGCCTTCGCGCTCGTGATCACGTCCGGCTCGAAGGCGTAGTGATCCGACGCCCACCACTCGCCGGTCCGGCCCATCCCCGACTGGACCTCGTCTGCGATCAGCGGCAGCTCGTATCGGTCGGTCAAGCGGGCGAGCTCCTCGGCGAACGCCGGGCTCGGGAACCGGTATCCGCCCTCGCCCTGAATCGGTTCGAGAACTACCGCGCCCACCTCGGTCGGGTCGACGTAGCCCGTCTCGGGATCGAGCATCCGCGAGAGCGCCGAGCCGTCCTCGGTGAAGAAGCCACAGCCACAGGTCTCGGGCGTACAAGTCCGGTCGGTACAGAACGGCACGTCGTGAACGCTGGCGATCTCCGGGAACTTCCGGCGGTACTTGCCTCGCGAACGGTTGAGCGAGAGCGTCCCGAGGGTCCGGCCGTGAAAGCCCCCTTGAAAGGTGACCGCGTACTGCCCGCTCGTGTGGTCGTAGGCGATTTTCAGCGCGTTCTCGACGGCTTCGGCGCCGCTGTTCGAGAGAAAGACCGTATCCATCCCGTAGCCGGTGATCTCGGTCAGCCGCTCCATCAGGTCGGCGGGCCCGGGAATGGGCGCGTCTCCGACCGTCTTCGAGGGGAGATAAAAGTCCTGTCCGGCGATTTTCGTCGGATCGACCAGGTCGAACCCCTCGAGCCGGTCCAGTACTTTGGGGTTGTTGTACCCAAGCGGGTTGACTCCGACCTGCCCGGTGAGATCCATCAACACGTTGCCGTCGACGTCGGTACAAAAGGGCCCGATCGCCGGCGCGGTGTAGTCCCAGGCGAACTCGTAAACGTACGTGCTTGGGGCGGCCGTTCGATGGTGGTGCTCGACGAGCCGGCGGGTGCGGTCGCCGGGAAGGTTCTCGACGACTGGCTCGGCGCTGTGACGATCCATACGCGTAGTTTCCGGCCAGCGACAAATACGTTGTGCGCGGTCGGGGGATCAGACCTCGACGTACTGCTGCTCCCAGTCCCGACGCGCCTCGAGCTCGCGCTGGCCGCGGCTGGTGAGGGTGTAGAAGTTGGTCCGGCGGTCGCGCTGGCCTTTCTCGACGAGCCCCTTCTCGACGAGCTCGTCGAGGTTCGGATACAGTCGCCCGTGGTGGATCTCGCCCTCGTAGTAGTCCTCGAGCTCGTCTTTGATCGCGAGCCCGTGGGGCTTGTCCTCGCCGGCGATTACGTACAGCAGATCGCGCTGAAAGTGTGTCAGGTCGTACATTGTGATTCCAGGCTGACGTTATTATCCAGAAGTAATAATTGTTACGTATCAAAGACGTTTTTCCACACTGGATAGTCAACTTTAGCGGCGCCTCACGAGTCGTCCACAGAACCGACAGACGACGGGCGATACTATCACAGATCTAACTAGAGTCGTCCGTAACGCGGGAGATTCTGCACCGATATATACCAGTCAGCTGGCGGATACGACCACCCGTTTATTTGAATTCTGTATATACTACTGGCTCGATAGGTCGATCGCGGGAGTAGCGAGGCTCTCGACGTACTGTGTGACGTGGTCGTCCATTCGGCGTTTGAACCCGGCCTGGCGTGCCAGACGGTCGAGTTCGCGGGCAGCCAGGCTGCCGTACTGGACGGCCTTCTTGTCGCGGTCGGCGATCTCCGGTGGAAGCCACTGACGGGCGGCATCGCGGAACGCGATCTTGCGTCGGTCGCCGGCGATCAGCTCGCCGGGAAGCTCAAGCGCGGCCCGGACGACAGCGTCGTGGACAAACGGCGTCACGGGAGCAACACCAGCGGCCCAGACGACGAGGCTGTCTCGCTCTAGCTGGTCGGGCAAACTGCGAACGACCTCGCGGCGTGCACCACGGACTGTACCCGCCTCGACCCGAGGATCGTCAGGCGCCGCAGCGACCTTGGCGTAACCGCCGAACAGCTCGTCGACGCCCTGTCCGAGCGCGAGCCGATCGACCCCGTCTGTGGCCGCCTGAGAGGCGGCGAGATAGACCGGCAGCGCGATCTGGACGTCCATCGCGTTGGTTCGCCCGGTCGCACGCACGACCGGCCCAATCGCAGCCCGAAGCTGGTCGTGGTCGAGCTCGACTACTCGCAGCTCGGCGTCGAGCAGGTCGGCCGCCGACCGTGCGTTTGCGAGGTCCTGACTGTCCGGGAATCCCACGGTGTACAGCGGCACATCGAGCGCCGCCGCGAGCAGGGCGGAGTCGACGCCACCGGAGAACGCGACCGCGAGCCCGTCCTCGTCGATGTCAGACAGGGCACGATCGAGTGCGTCTCGGACCGCGCCGATCGCCGCCTCCCGATCCGCCCTGGGAGTGGGCTCTGGGAGTCGCCAGACGCGTTCGGGGCTGCCCGCTTCGAGCACGCTTCCGGGCGGGAACCGTCGCGGGGCAGACAGATCGGTCGGATCGTGGCTCCAGGCTGGTGAGCCGGCGTCGGTAAACAGCGGGACGCGGCCGAGAACGTCCCGCACGAGACGGCCGTCGAGACTGCCCGCGAACCCGCAGGTTCCGGGGAGCGGATCGGTCTCGCGAACCGCGCGCTCGACGGTCGTTGCTGTCGCCCCCCGGATCATCTGCTCACCTCGCCGGGCGAGCCAGACGCGCGCCGGGGGCTGCGACACGCCGCGAGAATCCAGGCGTCACCGCCGTACCCCACAGGCCGGCTGGGTCGCGACCGAGATAACGGAGTCTGCTCGGACCGCGTGATCGGCACGCGCCGCGCGTCTCCGTCCACGCTCAGTCGGCGCCGTGTCGGGGGACGTGGTTGCAGTCGCGACAGGTCGTCGTTCGTCCGCGCCGGTCGAGCGTGCCGCCACAGCGCGGACAGACGAGCTCTGGAAGCGAATTCGCCGAGCCGTCACCGGTCTCGTACGGAACTGGTGCCATTACCAGCACAAGATTACGACAGAACTTAAATCTGTTTACGACAGCTGACGTATATACGAGGTCGGTGGCGTTAAGTTCGGCTCGGTCCGACGGCGGGGTATGAAAATCTACACCGGCCGGGGGGACGACGGACTGACAGACCTGCGGAACATGAACCGTGTGTCGAAAGCCAGCGGACGGATCGAGGCCTACGGGAGCGTCGACGAGCTCAACACGCTCGTGGGGATCGCACGGCCGACCGGGTACGACGACGTCGACGAGTTTCTCGGCACCGTCCAGAACCACCTCCACGTCGTGCAGGCGGACTTCGCGAACCCAGAACCCGACGAGGACGATCCCGAGGTGACCGACGAGCACGTCGCGGCACTCGAGGACGGCATCGACGAGTTCGACGAGGAGCTCGAGCCCCTCGAGCGGTTCATTCTCCCGGGAGGCTCGGACGCCGGCGCACGGCTGCACCACGCCCGGTCGGTCTGCCGGCGGGCGGAGCGACGCGCGGTCGCCGTGGCCGCCGAGGAGGCGACGGTCAACGACACCGCGATCGTATACCTGAACCGCCTCTCGGACGCCCTGTTTACCCTCGCACGGCTGCTCAACGACCGCGAAGACGTTCCCGAAGAGAGCCCGACCTACTGACTGTCAGAGATCGGGCTGTCAGTGGCTCGACGTGTGGATTTAGACACAAGAGTTTTATTTGTCCTTCGCGTACGGTCAGATATGAACAAGCATTTCGAAGATACGCGGTACTACCTGAAACGAGCGGGCGAGACCGCCAAACGCGGCATCGCTGAGGAACTAGAGCCGGTCCAAGAGCGGGTGCAGGAGCTCGTCGGCGAGGAGGAAGAGCCCGAGCCAGACCGGATTGAGCAGCTACGTGTGGACCTGGCGGAGATCGGCGAGCGCGCCGAGGGCGAAGCCAAAGACGCGATCGAAGAGGCCCGGACGAAGCTCGATCAGTACCGCGGCGAGTCGAGCTGACCGGACAGCGACGAGGGCGTCCGAACGGAACACAACAATTCTTAAGACTGACCCCGCGGTACCGTTTGGTGCGGGTCGGTGATCTAGTCCGGTTATGATACCTCCTTCACACGGAGGAAGCCGGCGGTTCAAATCCGCCCCGACCCACTCGTTTCTTTCCTCGTGGTGAATGACGGGACGGCACGGGGCCGTATATAAATCCCGTCAGACTACGTATACGTCAATTCAACCGCCGAGCGGACGCGCCCTTCGCAGTCCTGCGGTGTGTCAAAAGGACGGCGTCCGAGCCAATAAATCCAACTGTCACGGCGGTTTTGTCGGTACCCTATTCGAGCCGTCGTCCTTGTAGCTCTCTTAGTCTGCGGACCATAGCGGCCGTGTAAGCGGCGTCGGGCAGCACAAGACCAATAACCCCATGTCCTCTCTTCGCAGTGCGAGAGACCTGTAGCACGCAATAGTCTTCGACAGTTAGCGACATCAGCCTTCGAATGGATCGACGCAACTACTCCGAATACTCATCTCCTCCAATATCGTCTCGGTGCCTACGTTCAAACCCCACCGCAGATTCACAGTCGTAGTCGTCCCGTCGCGTCACGAAACCACCGTATTGAAACCCTCCGCCAGCACTTGATACCGTCGATGAAAACTGGGTCGTCTCCTTCGTCGTGTCGTGGGTCTACCCGTGCCTCTTCACGTTGTCTATTCACGGCTTTCTCATCACGTCGCCGGCATACAAGGTTGGCATATCCCGAGGCGAAGTCAGGGTCAAACTTCTCGAACGGTTCCTTGTATGTGGCACAAATACGCTGTTCCTCCCCCGGTGGGAACTCAACCATACGCAAAATCCGAATACAATCCCAATAGGTCCTGCGACCCGGCAATCTCCTTCGGCTTACAGCGGTTTTCAGACGCACAGCGGCGATTTGAGAGTCCGAGTTCGAACCCACGATATCGTATCTTGCATTCGTTCGAGGAGTTGAAACCGCCAGCAGACGGAAGAATATCGTCCCATAGACCGACGTTTTACCTGACCACCTGTCCACTTCAGAGGGAAGCAGTCGGGGACTATGAGAGCATTATAGACCTTCCTCGTCGAACACGAGTCGGGTGCTGTTCTGTTCGAGCCAGCGTTCGTGCTCCTCGTATCCGGGGACGTACTCGGCGACGAGCGTCCAGAACGAGTCGCCGTGAGTCGGTTCGCGTGGGTGGGCAAGTTCGTGAACGACGACTTAGTCGATTGCCTCTTGTGGGACCATCAACACCACAGTTCACGCTGATCTTCCCGTTTGTCGAATAGCCCCCCAATTGAGGGCATGGGGAGGGTGACGAGATGAAGATTTATTGGTTGACCGAGAGCGGCGAGTACCTCCTCATAGCGCTTACCGACAGGGAACCGGACTCCGTCTGAACCGTCAGCGACACCCCAGAGATCTTCAGGATCTCCTCCTGCCCTCTCCCTCGATCCCTCCGGTGCTGCCAGCGTCGGCAGTCCGGGTTTCGGTTTGTCGCAAGCTCCTGAGCGCTCCGTCAGCCCCTGAGGACGCCTCTGTGACCCCTTGCGTGATCATTCAACGATGGCTGAGTAGTATGGGCCGTCTTACTTGGTCGAGGGTGTCAGAGACGGCTCACAGCGGGCTCCCTCGTTGGTCAGCCTCAGAGATCCTCGCGACTGAATACGAGCCTGGCGCTGTGCTCCTCCAACCACTCGGCGTGCTCCTCGTAGCGGGGATCGTGCTCGGCGACGAGGGACCAGAACGTGTCGGTGTGGTTCGGCTCGCGGAGATGGGCGAGTTCGTGGACGACCACGTAGTCGACGATGTCCTCCGGGGCCATCAGTAGCCGCCAGTTCAGGCTGATCGTCCCGTTCGTCGAACAACTCCCCCACCGGGTCCGCTGGTTCCTGATTTCGAGACCATCGTACTCCAACCCCATCTCGTCGGCGAAGTGGACGAGACGGTCGGAGAGGTGCTCGCGGGCCTGACGTCGGTAGAAGTTCCGGAGGGCCCGCTTGACCGACGATTGTTCGACCGCGCTCTGTCGGATACGGATCGTCCCGTTCTCGACGACGGACTTCTGTCGGGGCTCGACGACCAGTTCGTGGGCCTCGCCCAGGTACGGGAACGACTCGCCGGGCTCGAACGCCCGGTCCGGGACGTCCTCCCGGTAGTCGTCGAACTTCGCCTTCTTGTCGAGCACCCACGCCGTGTTCTCCGACAGGATCGCCTCTGGATCCTCGTGGGCGTCTGAGGGTACAACGACTGTGATGCCATCGATCCCCACGTCGATCCGGGGTTGTGTGGCGTCGTCACTCCGGGAGACCTCGTAGGTCACTTCCTCGCCTGCCAGCGTCGTCGTTCGTTTACTCGTCGTCTGCGACATAGTTCTGAATCAGGTAGGTGTGAACGGCGTCG
>OBKM01000829.1_pt1 | contig 14139 bp, 12 predicted proteins | sample 1519691 | NCBI WGS metagenome assembly OBKM01 (sample SAMEA37050418, study PRJEB22526) | metagenome | biome: saline pan; feature: lake; material: water | place: Egypt | collected 2015 | depth 0.5 m
TTATAGTGTGGCCGAGCGCCCGAAAACTGGCGGTTCGAGTGTCCGCCCACGCTGGAAACAGAGTGCGCCCTAATGCGGGAATCAAACAACAAGCACCGGGCGAACACTCGCGGACAAAGTAACTCCGAGTCCGTCGAACTCTGTCGGACTCCCCGTGGCCAAACCAATACTGAGAGTCCGAACACGATAGAGGATAGGAGTACCGGGGGCTTGGCACTCCTAGGAGACTGCCCACGACCGGCTCCACACCGATTCGAACGGTGTGCTGGCTTGGTAGTCTGCAAACCTGAAATTCCCAACGTAGCGGTGCGGTGCCGTGGGATCCCTCCCTGTTCACGCGGAGGAGGATGTCAATCATCTCCAAGGGTATTAAAATCAACCACCTTGTGAACTCTTCCGTGACACCCTATGATTGTGGGTAAAATGTGGGATATAGCGGCTCTCGCGGCGATACACCCAAGAGACCACTCTCCGAACTCTGACTTGCTTGACCGCCGAAGTCGGCGGGACCGGGACGAGGTTCGGAAGAATGTATAAAAATGGACATCGAGGGGTCGCGCTCCTGCTGATGGCGCCACTGACAGCTATGTTCGGCCCAATCGGTTTCTGTATGAGTATGGTGGCAGTCGCCGTCTGTCGGCTCCCGGATATCGATCACGACTACACCTGGCTAACTCATCGGGGACCCACCCACACGGTCTGGTTCGCGACCGGGGTCGCCGTCTTGGTCACAGCAGGCGGGTACGCGGGGCTTTCGATAGTACCGATTGATTTGCTCGTACTCCCGGTCGCAGCCCTTCTCGGTGCGACTGTTTTCCTCGGTCTCATCTCGCATCTCTTCGCCGACGCGCTGACGGTTGGGCAGGATGCTCACGCGATTCGGCCATTCCATCCGCTGTCTCCGCACCCGTTCCGGTTCGGGCTCGTTCGGGCGGACTCACGATTCGCCAATTCCCTCCTCCTCGTTGGCGGCGTACTGTTCCAGGGACTGGCGTTTGGGGTCTCTATTTAGGGGGTGGCTGGAGTGGTGGCTTGAGTGGGGTAGCGCAAAATCATAGAGTCGGCTCAACTCTTCTCTATAGCTGGAAGGTGCTACTGAATGCGCGGCGCGAGTCGGGCGTGTATGTCTCTGGGATGGACCCTCTTCTTTGGCTCCTCCACTTCCCTGGGGGGAGAATAGTGTCTATGTTGACCTGACTGTGCACTACGGTGGATCGCTGCGTGCAAGAGCCTAGAGCCAGAAGACTGATTACGCTCGTCAACATACGATTACAGTAAATTACAATGCCCGTCGATTTCGAGAGTTACCATCCGAGTAACCTTCCAAATGAGGGGACAAACGGGCGACGGATCCTCGAACATCTCGCACAATATCCCGAACTCGGGTTCACGCCAAGTGAACTCGCCGACGAACTCGATATCTCCCGGGGAAGTGTTGGAACGACACTGAGTCGCCTCGAAGAGCGAGGACTCGTCCGACACAAAGGTGAGTACTGGGCGATCAATATCGAGGCGTACGACGCCCAAACGGCCAGTGAGATCGGCCTCCAGGCAGTTGCTGACCAATTCGAGGGCGATCACTATGATACGAACCCCGACTGGGACGCTGCACTCCCAGATGTTGACGCTGAGAAGAGTGGCGAGTGATGCTTCGACGTGGAAGCATCGTCGTCGCCTCCGACCCCTACGGACACACTCCTCGACGACCCTACCTCATCTTGAGCGACGAGGCACACCCATTTGCGGGTGAGCAGTACATCGCCGCCGGTATCACGACGAAAGAGTACTCACCATCGATTTCGTTGGAAGGACAGTTCGTCGAAGGTGGCCTCTCGGAACAATCATTTGTCTCTCCGTGGGCTGTCGTCTCCCTTCGCGAGGCCGATATCGAACGCGCCGTGGCAATTGTCGACCAAACGGTGACAAGAACCGTGGCTGAACAAATGGTCCGATTCGTTGGATACGACCCGACCGACTCGTAGTCATACGGTTCGGAGCGACAGGTGGCTCACGCCGGTCGTCGCCGCATGTATCGCATCCAGAACATCGCAAAGATCCCGAGCACCAGCCACTCGACGAAGATCATCACGTTCGAAATTGCGTCACTCAGATAGCCGACGACCTCGATTGCGTCAACGACGACCGAGGCGCTCGAAACGCTCACCGCCTGGGTCCGTAGGTAGTAGGTCGAGTGCGACTGCCACCAGTCGTCACCATTAAATCGCGCTTGGACGATCGGGCTGTTGATATCGACCGTCGCGGCGCCGCTCGCGTTCGTGACTACCACCGGGACCGTTGCCCCGTCGACGTAGACTTCCCGTCCGCTGATCGGAGTGCCGTCCGTGTCGCGGAGGACGATTTCAGCAGTCCCTGTCGCGTCGTCGATCACTACGTCCAGTTCTGGCTCTTCGTAACGCGTGACCTGCTGGTCCGTCGTGACCGGCATTCCCCAGATGTCGACGGAACTGGCGGAAACCGATTCTCCGGTCACGTCGCCCGTACTCTTCAGCACCCCCGCGTACTGGTCGTACAGTGGAGTCGGGTTGGTATTCTCTGTCGCAACGATCGTGGCGGGGAGCGGCGTTGCCGCGACCGACCCGTTCTCCGTGACTCGGGTCGTCTCCCACCAGATGCGACGGTCTGCAGGCTGGTCGGCGAGGACACTCACGTTTGCGGGACTCATCCGGTACCGAAGCATCGCCGGGTACCGCCCTTTGTAAGAGTGTGATGCGGCGACCTCCGACGTTTCGCTCTCGCTTCGTTCCTCGACAGCAGTGTTCCGTGAGACTGAAAAGAACCGCCACGGGGCGGTCACGTACACCGTCTTATCGCCCACCTGAACTTCGACGTACTCCCAGCCGGCGGCGCCTGCGGTCAGCCCCTGCTGGCCAGTCCACTCGACCGAGACGACGTCGTCACCGGGCCGGTCGTAGACGTGGACATCGACCGAGAGGTCGTCACTGTTGACCGTCTCGATTGGAACCGACCGGGTGAATGTCACCGACCGGGTCTCCGTCCGTATCCGGTCCCACTCAGGACACCGGGCGCTCGAAACGCCGTAGTGTTTCTCGAGTTCGACGTCGATCCGGAGTTCGGCGGTCATCGTGTGAGTGCCAATAGGCAGCGGTCTCGGCTCGGACAGCGGCGAGGTGTAGTTCAGCGTCGTCCATGCTCCCGGCCCCCACTGATGCATGCTGATATTCCCTGCCGTGACGTTCACCACGGCCGCCTCGGAGTCCAGCAAGCGGTAGTCCGCCCACCGTGTGAGTGAGTAGGTGTTGTTCCCGATGGTGCAGGAACCGCTCTCGGTATGGTCCGACGGCACGTCGACCCGGTAGTCCCAGGGGACGTGTGTGTTCACCTGCCAGTTCTGGGTGACGTACCGCCCCCGGTACCAGACACCCGGAGTGACGTCGACGAAGCCCACGTACGCGTCTCGCACCAGATCGTGTGACCCGCCGCGCCACACGAGCGAGGTCGACGCCCCGTCGACCGTCGGGAACACCTCTCTGCCGTTGTCTGTCGGCACTGCCGCCGTACTCCGGGCGGCTGCCTCGCTAGGCGCGAGTTCGGAGTAGCGGAGGAGTCCCTCGACGATATCGATCTTGCGGTCAACGATCGTCTGGTACTCAGCGGTATGGATCATCGCAGTCCCGGGGTTAGTCACCTCGAGTTCGCTCCCGTTTAGTTCGACCTCGGCGTCATAGACGGGGTCCCACCAGCCGTTCGAGTTGCGCACCTCAACGGTGTACTCACCGTCGGTGTCAGTCGCCCGACTCGGGTCGGCGTCGTAGAGCGGGAGGATGCGGAGCTCTCGTTGCCCCCACCTAGTGTTCCACTCCTCTAGCGTGTACCAGCGGTCCTGGTAAGGAATTGTGTAGTAGCCGGTGAGCCCGCTCTGGTACATATCTGACTCGTTAGCGATGACGAGCGCGTCACGTGGCCGGATACTGTCCTCCCAGAGCTGGACCGGCTGGGTGACGACTGTCCGATTGATATCCCGAATAGTCCCATTATCGTACTCGTACAGTCGGACCGTGCTCGATCCACGGGCCGGGTCAGGATCGTTGCTGGCCAGGACTCGAAACGTGTCGTCGTAGGTCCGATCGACGCCCGGCTCGGGGTCAGGGATCGTCAGCCCGCCCTCGAACGCCGCTCCCGTTAGTGTGCTCGTGAGGAGCAGGACAACTACCCCGATGGTGGTGAGCCACGAGAGCCGACCGGCGGCCCGACGGAGCCGGACGCCGACCCTTCCTCGACTAGCTGCCGGCCCCTCGTGGGATTGCTCTCGCAACGGCCGCCTCCCCGGATCACCCGAGAACATACCTCAGGAGGTCCAAGAACGTGCTCCATGCCGAGCCGACAACGAACAGTCCCCCGCCGGAGAGGATAAGTCGTCGACCCCAGGCCCGCCGCTGGAGCCGGTGACTCCCGAGCCATGCCATCAGTCCGAGCAGGAGCAGACAGAGCCCGGCGTAGATGAACACCTGAGCAGTCCAGTCCGGGAAGTCGATGAGCGCCCCGAAATCGACACTACTTGCGAGTACTGTCGTCTCCCACCCACCTGAGAGTCCCCGTGATGGGACGTTTTTGACGACCGTCCCGAGCATCTCCCGCGTGAGGTACTCAGGGAGGACGATTGGCCCGCTGATGGGAATCAGCTGCTCGGCGACCATTTGAAGCATCGAGGACAGACTAGACATCGATCCGGGAGGATCGACCGTGCTGGTGACTTCGACGATCCGGGCCGGGTGAACGTAAGCGAAGAACGTGAGGAGTTGTCGGATCATGGTGGTGTCACGGCCCGGAGATGGCGAGATCGAGGATCACGGGGAATCCGAACCGTCGGCTACACTAAGAATGCACCACCGGGAACAAAGCGGCTCCAGAGTTGCGAGTGACGTACACGTACGCGATGCGCACAGGTACGGCCCGCGTACGGTTGCGGAATACGTACTTCTGAAATTAACAAGACTGTTGCCCGGCCAGAGGACGTGTGATGACCTATCATCTGATTCGAGGCGGACCGCCTCGGCGGACGCCGGTCGACGGCCTGACACGACGGCTGCGCTCAAGATCGAGGAAAGACGATCTCGATGCCACTCGGCACCCACCGGTAGTCGGGGCGCAGAAGGCCGATGCCTGAGATCGAGATTCGCTTCGCCAGCGACCGGGAGTACGAACGACTCCGTCACATCCGGGATAAGTACGGCGTCCAGTGGCGGGGCATGCTCATCCTGGGCGCGAGGCGACTGGAAGACCGCCGCCATACGAAGGCGTTGTCCCGGTCCTCTCGGGAACGCAATATCTCTCCCGGCTGTACCGGGCGACCGATCGAGAACGACACCACCAACGCCGATGCCGAAGTCGATCGGCGGCGATCCTCCGAATCCCGATGACTTCGACACGTATCGAAGTCGACGAAGACCAGTTTGTAGCCCTCGAAGCCATTCGGACACATCACGGCGTCAACTGGCGCGGCATGCTGATCCAGGGTGCCGAGCGCCTCGAGGCCGGCGTTGTGTTCCCAAGCGAGCACGGATGCTCGCAGTTGGATCCAGAGGAGGAGGGCTGAGATGCCCGACCCGGTGCCAGTTGCGAGCAACCTGCTGGACTCGAAGTTCCTTGGGTTCTCGGTCCGCCGCCTCCTGGAGTCGATGGCGATCCCGGTCGCCCCCTGCGCAATCCTCCATATCCTAAGATCCCCGCTTCTGTTCACATTCCCCTTGTTCGTCGTGGGAATCGGCGTCGGGGTGCTCATCTTCGTGAAGACCCCGCCCGGACAGCGCCCACTCCGGTACACCCACGCGGTCTTTCGCCACCGTACGGGGGAGAACGTCTACGTCTGGGCTCCCTCGAACACGCTGGAGAATAACCTCGCGAGTGGCGCCCGCCAAGACGACTGGCTGATCCAGCCGCCTAATCCTGGCGTTACAACCCACCACCAGCAGCACCCCGGAACCGCTACAGCTACCACCGCCGATCGAGGAAGCACCGACCCACGTGCCGGCCTCGACGCTGGCGAGGAGGCTCGCTGATGTCGACTGGCGGCCGCTCGACGCTCGACCTCGTGAACTTCCAGAACGTCCGCGACGGAGGCGTCGTCGAGACGCCGACGGCCTACGCGATGCTCGTCGAGGTTGAACCCCGCGAGTGGCTCACCCTCTCCGAGGAACGGCGGTCGGGCGTCTACGTCTCGTTCCTGACGTTCCTTCGGGGGCTCCAGTTCCCGGTACAGTTCCTGACGATGACCACCGAGTTCGACGGCGAGCAGTACATCAAACAATTTGTTGGCCCTGAGTCGCCGAGCACCCCGAGCGGGACAACCACGCCAGTGGTGGACTCTGATGCAGCAGACTCCGATGCGACTGGTCCCAGTACGAACGACCCGCTGAGTGAGGCGTCGGCGACCGACGGCGGCGTCGAAACCGGAGCGAACTCCGATTCAGTGGCCGACTCGGCAGTACTGGAGTACGGTCGACTGGCCCACGCCGAGTGGCTAGACCGAACGCTGAGGATGGCGGATGTCCGCGATCGACGGTTCTTCGTCGCAGTCGCGGTCGACAAGGGAGAAGACGACAGCGAGGGTGGCAGGCGATTCGACGGGGTCCGCGACGCTCTCCTGCTTCCAAAGCAGTCCCAATCGGTTGGGACCGAGGAGTTCTATCTGGACGAGGTGTGGGCTCGTGTCCAGCGCGTCGCTTCCCAGTTGCCTCGGACCCGCGTGGAGGCGAACATCCTCGATTCCCGCGAGGCAGTAATGAACGTCCTGTATCGTGTATACAGGGGGCGAGAGCCACCGGTTGCGTTCAATCAGGGCACGCTCGTCCGAGCCGCTGACGACGCGCTCACCGATGCTGCCGGCGAGCCCTTTGATCTAGAGGATGTCTTTGAGGATGCCGACCGACAGGAGGCAACCGCCGCCGAGGAGACGACCCCCGAGGTGCGTCCCGAGACGGTCGGTGACCTTCCGTACGACGGGCGCGTCCAAGAGGAGTACGTCGAGACCGTCGACAGATCGCGACTCCTACAGTGGTACGTCCGTAATGTCGGGCCGATCGGCCGAGGAAAACAGTACCACTCCCCGATGTCGGTCTATCTCGGGACCGGCGCGTTTGCCGTAAGCCTCGTCCTTGCAGCCGTCGCGCTTGGACTCTTCCTCGGCAGTGCACAAGACCTTCCTATTGACGCCCCACCGGTAATAGTACGGAAACTTTCGTTCGGCCTCGCCGCGGGGAGTCTCCCGACGTTCTTGCTGAGTTTGGTCGTTTTGCTCCCGTCACGGCGGTTAGCGAAGGCCCTCGCCGTGCTCGGGACGGGCGTAACGGCCGCGGCCATCGCCCTGTTCGAAGCGGCGTATCCAGCGCAGTGGAGCAGTACTCCGACGGGACAGACGGCAGTCGTAGTGCCGGTGTACGCCGTTGGTCTGTTCGTCCTCGTAGTGGCCGTCGGCTTCGCCGTTCACTCGCGACGGGCCGTGCTCGACCACGTAGAGGAGACGCCAGCACGAGAGGAACTCGCCTCTTCCGAGGACGCCACCGCCCGTCCGGAGGGAAGCGATGACTGAGGCACCTTGCCCGAAGTGGGACCGCGCTCGAATACTCTCCTCTGCTGTAACCGACCCCACCCTACTTCGCTCGGCCTTGCGGTCTCGCTCGTTGAGGGTGGGGCTTTGATGTGGTTCTCGCCTTCAGTTGGCGCGACGGGGCGTCTTGTGCGCCCCGCCTACCGGACGCCCTTCGGGGTCGACAAACCCACCATTCAGGGCCGGGCTACTGCGGCCCGTACTGCGCGCCACTTGTGGACGCACAGCACTAACTGGCAGTACGATATGGTGCAAAATAGTGGTTGCGAAAGCTCGTGTCGGCTTCCTCTCCGGCCGACTCGTAGGGGGTTCCGACTGAGCGTCGGAACTCCCCGCTCTCTTCTCACGGACCGCAGGTCCGTTCGGACGGTCAGCGGGACCTCCGGTCCTGCACGACTTGCGGCCGGAGGCTCCGCCTCGAAAACTGCTGAACACCCCTCTTCACTCATGATCCAACGATTCAAACACGCATTCGGAATTGACGGACCCGACGACGGCGTCGAGTCCGTCCCGATCGACGACCTGTCCGGCGAGGAAACCCAGCACGCCATCGACTACCTGCACCTCCTCGACCGCGAGACCACCACCGAGAACATCGAGTGGGCGGCCTACCAGTTACAGGCTGATGAGGTCGGCCTTGCGAACGCGATGGAGACGCTTGAGGAACGGGGCGAACTCGACAAGCGTCTCGTTGCTCCGCGACTCGTCGAGGACCACCCTCAGTTCCAGATCCGTGACGACACCGTCTCGCAGATCCTGACCGTCACCTCCCTGCCCCGGAAGGTGGGCCTCGGATGGCTCGTCCCGTTGACCCTCGCCGATGTCGACCTCCGACTCACCTTCCACGTCCGGCCACGCGAGCCGAAGGATGTTCGCCGCCAGCTCCAGAAGCGCTACACGCAGGCGGTCACCTCGCTTGCGTTGAAGCAGAAACGCGGGCGGACCGACACCTATCAGGACCAGCTCGACCGCGAGGACATCGAACGCTTGCTCCAGCGGACCATCCGTGGCACCACCAAGCTGTACGATGTCGCAATCTACCTCGAACTGGTCGCGGACTCCCGTGATGACCTGGATGGAATGCTCGACAGGGTGGAAGCGATCCTCGCCGAGCAAGACGTCGAACTGAGTCCGGTCAAACATCAGCAACTCGATGCGATGGACGCCGTCGCCCCGGTCGTGACTGACCCGGTCGACAATACCCATCCGATCCAACTTGAAGCGCTCGGAACGTTCTTCAACCTCGTCGAACCCTCCATTTACGACCCGAACGGCGTGCTGCTGGGCTTCGACGACACCAAGCGTCCGGTCATTCTCAACCGGTACGCCCTCTCAGGCCACTCGATGGCGATTTCTGGGAAGACTGGCTCGGGTAAGAGCTACTTCCGGAAACTGGAGATCTACCGTCGACTGCTCGCGGATCCGAACGTCCAGTGCATCCTGTTCGACCCTGCTGGCGACGACTACCCCCGATTCGCGACCTCGCTCGGCGGCGAGGTGATCCGCTTCGGCGGAGACTACACGGTCAACCCGATGGACATCTCGCCGCCTGCGACGTCCGAGCAGGAGACTGGCGACGACACGTACGCATTAACGATCCGGTCGGTCATCGAGATGCTCCACACCCACTTCGACCAGCGCGATGGGATGTCAGCCGGCGAGGAGGGCGTGCTCATCCAGGCGGCGCATTACGCCTACATCTCGAAAGGAATCATCCTTGGCGACTACGAGACCTATTCTCGAGAGCCGCCCACACTCGACGACCTCATCCGCGGTGTCAACGTGATCGCTGCCGGTGGGCTCAAGGCGGCGCGGGAAGTTGGGGTTATCAACGAAGCCGAACTCGAGTTGTTTCAATCCTACGGTGTGACCGGGAATGACGACGGTGGAGACCAGCCTGCCGGGGAGACGCCGCACGATGGCGGAGGTATCTCGATTTCGGATACGATCGTCACGCCGACCGATCATCATCAGGAGCTGGCGCGGAACCTCCAGCCGAAGTTCGAGTCGTTCAAACCGGGCGGTATCAACAACAATCTAAACGGTCAGACGAATCTAGACCTCTCCTCGCGGCTGGTCGTGATGGATATGAGTTCGTTCGCAGACACCGGCGAGATGCCGCTGATTCTGCACGCCATGCTCTCGTGGGCCTACCTCGAAGCCAAGCGCTCGCCGTACAAGGTCGACGTCACGTTCGACGAGGCCCACTACCTGCTTGGGCGGCCCGCTGCTCGCGATCTGATCAACCTGTACATCCGCCACGCCCGCCACTACGAGGCCGGACTGACGCTGATGAGCCAGACCTCCCACGAGTTCGTCCGAACGAACGAGCGTCGCGAGGTCTACGAGAACTGTGACGTGAAGTGCCTGTTCTACGCCGAGTCCGTCTCCGAGCAGACTCAGCAATACTACGGGCTTTCGAGTGACGAAATCCGGTTCATCCAGTCGGCGGCACGTGGGCAGGACTCGGACTACTCGGAGTGTCTGCTTGCGACTAGCGTCCACGGGCGGCGTCGGCTGGAGGTCCGGAGCGGGCCGTTCGAGCACCACGTCCTTGACGACGCGCTCGACCCGTGGGAGTGGCTGGCCGAAACGGAGAGTAATACTGCTGCGGACGTCCCGGGGAACGACGTACTACCGGCGGATATCGAGTTGACCGACCTTCCGCACGTTATGAACCGAGATATGGATCTCGAAATGGCGATGCGAGAATCACACGAGGACGGAATCAACGCAGACATTACACGTGAGGAAAAGGATGCCACAGAGACCAGCAGGCGAAAACGCTCGGATACCAGCGATCACGGCCAGCCCCCCGACGGTATGGAGGATAACTGATGTGGGCTCGGTTTGAGGCCGGCTCTCTGCTTTCTCGTCTCCTTGACCAGATGGCACGGTGGGACCCGACGGTAGGTGAGTACTGTGAGTGATTTATTAGATGTTGGCTGGTTACCGGACGCGATCGTCCGAGCCTTCTTTGAGTTCATCCGTACCTTGCTGGTTGGAGCTATGAATGTAATGTTTAATTTCGGATTGAAACCCCTGATCACTATCAACCCCGGGATCCTGACCGACGCCGAGTTCGTCGCTGCCTGGGATGATATTTTTGCGCTTTCGATCGCGCTATTTCCGATTCTCATCGCAGCAGGCCTGATCGTGATGCCGTTCAGCGAGGATCGAGAGGCGTCGCTTTGGCAGATGGTTGCCCGTATCGTCGCGGTTATTGTCTTTATCGCTATCTCGAAGCCGCTGTTCGCGTTCATGATCGAGGCTTCGAACGGGGTGACAACCGCCCTTGCTCCGGCGACATTCAAAATGGCCTTCGATGTCGACCTTGGCGGCAGTTGGGGTGCAACCCTCGGGACAGGAATTCAACTAATCGCCCTCATCGTGGCGGTCCCGCTCATGCTTATCGCGACTATCCTTGCGACGTTGTTGCTGGCGCTCCGACAGTTCCTGGTGGTGACCGTCGCGCTTGGTGCCCCGTTCTTTGCGGTCCTCTGGTACGCCAACTGGGGGCCGATGAAGTCGGTGAGCAAGTTCGCTGCGACGTGGTTGAGGATGGGTATCTACGGCCTGCTGGTCGGGCCGATTATTGCGCTTGTGATGCGAGTGTTCGACGTGATCGCGACCGGCGGGATCGCTGCCTCTGGAGGCGACGCTATCGCGTCGTTCTACATCGCGTCGGCGCTGGCACTAATGTTCCCGATCATCCTGTTCGTGGTGATCTGGAAGACCATCGGCTGGGCCGGCCAGCCACTTGGCGTCGACGCCGCGTTCACGACGACCGTGGCCGCCGCGATCGCCGCTACGGGGGTCGGGGCAGTTGCCGTCGGCGCCGGTGCGGGGTCTGGCGCTGTAAGTAGTGCCTCGAAGTCCTCTGCCGCCGGTGCGAGCGGGGGCGGAGGGTCGAGTGGCGGAGGTGGCGGCTCCAGCGGTGGCTCCGGTGGGAGCGGTAGTGGCTCCTCAGGCGGGACAGCGACCGACCCTTCTGCAGGGACCGCCAACTCGAGCGTCGGCGGAACGATGCGGAACAGCATCTCGGACGCCCTCTGTACGCGGGAGCCACCGGTCGAGGACAAGGTCGACCCCGCGTCTGGTGTTGTGGCGAAGGCCAGAGAATACACGGGAGAGAAAGTAGCTAGCGCGTCAGGAGTTCAATCAGCGCGCTCCCGAGCCAGTCGAGCCAGAACCACGGCGAAGGGACTGGGATCGAAAACGAAGAGCGTGGGGTTAGCTGGGGCTCGGAAAGCAGTCGGGGCTCAGAGCATCGACGCCCATCGAAAGAGGATTGGGGAGAACTTAGATGCGGCCGACGAGGTCGACGCGAACCGCGAGTTTCTGTCGGAGTCATACCAGAACGGCGAAGTTGACTTAGCCGAGGCTGCCGATCGCGAGATCTTAACCGGCTCCGAGCAACCTGCAGAAGGGGTCTCTACGGTCGCCCCCGACCCCAACGGGAGGGTGAGTTATCCAACCGCCGGGGGCAGGGAAGCGACGGTCAATATCAACGATAGGGCCCAGCAACTCGGGGAGATGGCGCATACGCTTAGGGAAGACGCCTCGAGATCGGCTCGAAGCGTGAAACGAATCAGGACCGCTCAAGCCGCCGCGAAAGCCCCCGGCCAAACTGCTGTTTCGACCGGCCGAACCGGCAAGCGGATCGGAAAAGCTGGTGTCCAGACAGGGAAGGCCGGTGGAATCGTTTTCGCAGGTGCCATGACGCGAAGCCCATACGCGGCCTACCAGATCGGCAAGCGTGGCGGGAAACATCTTATCGGTCCCGGAGATAACCCCCAGCCAGACAACTCATCCGACGATGCCGACATTAACTGGTCGACCCGGCGTGACGGCCCCGGACAGGCCACAGAGCCGCCGTGGGACGACGACGGAGGTGAGTCCTCCGAGACAGTATGACCCCATTTGAGACGCCTCAGCTCCAACTGTCCCACCTGTGCCGGTCTGGTGCGAGAAGTTATATTTCAGTACCGTATAAAACGAATGTAGACCATCGCGAACGCGTACTTCGTCGCCGTTCTCGATGGCCGCACCACCTTGCGGCTCGCATGACCACGCTCCCTGGCGCGGCTCAACCGCGTCGATCGCCACGCTCGCCCCCTCGCGAACTGCCGGAGAATCTCCTTCGTGTGATTCGATGAGTCTCCTCAATACCGCCCTCGCCGTCGTTGTTTTCCTCGGATTTTTCGCGGTCGTAGAGTACGCGACATTCCGAGTAATGGAGCGGGGGCACCGGAAGAAAAACATCTATCGACTGTTCTTCATGCTCGCGTGGACAGCGCTTGCACTCCTCCATATGTGGGTGGTCGCACCACTGCTTAATCTGCCTCCAACCGCTGCTGTAGTGTTGGGATTTGGTGTCTTGATTGTGTTTCTTCTGGGCCTGCTTGAGCTTCCGATACTCAGGTCGGTTGGCGTGATCGGATTGTATCCGTTCGCCCAGGTATACGAACTGTTTGTTGTACTGCTACTCCTTGCCGAAGGGGTAGCGTTGGCCGTGTCGCTGGTACCGCAGTTGGGATTCCTTGCTGGAATCAGCCCAAGCGATCCTCAATTTCAAGCAGCATTCGGGTTAGGTATTGCAGCATCATTCGTCGCTCTGACGTTCTACGACCCGCAAGGCGAGAACGGGTACTACTACCTCTCTGAGCGTAATCTGCCCGGTCCCAAAATTGACTCTGAGGCAATCAGAGAGATGATGGAAGAGAAGGAAGCCAATTCGGCCATTCCCACCGATGGGAGGACCGATACGGGTAGCACCGAGGATGAGAAAGACGAGAGCCACTTTCCGGAAACCTCACGAGCACCGGCGAAAATACCCGACGATCCAGAATACGAGTATAACTGGACTCGTTCGGACGTCAGCTTCGACGATATCGGCGGCTACTACGAGGTCAAAAAGCGACTCGCCGAGGAAGTTCTCCAGCCGGTTCGAGCGGCTGCACGCGGCGACGACCGCTACGACCGCTTCGGGATCGAACCCTCCCAAGGAATCCTCTTCCACGGCACTCCGGGGACCGGAAAGACCCTGTTTGCCCGCGCACTCGCCGGGGAACTCGGCATCCCGTTCGTGGAACTCGGACCGGCGGACGTGACGAGTAAGTGGATCAACGAGGGTCCCCAGCGGGTCCGTCAGCTGTTCGGGGAAGCGGCGTCGGTGGGTCCCTGCGTCATCTTCCTGGATGAGGCTGAACACCTCTTCGGCGGCCGTGACGTCGGCGCTGGAGGGGCCCACGCCGAGGACCGGAAGATCACCAGCGAGCTGCTCGTCCACCTTACTGCCGAGGGCCGGACGGCAATCGTTATCGGGGCGACGAACCGCTGGGAGGATATTGACCCCGCAATCCTCCGCCCTGGACGACTTGCGACGCACATCGAGATCGGACTTCCTGGTGAAGAGAGCAGACACGCAATACTTCAGGCGAAACTGGAGGACGTGCCACATGACCTCACTGGTGACCAGCTGGCGATACTGGCGGGGCACACCGGCGGCTGCAGCGGCGCCGATATTGAGGAATTGGTTACGGACGCGAAGC
>OBKM01000830.1_pt1 | contig 14124 bp, 15 predicted proteins | sample 1519691 | NCBI WGS metagenome assembly OBKM01 (sample SAMEA37050418, study PRJEB22526) | metagenome | biome: saline pan; feature: lake; material: water | place: Egypt | collected 2015 | depth 0.5 m
TTCCTCAGCGACGACCCCTCAGACGCCGTCTGACGCGCCACGTCACCTCCTCGCGTCTCGTTGGCGTCGACAGACCCTCCTTATCGCCGGAACCGCGGCAGCGTCACCGTCACCGCGGTCCCCCGCGGCTCCGCCGCTTCGACGCTCGCCGAGCCGCCGGACTGCTGAAGCACCCAGTAGACGAGCCACAGTCCGAGCCCGCTCCCGTGATACAGCGCATCAACCGCCTCACCCGTCTCTAACACGTCGCGGTTCATCGCCGACAGTCCCGGCCCGTCGTCGGTGACTCGTATCTCGACGGTTTCGGTGTCGCGTCGCACGTCGACCTCGACTGTCGGGCGTTCGCCGTCGTGGTGAACAATTGCGTTCCGGATCAGTTCGTCTATCGCCCGGTCGATCCACGCCGTCGCCGACACGACGGCGGGGTCGTCCGGCAACGACGCGGAGACCGACGCCGACGGGAACTCCGCCGCGAGCGTCTCCGTAGCGTCCTCGACGACTCTCGCGAGGTCGATCGGCTCCGTCTCGCTCACGTCGCTCAACGCCTCGGTGATGTGGTGTGCCTTCTCGCTCGTCGTCCACAGCTCCTCCGCCCGCGAGAGGATGTCGGACGCCGCGTCGGCGATCTCGTCGTCGTCCGTCTCCGCGATCTGCCCGGCGCGACCGCTGATGACGGTGACGGCGTTCCGCAGGTTGTGCTGGAGCACGCGGTCCACGACCCGAAGCTGTCGACGGCGGTTCTCCCCTTCGGTCACGTCCCGCAGGACGCCGACGACCGTCGACGGCCCATCGTCGTTCGGATCCTCCAGCGGGAAGTACCGGACGTCGAACGTCCGCGTACCCCGATCCGGGTGGGTTCTCTCGGTCCGATACTCGACGTCGTGGCCGTCGAGCGCTCGGCGGACGTTCCGGCGCACGTCCGGATACAACGCGTCGGGGATCACGTCCCCGAGGTCGAGACCGGACACGTCCGCCACGTCGATCTCGTGGTACTCTCGGTACTGCTGGTTCGCGAACAGAACGCGCTCGTTACCGTCGATCGCGGCGATAAGGTCGGTCGCCTCGTCGACGGCCTGTTCGTATCGCTCGAGCTCGGTCTCCCGCCGTTTCATCTCGGTCACGTCCCGACAGATCGCGAACGTCCCCGTGAGTTCGCCTGCCGCGTTGTAGTACGGGTACCGGCGCGTGCTGAACGTCGCCTCGCGACCGCTCTTCGGGAACGTGGGCGAGATCTCGTACTCGGCGACCGACTCGGTGGCGAGCACCTCGCGCTGGCGCTCGTCGATCTCGGCGGCCGTCTCCGCGTCCATGAACGCGAACTCGTCGGTCTCGTACAGCTCCTCGCGGTCGACGCCGGCGAACTCGCGTACCGCCTCGTTCAGGATCTCGAAGGAGCCGTCGCGGCGCTGGAGCATGATCGGATCGCCGAGCCGCTCGACGATGTCACGGTACTGATTCAGCCGGGCGATCGCGGCTCGCCGATCCGTGATGTCGGTCTGAATCGCGACGAACCGGGAGACTGCTCCGTCCTCGTCGAGGACCGGAGCGATCGTCTGACGGGCGTGATACAGCGCTCCGTCTCGCTTGCGGTCGACGATCTCTTCTTCCCACACCTCGCCGGCCTCGAGCGTCGACCACAGCGTCTCGAAGTAGTCGTCGGACATCTCCCCGGAGTTGAGTATCGCTGGCGTCTCCCCGACCGCTTCTTCGGCGTCGTATCCGGTCATCTCGGTGAACGCCGGGTTGACGTACTCGATCCGTCCGTCGGTGTCGGTGACGTAGATCGCGTGTCCGGCGTGTTCGACGAGGTTCCGAAACGCCTCGAGGTCACGGTTTCGCGGCGCCTCGACGCCGTCTCGGAACACGCCGGTGTACGCGGTGTCGGTGTCTTCCCCCTCGTGTCCGTGGAACCGCACGGTGAACGTCACCGTTCGCCCGTCCCCGCACGCCACCGGAACTGCGAGGTCCCCGGCCTCCTCGAGTCCCGAGGGACGCTCGAGACGCCTGCGTAGTGAGCGCCGGCGTTCGTCGGACGCGCTCTCGGCGATCAGCGCCGTGATCGCTCGGCCGACGAGGTCGGCGGCGTCGTAGCCGAGCGCCGTCTCGCTCGCTGGGTTCGCGTACACGATGACCCCGTGCTCGTCGATCGTCAAGAGCGGATCCGGACACTCCTCGACGAGGGACTCGAAGAATCCACCCGTCGCCGTCGGGGGCCGACCGGCGGACGGCTCTTTAGACATCAGATTTGGAGGTACGTCACACAGGCGGCAAAAAGCTACTGCTTACGCCCCGAGCGAGGCGGTTTCCTGATCAATCGCTGACGTGATCCGGTGGTGAACTCCTCATCGATCGGTGACGCGATCGGAACGGCCGCGCCCCGTGTCGCGGCTACTGTTCGGTCGTCGCCGCGAGGTCGTCGACGGAGAACCCGGGCTCCATGAGGATATCCTCTTGGCCCCGCACGTCGCGACCCTCGCGCATCAGCTGTTTGAACGCCGACTGGGGGGAGAGGTCACCGATGAGCACGCCGCCGACGACTTTCCCGTCCTTGAGGGCGACGCGCCGCCACTCGCCCTCGGCGGTGGTCGCCTCGACCGAGTCGTCCCCGAGCGTCGGATGGCCGAACGAGAGGAACGGGAAATCGAAGTGCGTAATCGAGTACGAGGAGACCCACTCGAACGCCTCGGTGCCGTAGTCGACCATGTTGCGCGCCGCGATCGTCCCCTGCTCTTTTGCCGACCCCCAAGAACCGTTCTTCGCCTGCTCGCCTAAGAGGAGGTCGTTGAACGTGGTGATGTCGCCGGCGGCGTACACGTTGTCGACGTTCGTGCGCATGTACTCGTCGACGACGATTCCGTCGTCGGTCTCGATCGGCGTGTCCTCGACCAGCTCGGTGTTGAAGTCGAGACCGATGGCGACGCCGGCGAAATCGCACTCGTAGCGCTCGCCGTTGGGGTCGACCGCGGCCTCGACGCGTCCGTCGTCGTCGACTTCGAAGCGGTCGACGCCGGAGTCGAAGACTGGCTCGACGCCGCGCTCGCGCATCGCGTCGTGCATGATCTCCGCACCCTCGGTCGAGAGGGCGTAGCGCCACCAGCAGTCGCCGCGCATCAGGTACTTCGCCTCGACGTCCTGTGCGCCGCAGATGGCGGCGAAGTCGATGCCGAGCAGCCCGGCGCCGACGATGACGGCCCGCTCGGCGTCCTCGACGCTCTCTTTGATGTTGCGCGCGTCTTGGAACGTCCAGAAGTGGTGGATGCCGTCGGCGTCGGCGTTCTCGACGGGGAGCTGTTGTGGCGTCCCGCCGACCGCCAGCAGGAGGGTGTCGTACTCGAACGTCTCGCCCTCGTGGGTGTGAACGGCGTCGCTCTCGACGTCGATGTCGACGACGACCGTGTTCAGCCGCAGGTCGACGTCGTGGTCGTCGTACCACTCCTCTTGGTGGATCGAGATGGGCGCTTCGGGGAGTTTCCCCTTCGCGTACTCTTTGATCAGGATCCGGTTGTAGAGGGACTCTCCCTCGTCTGTGAGAACCGTGATCTCGGCGTCAGGCGCCTCGTTACGGAGCGTCTCGGCCGCGGACGCGCCCGCGATACCGTCCCCGATGATCACGTACGAATCGCTCATGACGAAGCGTTCGGATTCGGGGTTAATGTGGGTTGTCATCCGCGTTCGCGCCGTGAGAATTGGGCCGCATCGCGCAGACCACCCTCCCACCGCGAGCGGTCAGTCGGGTTGGTTCCGCCCCGCCGCGACGCCACACATTCAAGAGCATCCCAACCCAACGAGTCGTATGAAGATCCGGCAGAACATCCGTCATTGGGCGGCGAAGAAGGCGTTGACGACGCCGGTCGTCGGCGACGTCGCCAACGACAAACTCGTCGACCTCCACACCAGTATCTTCCTGAACAAAGCCGACGAGGACCGCCGCGAGGAGCGGCGCGACCACCTCGACAGCTTCTTCGACGCGACGATGGACACGTACGTCGCCGCGCTCCAGGCCGGCTTCGCGGAGGCCGAGGCCCGCGAGATCACTCACATCCAAGCCAACTTCGACTTCTTCAACTACGGCTGGACGGAGATGATGGAGATCCCGGGCGAGGAGTTAGCGGAACATTACCGGCGGTACGAGTCCTTCTTCACCGACCACGGAATCACGATCGACGACCCGCTCGGTGACTTCCGCCCGGCCGGCGGCGTCGTTGACGCGCCGGCGACTCCGGAGAAGCTCGACACCCCCGAGTACGAGAACGCGCTCGCCGGGTTCGCGGACGACGTGTACGTCGAGACCGACGACGGCGAGACGGTCGTCGGCGGTGACGGGGAGGAGCCCGACGAGGTCGACCCGGCCGCCGCGCCGGGGCTCGACGAGGACGAAGCGAGCGCCTGAGCCGACGCCGGTCGCCGACCGTTTCCGTCATCCTATTTATATTCCGACTGTGTGAATAGTGCGTATGAATCGCGGACAGTCGTTCCTCCTCCTGCTCATTGCAGTCGTCTCCCTGCTGACGCTGTTTATCATTCTCCCGTTCATCGAGTACGCGATCGCGGCGGCCATCCTCTCGTACATCCTCTTTCCGTTCCACCGACACCTGTCGGAGCGCCTCCGTACCCACCTCTCGAAACGGCTCGGCGGGATGCTGTCGGCGATCGCTCTCATCTTCGCGACGATCGTCGCCGTCGTTCTCCCGTTGGCGTACATCACGCTGGTGTTCGTCCAGGACCTCACCGCGATCGCGGCGGGCGAGAGCGATGTCGACGTCGCCGCGATCGAGGCGGGGCTCTCTGATCTGTTCGGTCAGGAGGTCCGGATCGAGACCATGCTCGAAACGGCCGGGAGCATCCTGTTAAACACGCTCTTCGGAGGCGTCAGCGGCGTCTTTTCGGGCGCGTTGCGCGCGTCCCTCGGACTCACCCTCGTGGCGTTTCTCGTCTACTACACGCTTATCGACGGCAAGTCGTTCGTGCGCTGGCTACGGATGACGATCCCGCTGCCGGCAGACGTCGTCGACGATCTCTTCGAGAAGATCGACGCGACGACCCGCGGGGTCGTCATCGGCCACATCTCCGTCGCGCTGTTGCAGGCGGTCATCGCCGGGCTCGGTCTCTGGGTCGCCGGGATCCCGAACGTCGTTTTCTGGACGTTCGTGATGGCCGTGTTGGCGCTGTTGCCGATCATCGGTGCGTTCCTCGTCTGGGGGCCCGCCGCGTTGTATCTCGTCGCCATCGATCAGACGACCGCGGGGATCCTGCTGGCGGTGTACGGAGTCGCCGTCGTCTCGATGGTCGACAACTACGCGCGGCCGATCGTCATCGACCAGCAGGCCCATCTCAACCCGGGGGTCATCCTGCTCGGCGTCTTCGGCGGGGTCTACTCGATCGGCTTCACCGGGCTCTTCGTCGGTCCGATCGTCATCGGTGTGCTCTCCGCGACGCTGCAGACGTTCCGGGAGCAGTACGACACGATCTGACGGCGCTCCCGACTCTCGTGGCGACTCAGGCGTCCCCGGCGACCGCTCATGACCGGTTCGCCGCCCTGCGACTCGTATTTTAAGCGGTTCGCCGACGTACGACTCCGTATGTACTCTGCCTCACGGGCTCGCCTCCCGTCGCGTCGAGACGCCCTCCTCATCGTGGCTGCGGCGCTCGGCGTCAACCTGATCGGCGCGACGGGCGTCCCGTTCACGGCGACCGAGAGCGCGTGGTTCGCCGCGCTCGAACTCCCCGCGTACTACCCGCCGAACTGGGCGTTCGGCGTCGTCTGGCCGATCCTGTACGCGCTGATCGGCGCCGCGGCGGCGCTCGTGTATCTGACCGGACGAGACGGCGCGGCGTCATCCGGGCGGGTTCGGACCGCGCTCGGTCTGTCCGCCGTGCAGCTCGCCGTCAACGTCGCGTGGTCACCGGTCTTCTGGGGGCTCGAACGCCCCGACTTGGGGCTCGCCGTCCTCGTCGTCCTCCTCGCGCTCGTCGCCGGGACCATCGGCGCGTTCGCGCGCGTCGACCGTCGTGCCGCCCTCCTCATGATCCCGTACTTCGTGTGGGTCTGCTTCGCGACGGCGCTCAACTACGGGATCTGGGCGCTGAACTGAGCCGTCACTCCCCCTCACGGCTCCCTCGACCGGCTGTCGGCCGTCGAGTCGGCCGGCCCGCTGTCCAGCCGCTCCGCGACGAATCGCCGCTCCTCGGGGTCGAGGTCGCGGTCGGCGTCGAGAAAGGCCCGCAGTCCGGCGCGGTAGCGGACCACCGGGTCGCTGAAATCGGCCGGGGCGTCCGCGGGCCGTTCCAGCTCCAGCTCGGCGAGACCGGTCTGGTCGCCCGTGTACGCGAAGCCGCATTTATAAAGCGCCGCGTAGGCGAACGGGTTGTTGACCGCGATCCGCACCCGCTCGTACCCGTCGTCCGCGAGCCGTGCGACGGTCCGATCGAGCAGTCGGGGGCCGAGTCCCTCGCCGCGACGCGCGGCGTGGACGGTGACGTAGCGGAGCCGGCAGCAGTCGGGATCCGTTCGGTCCGGGGAAAAAGAGACGGCCGCGATCACGTCGTCGTCGAAGTCGCGCTCGTCGACGGTCGGCGGGAGGGGCCGATCCGGCGACCACTCCGGAGCCGCCGGCGATCCGTCGGGCGCTCTGAGCACCGCTTTCCCCGCCGTTCCGACGACGAACTTCCCGGCGTAAGCGAACGCCCGGTAATCGAGTCGGAGGACGGCCCCCGATCCCGGCCTTCCGAGGAACGCGTACTCCATGGCGGTCTCTACGACTCCGACACCTAAATGCACACAGGCCGGCTCCCCCCCGGCGTACGGGGGCGTCACAGCCCGATTCGACTGGAGACGCCGTTCTCGACGGGCCGGACGCATCCCGTCGCGACTCCTTAAGTCGATCCGCGACCGACGGCGACCATGCACGGCGTCGGCGACGTTCGCTTCTTCGACCGGATGGCTCCGCTGTACGACCGTATCATGCCGCCGGCGAAGGGGGAACTGCTGGCGGCCGGGCTCGACCACGCCACGCGGCCGATCGACCGGCTGATCGACGTCGGCGGGGGTTCGGGTCGGGCAGCGGCCGCGCTGACCGGTCCCGAGATCACCGTCGTCGACGTTTCACTCGGGATGCTCCGCCGAGCTCGCGACGCGCGTGGGCTCTCGGCCGTCGCCGGCGACGCCGGGCGGCTCCCATTCCGAGACGCGAGCGTCGACGCGGTCACCGTCGTCGACGCCTTCCATCACCTTCCCGATCACGACGCCGCGCTGCGCGAGGCGGCCCGGGTCATCGCGCCGGGCGGTGCGCTCGTGATCCGCGAGTTCGATCCGACTCATCCGCTCGGACGCGTTCTCGTTGCCGGCGAACACGCGATCGGTATGGCGTCCCGGTTTCACTCACCGGACGAGCTCGCGGCCGCCCTCGACGACGCCGGGTTCGACCCCCGGATCACGGAGCGTGGGTTCGGCTACACGGTCGCCGGCGTGCGGAGAGCGGCTGAACAGGGCGCGGTGAGAGACGGTACCGAGGACGGACCGGTTCGGCGCTAATCGTGGCTGTGACTGTGGGCGCCGTGCTCGTGTGTACCGCCGTCGTGGCCGTGTGATTCGTCGCCCTGACTCTGTGGCTCGTCGTCGTGAGTGTGGTCCTGCCCGGCGGGATCGGTCTCGCCGAGCACCTCGGCACCCTCGCCGTCGATCATGTCCATGTTCTTCAGGTTGTCGCGCTCCTCGAAGTCGGCGACGGCCTCCATCACGTCCGCTTGGGTGATCGTCATCCGGTCTTCGGTGAGCGCGCCGAGGACGGCCTCCCGAAGCACCATCCGGAGATCGGATCCGGTGAGTCCGCTCGTCTTGTCGGCCACCTCCTCGGGATCGAAGTCGGCGATCTGCATTTCGCGCGTGACGACCCGGAGGATATCCGCGCGCATGTCGCGGTCGGGTTTGGGGAAGTTGACGATCTCGTCGAAGCGCCGCCAGGCGGCCGCGTCGAGCTGGTCGGGGTGGTTCGTCGCGCCGATGAGGAGCACCTCGTCGCGCACCAGCGACACCTCGTCGATGGATTTGAGGAGGGTGTTGACCGCGCGTTTCAACGCGGCGTGTTCGTCGGACCGTCGGGTCTTCGCGACCGAGTCGAACTCGTCGATAAAGAGGATACACGGCGAGAGCCGCTTTGCGACCTCGAACGTCTTCTCGACGTTCTTGGCCGTCTCGCCGAGGTACTGGCTCGTGATCATCGACATCTTTACCTCGACGAGCGGGACACCGAGCTCGTGTGCGAGCGCCCGCGAGACGGTCGTCTTCCCGGTTCCGGGTGGCCCGACGAACAGCAGCTTGCCGATCTCGCGGAGCCCGATGCTCGCGAGGTACTCGCGGTGTTCGATCGCTTTGACGATCTTCTGGATCTCTCCCTCCTGGTCACCCGTGAGGACGAGGTCCGCGAGCGTCGTCTCGATCTCCTCGGGCGCGCGGACGTTGACGAGATCGAGCATCTCCGCGTCGTCGTCCTCGTCGAAGTACTCCTCGAGGAGCGCGTCGATCCAGACCCGGTCGGCCTGTATGGGGCGGACGTTGTCGCGTGACTCCTCGTGGGATATCGGCGCCTCGACCTCTTCGGCCGCCGCGAGCGCCGCCACCAGCGTCGGGTTCGAGCCGATCCGCTCGTCGTTCGCGTGGTCGCGGTACCACTCCAGTCCCATCTCCGGCTGGGTAACGGTGATCTCGCCGGAGAACTCCGTATGCTGGGTGAAAAGCAGGTCGGAGACGGCGTCCCACGGGCGTTCGACGCCGGTCGCCGTCCGCGTGCTTTCGTCCGTCGCCGTCAGCGGCCGCTCGACGCCGCCAGGAGCGTCCTCCGTGGCGTCGTCCGACCAGAAGACCTGCCGGAAGCGCGGGGGCAGGTCGTTCTCGTCGAGGTCGCGGTTCTCGGTATAGAAGTGTGTCGTCAACACGAACTCGACAACGTCGAGCGCCGGGTCACTCATCCCCGTGAGATACCCGCGGCAGCCGTTTAAGCGCGTCGAACCGCTCCGAAGCGCTGTGGACCGAGCGGACCGTCGGTGGCGGCGTATCGAACAGTTATTAGTGCTGGTGAGAGACGTTGGCGATATGAGCTCAGAGGACGCCGGGAGCGCGGATCCGGACGAGGGCGTCGACGGTGTTGACATCGACCACGAAAACGCCGCACAGGACGTCATCGCCGTCGATCCCGACGACGTCGAACAGGGACCTGTCAACCGTCTCGACGCCCACACGGGCGACGGAATACGGCACCGAGCGTTCACCTGTCTCGTCTTCGACGCCGACGGGCGGATCCTGCTCGCACAGCGCGCCCCGAACAAGCGCCTGTGGGACGGCCACTGGGACGGAACCGTCGCGTCCCACCCTGTCGAGGGGCAATCTCAGGAGGATGCGACCGAGCAGCGCCTCGAAGAGGAGTTGGGGATCACGCCCGACCAGTACGACGACCTCCGCGTCACCGATCGCTTCGAGTACAAGCGCTACTACCCCAACGAGGGCGTCGAGTGGGAGGTCTGTGCCGTGCTGAAAGTCACGCTGGAGGACACGACGCTCGACCCCGACGACGAGGAGATCGGCGGTCGTCTGTGGGTCGACTACGACCATCTCCACGAGAACCCCGCGTTGTACCGGCAGCTCCGGCTGTGCCCGTGGTTCGAGATCGCGATGCGGCGCGACTTCTCCTGAGGGCGGCGACCGGTCCCGACGCACCTGCCGCGTCCGCCGGATCGAAACCACGGGTTGAAGGCCGCGCCGCGATTCCGTTCACACATGACCGTCGTCGCCGTGTTGGCGAACCCGCCCCGCGAGGGGCTCGTCGCGACCGGGCTCGCGGAGTCGACGCCGCTGTCGACCGCCGAGGCCGCCGAACTGTACGAGGCGCTGTTCCGTGACGCCGTCCTTGCGGTCGAGCGCTCGGGCGCCGACCTCCTCGTCAACTATCCGGTCGAGGCGGACCTCCCCGCCGAACACCGGACCGACACCCCCCCCGAGGCCGAACTCCGGACGCTCGTCGCGGACACGCTCGGCGGGACCGGCGACGTCCGCTTCGAGCGGCAGGTCGGGTCGTCGTTCGGCGCGCGCGTCGGCAACACCGTCACGCACCTGCTTCGCGAGGAGGGGGCGCGCTCCGTCGCGGTCGTGACGCCGCAGGCGCCGCTGCTCTCGCGGACGATCGTCGACTCGGCCGCGATGAAACTGCGGACGAACGAGGTCGTGCTCGGCCCGTCCACCCGGGGGCGGACGTACTACGCGGGGTTCACCGAACCGATCGACTTCGAGGGGGCGTTCGAGCCACCGAACCTGCCGACGCTCGCGGCGCGTGGGCGGGACGCCGACCTCGACGTGGAGTTCATCGAACCCTCACCGTCGATGGTCGACGGCGACGACCTGCTCGACGCCGTCCCGCTGTTGCGCGCGCGGTTCGCGGCACAGCGGGTCGTTCCGGACTACACCGCGGCGTTCGTCCACGAGACGGGGTTGGACGTGGTCGTCGAGGACGGGGAGGAGCGAGTCGTCCGGACGGCTGAGTGAGCGCGCCGACCGACACCGACACTCCTTAGTCGAACGCCTGCGATTTTCGGGACGTGGTGGGATGGCAGAGCGGCCTATTGCGCCTGCCTTGAAAGCAGGTAGCCTCACGGCTTCCTGGGTTCAAATCCCAGTCCCACCGTAAGCGTCCGGCGCACTCCGCGCCGGACGCATCTCGTGCAGGGATTTGAATCAGAGAGCGAGCGGTAGTTGAATCAGAGAGCGGGTGGTGAGACGCTGCGTGAGACGACGCCGCTCCTCGGCAAAAGACGAAACTGTTTGTGGTTACATCTCTCTCGACCGACGTTCGCGAATCGACCGCCCGATTCGAGACGCAGACCGCCCTGAACCGCGAATCTACTGGTCCGTCGTTCTCGGTGCCGGTAACACTCACGTCTAGTGACGTGTGGTATCACGACACGCATTATATTTAACAGGCTCCCGGTACATGTTCGGTGTAGGTGAGATAACAATGAGCTACGAACTCGATCCGCTTCCGTACGACAAAGACGCGCTTGAACCGCACATCTCCGAGCAGGTCCTCGAGTGGCATCACGACACGCATCATCAGAGCTACGTGAACGGCTGGAACGCCGCCGAGGAAACCCTCGAGGCCAACCGCGAGGAGCACGACTTCTCCTCGTCGGCGGGTGCGATCCGAAACGTGACGCACAACTCGTCGGGCCACATCCTCCACGACCTGTTCTGGCAGAACATGTCTCCGGAGGGCGGCGACGAGCCCGAAGGCGCCCTCGCTGACCGCATCGAGGCCGACTTCGGCTCGTACGAGGCCTGGAAGGGCGAGTTCGAGGCGGCCGCCGGCAACGCGTCCGGCTGGGCGCTGCTCGTGTACGACACGTTCTCGAACCAGCTCCGCAACGTCGTGGTCGACAAGCACGACCAGGGAGCGATCTGGGGCGGTCACCCGATCCTCGCGCTGGACGTCTGGGAGCACTCCTACTACCACGACTACGGCCCGGCCCGTGGCGAGTTCGTCGACAACTTCTTCGAGGTCGTCGACTGGGACGAGCCGTCGAGCCGCTACGAGCAGGCCGTCGAGCTGTTCGAGTAACCCCGCCGGACGCGCCGGACGCTCCGAGCGCGTCGAATCCCGCATTTTTTCGAGCCCCGACCGACAGCGAGAATCGACGAGTGAGCGGTCGGTCCCGCGTATCGGCAGCGTTTACGGATCCGACGCCGTAGCCCCGGCCATGCCCGAACCGAAGTCGACGTTCGACGCAACGTACCCCTGTGACTTCTACGAGCCGGCGGAGCTGTTCGAGCCGGACCTCATGTACACCGTCCCGGAGATCGCGCGGCTGCTGCAAGGGCTCGACCCGGACGCCGAGGTCGACCCGGACACCGAGGCCGTCCTGATCGACTGGGCGATCCCGTGGGTGATGACCCACGCCGAGGAGCTGGTGATCGCGGAGCCGCTCGAGGAGGACGGGCCGGGGTACTACGGCGTCGCGGACCACGCGATCGAGGGATCCGCAGACGGTGATGCCGATGGCGATGTCGATGCCGACGACGACGGTGATGCCGATGCCGACGGCGACGGTGGTGCCGACACCGACGACGATGTCGACAGCGACGGCGACACCGAAGCGTGACCGCAGACAGCTCCGACCCGCCGGTGATTCTCGTCGCGGGCGGCGACCGCGTCGACGCCGGCAAGACCACGTTCTCGACGGGGCTCGTCGCGAGCCTCGCGGCGCGAACGGGCGACGCGGTCGGCGTCAAACCCCGCGCCGGCAACGACTTCTGGTTCGACCACGACGACTACCGAGTCGCGACCGATTCGGGGCGTCTCTACGGCAAGGACGCGCGGCGGCTCGCGGCTGTGAGTACCCGACCGCTCGCGCCGGGACCCGAAGCCGACGCGCCGCCGATGGCCACTCCCGAATCGATCAACCCGCTCCACCGGCTCTGGCGTCCGACTCCGGGCCGGACCGGGATGCTCGGCGACGCCGACCGCACGTTCCTCTGTGACCGGATCACGCCGCCTGCCGGCGACGGGGGCGGCCGCGAGTCGCGATTCGTCGTCAACGGCGCGGCCGAAGCGGCCGGACTCCTCCCCGACGCGCTCACCGACCGACTCCCCCTCCGCGACGCGGTCCGCGTCGACGACCTCCCCGCACTCAACGACGCGATGGCCGCCGACTACCTCCCGGCGTTCGACCGGCTCGCCGCGCGGATCGCGGCCACAGCTGCTCCCGTCGTCGTGGAATCGTACGCCGACGTCGCCGACCCGCTCCCCCGTGCCGACACGACCGAACCGGACGCGGTCGCCGTCGTCGACCCGGGTCGAGCACGGATATACGCCGGCGACCGCTACGTGAAGGCCTGCGCGGTCGCCTCCGGGACCGCCCGTGAGGGGGCACTGGAAGAACACACCGGGGCGGTGACCGAGATGATCGAGCCGCTGGCGACGGCGACGTTGCCGGCGCTGTCCGGGGACGAACGCGCCGATCCGGATCGCGTTGCGAAGCAGTACGAGTCGGCGTATTCGGCGCTCTTCGAGGCGGTCTCGAGCGACGTTCGGACGTCCCGATAGGAAGAGGCGGCGCTCGCGGCGACTACGCCTTCCGCTTGGTGTAGTGGTCGATCGCAGACTCGATAGAGGAGAGCTCGGCGTTGACCCGGCTGTCGGCGACGCGCATGAATCCGGGCGTGTACGACGCGGAGTAGTCGAAGATGGCGTTGACCGCTCGCTTCGGCGCAGAGACGGCCGTGAAGTCGGTGACTGTGTACACGCGCGTCGTCGGGAACGCCGTCCAGAAGGTGCTACTGGCCCACCGCTCGTCGTCCTCGAAGGTCGTTCCGACGCGGCCGGTCGCGAGGTATTCGCCGTCGTGGTAAAACAGGAGCAGGTCGCCTTCCGCCATCCGCTCGAAGGTCGAGCCGTTGCCGCTGTCGTCGTCGACCGCCCACAGACGAGCCTCGTCGACGTCCGCGAGCGGCTCCGGGCGGTCGTCGTACTCGGTGAGGTCGACCGCAGACCGGACCGTTCGATCGAAGTTCTCCGGGTCGATAGGGACCAGGAAGACGTTCGCGCTCATTGGTGGCAGTTTCGTCGGGAGGGTTTTAAACCCGTTCGTTGCCGTCGCGGTGACGACTCCGTCTCCAATCGCGGGGCCGGATCAGCTGTCGTACTCGTCGTAGATCCGGTCCATGCGCGCGGCCATCACGAAGTCGGACTTGTGGAGGCCGCCGATGTCGTGGCTCCACATCTCGACACCGACCTCCCCCCACGAGAGGTGGATATCCGGGTGGTGCCACTCTTCTTCGGCGAGTTCACCGACGTCGTTCGTGAACGCCAGCGCGGTCGCGAAGTCGTCGAACTCGTAGGTGGCCTCGAGGTGGTGATCGTCGACGACCTCCCACGCCTCTCCGAGCTCGTCGAGGTACGCGGCGTACTCGTCGTCGGTCAAGGGCTCGTCTCCCTCGTCGGACGGTTCGACCGGCTCGTCTGCGAGCGATGGTGTCATGGGACTCTGTTGGACCACCAGCGGTTTGTACCTTCCGTGCCCCGCGGTCGGCCCCGCCGATCGTCGTGTGCAGGCTCGACGGCCGCGAAAGTGAAGCGAGCGTGA
>OBKM01000831.1_pt1 | contig 14122 bp, 9 predicted proteins | sample 1519691 | NCBI WGS metagenome assembly OBKM01 (sample SAMEA37050418, study PRJEB22526) | metagenome | biome: saline pan; feature: lake; material: water | place: Egypt | collected 2015 | depth 0.5 m
GGCGTGGTGCGTGAGGCGTGGTGCGTAATTCTCGCTCCTCACGTTTCACGTTTTACGCTTCACGCTCCGATCGCGGGAGGCAGTATCATCCCCGCCTAGGAATCACGGTCGACAACGCACTAGCCCCTTTTCGGAAACAGATGCACTGAGCGGTACGTGCTATATTCTTGTGCATTCATTGCGAGACCTCCTTCCTGCCATGACGACCTCGAAGCTACTCACTAGCACGCTGCTTGCCCTCCTCACGTGCGGCCTGGTGTTCGCCAGTCCGAGCATGGGGCAGGCCTATATTGATCAGTTTGAGATCGAAGAGATTCTCGAGCGCCGTGGCGAGAGCCTCAACTCGCTCCCCGAGGTGCACTATGAGTACAAGACGCTCGACGACCCGCGCGACAACACCGTCATTGCCCGCAGCACGTTTTACAAGCAGATAGGGGATGGCGACACCGAACTCGGCCAGGAGCGCGCCCAGCTCGTTGAGCTCCTGAACCGCGTCAACATGCGCGAGCTCTCGATGGGCGACACGCTCGTGGTTCCAACAGAGTGGAACCTGGACTTCCGAGCTTACTCTCCCTTCCCGCGCTACTATCCGGGCGCGCGAGATCATGACAAGCTGTTCGTCATTGACAAGTCGGTGCAGGCCTTTGCGGCGTACGAATATGGCGAATTGAAACGGTGGGGCGTCGTCAACACCGGCGACCCGGACGACCCAGAGATGGCTCCTACGCCGAACGGGCGGTTCAACTTTAACTGGAAGGAGGAGTACCGGATCTCCTCGCTGAGCCCGCCCGATGAGCTCTGGGAGATGCACTGGGTGTTCAACTTCCACGACCGGCGCGGCATTCACATCCACCAGTACCCGATGCCCACCGGCGGGCCGACCAGCCGCGGATGCGTCCGTCTTGTTGACGCCGACGCGGAGTGGATCTACAACTGGGCCGATGCCTGGGAGACCACCACCGGCACCACCGGCATCGAGTCGCGCCAGGGACAGATCGTCGAGCAGGGCACGATGGTGCTCGTGATCGGCGAGGAGCCGGAGGGGCGGCCTAACCCGTTTGAGTACAAGGATCGTTATCCCGTGCTGGATCGGGTGGATCTGCCCACCGATCCGTACGACGTAGAGCCCGGCACGCGCCAGCAAGAGGTCTTCGACGAGCGCCGCACGGCCTCTCGCTAAGGCGTGCCCCTGCTAGGGGGCTTGCTGAACCGGGGTCTCGGCCGTGACCTCCTCGACATCGTCGTGGTCGTATTCGACGTTGAACACCTCTCCATCCTGGATGCCGCGGAAGATGCGGTCGAACCGCGGCAGGCTTTGGTCGCCATCCCACGAGAAGTAGGTAAAGATGGCCTTACCGACCACGTGGTCCATCGGCACGAACCCCCAGAACCGGCTGTCCTCTGAGTTGTCCCGGTTGTCGCCAATGGTGAAGTAGTAGTCCTGCTCGAACGTGTACGTCTCGGCCGGCTCGCCATCGACCTCAAACGTATTCTCTCCCACCTGGCGAGCCTCTCGGTCCTCGTACTCCTCGATAACAGGTCCGAAGACGGGCCACGTCTCCTCGTTCAGCGGTACCGTTTCGCCCTTCTTCGGAATGTAGATGGGTCCGTAATTGTCGGGCGAGTACCCCTGGTTGGGTGGATACATGATCGATCCGTATCCGGACTGCTCAGGCACCACGTAGGGCTCAATGCGCTCGACGCCCGGCAGAGTGGCGACCTCCTCGACGGCGTCGTGGCGCGCGACGACGCGAGATACTGTCGGGTCGTCCGTTGACCGCACCTCGGTGATGCCTAGTTCGCGCAACCGCGCCCCCGAAAGCTGATACCGCTCGTCGCTCTTGTGGACGTTCCAGCTCTGCTGCATACCGCTCCCCAGCGGCAGCGGCTCCCCGTCGATGTGAACCGTCTTGTCACGAATCGACAGCGAGTCGCCCGGCATGCCGACCACTCGCTTTACATAGTGCATTTTGCGGTCGACCGGCTCTTCATCAGCCGGATAGTTGAACACGATGGCGTCTCCCCGATCGACGGAGGTGAACCCCGGCAATCGGGTGTACGGAAACTCGATGCCGGGGAGGTAGATGCTCGTGAACGGCACGCCGAGCGTCAGTGGCAGACGCGGACCGTAATGCACTTGCGAGACGAAGAGATAATCGCCGACGAGAAGGTTCTCTTCCATAGACGGAGTCGGAATACGGAAGAGGTCGAACAGCAGCGTGCGGATAATGAGCACGATGACGAGGGCTACGACGAGCGCCTCGGCCCACTGCCGAAGCTCGCGCTTGAGCCATTCGGTCCAACTCGGACCGCCGCGCTTTCGAGATGAAGAGCTAGATCGGGACAAAACGTATGCAGTCGTTCAAAGTCGAAGGTATTCGTCGAGGGGGCAGCGCCTAGGAGTCGAGCTGTGGACGACGCCCTTCAGTGATCTCGCTCCGGCGAATTGCTTCCCGGAAATATGTTTCACCGTCAAATCCGGTGCGGTACCACTGGTCGCTCTCTATGTCGAAGTAATAGTCCACGTAGGGGGCGCGTTCCTCTGATTCGATGATGGGCGCCAGCACGGCGCGACGGAGCTCCCTCAGGCTGTCCCGGTATTCAGCGTCAGTCACCGTGACGAGCCCTCGATCAAACGGCCCGTGGGGGTCCATTATTTTGATCGGAATCGAATCGTTCGCGACGATCCAATACTCAAACTGAACGTACTCGTCGAGCGACTCGCCCAGGTCGCGGTCAGCGAGCGTCTGCGTCGGAGCGCCGAACTGCGCCTCAAGGCGGGCGCGCAGTTCGCGGGTATACGTCGTGTCCATCATCTGGCGTTCAGACGTTGCCCCCAGGAACGACCAATGGACGTCTTCAAACGCACTCTCGAACCAGCTGCGCTCCAGGCGGCGCACCACGCGCCGGTCGTCGATAGAAAACGCCTCCCTAGGATTTGCCTCAGGATTTGCCTCCTCGCGCGCCGTAGCGCGTGCTGGTCGGTCGTCCTGCCCCTCCGGAAGCAGCGAGTCGGCCGCCGTGGGCAGGCGACGGACGGGGCGCGGCTCTATAGTGCGCCCGTTGCGTTCGATGATTTCCATGGCGTGGGCGCGATACTGCTCAGCCATGTACCGATCCACAATCGACTGCGCCTCGGCCCCCGTCAGTCCAGGTCCCGCGCTGACGGCCAGGACGATACCCATGGTGAGGAGGACGCGTCCGAAGATCGACATGAAATAGATCAGATAGCCGGCAGTTCGAGGGGCACGTCAGTCTTCGTCCATGGATAGCACGGCCAGGAAGGCCTCTTGGGGAACGTCAACCTCCCCTACTTGCTTCATGCGCTTCTTGCCTTCTTTCTGCTCTTCAAGCAGCTTGCGCTTTCGCGTCACGTCGCCGCCGTAACACTTGGCCGTCACGTCCTTGCGGCGAGCCCGTACCGTCTCGCGCGCTACGATGCGGCGGCCGATCGAGGCCTGGACAGGCACCTCGAAAAGCTGCTTCGGGATGAGCTCTTTGAGCTTCTTGGTGAGCTTGCGACCGACCTCGTACGCCTTGTCGCGGTGGACAATGGTCGAGAGCGGATCGACTGGCTTCTCGTTGATAAGGATGGTGAGCTTGACCAGGTCGCTCTCCCGATACTCCATAAACTCGTAGTCAAAGGAGGCGTAGCCGCGGCTGACGCTCTTGAGCTTGTCGTAGAAGTCGAACACGATCTCAGAGAGCGGCAGCTCGTACTGCAGGTTTACCCGCTCGGTGTCGAGGTAGCGCTGCGTCACGTACTCGCCGCGCCGGTCCTCGCAGAGCTGCATCAGGTTGCCGATGTATTCGCTCGGCGTAAGGATATCGGCTTGCACGTACGGCTCGTAGACCGCTTCGATGTCGCCGTAGTGCGGCATGTCCTCCGGATTATCGACCGTAACCGTCTCGATCTCATCGTCCACGTACGTCTCCACCCGATACTCGACGTTCGGCACGGTGGTGATGATGTCGAGATCGAACTCGCGGTCGAGGCGCTCCTGGATGATCTCCATGTGGAGCAGCCCCAGGAAGCCGACGCGGAAGCCGTAGCCGAGCGCCGAGGCCGACTCCGGGACGTAGGTGAGCGAGGCGTCGTTGAGCTGCAACTTCTCGAGCGCGCTCCGGAGATCCTCGAAATGCTCATTGTCGGTCGGATAGACGCCACTGAACACCATGGGTTTGACCTCCTGGAAGCCCGGGATGGGCTCCTCGGCAGGATTGTTGGCCCCCGTGATGGTGTCGCCCACGCGGGTGTCCTGCACGTCTTTGACGGAGCCGATGACGTACCCGACGTCACCGGCCTCAAGTTTGTCGACTTCCTTGCGCCCCAGACGCAGCACGCCGATTTCCTCGGCATCGTACTCCTTGTTGTTCGACATGAACCGAATGGTATCGCCCTGCTCCAGCGTCCCGTCGAAGACGCGAGCGTAAGCGACGGCGCCGCGGTAGGAATCATAGACCGAGTCGAAGATCAGCGCGCGCAGCGGGGCATCCGGATTGGTCTCGGGCGGGGGCACGCGATCGATGAGCATCTCCAACATCTCGTCGACGCCCTCGCCCGTCTTGGCGCTAATGGTGTGGATGTCCTCGGCCGGCTCTCCCAGAAGATCCTCCAGCGACATCGCCACGGAGTCGGGCCGCGCGACCGGAAGATCGATCTTGTTGAGGACGGGAATAATCTCCAGATCCTGCTCCAGCGCCATGTAGACGTTCGAGACGGTCTGCGCCTCGATGCCCTGCGCCGCGTCGACGAGGAGGATGGCGCCTTCGCAGGCTTTGAGCGCGCGCGACACCTCGTACGAGAAGTCGACGTGCCCGGGCGTGTCGATGAGGTTCAGAATGTACTCCTCGCCGTCATCGGCCGTGTACGTCATACGCACGGCGTGGCTCTTAATCGTGATGCCACGCTCGCGCTCAAGGTCCATATCATCGAGCGTCTGCTCTTTCATGTCGCGCTCGGTGATCGTACCGGTGCGCTCGAGCAGCCGATCGGCCAGGGTGCTTTTCCCGTGGTCGATGTGCGCGATGATACAAAAATTTCGAATGCGAGAGGCGTCGGTAGCCATAACGACTATACCTTGATCAGTGGCGCAAACATTGCGCGCTTGGAATGCTCGTATCTAGAGCCCGGAGGGGCAGTTCCCCAGCTCGGCGGGACGGATCCGCCTACTGCTGAATCCTTGAGGATTCGGAAGACCCATCATCACCAGTAGTGGAGGATGCCTCTTCCACGGCGCTCCCTCTATCCGGTGTGCCGTCTCTTCGTCCGTCTTGTCCATTCATGGAGGCGGCCGCCTTTTCTTTTCTCCGGCGCTCTTCCAGTCGCTTATGGAAGGTGCCCTGAAACAAGAGAACGCCGAACACGCCCATCACAATGGCCATGTCCGCTACATTCCAGATGGGAAAAAGCTCCATGTAGGCACCGCCGATGACAGGAAGGGTCTCGGGTACGAACCCCTCCCACAGGCTCACGTGAATGAAGTCGACAACACGTCCGGTAAAGAGATCCCCGTATCCCATTATCACCCCGTAGAGGGTTCGGTCCACGATGTTACCGATAGCACCCCCCAGAATGAGCGCCAGACTCGCGCGGTAGGGCCAGTAGCCGTTGCGCACAGTGTAGAGATAGTACACTACCAGCAGGGTTGCCGTAAGGGCGAGCGCGGTGACCGTACCCTCCGGTCCCACCTGAATGCCGAACGCCATCCCTGGATTCTCCGTGAAGGTGAGCATGAACCAGTCGCCCAGGATGGGGATCGACTCGTGACGGTTCATGTACTGGAGCACCGCCACTTTAGAGAGCTGGTCCAGGAGAATGACAATGATCGAAATCCAGAGTACTCGCATGAAGAAGTATGGGGGTTTGGGGGTGTGGGAGCGTGGGAGAACGAAGGCAATGCGCCGCCCTCCCCTCTCCCAAACTCTCAAACACCCATACGCAGGCTTACTGCTCCTGCTCCTGCTCTTTCTCTTTGCGTTTGGCCTCGATGGAGATCTGCGTGTGAGGGACGGCTTCTAGACGCTCCTTCGAGATGGGGTCGCCCGTGACGCGACAGATGCCATAGGTTTTGTTTCGGATGCGTTCGAGCGCGCGATCCAGATAACCGATGTACTTTTGCTGACGCGCAATCATGTGGTGGAGCTTCTCGCGCTCCATCGCATCGGTTCCGGCGTCGGCCATGTGTAGACTATAGGCCGTATTATCGCCAGACTGCTCGCTGGCCTCCTCGACCTGAGCGCGCATGCGCTCGACTTCTTCTTTAGCCTCACGCCGCCGCTCTAGAAGCAGCTCTTTGAAATGCTCTAGCTCCTCGTCCGAGAACGGCGTCTCTCGCTCTCCATCGGCAGACGCCTCCTCCGACGCGGATGGTTCCTCACCAACAGGATCAGATTCTTCTGCGACCATATTCCTATCCCTACTTTTTGAAAAGATGATGGCACAATGCCTGTCAAACTACAACAACTAACACGCCAGAGGCGCGTGAAGGCGCGATGAAAGCTCTACTGCGAGTCGGCATTGATGCGCCGTACGCCTACCGTGAGCTCCTCGTCCCCAATGTGGAACGTGTCGATAGCTTCGCCGGCAGGCTGCTTGGATTCCTGCAACTCAAGAGCTAACGTCTCGTTCCGGATCCAGTCGTCGTAGCGCGCGACGGACTGTGCAATCTGATCCGACCCGCGGTACTCCACAACAATGCGATCGGTGACGTCGAAATCGGCATCTTTGCGCAGGTTCTGGATGCGCTTGACCGACTCGCGAGCGAGCCCTTCGGCGCGCAGTTCGTCGGTGACCTCTGTGTCGAGCGCGACGGTCACGCCGCCCTCCTGGCCGACCTCCCAGCCGGCGATACCTTCGCTCGAGATCTCGATGTCTTCGCGGCCCAGTTCGACCGTCTCGCCGTTGATGTCGAGCGTCAGCGATCCGGTCTCCAAGAACTGGTCGATCTCCTCATCATTGAGCGCGCGCACGGCCTGGTTGACCGGCTTCATCAGCTCGCCGAGTCGCGGCCCGAGCCGGCTGAAAACGGGCTTGGCCGACCGCTCGACGACCTCGCTCGACCCGGCCACGTACTCGATGTCTTTGACGTTGACCTCGTCCAGGATAATATCCCGGACCTGTTCGACGGTCTCTTTCTCTACGTCCGTCCCCGTCACCACAATGATGCGCGGGAGCGGCTGACGCACGTTGATCTCGGCGCGGTTGCGCAGCGCAAGCACCGTCGACGAAATCGTGCGCGCAAGCCCCATGCGGTGCTCCAGATCTTCGTCGCGAGCGGTCTCGTCGACGTCGGGAAACCGCGCCAGATGCACCGACTCGGCTTCGTCCGCCTCCATTCCATCAACCAGCGCGCGGTAGAGCCACTCGCTGAAGAACGGAGCCGTGGGACTCATCAGCTTGGTCGTAGCGACGAGGCACTCGTAGACGGTCTGGTAAGCAGCGTCTTTCTTGCGCGCCTCGACCTCGCCACCCTGCGGGACGCCGTTCTCGGAGGAGCTGCCCTCTTGGGAAGGGGAGTGGCTGCTCGAGCCTACGTCATCGGCGGATGCCGCTGCCTCCTCGGACTGCTTCTTAGCAGCCCAGAAGCGGCGGCGCGAGCGGCGGAGGTACCAGTTGGAGAGCTCTTCGACAAAATCCTCGATAGCGCGAGCAGCCGTGGTCGGGTCGTAGTCGTCGAGCGCCTCTTCGGCGGCGGCAATCGTCGTGTTCAGGCGACTGATGATCCAGCGGTCGAGCTCGGTGCGCTCGTCCACGGGCAGCGGCTCGCCGTCGTACTGGAAGCCGTCGATATTAGCGTAGGTAGCAAAGAAGGAATAGACGTTGCGAAGCGTGCCGAAGAACTTGCGCTTCTTATCGCGCAGGCCGCGCTCGCTGAACTTGAGGTCCTCCCACGGGGAGGCGTTGCTCATCATGAACCAGCGCACCACGTCGGCGCCGTACTTTTCGATCACCTCGAAGGGCTCGACCGTGTTGCCCTTCGACTTGGACATCTTCTCGCCGTTCTCGTCGAGGACGAGGCCGTTGACGACAACGTTCTTATAGGCCACGCTATCCATCACGATCGTCGCGATGGCGTGCAGCGTGTAAAACCAACCGCGCGTCTGGTCGACGCCCTCGGCGATGAAGTCGGCCGGGAAGTTGCGCTCGAACTGCTCCTCGTTCTCGAACGGGTAGTGCCACTGGGCAAACGGCATGGCGCCCGAGTCGAACCAGACGTCGATGAGATCGGGCACGCGGCGCATCGTGCCGCCGACGTCGTCGGGCGCGGGCCAGGTGAGTTCGTCGACGAACGGGCGGTGCAGGTCGATGTCTTCGTCGTTCTCGGGGAGCTGGTCGCCGCACTTCTCGCGCAGCTCCTCGATCGAGCCGATCACTTCGACGTACTCGGGATCCTCGTCGCTTTGCCAGACGGGGAGCGGCGTGCCCCAGTAGCGGCGACGGCTGAGCGCCCAGTCGACGTTGTTTTCGAGCCACTCCCCAAAGCGGCCTTCGCCGATGCTTTCAGGCTGCCAGTTGATCGTGTCGTTGAGCTCCACCATCCGGTCCTTGAGCTCCGTCGTCTTGATAAACCAGCTCTCGACCGGATAGCTCATGAGCGGCGTGCCCTTCCGCCAGTCGTGCGGGTAGTTGTGGAGATACGTTTCGTACTTGTAGAGCAGACCGCGAAGCTTCAGGTCGTCCGTAATCGCATCGTCGGCATCCTTGAACCACTCGCCTTCGACGAGCGGCGCGTCTTCGGTAAAGTGGCCGTCTTTATCGATGGGGTTGAAGAGCGGGAGATCCTGCTCCTGCGCGACGGCGTAGTCCTCCTCGCCGTAGGCGGGCGCCATGTGGACGATGCCAGTCCCCTCCTCAGTCGAGACAACATCGGCGGGCACCACGTGCCAGGCCGCGTCTTCACCGACTTCCTCTGTGAAGTACGGGAAGGGCGGCTCATATGTCGTGCCGATCAGATCGCCACCACTGTAGCGCTCGACGACCTCGTAGTTTTCGTCGATGACCTCGTCGAGGAGCGCCTCCGCCAGAATCAGATACTCGTCGCCCTGATGCGGATCGTGATGGTGAATCTTGACGTAGTCCAGGTCGGGCCCGACGGCGAGGGCCGTGTTGGAGATGAGCGTCCACGGCGTTGTCGTCCACGCGAGGAAGTACGTCTCCTCTTCGCCGTCGACCGGAAACCGCACGTAGATGCTCGGGTCCTGCGTCTCTTCGTAGCCGAGGCTCACCTCGTGCGACGAGAGGACCGTATGCGAGCCCGGGCTGTACCACTGGATCTTGTACCCCTTGTAGAGCAGCCCTTCCTCGTAGATCTGCTTCAGGAGCCACCAGATCGTCTCGATGTAGTCATTTTCGAAGGTGACGTAGGGGTCGTCGAGATCGACCCAGTAGCCCATGCGCGTCGTAAGCTCGTCCCACAGGTCTTTGTATTCGAGGACGCTCTCGCGGCAGGCGGCGTTGTACCGCTCGATGCCGTACTCCTCGACCTCCTCGCGACTGTCGAGGTCCAGTTCTTTCTCTACCTCGATTTCGACGGGCAGGCCGTGGGTGTCCCATCCAGCCTTGCGGGCGACCTGATAGCCCTGCATCGTCTTGTACCGGCAGAAGATATCCTTAATCGTCCGGGCCAGGACGTGATGGATGCCGGGCTTGCCGTTGGCGGTCGGCGGCCCCTCGTAGAAGGTGAAGGCGGGCTGCCCCTCGCGCTCAGAGACGCTTTTTTCAAAAATATCGCGCTCCGCCCACCAGTCGATGACATCGTTTTCGACGGCTGGATGATCGAACTGCTCGACCTGCTGAAATTGACTCATGCGGCTATGTAGATTCGCTGTCGGACGGCTGGTTATGGACTCAAGAGTATGGATGTACGTGAATTTGCGCAGGAGGGTTCACGGCCCTTCCCGCAACCGTGTCCCCTACCGAGCGCTCTTAAAAGTCGACGGACAGCCGCAGGCCGATTGATCGCCCGGGCTCGGGCACGAACGCCTCCTGGAAGTCGCCCTGCTCTGCGAAGGGGTTGCGTGCGTTCAGGTGGTTGACGTAACTCGTATTGGTAATATTGTCCAGGCTCAGGATGAGCGATGCCGGCCCGCCCGGCGAGAAGCCGAGTCGCAGGTCAGCTCGGAAGTACCCGTCGGTGGACGTCTCGCCGCGCGTCTCGGCAACGCGCGTCTGGTCGGCCGTCAGGCGGGCGGTGGCTTCCAGGAAGAGCGTGTCATCGAAGGGCGCCTCGCCGCGAAAGCCGACGTCCAGCGACGCCGGAATCACGCCGAACGCCGGCTCATCGAGCTCATCGTCGCGCCCCCACAGGAAGCTCCCCTGTCCGCGCACCGAGAGCAGCGGATTCAGCGCGTACGTGCCTTCGATTTCAGTTCCGAAAAATGTCGCCGTGCCATTGACGTAGCGATAGACGGTCTCAGGGCTCAGCGGCAGCAGCGGATCGATGTCGGTCGCTTCCACGGTGATATGGTTGTCCATCTGCCGCGCAAAGCCGCTCACCTCGATCGTCCAGTCATCGCTCACGGCCTCGAGCCACAGGTCGCCTTGAATGCTGCGCTCGGGATCGAGGAGCGGGTTGCCCTGAAATTCGGCGCTCGTCTGCGCCTGGGTGGAGGGGAAGCGGTCGGAGTAGCGCTCCAGCGCGCTGGGCGTGCGCGCTACGGTGCCGCCACCTACGCCCAGCGTCCAAGTGTCCGAGAGCGGCACCATCAGCTGCAGCGATCCACTTGGCATGAACTCGGTGCGCGAGAGATCATCCAGCGCCAGTCCGCCAGCATTCTCCAGATCTGCATTCTCGAGGAAGGCGTCGCTGACGCGCGCATCGTCAACACTTGCGGTGGCGAGGTCGACGCGTGCTGTGGCAGAGACGTCGACGGGCCCGAAGGCGCGCGTGGCGCTTCCAAAGAGTCCGGTCTCCGACATCGTGACGCCTGGCCATATCTCGTCGGTGACGCGCATGTCGCCCTCGCGAGGGCCGCGCGTCCGCTCCGCGTCACGAGACGTCACATATCCGTCTGCCCCCACCTCGACGGCGATTCGCGGCGTGGGCGCAAGGTCGGTGGTCAGCCGGCCGCCAAAGATTTGAATTTCACTGTCGACGGCAACGTCGAGCGGCGGATCGGCAAACTGCGGGTCGGCGGTGGGCTTCCCGTCATTGTTCATGCCGTGGAGCGTTTGCGTGGCGTAGAGCTGAGCGTCCAATCCGCGATAGAGCCCGCCGTCGCTCGTCTGCTCGTACCGGAGCGACACCTCGCCCGACTCAAAGAACGTGGCATCGAGCAGGCGCCCCGGGAAATCAACATCTCGCTGATCCTGGTATCCGCCGGTTGCTGTGAGGCGAGACGTCTCGGTTACCGGGACCTGGAGCTGTCCGCGGACGAAGCCCGACTGAAACGAGCCGGGCACGGACACATCGCTTCCGGACTGATAGTCGTTGCCAGTGCGATACGTGCCGTGGATTCGATACGGCGCGCCGGCCAGCGAGCCGTTAAGAGCGCCCGTCGTTTCCGCGACTTCCCCGTTGAGCTGAAAGCGGCTATCGAGCCGCCCGCCGGCGGTAGCGTCAGGATCGAGCGGTGCCGTCTCGACGCGGATGGTGCTCATTGTGTTGCCTTCCGTGAGCGCGTAGGGCCCTTTGATGACCTCGATGGACTCAACGACGTTCGGATCGACATGGCTCAGCGGCGAGTCCATGCGCGCCGGACCGGCCGGAAATGAGCGCGCGCCGTCGATAAACACGCCCACGGAGGTTTCGGTGAGGCCGCGCACGTTCGGATCAAATCCGATCGGGCCGCGCCGAACGGCGCCTACGCCCGGTGCCGCGCGAAGCGCAGCACCTACGTCGGGCGCTCCGGTCTCGCGGATATCCCGAGCCTCGACGCTCCGAACAGGCCGCATCTCCGCGCGGCGACCCAGCACGTCAACCTCCTCCATCCTCTCCTCGTCGACGGTCATCCGAAAGTTCACCTCGACCGTCTCCCCGGCTTCGACCTCGACCGACCGGCGGGCCGTCCGGAATCCGATGGCGCTCACCTGCACGGTGTAGGTGTCCGGCGCCAGCCCTGTGATCTCGAACTGGCCGTCGGTGTCGGTAGCGGCGCCCGACAGCGTGCCTACGACGACCACGTTGACATCCGCCACCGGCTGGCCCGTCTGCGCCTCCGTTACGGTGCCCGTGATGGTCCCGGTCTCCTGCGCCCATCCGAGATGAGGCGTCGTCAGCAGGGCCAGGGCGATAAGCCATCCGAGCGGCACTGCACTAGAGGAGAAAAGATGCATCGGAGCCGACTTCATAGAGATTACGGGGAAGGGTCAAGGGAAAGGCGACGCGCGCAGTCGTTGATGATAATCTCTCTGCGCGTTAGGATCCATTTTGCGGTCCAAATAATCAATGAATCGAATGGCAACAGCAGGCGCGTGTTGCCGTATGGACCGATGGGACTACGTTACGACCCCGACCGCAGTGAGACAAAATGATGGATACGATCTGGATTACCCGCCACGCCAACCGAGAGGATTTTGTCGATCCCCACTGGGCCGAAACGGCCGACCGACCGCATGACCCGGATCTTTCGTCCGATGGTGTTGAGCAGGCGCGCAGGTTGGGCGAGCGGCTGAGCGAGGCTGGGATCACGCAGATCGTCGCTTCCCCGTTCCTGCGCACGGTTCACACGGCGCATTGGATAGCCGAGGCGATTCGCCGCCCCATTGCGCTCGAGCCGGGGCTCGGCGAGTGGCTCAACGCAGACTGGTTCGAAACGGAGCCTGAGACGCTGCCGGTTGCGACGTTGGCGGATCGATTTCCTCGTGTCGACTCCTCGTATGAACCGTGCCTCACTCCTTCATTTCCGGAAACCCGCCACGAGGCATTCAACCGGTGCGCTCGCGCGACCTGGTGCCTTATCGACCGGTTTGCCGACGAGGAGGAGCTGCTCCTCGTCGGCCACGGCGCGTCAGTGTACGGGGTGCTGCAGGGGCTCGTGCGTGACGACGTGCCCGATGCCGATTGCCCGCTCTGCGGTCTCACCAGGTTGACCCGGGAGGGGCCCGGCCATTGGACCATCGACTTCCGGAACGACACAACTCACCTCGATCGAGCGCAGGCTGGCGACCGTTTTCAGTGATAGATACAGCGCAGGAGCGCTTCCTCCTCGGTGCGCTCTAGTCCGAGGTGTCTCCGTTCGAGGTATCTTCTTCGTGCGTTTCATCCGCATTGGGGTCAGCGCCGCCGTCAGGATTATCCCCACTTTCAGGATTACCTGGGTTGTCCGCTTCGGGGAACTCCTCTTCATACCTTTCTCCGAGCTGTCGGATGGTCTCTCGCGCCTGCTCGCGGCGCTGATCGAGTAGCTCCTCGTCCGGCTGTCCTTCTCGGACCCACAGCGGATCAACGACTTCCGCCTGAAGCACGATGAGCAGCTCTTGCTCCTGAACAGTGGTTCGCTCGGTACCGAAGATATAACGGAGTCCAAAGAACCAGCCCGGTAGATCCTTCAGAATAGGCACACCAGACCGTGTCTCGATCTCTTCCGTCGAGGTCAAGCCCCCGATCGCCGTTGCCTCCCCGTCGAGCAGAAGCACCTGCGTATCAGCCTGGTTTCGATTAATGACCGGGCCATCGGGGGTAGGCTGTGCGTTAGAATCTTCGACGCGCACATCCATGTGGATGAAGTCCAGTTCTGGCTCGCCTGGTATCTCTTCAGCCGTCTCTGTGATCAGAGTTGGGAGTACGTCGATGATGATGCCGGTCTCAAAGAACTGCGTAACCGTGTTGCCGGCAAAGTCGGTGGTCTGTACCGGCACATCCTGGCCGATCTGGATCTCGCCCACCTCTCCGCTTTGCACGGTTACCTGCGGATTGGCGACGGTTTGACCGACGTTGTCTTGCTCGAGGACGTTGAGAAACCGGCGAAGCTGACCAAAGGAGACGCGATCGGGCGCCTCAATCACGTCATCAACCGGTTCGAACAAGTCTTCCGTTCGGAGGAAGAAGTCATCCCCACCGCCGGTACCGCCACCGGTGTCGCCGCCGGTAGTTCCACCACCAGCGCCTCCGCCGACGCTTCCGCCAGCACCTCCTTCTCCGCCGCGACCGCCGAGGAACTCGCTCCATGACAGGCCTAA
>OBKM01000832.1_pt1 | contig 14107 bp, 11 predicted proteins | sample 1519691 | NCBI WGS metagenome assembly OBKM01 (sample SAMEA37050418, study PRJEB22526) | metagenome | biome: saline pan; feature: lake; material: water | place: Egypt | collected 2015 | depth 0.5 m
TCCTTTGAGGTCGACGTCAGTTGCGTAGTAGCGGTACCACAGATAACAGACCACCATCAGTATGAATCCGATGACGATCGACGCCGGCTGCATGAACGCGATGAGCGCGAAGCTCGCCAGCGCGCCGACGCCCGCGACCGCGAAGCCGGCCGGACAGCGGAACGTCGGCGTGTACCAGTCGGGCTGCTCGCGGCGGAGTTGGATCAGCGCCACGCAGATCAGTCCGTACATCACGAGGTGGAGGAAAGAGGCGACCTCCGCGAGCAGTTCCACCTGTCCGGTCGCGGTGAGCACGACGATCGGACCCCCCGCGAGTCCCAACGCGACGTGTGGCGTTCCGTATTTGAGATTTATTTTGCTCGCCCGGTCGGGGATAAGCTCGTCGCGGCTCACCGCGAACACCGCCCGCGACGCGCTCAGGATCGACGCGTTGGCGCTGGAGAACGTCGCCAGCAGCCCCGCGATGACGATGGCGAGCGCGCCGGGGAAGCCGACGAACTCGCGGGCGACCTCGACCATCGCCGTCTCGCCGAAGTCGCCGAGCCGAGCGCTGCCGAACGCGCTCGTCGCGACGAAGATGGTGACCACGTAGAAGACGCCGACGAGGACGACCGAGCCGACCATCGCCAGCGGGAGGTTCCGCGACGGCTCCTTGATGTCGCCGGCGATCGTCGCGACCTGCGCGAAGCCGAGATAGGAGGTGAACACGAGCGCGGCGGTTTGAAACACCGGGAGCACCCCGAACGGCAGGAATTCCTCTGGGGTCGACTCCGCACCGAACACGCCCAGCGCGTCGAGGCTACCGTAGCTCAAAAACAGCGTGAGGATGACTAAAAGCAGGATGACGATGCCGTTCTGCAGCGAGGCCGTGTTTTCCGTTCCGAAGAGGCTGAGCACTGTAAGCCCGATCCCGAACGCGACGCCCAACGGAACGGCGGGGCTGATCGGTAAGGCGATTCCCGCCTCGAGGAACACCTGCCCGGCGTAGCTGCCGAGCCCGACGAGGTAGAAGGCCGACGCGAACACGAGCCCGAGCCAGAGTCCGAGCCCGACGATGGCGCCCGGGCCCGTCCCGAGCCCCCGAGAGATGAAGAAGTAGCCACCGCCGCTCCGTGGCATCGCGGTCGCGAGTTCGGAGGTCGGGAGCGCGACGAGCAGCGCCACGACTGCGCCGATGGCGAACGACACGGAAGCGGCCGGGCCGGCGTTCTCGGCCGCGAGACCGGGGAACACGAAGATACCGGCGCCGATCATCGTCCCGATACCGATCGCGAGCCCCCCCGTGAGCCCGATCGTCCGCTCGAGCTCACCCTCGCCTTTGTCGGTGTCGTGCTCGACCGGTGACTCGGCGGCGTCGGGAGACGCCGGTGGCGGCCCGCCAGTTCCCGTCGTCGGGTCCGTTCCCGACCCATCTCCTGGCATGGATTTGTGTCGTGTGGGAGACGGCAAATAGCCACCGCCCGCAACGACCTTAAGAGTCCCCGACGACCGACCCGTATGAGCGAGCACGAGCGGACAGCCGCGGTCTCTCGCGAGACGGCTGAGACGACGATCGAACTCACGCTCGACGTCGACGGCGACGGCGACAGCGAGGTCGACACCGGAATCGGGTTTTACGACCACATGCTCGAGTCGTTCGCCAAGCACGGCCTCTTCGATCTGACCGTGCGCTGTGACGGCGACGACGTGGCGATCTGTCTCGGCGAGGCGTTCGACGAGGCGCTCGGCGAGAAACGCGGGATTCGGCGGTACGCCGACCGTCGCGTCCCGCTCGACGAGGCGGTCGCCTCGGTCGTCGTCGACGTCGCCGGCCGCCCGTACTACGAGTTCACCGGCGAGTTCTCACAGGAATCCGTCGGAGGATTCACGAGCGTCATGGCTGATCACTTCGCGCTCTCGCTGGCAATGAACGCCGGCCTCACCCTCCACGCCGAGATCGAGACGGGCGAGAACGCCCACCACGAGGTCGAAGCGCTGTTCAAGGCGCTCGCGCGCGCCCTCGACGACGCGACGCGGCTCGACGAGCGCCGCAGCGACACGCCGAGCACGAAAGGGGCGCTGTAGGTCGGCGTCGGTGTGACGGCGGCAAACGAGGAACGCACAGCCGAGCGGCCCGGTCGCCGATCGTTTTTACTCGTGGGTGTCGTTACCACGGGTGCGTATGGATCTCCGTTGTGAGGGCTGTGCCGGCTGCTGTGTCGACTGGCGGTCGCTCGGGGCGGAGACGGGGAGCGCCGACCGAACGGGACCGCGTTCGCCGCTCGACGACGTCTACGACCTCGCGCCGCTCACCCGCGACGAGGTGGCGCGGTTCGTCGACGAGGGGCTCGCCGACGGCCTCGTGCCTCGACTGTTCGAGCCCGCGGAGCGCGACGACAGCGTGACCGTGGACGGCACCGAGCTGGCCGCCGCCGGCGACCGCCCCGTCTTCGTGGTCGGACTCCGGAAGCCGCCGAAGCCGATCGCCCCGGTTGGGACCGACGAACCGCGGTGGCTCGACGCCTGCGTCTTCCTCGATCCGACGACGCTCCAGTGCCGGATCCACGACACGGACCGATACCCGCGGACCTGCGCGACGTATCCCGGCCACAACCTCACGCTCGACGCGGAGACCGAGTGCGAGCGCGTCGAGACCGCCGGCGGCGGCGACCGACTGCTCGACGACGAGCCGCTGGCAGATCTCTCGGCGCCGGCGTTCGGCCCGCACGCGCTCGGCATGACGGTGTTCGCGTATCCCGACGCCGGCGACCTCGACGGGGTCGTCGACCGCCTCCGAGCCGGGGACGCGACCCTCGACGACCGCGCCGGATTCGTCGGCGCCGCCGTCGGGTCGCGGCCGGGCTCCCTCTCCGTCGATCGGGATCGGATGCGAGACGCCAGCGAACGGGCCCGCAGCGCCGACTCGTGGGTCGGGACCGCGATTCGGGAGTGGACGGCGCGCGCCGGAGCCGACGGCGAACCGGTCGCCGTCGACGCCGAGACCCGAGACCGGTTGGTCCGCGAGTTGGAAGACGACGCGGGCGCGCCGGCAACGCCGGGGTGGGAGGCGGTCGACTGACGCGCCGCGTTGTACGTCGCCCCGTTCCTCCCGCCCGGTTTTGTCGCCTCGGGCGGGTCGGCTCTCTCGCGCACGCGCGCGAAGGGTTCAACCGTCTCCGAGCCCTCCAGTTGGTATGAACGAGCCCGAGACAGGTAACGGAAGCCGATCGCCCGAGTACGACCGCGTCGACGTCTCTGTCCTCGTCGTCGGCGCCGGCGCCGCGGGCGCGAGAGCCGCCATCGAGCTCGCCGAGCGCGGCGTCGAGGACGTGCTGGTGATCGGAAAGCGCGGCCACGGCGACGCTCACACGACGTGGGCCCGCGGCGGGATCAACGGCGCGCTCGGGACCCACGATCCGGAGGACTCGCCGGCGATCCACGCGGCCGACACGCTCAACGAGGGGCACTTCCTCAACCATCCCGCGAAGGTCGAGACGGTGACCGAACAGATGCCCGACCGGCTCAGAGAGCTCGACGAGTGGGGGATGGGGTACTCCCGAACCGACGACGGGCGGATCGACCAGCGCTTCTTCGGCGCGCAGTCGTTCCGTCGGACCGCCTTCGCCGGCGACCACACCGGCGAGTCGATGCTGAACGCGCTCGTCGATCGCGCACAGGAGCTGTCGGTCCCGTACCGCGAGAACGTCATGATCACGAAGCTCGTCTCGGACGGCGACCGCGCGTACGGCGCGGTCGGCTTCGACATGGACACCGGGGAGTTCGTGCTGTTCAACGCGGGCCAGATCGTGCTCGCCGCCGGAGGACACGCGGCGATCTACAACCGCCACACCTCGCGTGACGACGAGAACAACGGCGACGGAGCCGCGCTGGCGTTCGACGCCGGCGCCTCGCTCATGGATATGGAGTTCGTGCAGTTCCACCCGACCGGGATGGCCGTCGACGAGGACGATCCGGAGTGGGAGCCGTGGAGCGGCCGCCTCGTCACCGAGGCCGTCCGCGGCGAGGGGGGCCGCCTCTTCAACGCCGACGGCGAGCGGTTCATGGAGCGGTACTCGCCGGATCAGATGGAGTTGGACGCCAGAGACGTAGTCGCACGGGCCATCGCACGGGAGGTCGCAGAGGGGCGCGGGACCGAGAACGGCGGCGTCTACCTCGACATCTCGCACCGCGACGCCGACTTCATCGAGGAGCGGCTTCCGCGGATGTACGAGCGGTTCCAGGACCTCGGCGTCGACATGGCAGCGGACCCCGTCGAGGTGGCGCCGACCTCCCACTACGGGATGGGTGGCGTCGCCGTCGACGAACACGGCGAGACCGACGTCGACGGGCTGTTCGCTATCGGTGAGACGATGGCCGGGGTTCACGGCGCGAACCGGCTCGGCGGGAACTCGCTGGCCGAGACCGTCGCGTTCGGCGTCGTTGCCGGAACGCGAATCGCAGAGCGGACCGACGGGCCGGGAGAGATACCCGACGACCTCCGCGCGGGGCTCGTCGATGCACACGTTCGGGACCTGACCGCGATGGCGACCCACGACGGCGCCCACGACGTGGACGCGGTTCTCGCCGATCTGCGTGAGCTGATGTGGGAACACGCCGGTATCCTCCGCGACGAGTCGTCGCTCCGAGCGGGGCTCGACCGGCTCGAAGACGTCCGCGAGCGGGCCGGCGACATGCGCGTCGGCCCGGTCACGAGCGAGTCGTTCGAGCTCGCCGTCGACGTCGGGTTCATGCTCGTCGCCGCCGAGGCGGTGCTTCGCGGCGCGCTCGCACGCGAGGAGTCACGCGGCGCTCACTACCGGACCGACTACCCCGACCGCGACTCCGACTGGCGGCGCAACATCTACTTCGACGCCGTCGATGTCGGCGGGATGGCCTCTCGGACGGAGCCGATCCCGGATCCGAGCGAGACCGTGCAGGCGGCCCTCGACGAGGGGCACGAGCTGGACTACCACCAGCTGGAGTGAGCGGCTCGCGGATCGCCGCGGTCAGGAGCCGCCCCGCTTGCGGTACCAGACGCGCTCGCCGACGGGCGACTCGCCGTCGTCGATCGAGAGGCGGCTCACGAACAGGTCGCGGACCGCGAGCGTGACCACGAGGTCGATTGGGTCGCCGCCGGCCTCGCGCTTGTCGCCGTCGCTGCCTACCGGGCGAACCGTCACCACGCAGTGGCCGTCCCGCTCGGCGAGCGACTCGATCACCCCGACCGACCAGCGGTCGACGTGGTGGGACGGCTCGCGGGCGTGAATCCGGTCGTGATTCACGGCCGCCACACCCCTTGCCGCCGGTCGAGCCACGCGACGACGACGACGTGCGGGAGCGTCATGGCCGCGATGGCGACGAGCGAGGCGCCGAGCAGGTCGCCGGGCGCCGCGACGCCGGCGGGGACCGCGAGCGCGACCGCGGCGACGACGGCGAACCCCCCGAGCGTGAGGGGGGCGGCGTCCCGCGCGAAGCGTCCGACCGCGCCTCGGGTGTCGCCGGCGCCGATCGCGTCCGCGGCGTCTCGATCGACGAGCACGAGCCGACCGACGTGTCTGAGCGCGTGCCAGACGGCGAAGTAGACGCCGATCGCGAACACCGGCGCGGCCAGCAGGAACCACGCCCAGAGGACCCCGACCTCGCCGACGTCGCGGAGCCAGCCGCGCCGGGAGGCGCCGGCTCGGACGCGTGCGTACCCCAGTCCGACCGACGAGAGCGTCGCGGCGACCATCACCGCGCCGACCGCCAGCCGCGTCTCGGGCGTGAACACGGGGTCGACCGCGGCGGCGGCCGCCCCCGCGTCGACGACGAACAGCCCGACCATCCACTCCGCGACGAGCCGGTACTCGCCCGGGTGGCCGAGCAGCGGCACGCCCATCGGGAGCCCGCCGCGAACGACGAGGGTCAGCCAGCGCTCCGTCGACGTTGGGAGGTGTTCGACGCCCGCGACGACGAGCGCCGCCACGTCGCCCTGCCCCCAGTGGAGCCACGTGAGCGCGATGAAGCCGACGAAGGCGGCGACTGGAGCGAGAAAGAAGGCGACGATGACCGCACCCCCCAGTATCGCGTACACGACCGAGACGAGCGCGACGGAGCGGCGGAGCGACACCGCCGAAGCGGCTCGCAGCGGCACCAAGTGGTCGACAGCGCCGTGTGCCATCCCGATCACGAGAGTGCCGAGCGCGAACGTCGCGACGCCGACCTCGACCGGAAACAGAGGGGTCACGGCGCCGAGCGGGAGCAGCGCCGCGAGCGCGATCGCCGGGTAGAGCGCGAACCACCGATCGACGTTCGAGCGGGCGTGTCCGTCGCGGTCGACGCTGTCGAGAGGCGTCGTCGGCTCCGACGCGTCGGACCGCGTGGCCGCCTCAGTCATCGACGGGGTCCGAGTCGAACTCGCGGTCGGTGTCCGGGGCGGCGTTCAGCTCGGTCGCCTCGGCGGCGTCGTTCGTCGGGTCGAGCAGTGCCAGCAGCGAGTGGTTCGCCGCTCGGCGGTCGTTCCAGTCGAGCACCCACTCGAACAGCACGAGCCCGTTGATCGTCATCAGCCCGGCCGCGGCGAAAAACAGCATCTCTTCGATCGGGAGCCCGAGGAGGGCGAGCCCCGTCGTGTACTCGGCGGAGATGACCCACGTTCCCATCTCGATGGCGATTCGGTCGACGATCCAGAAGTACGCGGCCGGCAGGAGCGTCGCCGAGAGCCACACGCGCGGCGTCCGAGCGAGGTACCCGCCGCCGACGCCCCACTGGAGCGCGAGGACGGGGCCGACCCACGCGATCAGCCCGCCGAGGTAGAGGAACGAGGCGTCGCGCAGGACCAGCCAGAGCCCGATCGGCACCATCGAGAGCCCGACGGCGACGCCCGCGATCCGGGGGGCGTAGTCGAAGTCGCCGTCGCGGAACGTCGGGTCGAACCCGATCAGGTGGAGCGTGAAGGCGACGATCAGCGTCTGGATGGCGAAGTAGAGGTACTCGCCGAGCGGGATCGACAGCGCCCGGACCAGCACCGCGCCGTCGCCGTACCACCACGCCTCGCGGCGGATCATGTAGCTGATCCACGGGGTCGTGTACGTGTACGCGATGGCGACGAGAATCGCGATCCCTGCCGTCGCCCGCCGTCGCCGGACCGCGTCGTACCGCGGCGCGAGGTACCACAGCGCCGCCAACAGCGGGACGCTGAAGACGAGGTGGAACTGCAGGTACGTCAGGGTGGGGATCATCGAACCACCCCGGCGGAGGTGTCCATGGCTCGGCGTTGGCTCCGACCCCGATTAAGCGTTTATTACTCGGACGGCGACAGCACGCCGTGCCCCTCCAACACCTTTCCGAGCCGGAACATCGAGGCGACGACGGCGTCACAGACGGGGCGGACCGCGTCTTTCGGCACGAACCCGACCGCGAGCCCGGCAACCGCTAACATCGGGAGGTCGTTCGCGCCGTCGCCGACCGCGACGGTGTCGGCCATCGGAACCCCGAGGTCCGCCGCGAGGTCCGCGAGCGCGTCGTCTTTCGTCCCCTCGATGAGCGGCCCCTCGGCCTCCCCGGTGAGCTTCCCGCCGGACATCGGCAGCCGGTTGGCGACGATCGTGTCGGCCGTGGCGCCCTCCTTCGCGAGAGCGCGCTCGACTCCCCGGTCGAAGCCGCCCGTGAGCACGGCGACGTGGTGGCCGTCGGCCCGAAGCCGCTCGATCAGTTCGGCCGCGCCCGGGCGGAGCGTCACCTCGTCGAACGCGGCGTCGACCTCGGTCTCGTCGAGTCCGTCGAGCAGCTCCGCGCGCTGGTAGAGGCTCTCGGCGTAGCTGATCTCGTCGTTCATCGCCCGCTCCGTGATCTCGGCGACCTCGTCGGCGACGCCGGCCCGCTCGGCGAGCAGGACCGTCATCTCGGAATCTGACAGCGTTCCGTCGAAGTCGAACGCGATGAGGCTCATACACCTCGTTCGTCGCGGAGGGGTTTTTAACCGCGCGATCACGCAACGCGACGCGTGGCTTCGGGTGGAGATCGGACGTGCGTGTGCGAACATCAGTCACACCCAGATCGAGGGTGGTCCGGCGCTCCGCCGGCCACGAGCGCCGACGTAATCAAGAGACTGCGGCCCGATTAGACACACGTCGTGTTCAGCCTCAACGTTCCGTTACCGCCATCTGTCGGGCGTCTCGCGGAGGATCTCCACCCGAAACTCTCGGGTTTCGATCGGGTTCGCGGCCGACACACCCTCGTCTGCAAGCGGTTCGGGGTCGACGACGTCGGCGCGGGCGAGCCGGATCGACCGCGTCCGCCGAAGCCCGAGGCGGTCGAGACGCTGCGCCGCGACCTCCGCGGCCTGCTTTCCGGGACCGTCCCGTTCGAGGCCGCGGTGACCGGCGTCGACGCCTTCGAGGCCCCAGCGTCGGGGTCGGGGCCAGTCCTCTATCTCGCCGTCGAGAGCGACGGGCTCGTTCGACTCCACCGCCGGCTGTGTGCCGCCTACGACGCGATCGAGGGGATCGAGGGAGACGAGTACGTTCCGCACGTCACCCTGGCGCGTGGCGGCGATTCCGAGGCGGTCGCTGGCGCTCTCGACCGGGTTCGCAGCGTCGATATCGAGCCGGTCAGGTGGCGCGTTCACGCGCTCGACCTCTACGATCCGGAGTTCCGGGAGGTCGCGGCGACGATCGAACTGTGAGCGCACCGCCGCGGCGGGAGGTGGGTCCCCGTGTGTCAACCGTCGCGGTCGTGCGGATCGTCTGTCGCGTGGTGTGGTCCCACCGGCCCGTGCGTCGGACAGACGCCAGCGATCGGCGTCGCGTTGAGACAGCAGGCGCGCTGCTCGCCCGCGATCGCGCCCTGAACGAGCGACTCCCCGCAGAGACGGCAGACGGGAGCGGGTGCGTCGCCGTCGGGGCGCTCGTCAGACATTCCGTTCACCGCGTTCACCGCTCTCGAATCCGCATCGGCACCGGGTGGTCGGGGTGCATCGTCAGCGAGCCGCGGAGCGAGAGCTCCGGCCCCCCGTAGTCGAGCTCGTACCGCGAGCAGACGGTCGCGAGGATGAGCTTCGCCTCCAACAGCGAGAACGACTTCCCGATGCAGTGGCGGGGACCGCCGCCGAACGGAAAGTACGAGAACCGCGGCCGCTGGCTCCGGCGCTCGGGGGACCAGCGGTCGGGATCGAACGTGTCGGGGTTATCGTACCACCGCGGCGACCGGTGGACGACCCACTGCGGGAGCATCAGCGCGGATCCGTCCGGAATCCGGTAGCCGCCGAGCTTCACGTCGATTTTCGGCTCGCGGAACAACGTGTACACCGGCGGATACAGCCGCATCGACTCGTTGAGGACGCGCTCCGTGTACTCCATCTCACGGACGTCGCCGGCGGTCGGGTCCCCAGTGGCCGCCGCCGCTTCGGCCTCCGCCTCGACTCGTCTGCGGGCTTCGGGATGGTTCGAGAGCAGGTAGAAGGTGTACGTGAGCGCGAGCGCCGTCGTGTCGTGGCCGGCGAGCAGCATCGTGACGAGCTCGTCGCGGAGGTTCGCGTCGGTCTGCTCGCCGCGGTCGCGGGCGCGGAGCAAAACCGAGAGGAGGTCCATCGGCATGTCGCCCGTCGGATCGCCGGGCGGACCCCGCACGGCGGTCCCCGCGTCGCCGGCCGGGTCGACCGCGGGATCCCGCTCGGTCCCCGTGCGGCGCTCGACGATCCCGTCGATTACGGACTCGAGCGTGTCGATTGCAGCGTCGAACTCGCGGTTCTCGCGGGTCGGTACCCAGTTCGGGATCAGGAAGCGGCGGGGGTCCGGTTCGAACCGCGCCCCGAGCGGCTCCAGCTTCTCTTGGACGGTATTGACCTCCTCGTCCGTGATATCCGCGCCGAACATCGCGGAGACGATGATCTTGACGGTGAGCCGCGCGACCTCCAGCTGAACGTCGACGACCTCACCGTCGCTCCAGTCGGCGAGCTGCGACTCGGTGTGGGCGACCATCGTGCTGTCGAGCGCGGCGATCCGTCGGTTGTGGAAGGAGGGGTTCGCCAGCTTCCGCTGGCGCTGCCACGTCTCGCCTTCGCTCAGGAGGAGCCCGTCGCCGAGCAGCGTCCCCATCGCGTCGTCGCCGAACTGCGGCTTGCGGTACCGCTCGGCGTCGGAAACGAGCACGCGCTCGATGTCGGACGGGTTCGTGAGCATGTACGTCTCACGGGGACCGAGGTCGAACCGGATCACGTCGCCGTAGCTGTCGGCGACCGCGCGCATGAACGAAAACGGGTCGTCGGCGTACTGCCGGGCGTTGCCGAAGAGGGGGTCCCCGAGGGGGCCGGGCGGCGTCACGGACATGAACAAATAGAGGGTCTCACCGGGGTTAAACGTTCGGCGGGGACCGTCAGTCGGCAGGGGGTGCGGGCAGAGTGGACCGTCGAGCGAGCGGCGTTACTGGTTCGCGTCCAGTCGCTCCACGCGAGCGATCAGCTCGTCGACTGCGACCTCCTGATCGTCGGTGGCGTCGACGATGCGATCGGTCGCCGCCTCGGTGCGGTCGGAGCGCTCGCGGACCGCCTCCAGCGACGCCGTGAGCTCCTCGACCGTCGCGGCCTGATCGTCGGTGGTGCGGGCGACCTCGGCGACGCCGGCGGCCGCCTCGTCGACCGCCTCGGCGATCTCTTCGAGGGAGTCGAGCACGGTCTCGATCTCCTCGCCGGCGTCGTCGATCCGGTCGTGGGAGCGCTCGACAGCTGTGGACGTCTCCGCCGACTGCGCCTGCAGCTCGTCGAGGCTCTGCGTGATGTCTTCGGTGTAGCCGCGGGTCTCGTCGGCGAGCTTCTTCACCTCCTCGGCGACGACCGCGAAGCCGTCCCCGCCCTCGCCGGCGCGAGCGGCCTCGATGTTGGCGTTCAACGCCAGCAGGTTCGTCTGTTCGGCCACGTCGGAGATCACTTCGATCACCTCCTCGATGTCGTCCATCCGGTCGGAGAGCGCCCCGACGCTTTCGACGAGTTCGTCGCCGATCTCGACGACGTCTTCCGTCGCCTCGCGGGCGTCCTCGCTGGCGTCGAGCCCCTCGTCGGCCGCCCTGCTGGCGGCGACGGCGGCGGAGTCGACCTGGTCGGCGGTGGCCGCGACCTCCTCCATCCCCGCCGAGAACGACTGCATCTCGGAGACGCTCTCCTCTAAAAGCTCGTTCTGCTCGTCGACGTTCTCGGCGATGTCGGCGGCCGCTTCGCTGGCCTCCTGAACGGTTCCGTCGATCTCGCGGGCCTGATCGTAAACGCTCTCGGAGAGGTCCTCGAGCCGTTCGGCCATCTCGTTGACCACGCCGATGACGCGGAGCAGGTCGTCGTCGAGGCGCTCGCACTCCTCGTGGCAGACGGCGCGGGCGTCGAGGTTCCCGTCGCCGATCGCTTCGGCGGTCTGGCGGATCTCGGAGACGAGCCTGCGCGTCGCGTCCCGTTCCTCGACGTTCTCCGTGCGGTCGATGACGACTTCGGTCACCCCGACGAGCTCGTCGCCGTCGTACAGCGGGGTCGCGGTGAACTCGATGTGTTTCGTCTCGCCGTGCCGATCGACCATCGCGCTGGTGTCGCGGTAGCGGTTCCGAGCCGAGTCGCAGCGCTCGACGTCGTACACGTCGTCGGCGGTCTCGGGCGCGTCGAGCACCTTGTCGGCGAGGGTGTCGGCCCGGCGGCCGTCCGGATAGAACAGCTCCGAGACGTGGCCGTGGCCGACCGCGTCCTCGCGGTCGACGCCGGTGAGCGCGGCGACCGACTCGTTCCACTCGGCGACGTTGCCGTCCCGGTCGAGGATGAACGTCGGGACCCCCGTGGCGTCGAACACCTGCTCGAAGCCGGCGGCAGCCAGTGTTTCGACGCGGTTCGCGCCGTCCGCCTCGGTGAGCGTGTCCCGTGCGGACGCGGCCGTGCCCGGATCGGCCGATCGGCTTCCGTTCGACTCGTCGACGACGACCCCACCGTCCGGAACCGAACGGGACTCCGGTTCCCGCCCGAACACGCGACGGAGTGTCTCGCGGATTCTACGCATGATACGGACTCCCGGAACCGGCCGGATAAGCGGTTCTCTCCGAAATTCGTGTTTGATAATTGGGTGAGGACGAGCGGCGGGACGGCGGGCCGCGACACAGCGGATTGCGGCGAGGGCGCAGCGTTCAAGCGCGTTCGGCGGCTACGATCGTCCGAGCATCGATGGACGCCGACGCCGTGCGCGAGCGGGCCGCGACCCTCCCGACCGAGCCGGGCGTCTACCAGTTCCGCGCGGGTGAGACGACGCTGTACGTCGGGAAAGCCCTCAACCTCCGGGACCGGGTGCGGTCGTACGCGGACCCGCGCTCCGGGCGCATCCGCGGAATGGTCGGGCGTGCCGACCGGATCGAGTTCGCGGTGACGGACACGGAGACGCAGGCGCTCCTCCTCGAGGCGAACCTGATAAAGCGGCTCCAGCCGCGGTACAACGTCCGGCTGAAAGACGACAAGTCGTATCCCCTCGTCGCCTTCTCCGATCACCCGGTCCCGCGGATCGAGGTGACGCGGGACCCCGAGGAGGGAGCGGTCGCCTACGGCCCGTTCACGAGCAAGGGTCGCGTCGAGACCGTGGTGAAGGCGGTCCGCGACGAGTACCGGCTGCGCGGCTGTTCGGACCACAAGTACGCGAACCGCGACCGCCCCTGTCTCGACTACGAGATGGGGATCTGTTCGGCCCCCTGCACCGGCGAGATCGACCCCGAGAGCTACGCCGAGGACGTGGCGGCCGCTCGCCGGTTCTTCGAGGGAGAGACGGGCGCGCTCGCCGACCCGCTCCGTCGGCGGATGGAGGCCGCCGCGGAGAACGCCGAGTTCGAGCGCGCCGCGAATCTCCGGGACAGGCTGGAGGCGGTGGAGGCGTTCCACGGCGAGGGCGGCGAGGCGGTGAGCGGGCGCTCCGACGACCGGACCGTCGACGTGCTCGCCGCGGCCGTCGAGGGCGACGTCGCCCGTGTGGCCCGGCTCCACAGCGAACGGGGCCAACTCGTCGACCGGAGTCGGCATCGGCTCGACGCAGCGGCCGGGACGGACGACGAGCGAGACACAGGCGCGGTCGATCCCGAGGCGACCGACCCCGACGCCAACACCCCCGCCGCCGTGTTGTCGGCGTTCCTCACCCAGTACTACGCAGAGCGGGAGTTTCCCGACGCCGTCCTTCTCGCGGAGCGCCCCGCGGACGACGACGTCGTCGAGTGGCTCGAACGCGAGGGGGTCGCCGTTCGCGTGCCCGGCGCTGGCCGCGAGGCGAAGCTGGTCGAACTCGCCCTGAAGAACGCCCGCAAGCGCGGGGGGGGCGACGACCCGGTCGGCGCGCTCGGCGAGCGGCTGGGGATCGACCGCCCCGAGCGAATCGAGGGGTTCGACGTGAGCCACGCCGCGGGGACCGCGGTGGTCGGCTCCGACGTCTGTTTCGTCGACGGGAGCGCCGAGACGGCCGACTACCGGCGGAAGAAGCTCACCGAGCGCAACGACGACTACGCCAACATGCGCGAGCTGATCCGGTGGCGCGCCGAGCGCGCCGTCGAGGGGCGCGACGACCGGCCCGACCCGGATCTCCTGCTGATCGACGGGGGCGAGGGACAGCTGGGAGCCGCCCGCGACGCCCTCGCGGAGACGGGGTGGGACGTGCCCGTCGTCGCGCTCGCGAAGGCCGAGGAGCTGGTCGTCACCCCGACGGGGACACAGCGCTGGCCCGACGACGCCCCGGAGCTCCACCTGCTCCAGCGGGTGCGCGACGAGGCGCACCGCTTCGCCGTCGCGTACCATCAGACCGTCCGCGACGAGGTGAAGACCGTCCTCGACGACGTGCCCGGCGTCGGCCCGCAGACGCGACGGCGGCTGCTCCGCCGGTTCGGCTCCGTCGAGAGCGTCAGGGCCGCCTCCCGCGAGGACCTCACCGACGTGGACGGCGTCGGCGACGCGACCGCGGAGACGATCCGAGAGCGGTTATGAGCGAGAGAGTCGACGACAATGACTGATAAACGGCTCAGTTGAAATCCTAAGAAAGTGATATGTTTTCGGAGTTGTGCTGGATATAGAGGATAACTTCAGCACCCCGTGAATATAATGGCGGCACACCACATCATCTAATTAATTGAGCCCCCAGATGACGGACCAATCGACTCT
>OBKM01000833.1_pt1 | contig 14087 bp, 9 predicted proteins | sample 1519691 | NCBI WGS metagenome assembly OBKM01 (sample SAMEA37050418, study PRJEB22526) | metagenome | biome: saline pan; feature: lake; material: water | place: Egypt | collected 2015 | depth 0.5 m
TTGTGGGGTACTTGTGGGGTACTTGCGGGGAAGAGACAGCGCTAAAGCGGGTGGGCTTCCGCTTGATACGTGTCAGTTGTTGGTACTACGAGTTCTTTATTAGACCCGCGTTCAATGGGCAAGTTATGGACCCACGTGTTCGTAACCACGCGGATATTATTGTCGATCACTCGGTCGCGGTTCAGCCCGACGACGAGGTGCTCATCAGAGGACACCCAGTCGCCGAGGAGCTGGTGGTTGCAATTGCTGAGCGCTGTGGCGAACGCGGGGCGAATATTTCGGTTCGAACCTCCAGTGACCGGATCGGCCGGGCCTACCGCCGGGCGATCGACGCCGCAGATATCAGCCAGTCGGCGATCAGTCTCGCCGCGATGCAGGCCGCTGACGTGGTAATCGGGATCCGAGCAGACGGGAACACATTCGAGATGAGTGACGTCAGCCCGAAAAAAACAAGCGCCGTGGCAGCAGCAAACAAAGAAATCCAAGACCTGATGCTCGAGAAGCGGTGGGTTGGGACGCAGTATCCGGCGCCGGCAAACGCACAGGACGCGGAGATGAGCACCGATGCCTACGAGACGTTCGTTTGGGAGGCGATCAACAAAGACTGGGATGCGGTCAAAACGTTCCAGCACCAACTAGTCGAGATCCTTGATCCCGCAGCGGAGGTGCGTATCGTCTCCGGTGACACCACAGATATTACACTGTCGATCGACGGCAATCCGACGGTAAACGACTACGGAGAGCGCAACCTGCCCGGTGGCGAGGTCTTTACCGCGCCGGTCCCGGACAGTGTCGACGGCGAGGTGTTGTTCGACAAGCCGCTGATGGCCCAGGGCCGCGAAGTGCAAGACGTGTTTCTCCGGTTCGAGAACGGTGAGGTCGTCGACTACGCCGCCGAAAAGAACGAGGACGTACTGGCGGCAGTGTTGGACACCGACGATGGAGCGCGTCGCCTCGGTGAGCTGGGGATCGGCATGAACCGTGACATCGACCAGTTTACGTACAATATGCTCTTCGACGAAAAGATGGGTGATACCGTCCACATGGCGCTTGGCCGGGCCTACGATGACACTGTCGGCGAGGACAACGACATCAACGACAGTGCCATCCACATGGACATGATCGTCGATATGAGCGACGACTCGTTCATCAGTGTTGACGGCGAAATCGTCCAGCGAAACGGGACCTTTGTCTTCGAAGACGGATACAACGACTAGCAACACCGCTTGGCCGACGCCGACGGCGCCGTACGCGCCACCGACATCGGACACTCACGCCATGAACGAGATCGACCCGACTCGTATCGATCGAATCGCTGCCAGGTACGGGATCACTATCGAGGATACGGCACACCGCCGCAGGCTTCGTGAGACGATCCGCCGAATCGCGGACCGGACCGATCACCCCAGCGTTGCCCCCCCGGCCGATCCGCCGCCTGACCTGCGTCCCGGCGGGGACCCGTATAATGCCTTTCGTAGCCGGTTCACCCTCGACGGTGCGGCCAATGGCATGCTCCAGGATACGTCGGTCGCCGTCAAGGAAAACATCGGCGTCGCGGGTGTCGAGACCACGTGTGGCTCTGCCGGATTCACGTACACGCCCGCTACTTCGGCGGCGGTCGTTGGCCGCCTGCGAGAGGCCGGGGCCACGATCGTCGGGACGACGAACATGGACGAGTTCGGCTACACGCCTACCGGCGAGTTCTGTGCTCACGGCCCGGTTGACAACCCGAATGCGACGGCACACATCCCTGGTGGCTCCTCGAGTGGCAGTGCCGCAGCGGTCGCCGGCGGCCTGGTCGATGCCGCCTTAGGAACCGACACGGCCGGGTCCGTCCGAACCCCGGCGGCCTGTTGTGGTGTGGTCGGGTACAAGCCGACCCGTGACCGGGTGCCTCGAAGCGGGGTGCTGGATCTCGCCCCGTCCCTCGATCACGTTGGGACCCTCGGCGAAGACGTCGCCACTGCCGCCTGGACAGCTATGGCTGTCTGCGATTCTGGCGGTGTGTCCGCCCCGCCAGCCCGCCTCGAAAAGGATCCCGGGGGCCTGCGAGTGGGGCTGCTCGAGCCAGCACTCGACCGCGCGACCGACCGGGTCACCGCCGCCGTCGAAGCAGTCAGCGATGCGCTTACAGCCAGTGGCGTGACAGTCGAGTCAAAAACAGGAGTAGCCCTCGATCGGGCCGTCAAGGCGACACAAACTATCATCGGTGCCGAGTTTGCGGCACTCGTGGCCAATGGTGGCACGCTGTACGGGACGGAAACCGGTGTCCCGCCGCGTCTCCAGACGGCGCTTCGTGCAACGGCCAGCGAGGGCGGCTTCGGCGTCCACGTCCAACGCCAGCTCCTCTATAACGGCGTGCTCAACGAGTACTTCGGGGGGCGTCGGTACGCGGGGGCACAGGCTACGCGCCGGTCGGTGACAGAGGCCGTTCGATCCCAGTTCCAAGCAGTTGACGCATTACTGCTGCCCACGCTCCCGGTCCGTGCTCCGCCGGTCGAAAGTGACACTGATATGGCTGCCGTCCGGCGGCTACTGTCGACGACGGTACCGTTCAATCTAGCCGGCACGCCGGCGGTCTCTGTACCGTGGCCAGCCGCTGATCGGCCCATCGGCATCCAAATCGTCGCCGATCGCCATGCCGATGCGACTGCCTGCCAGCTCGCTCAGACGATCGAATCAAACGCGAGCGACTAGTCGCCCGGTCGCCACCGCCCACCGATCTCTTCGCGTGGATAATCCTGGTAGGACCCGTCGAGAAACGTCGTCACCCGGCCGTCTTCCTCGCTCAGCGTGATTGCCCACAGGACGTTCTCCCGGCGGGAGGTTTCGAGGGCGCTTACGTGTTTGGTCCCCATCCAGTCTGGGTGATCTACCCCGGTCGGCTCCGGCTGCTCCTCGTCGTTCGGACTCCGGACCCGCACCATCTGCTCTTGGATGGTGCCGTCTGCGGTGACGACGACCGCTCCATCACGGGTGAAGGCAACGTCTTTGGCAACCCGCCGGAAGGCTTCCTCGGAGTCGAAGACGACTTGACAACGAGACACGGGCCAGCGGTTGCCGCCGAGGGGGTCGGTGTACTCTTCGAAGCCGGTGCCGGCGACGATCAGGACGTACAGGCTCGGCCCGCGGACGTACTGATCCTCCCACCGATCGAAGTCTATGCTCAACCCCTCGGCAACGTACCGGATCTGGTCCATCAGCTCCTGACTGGTCGCATACTTGCTCAGGACTTGATCGCGTTCATCCATGGCCGGTTATTATCACTACACCGATCTCGGGTAATAAGTACCCACCACCGCCCACCACTGACCACTACCGTCTGCTTCGGTGAATCGCCGCGGGGTCAGGCCCCGGGGTATTCGCCTTGACAGCCGATAAACTCAGCCGAGACGGTCACTCACTCGGTGGGATCCGCTCTAAGACGGCCGGATTTTTGATACTCGACCGGTCTCCGGGTTCCTCGCCGGCGTGTGCTGACTCGATCGCCCGACGAACGATCTTCCCGGACTGAGTCTTCGGTAACTCGTCGATTACGTGGACCTCCGATGGCCGGAAGGGTTTGCCGTGACGATCACCGACCTGGTTGGTGATCGCGGCCTCGAGCCCCTCGGTGTCGACTCCAGGCTCAGGAACCGCGTAGACGACGACGGCGGTTCCAGTAACGTCGTCGGGAACGCCGATTGCGGCGGCCTGACTGACTGCGGGATGCTCGACCGCGGCCGCTTCGATCTCTGCCGGACCAACCTTGCGCCCGGCAACGTTCAGCGCCTCGTCGGCCCGTCCGTGGAGATACCAGAGTCCGTCTTCGTCCCGCTGGGCCCAGTCGCCGTGATCCCACAGATCCTCCCAGGTCGACCAGTACTCCTCGAGATACCGAGTGTCCCCGCTCCAAAGAGAGTTTGTCATTGACGGACAAGATGAGCGGGCGACCAGGTAGCCCCGTTTGGTCGTATCCACGATTGATTGACCATCACGATCGACGATGTCGATGTCCATCCCGAGGCCGGGGCCTCCGAGTGTCCCCGGCTTTAGCGACTGAATCGGCATCGGCATGAGGAAACAGCCACAGATCTCGGTGCCACCGGAGATGTTGATAATCGGCGTCTTCCCACCGCCAACGTGGTCGTAGAACCACTGCCAGGAGTCTGGATCCCACGGCTCACCGGTCGATCCCAGGAGCCGTAGCGACGAGAGGTCGTGTTTGTCGACCCACTCGGTGCCGTGTTCTCGCAGTGCCCGGATCGCAGTCGGCGAGATTCCGAACTGCGTGACCTGGTGGCGCTCGATGAGGTCCCAGTACCGGCCTGGGTCCGGGTGGTCGGGTGCGCCCTCGTACATCACGGCCGTCGCGCCGAACGTGTTGGTCCCGATGAACGTCCACGGACCCATCATCCAGCCGATGTCAGCGACCCAGAAGAACCGGTCCGACGGTCGAAGGTCGAATCCGAAGTACACCTCCTTTGCACACTGGATCTGTGCGCCTGCGTGGGTCTGAACGATTCCCTTTGGCATTCCCGTCGTGCCAGAGGAGTACAACAGCATCGCAGGGTGATGTGACGGTACGGGTGTCGTCTCGTACTCCTGGGACTGGGTGGTGACTGCTGCCTCCCAGGTCCGGTCGCGATCCGTCCACGGGGCCGTCTCATCGGCAACGTCACCGAGCCGGTCGACGACGACCGTCTGCTCGACGTGTCCGGCTTGGTCGATTGCGTCGTCGGCTGTTTGCTTCAACCTAATCGGCTCTCCGCGACGGTAGAAGCCATCTCCGGTGAACAGGACCGTTGGCTCGGCGTCAGCGATCCTCGTGGCGGCGGCGTCTACGCCAAAGCCCGAGAAGATCGGAACCGCTACTGCACCGGCTTTGAAGACGCCATACAGGATCGAGAGAACCTCCGGAACCATCGGCATGTAGAGAGCGACCGTGTCACCGGCCGTCACGCCGGACTCCTCGAGGAAGTTTGCCACCTGATTTGCCTCAGCGTACAGGCGCTGGTAAGCGACCTCCTCGACTGTTCCATCCTCGCCCTCCCAGATGAGGGCAGTCTGGTCGCGGGCCGTCTGATCGGCTCTGACGTGCCGGTCGAGAACGTTGTGCGCGATGTTCAATTCGCCGCCTGTGTACCACTCGGTAAACTGTGGTCCATCGCTTGCATCACGAACGTCGTCGTAGGGCGTATAAAACTCGATGTCCAGATACGCGACGAGCTCATCCCAGAACCAGTCGAGACCACTTTCTGGGACGCCGTCGACCTCGGTCGTCGTTCGTTCGATCAACTCCTCGTAATCGTCGATCCCGTACTCCTGCATGAACGCCCAGATGTTCGTGTCTTTGACAAACGCTTCAGCGGGCTCGTGTACAACGGTGGATTCCTCGAGCGTGCTCATGGTACTGGTGGTGGGTACTGTCGTGGTCGTTTTATGACCACTGTTCCGCGACGACTGGCTCCGTGGCCCGCTTCCACAGCGGTCCCGTCGCTTCCGGAACGGAGTGCGTTTCACGCGGCGATGCGGACGGATCAGGCAGTGGAGCCGGTGTCGCCTTTGGCATATGACGAATGTATATGCGACGACTGACTTAACAGCTTCTGATGGCAGATCCGGGCCCTGGACGGCGGTTGTCTCTTGTAGACGCAAGCTCCTCGTCGTTTGGAATAGGGGGGCCCGCCTCGGGGGCCGTCTCGTCGGGTGCACAGCGGCATTGGTCACCCAGGTGCCGCTGTCGTCGTGTTGGTGGCTTCCTCGACGACGTAGCGTTGGCCCAACATCGGGTTCAACAACTGGTCTACAGGCGCGTGATCGTCTCGTAACGTCGGCACGTCCGCTGTCGCAGGCGGCGCTGCCTGGTAGCGTTCGAGTGCGCCCCCAAGGTCAACACCGACCGCACGGTCCTCGGCTCGCACCGTGAGGGTATCGCGGGGTACCTGTTGGTCGTCTTTCGTCGCCACGAGCATCACGTTTTGCACCGTAGGGCTGTCGCTTGTCGGGAATGTGTACACGTGTCGAAACACCTGGTCCATCGTCTTGTGTTGTGAGCGGTAGAACTCGGAGGCCGGTCCAGACGGCGACGAGATCACGTTCGCGACAACCATTCCCGACGGTGTGAGCCGCTCCTCGAGCACCGTCATGAACTCCGCGGTGGTCAGCTGAAATGGGACTTCGTCTTTCTTGTAGGCGTCTAAGACGATCACGTCGTACTCCTCGTCAGTGGCGGTGAGAAACTGTCGTGCCTCTGCGTTGTGGATCGCCATGTCCTCGGTCGGTTCGACCTCGAAGTACGCCTTGGCCGCGTCGATGACGTCTGGATCGACTTCGACGACGTCGACGTGCACATCGTGGTGTTCCAGGTACGCCTTCGGACCGCTAAAACCACCGCCACCGACGAACAGGGCCCGATCGATGGTCTCCGGGTCCTCAGCGAAGAGGTACGGCAGGTGGAAGTACCGGGTGTACTCGAAGACGTGTCGCGTCGGGTCGGTGCGGTCCATCGCACTGTGTCGCTGGTTGCCGAGGAACAGCGTCCGTGTGTCACCACGGTCGATGACCTCCAGTTCCTGGTACGGCGTCTGTGTCTGGTGGACCACCTGCCCGTCGGCGGTCACCCCGGCCGAGGGAGCCGCGACGGCCCCCACCAGCAATAGTGTGACCAACACTGCCGTCACCGTTTGTCGACGCGGGAATGTCGGCTGTAACAGCCACGCGGCAGTGCCGAGGAGCACAATCCCGAACAAGAATGCGATCGTTTCGACACCGAGGGCCGGAATCAACACGAAGGTAGTGCCAAAGGCACCGAGAATACTGCCCACCGTCCCCACCGCGTAGACGTGCCCGGAGGCCTCCCCGACGCTGTTTTTCTCTAAGAGCTCTGCCGCGTACGGGCTAATAAAGCCAAGTAGGTACGTCGGCGGGCCGAATAGAACGATGACCGCCGGAAGTGAGCTGTACCGCGGTGGAAGCGGGATGACGGCTGTCGACCGGACGATCGCATCGCCGGCAAAGATAACGACCGCAACGTACGCCGCTGCCCCGATGAGGAGCGTGACGAGTCGCCTGACGTCGGCCCGCTGTGCAGCCCGCTTGCCCCCGATGTAGTATCCAGCACTCAACGCCGCGAGCAAGACGCCGATGACACTCCCCCACGTGAAGACGCTGCTCCCGAACTGCGGGGCAATCATACGCCCGGCGAGAATCTCAAGGCCCATGCTCGTAATCCCCGAGACGAACACGGCAGCCTCCGGCGGCGCTGGCCGCCAGCGATCAGTCCGACTCACGTACTTGTCCTACGAGGGGCCTCGTAATCAATCCAGTGTCTGTCTACCGAGATGCCGACGCGAGAAGATCGCAACACTACCGGCCACCACTCCGGCCCCGAAAACGAGTAGCCACGACGTCGCCGTCGGCGTCCCGACGCCAAGCTTGGCGATGGTGTTCACGGGGTGTTCCGGGAGGACCGCCGTCGCCGCCAGCACCGCAAGCACCACACCGGAGTAGACCAACTGGCCCTGTCGCCGATCGGGTGCCAGCAGGGCAACCCACAGGCCACAGACACCGACAATGATCGAAAGCGCACTGACGAGGCCGAGTAAGGCGACAGGGTGGGCAACCGGAACCCCGTTAACACGCAGCAGTGCCAGCCAGAGCCCGGCCTGCAGCGGTGCGAGTATCACTGTCGCCGTAAGTTTCGCATCGACGATCTCGACGACCGAGATAGGCGCCAGTTGTAACACCTCGAAGGTCCCACGGTCCAGTTCCTCCCGGATCGCGTCGACGGTCACTGAGCCGGTAATGAACACTGGCAACAACAACAACAGCGGCACCAACACGGTATACGTGAATCCAACAAACGGTGTGCCCTCGGCAGCCGGTGGAACGGTGAGTGGCTCGACGCTCAACCGGTCTGTGACGGCTGCCCGCTCACGCTGTTCGAGCAACTCGAATGCCTCCCGCAGCTGAACGACGACGACCGTCGATCGTAACTCTTCGTCTGGGATTGAGGCCGTCAACTGGAGCCGGCCGTCGTCGGTCCGCGTCGCTTCGATGAGGGCGTCGGCTGTCCCTAACTCGAATGCCTCGGCGGCGGCCTGTGGATCGTCGTAGACGATTCCTCGGACACCGTCAGTGTCTTCCAGCCTGTCAACGACGGCCGTGGCCGCGTCACCGGTGACTGCCACCTCGATGGATGGTCCCTCCAAGGCCCCAGGATCGGCCACCGATACCAGCCCGACGACCAGAAACGATGCAAACGCCGCGATCAAAAGCTGGACCAGTAGCGCCAACACGATCGTCCGTTCTTCGGCAATACGGGCCAGTTCCCGGCGTACAATCGCCGTCTGTTCGCTACCCCACAAGGGTAATCACCACCGCATTGTAGAGGGTGTGCAGTCCAACCGCAGCGACGAGCCCGATGAGGTAGAACCGCCGTCCCCGGCTCGCCCCGGTGGCCGCGATCACTGCTGTGACGACGTGCAAAAGCAACGGTGCGGCGAGGAGCGCGATCGCTGTCGGTGCTTCAAGGCTTACCGGCGTCACCACGGTCCGCCCAAGCTCGATGTTTGTCAGCCCCGCTAGTTGTAGCAACTGTACCGCCGTCTCGCCGAGAAAGAATGCCCCGCCGCTTACCCCACCGAGCTCTGCGGTACTGCGAAGCGAACGATCGAACCGGTCGTGTTCATAGCCTGCAAAGACGTGAACGCTTTTTGCGGTTTCTTCGATGATGGAGACGACCACGAGCATGACCGGGACCGCAACTGCCGATGGCACGACGAACAAGACTGCAAGCGCGAACAACTGTAACAGCAACACAATCGGCAACAAGGCGACAGTAACGAGGGCTACGTCCCGGCGACGGGAGACCTGAACTGCGAGCATACTGAGTAGCTTCCGCTGAGGTGGCCGTTGTGAGAACAGTGTCTCCGCCCGGTAGATCCCTACGCCCAGCCAAAACAATACCCCCGCGGTAGTCACTGCAGGGGCAACCGATACCAGCCCCTCGACGGCACTTACAGACTGCCCCTCCAAATCGAAAACCACGAGAGTCAACGGAGAGATCAATGCAACCGGCGTCACCTCGGTAAACACCGCGGGCACGAAGGCGTACGCCGTGCCGAGAACCGAGATGGCGACGGTCAAGAACGTAAGCTCCTGATATGAGCGGGCGAACAACGCACTGACGAACGTCGCCGCGAGGAACAGCGCAGCGAGGGCGAAAACCCCGATGGTCCCGAGGACGCCGACTCGGAGGAGGCCAGCGATCCCAATCAAGACCACTGTAGCCGCGAGGAAGTAGGGAACCGTCTTCCCGAGGACGATGTCGGAGGCTGTCACTGGGGCAGCGAGCAACAGTTCACCCCGGCGGTTAATCCGCTCATCGAGGATCGTCGACCCGTAGGCTTGGATGACGAAATTGAGCGGCACGAGAAACAGGAAGGCGAGTACCAGTGATGCGAACGGAAACGGTGGCGTGATGTCTGCTGGGGTACCTACTGAAGTCGTCCGAGGGAGGAGTGTCTCATCGAGAGCCGGAGCCGTTGGTCGCTGTGTCTGTTCGGGATCGGCTGTGGACTCACCGGCTGGGTCGGCCTCATCGTCTGTTGGTGGTGGTGAATCGTCGGGTTCGTCGTCGGGCCCGTCGGGAGGCGTCGTTTCTTCGGACGCGGGTGGCGGCGCCGTGGCAGCCTGTTCGACGATCGACTGATCCTGTGTCTCGACGAACTGCACCTCAACGATCACCGGGAACGCCGCCGCCTCGTCGGGCTCATCACGCAACAGCAGTTGGTTGTATCGCTGGATGCCAGTCCGGAGTTCGGCGTAGGCCGCCTGGTTCTGATCGCCTTCACCGACGTCGATCGTATCACCCCTGACGTGAATCTCTGCTGCGCTGTCGGGCGACACCGCACGCAGTGGGCCATGTGCGTCGACCGCCGGCGCGTATGGATGGGTGTCCTCGATTCCGACCCGGTAGATTTCATTATCAACCACACCGCCACCGCCAGCACCCCCGGCCACGGCTCCGCCGGCACCCAAAAGCAGCACCACGAGCACGATCCCGACGGTCCGTCTGTCTACCGCTCCAGTACTGGTACTAATCTCCCACCGCGCGATGCGAACAATCCGTCGAAGCGTCACGACTGGTCTCCCGCAACCGTCAGGAAGATCTCTTCGAAGCTATCACCCTTCGTCTGAACGTCCACTACGGTGCCGCCGGCCGTGCTGACGGTCTCTCGAACCGTTCCGACAGCTTCCCAGCTTGAGACCACCGTCTTGTGGTGGTCCCCGACCGGTGAGCTATCTGCGGTCGGCACCGTGGTGTATACGTGGTACTCGTTGGTACCGTATGCTTCTCGCAGTTCGGGTGTAGTTCCCCGTGCAACAATCTTCCCCTCGTTCATGATCGCCACTCGATCACAGACGTCCTCGACGTGATAGAGATTGTGTGCGGAGAACACGACAGTCGTGCCGTCGTTCCCGAGCTCGGTCACGAATTGGTTGATAGCCCGTGTCGTTCGCGGGTCCAGTCCGCTGGCCGGTTCGTCGAAGATCACCACCTCGGGATCGTTGATCAGTGCACGGGCGATCGCGACCTTCCGGGTCATGCCCTTCGAGAGGTTCCCGATGGGGCGGTCACGGTACTCTAACTCGAGTCGGTCGAGCAGCGCCGCGATCCGGTCTTTCGCCGTTGGCCGTGGCACATCGTAGAGGTCCGCAAAGAACCGGAGGTACGACCGTGGAGTCATCGACTCGTACAGCGCCGAATTCTCCGGCAGAAAGCCTAGCACCCGGCGCATCTCCGAGTCGGTGATATTGAACCCGGCGACAGTCCCCGTCCCGCTTGTCGGCGTTATCAACCCGGCGAGCATCTTGAGTGTCGTTGTCTTCCCGGCCCCGTTTGGCCCGACAAGCCCGAAGACCTCCCCAGGTGTCACCTCAAAGGAACTTCCCGCAACTGCGGTGAAGCTGCCGTACTCCTTGTGGAGGTCCGTAGCGACAATCACGGCTATTGTTGCACGGAGGAACACTAAAACCCGCCGGCTGGGTCGAAATGTTTATTACTTTTAGGCCTGCCTAACAATACAGGAATGACGCAGTCGGACTCCCCTCCCGTTCGAAAGGCTGGTACCGACGTTCGATCCCACCGCTCGAAGGGTTGTCGGGTCGTCTTTACCGAAGTCGACAATCCAGACGGGTGGATCGCTTCAAGCGCCCCTGAGTCGCTCGCGGACTGGCGTTAGCGCATCGCACCTTCGAAGACGAGCGTATCGTCTTCGAGGTAGTGCTCGATGTGGTGGGCGTACTCTTCTGTCTCTTCGAGAATGTCTTTCAGCTCGTGCTCGGTCGTGTAATCGCCCAGGTCAGCCGCAAGCGCCACGTGTTCACGGAGCGCCTCGATGATGTCTCCGTACAGCTGGATATCGTTTTCGAGTGACGTGCGGATGTCGTAGACGTCTTCACCCTCAGGCTCGACCGGCGCCTCAGCTTCGAAGGTCGCGCCGCCTGACAGCGGTACTCCACCGAGTGCCTGGATGCGCTCTGCGAGGACGTCTGCTGCCTCCTCGGCTGTGTCTGCTGCCTCGCCGAGGAACTCGTGCAGATCAAGGAACTCTGCGCCCTCGACGACCCAGTGGTGTTTCTTAAGTTGGTGGTACAGCACGTACGTCGCCGCCAGATCCTCTTGAAGTGCTTCGACGATTTCTTCTGCCTTTCCGGGTGGCACGCGAAGCGCTTCGCTTCCTTCGACGGTCCCTGCCTGTTGCCTGACAGTCTTTTGTGTACTCATAGATATTCATAGGCGATCGAGCTATATAACGTTGTACGCATCGGCTGCTGCTACCGTCAGAATCCGACGATGGCACTCGGTTGTCTCTACTCCGTTTGGTGCTCAGCCCCATCGGCGGCGACGGCAGAGTCAGTCAGTGGGGTCGATTCGTAGGCGGAAATCAAGCGCCACCGCACGATCAGGGGTGACAAGCAACGGGTTAATATCTAACTCGGCAATTTCCGGGTGGGCCTCGACGAGCTGCGAGACCCGCAGGAGTACGTCTACAAGCACCGCCTCGTCTGCCGACTGGCGCCCACGAGCGCCACGCAACACCGCTGCAGCGTCGGTTTGGTCTATCATTGCCCGTGCGTCCCCTTCGTCGAGTGGCCCGACACGAACCGTGGTGTCGTCGAATATTTCGACGAAGAGCCCACCTAATCCGAACAGCACGACGTGGCCGAACTGTGGGTCTCGTTTCGCTCCGACGATGGTCTCGGTACCACACGACGTATCGATCTGTTCCTGGACCTGGACCCCGAGGATCCGTGCCTCGGGCTCGGAGTCGGTCCCGCGAGTCTTCAATGTCTCGTAAACGGAAGCTGCATCCGACGGGGCGACGCTCGTTTCGACGCCGCCGATATCGGACTTATGCACAATGTCGGGACTGACGAGCTTCATCGCGACGCTGCCACCGATACGCTTTGCTGCTGCCGTGGCTGCCGCGGGTGTCGTGACAATCTCACTCGCCGGCGTTTCGATTCCGTACGCCTCAAGCACTGCCATCGCGTCGGCCCCCAACCTCGAGCGCTCCGTAGCAGCCTCGTCTAAAATCTGTGCCGCGGTTTCTGTGTCGGGGATCTGTGGTTGTGTCCCCGGCGTGGCCGTAGTTCGATCCTGCGTCGTGGTGTACAGCGTCGCGATGCTCTCGACGGCATCCTGTGGGTCAGCGTAGGTGGGAATCCCACTGGCTTGCAAGGTCTTCGCAGCACTGGCAGCCGGGGCCCCGCCCATGAGACAGCCGACCAAGGGCACGTCGACGGTTGCGTGGGCGGCGGAGAGGACATCAATCAGTCGGTCGTAAGATAGGACAGCTGTCGGTGCTGTCAAGACGAGCACCATTCCGACGCCAGGATCGGTCGCTACGATCTCAATTGCACGTCGGATCCGCGCTGCGTTTGCATCGCCCAGCACATCCACCGGGTTGCTGGCTCCGGCCCCATCCGGTAATCCCTTTTTAAGGCGGTGTTGTGTCTCCTCGGTGAGCTCCGTCAGCGACAGCACGGTCGTCTCGACTGCATCGCTCGCCAACACGCCCGGGCCGCCGGCGTTTGTTACCACGGCAATACCGTCGGCCGTGGGGGGACGGTCACTTTGCAGGCCGGCAGCGACGTCGAACAACGCCGTCGCTGTGTCGACACGAACCACGCCAGCCTGCTCGAAGGCAGCATCGTACACCCGATCGGCACCTGCGATGGTCCCTGTATGTGACGCCGCGGCCCGTGCCCCGGCTTCGGTCTGCCCGGCCTTTAGGACGACCACTGGCGTCTCGTTCGACATGCGCTTGGCTACTTCGATGAACCGTCGCCCACGCTCGATGCCTTCGAGGTAGGCAACCACCGCGTCGGTCCGAGCGTCTCCACCCCAGTACTTGAGCAGATCGGTCTCATCGACGACGGCTTTGTTGCCGAGTGAGACGACGTCGTTGAATCCAATCCCTCGGTCACGCGCCCACTCGATGGCAGCGGTGACGAAAGCTCCGGACTGACTCAGAAGACTCACCGTGCCCGGGTTCGGCAGGGTCGGTCCAAACGTCGCGTTGAGACCGTGGTGAGTATTCATCACGCCGAGACTATTCGGCCCGAGAACGGTCATCTCGTGCTCTTTGGCGATGGCCCGCAGTCTCTCTTCGCGAGCGGCCCCTGTCTGGCCGGTTTCACCGAAGCCTGCGGTGAGGACCACCGCTGCGGGAACGCCGGATTCTCCTGCAGTTCGCAGTGTCTCAAGTGCCGGCTCCGGTGGCACGGCGACGATCAGTAAGTCGACGGGCGGTGCCTCGGTGACGGAGTTGTAACACGACTGGCCGAGCACCGTTTTCCGGTTGGGATTGATCGGGACGACCATCCCCGCGAACTCTGCACGGAGATTCACGAGCACGGCTCGTCCGACTGCACCGTCGCGGTCTGTGGCCCCGACGACCCCCACCGTATCGGGATGAAAGACCGCGTCAAGACCTTCCATGACTGACCCTACGGGTCGGCTGTCAAAACACCGTTGCCGTTATACGAAATCAAGGAGAATACCCGCGCCTTTAGGCGCGGGATGAATCCGACAA
>OBKM01000834.1_pt1 | contig 14076 bp, 18 predicted proteins | sample 1519691 | NCBI WGS metagenome assembly OBKM01 (sample SAMEA37050418, study PRJEB22526) | metagenome | biome: saline pan; feature: lake; material: water | place: Egypt | collected 2015 | depth 0.5 m
GAAACAGCTATTTGTCGCCTCGTGGTTTGGTTAATTAGCAGAATTCCTCATAGATGGGGTAGTTCACTGCTCTCTACTACCGCCCCAGCGACTCATGTGCTGATGAGAGATGTCGGGAGCCAAGGGCGGCCAACAACGAGAGCTCGCCAGCTAACGCACCGACTGCGATGCCCTCTGCCAGGGCGTCTGCGTTGCTTCCAGCTGGATCGCCGCCGCCGCTGACGCCAAGAATATCGAGTGCCTCCGACTGCGTGGGGAGTTTTGTCCCGCCACCAACGGTTCCAACTTCGAGGCTGGCAATTGATACCGAGCAGTAGAGATCACCCTCCTCGGTTACTTCGGCTGTCGTGATCGCATTCGCGCCTTCGACGACCTGGGCTTCGTCTTGGCCGGTCGCCAAAAACATCGCTGCGACTGGGTTGGCGACGTGGGCGTTGAAGCCGAGTGAGCCAGCTTTGGCTGAGCCGATCAGGTTTTTCCGGGTATTGATCTCGCTGATTGCTGCAGGCGTTGTCTCAAGCGCCTCGACAACAACTTCGTGTGGCACCACGACATCAGCCGTCACCGACCGCCCGCGGCCCTCAATCGCGTTGATTGCAGCCGGTTTTTTGTCGGTACAGAGATTGCCTGACAGCGAGACCAGCGAGGCAGTTGTCTCGCGTTCGACTACCTCGCAGGCGGCTTTCGTCGCTATCGTCACCATATTCATCCCCATCGCGTCTTTCGTATCATACCGGAATCGGAGATAGACGTTGTTGCCAACAACGTAGGGAGCGACGCCCTGCAACTCGCCGTGGTTCGTTGTCTCCTCGGCTGCCTCCCGCAGCGTGGACTCGTTATCTTGCACCCACCTAACCAGTGCTTCTGCTTCAGCGACATCTCGAACGCTGAAGACTGGCGCGCGTGTCATCCCCGCTTTCGTCACCCGAGCAGTCGCCCCGCCAGAGTCGTTAATTACTGAACAGCCGCGGTTGACCGATGCCAACAGCGCACCCTCTGTCGTCGCAAGCGGGAGATACCGCCTGTCATCGAGGGCGGCACCGTTGATATTGACAGGGCCAACAACACCCAGTGGCACCTGGATCGCACCGATCATATTTTCGATGTTTGGATCGGCCTCACCAGCCGGGAATCCATAGGAGCCGATGGTTTCACACGCTGCTCCCGAGGCTTGTTCAACAAGCTGTCGGCGGGCGGCTGCAGCAGTATCTGGATCGGTGTGGGCTTCCAGTTCATGAAGCCGAAGCTCACCGCTTTCGACGCGGTCGGCGAGTTCGGCAGCACGGTCGGCGTCTGCAGTCATACTGGGGGCTGGGAACGGTGGTTGCTAAGGGTTGTCGGTCTCTTGCTGTCGTCGTTGTTGTGGCTGTTGGTCTTTTGCTGTCGCAGTTGTCGTGGTTGTCAGTCTCTCGTTATCGTCGTCACTGCCGCCCACTACCCGCAGTTAGCCTACTGCTCGCCAGCAACTTCGGTATGCAAAAATGAGAGCTGATGGCTAATCACGCGCTCGAAATCCGTACTGAGTACGCTCATGTGGTCTGCCGGCAGCTCAAGATATGTTGCCGAGGGAATCTGCTCTGCGGCGGCTTTGGGGCCGCTGACGGGAACGATCTGATCGTTGCGGGCCCCCACGATGAGTGTTGGACAGCTAATATCGCTGACGTTCGTGATGGGCCGATACCGGGGCAAGCCCAACAAGACGCTTGCAGGTAGTCGGTTTTGCCACTCCGATTCGCGGTCGATTATATCAAAGAGTGCGCGTTTCGCGCCAGGGGCCGTGATCACGCCAAACTTGCCCGGATCAGCAACAAGCGGGACATCGTATCCACCCCCAACCCGCCGTCCCACAGCATCTCGACAGCCAGCAGCCACCGACCGCAGCAGGGTTTTCGGCTCGCGGATACCCTGCCGAAGCAGCCCTCGCCCATCAACAAACGGCGCAATCGAAATAACGCCTGCAAGCCGGAACCGCTCGGCAGCAACCGACAACACGTGGCCGCCGGAAAGCGAGTAGCCCCAGAGAATGGTCTGGTCGCTGTCGACTGCCGCAATATCTCGGAGGCGGTCAATCGCTGCCGAATAATCGGCGATCTGCTTGCTCGGACTCACGAGATGGCGTGGCTCTCCATCGCTCTCGCCGAAATGGCGGAAATCAAAATTAAATGCTGCATACCCACGCTCAGCGAACCGCTCGGCGACCGCAGGAAGTCCCGCCGTCCGCTCGACACCCAACCCGGGTGCCATCACGACAACTGGTGGCTGCTCAACACCAGCAGGCAGATACAGCGTCCCGACACAGCACTCGCCGTCGCTGTCGAACTCAACTCGCCGCGTTGCATACGACTCACGGGCAGGCCGTTGGAGTGGAGCCTGCGTTCGGTTTTTCGGCTGTCGTCGCCGGCTTGGTGGCGAGCTTACAGTCCAGTGTCTCGGCTCGTCTGTCTGTTGGCCGCCGTCAGCACGAAACGGACGCATTGGTTGGTGTTTGCCCGCTGGGGTTAAACCATTATCTGCTATCGGCACGGATTTGTGACCCCCGCTGCAAACCAGCCCATGGGTCGGCTCCATAAACCACAGACCGAACTTCCCTCCCGTGGGGAGCTTCCGGCCTGGCTCGCGCCAGTGCCAAAACGGATTGAGGATCTGGGCCTTCGGTTTGTGTGGGTTGTGGTTGCGATTAACCTGGTTGGAACCGCGTTTGGCTTTTGGTACTACGGCCCACAGCTCTCCCGTACCCCGGTTGAGATGTGGATTTTTGTCCCGGATAGCCCGATGGCAACGCTGTTTATCGCTGCGGCGTTTGGGCTGTGGGCTGTTGGCCGACCCAACGAGTATCTGACAGCACTGGCTTTCATCGGGAACATCAAACTCGGGCTGTGGACGCCCTGGGTGTTGGTGATCTTTGCGGATGCATTTCTGGAATTTACCGCACCAGCGATGTACGCTTTCCTTCTGGTGAGTCATCTGGCGATGGTGGTACAGGCGTTTGTGTTACACCGCATCACTGATTTCCCGCTCAAAGCTGTTGCCGTCGCGCTGGCGTGGTATACGGTTGATCTGACAGTCGACTATTTCATCCCAGTCGTCGGCGAGCCACACCACACGGCGATTCCACTTGCCCGCGATGCGACAGTCGCTGCGGGGGCGACCGCGTTCCAACTGGCAGCCTGGGGGGCTGTCGTGCTCACACTGCTCCCGCTGTTTTTCGCACTGGCAACCCGGATCAAACTGCTTGAATCAGCACAGCTCTCTGATCAGTAGTCGTCGAGGGCGGTTGCCCCGACGAGAGATTTTAGCCGATGGCGTGTCTTCGACAGCTATGGCCGAGTTCAATCTCTGTGTAGTCGGGGCGGGGTTGGCTGCTGCGGGCGTCGCCTACGAACTTCGTGCTGAGCCTGTCTCGGTGACCGTCCTCGAAAAGAGCCGTGGCGTTGGCGGCCGCGCGGCAACGCGTCGCCGAGGTGACTGTCGGTATGACCACGGCGCGAACTATATCAAAGACAGCGACGACAGAACGGCCGACCTGCTGGCGTCACTCGGCTCGGACGGTCTGGTTGATATCGCACTCCCGGTGTGGCCGTTTGCTGCTGACGGCGACATCTCCGAGAGCAACCGCCCTGAATCCCACAAATGGACGTGGGAAGCTGGGATCACACAACTTGCGAAGCGGCTGTTCAACCAGACCGAAGCGACGATCCAGCATCAAACCAGGGTTGATGCACTCCGGCGCGGGCGGGCTGGCTGGACAGCCTCTGCGACCGATGGCCGAAGCTTTGGCCCGTTTGATGCTGTCGTGCTCACCCCGCCCGCACCGCAGACCGCCGAGTTGCTGGCGGCGACGGAGCTGCTTGGTGACGATGTTGATCTGGCGGCCGCAGTCGACGCTGTAGATAGCGTTCCATACCGCACGATACGCACACTCGTCTTCCACTACCCGTTTGAGGTTGATCGGCCATACTATGGGCTGGTCAACGACGACCGCGACCACGACATCGGCTGGCTGAGCCGGGAGTCCTGCAAACCCGGCCATGTTCCCGACGGCGAGGAGCTGTTGATTGTCCAACTCTCGCCAGAGTGGTCGGTAGCCAACTACGAGATGCCGCTGGCTGAAGCCGGAGAGCAGGTAGCAGCACAAGTAGCGACGCTGATGGACGATGATCGACTCACCGATCCAGACTGGATAGATGACCAGGGCTGGCGGTACGCACTCCCGGATGCTGCTGTTGACCGCGAGGCTCTGAACGCACTTGCTGGAGCTGATCTCTACGCTGCTGGCGACTGGGTTGTTGGCGAGAGCCGCGCGCATGCAGCACTCTGGAATGGGATTGCGTTGGGCGAGACACTCGCCGAAGAAGCGTTGTAAACAGCCCACACGCGGCTATCGACTCACTGGGAACTCAAAGACGTCATCAAACTCTTCGCGGAGCTGTTTGGTCTCGACAGGTTTGGTCACGTAGCCGTCTGCGCCTGCTCTGGCTGCCTCCTGCATTTTCTCGTTTTGGGAGACGCTTGTGACCATCACAATCGTTGTTTTCGGTGAGATTTCTTTGATCTCTCTGAGGGCGTCGATGCCGTTCATCTCCGGCATCATAATATCCATCGTGATCACCTCGGGTCGCTTCTCGCGGAAGACATCGATTGCCTCACGACCGTTTTTTGCCGTGCCGACGACCTCAAACCAGTTTTCGATTGTGTTGGTGATGATGTTCCGCTGGAACGATGAGTCGTCAACGACAATCGCCCGCTGTGTCATGAAGAGTGGTTGCCGGGTACCTACATAATTGTTACTCAAGTTTTCACATTTGTCAACTCTGGCTGGTGGTAGTGGCGGACAACCTCTCAGCTGCTCGGATTTCTTCTGTGTCGCTGGCGATTGTCTCTGTTCACGACTACTCAGCAAAAGAAGGTCCAGGGGCGAGAATCGAACCTCAGTCGTTCCGCTCACTTCGTTCGCTTCACTCCCTGCTTCGATTCTCTTCAGATAGACCTTTCCTTCACAGAGATCTATTCGCGGTGCTCCATGCGGAGCACACGCTCAGAGGTAAGTGTTCAGGAAAAGGTCCAGGGGCGAGAATCGAACCCGCGTCTCAGCCTCCACAAGGCTGAAGGATAGTCCACTACCCTACCCCGGACACGCACCTCACCTTATTTTGCTGGCAAAGATATACGTTACGACTCGGCGACTCCACGAGAGGCACTGACACCACGATGTTTTTCACTGCAGCAACAGTATCTCAACCTACCCGTGGCTATCACAGACAAAATCTACGTCAAAAACCACCGCCAACTCGCCTCGCAGTTGGATACCAGCTTTCCGAAGAGTGCGTTTGCGGGGGCAACGCTGGATCTGCTGTTTACCGGCGATAGCCTCGCCAAACTCGACAGCACAACCCGTGATCGCGTTCTCGATTTCGCCGAGGACTTTCTGGACTGCGACTGTGAGTCTCATCCCTACTGTGGCTGTGCAGAACGGAAATTCATTCGCTACCTGCTGGAGCTTCGCGCGGAGGGGCTTGGCCCGGATGCGATTATCGACGTGATGGGCGACGACTACATGCTGTATGCCTACTCCGGCGATATGCTGTCGTTCCTCGATCAGTCGGTTCGCACCCTCGAAGCCGCCGAGGCTCTGGCAGCTATCGAAGATGCAGACCAAGAGGCGAAACTCCGCGACGCAAAACGAGAACTAACCGGTTAGCAGATTATCCGAGTCGGAACGTCTGATCGTCTGATTCGGTTTCAATCTCGTTGTCGAGATCCTCAAGCCGGACGACATCCTCCTCGTTGTCGGTCTTTTCGTCGAGTTGGTCGTGGAGATAGGTGACGTACTGCTTGTGCTCTTCGAGCTGTTCGCGGAGATGTTCGGCTTCGAGTTCAAGCCGTTCGTGTTCTCTGACGAAGCTTTTCGGCACTTCGACTTTTGGGGGGAATGCATCGTCGTCTGCGGTCTCGACACGGGCTTCGGGAACGACTTCGACCTGGCCGTCGTGGGCGACAAGTGTCTCGACGTACTCCCGAAAGACAGCCGACAGCGAGATGTCTCGCTCCTCAGCGATCTCCCGCAACGCTTCGAAGGAGTCCTCATTGACACGGAACGATATGGTTTTATTTTTGTTACCCATGGAACTGTCTCTACAGTAGCTTCGGCTGCCTGTCACTTAAGAATTCGTCAGACGCGTGGGAGACGGCCGTGGTGTTGACGACGCGACGCAATCTGCTGTCAACCACGCGTGCAGTCTGCTGGCACCCGCGCGATACCCCGTTGCTGCCGATAGCTGTGGGAGCCAGCTCAGGCCGGATCGACAGCTTCCGGCTCTTCGGCTGTCTCTGCTGGCTCTTCAAGCTCGTCAGTTGTTTCGAGGCTTTCGAGTCCAGTGATCGCCGTTTCGACGTACCGGGCTGCGGTGTCGCCGTACTGCTCTGTCGCCATCCGGGCGTACTCGTTGCCCGCATCATCGAACGCCGAGATGCGATCCAGCGTGCGGTCTGCGGTCTCAACCACCCACTGGTCACGTGTTGCGGCGTCGACTTCGGTGATTGATTCGGGTCTGACCGAGACATTGATCTCGCCCTCGTCAGTCTCATACGTTCGGGGTTTGCCGACGACCGCAACGTAGGCTGGCGGCTCCAACTCTCGAAGCATGCTTGCGGCCTCGGGTTGGTACTGGCCGGCATAAACGAAGAACGTGCCCGTCGGATCGACGATGCGGCCACGCCAGTACTCGTTGTCCTCGCCAACGTCTTCGGTTTCGGTCAGCGTTCCAACAACGAAGATGCGGTTGGCGCGCTCGCCGGTCGGCAACAACAGATACACCGGCGCGCGGTCGTCGTCACTCTCTTTGAATGTGTAACTCGCATCGTTGAACTCGCTGGCGAACACACGCTGTGCCACTTCGCGGCTGACGGATTCAGATTCGGATTCGCTCATGTTAGATCGACCTCGCTTTGATGAGAACGCTTTCGGCATCGGCTGGCCCACTGTGCTGCTCGAACTCGTTTGCGAGGACGTACTGCCCCAGCCGCGGGCCGGTGACTGTGTAGTACCGGCCGAGGATATCGGCTTCCATCTCGTCGGCAACGACTGAGGTATCCAGTGCGTCTTTGGCAAGCTGTTTAGCCTCCGCCAGCTCTATGCCGGTGAGTTCCTCCGTGGCCTCGCGGTTGAAGATCACGTCGTAGGTGGCGGTGCCATCATCGATGACGGCCTTGATTCGAAGATCAAACTCGCCGTCGACCTCGCCGTGTTCCGAACAGCGACCGTTTTGGAGGACGCGCGTACAGTCCTCTTTCGGACACCGTTTGATCAGCCCACTGCCGGACTGGACATCCACGAGTGCCCCCTCAACTGTCACACTGTTGTCGCCGACTTCGATCTCCTCATCAATCTCGGTGATCGTCGTTGTCCGGTTGAGTTTGACCGAGTAATCACCCTCGTACTCGTCGGTGACAACGTTCGAGAGCTTGTAGCAGCTACCCTCTTCGAGCTTGTCGAGATCGCTTGTCTCGAAGGCGACGAACTTGATCGTTCCCGACTCGTCACCCAGCAGGCCGACCTGTGAGATGGAGTCACTGCGGGGATCCCAGAGATCGACCAGCTTGACGCGGAGATCGACCCACTGTTCGTCTTGGTCAATCTCGTTGACAAGCACCTGTTCGCTGCCACCCTGGGAGATCTCATCGCGTTCGAGCCCAGCGGCTTCGAGGTAGCTGTTGGTAACGCTCCGTTTGGCCTCATCGACAGGGACTTGATACTCCTCGACGAGCTGTTGGAGCTTGGATTCAACCTCGTCTTCGGTAACCTCGACGTGGTCTGAGAACTGTTCGACAATCTCGGCTGCGTGTGTCCGCAAATCTGTCATGGTTGTTGCCTCCGCGGTGTTTTCAATGGGAGACATATGGTGGTTGGTGCTCTATCATATAAAAAATACCGGGCGCACACTGAAAGTAAAATCGCCAGCAACAACTGCGACACGCTTGAGCAGCGTCAGACAATTTCGCTCAGTCTCTGGCTGCAACCTCGCCAGCAACGAACCTATATCGCCCCGCATCAAAAAAGCGGTATGGACGAGCGTCTCGAACGCGCCTTGCGCGAGAAGCTCCGAACCATTGGGCGGGAGTTTGAGCGAACCCGCAACGCATACTCTGCCGGCAAAAACGCATCAGCCACCGCCGCCTTGCCAACTGATGCGGAGGGCCGCGCCAAACTCGTCTGCCGGCGACACGCCGAAAAACGGGCTGTCAAGCTTGATGAAGCCAACCGCCCCGCCTGTTTTGATCCCGAGCATACAGACTGTGTTGGCTGTGTTGAAGATATTCAAAACGGCCGCATTGAGACGTGGGAGTAGGAGACGGCGAGCAGCGCCTCAGGTTTCTGAAAGCCGCACTCGCACGGAGCCATCTGACGTAATGCTGACAAACAGTGTCTGCTTGATATTCCGGCCGCGAACCACGGTTGCGGCCTGGTCGCTGACGAATTTCATCAGATCCGGAGCCGTATAGTTGACTTTGACATCCATCTCGTCGGCGGCATCGTAGATCATATTCGGCACCTCATACAGATCAGTCCCTGCCGGAATCTCGACTCGCACCGGCGCGGTGAGTGCTTCGGCAAACCCAACCGTCTCTCTGGCTTTGGCGATATTTTCTCTCGCACTCCCTTCGATATTCGAGACGTTTGCGCGGGAGGTGCCGAGCAGATCAGCGATTGTCAACTGCTTCAACCCGTGTTCTCGAAGCGCGAGCACCTCGGCTTGCCGGCGGGTCAACACGTTTTGCTCCGCGTCGAAGCCGGCACGATCCAGTAGCTCATCGACATCAACTGTCGATGCCGACGGGTCGGTTGGGTTGGAGGGGTCGTCTCGCTTCTCACTCATTGGCTGGCTTTTGTTAGGGGGTCGCAAAAAGCTACAGTTTCAGCATCCACTGCCCGCTACTCACCCCAGAAGTCTTCTCGGCTACCGAGTCTATCGCGGTCAGGTCGGTCTGGCCCATCAGTGTCTGGCTCTTCGTCGTCGGCTGTTTCTTCTGGTTCCTCTTCGTCTTCGAGGGGAAGCCGCTCAACGATTTTCTTCGCACGAGCATGGCTGTCTTTGACGCGGTCGATCCGAACTTTCGCACGGGCTTCGGGCAGCAGCCCATCGACAAAGACAATAAATCCGTCTTCGGTGTGGCCGACACCAGCGCCGCTTTCGTGAATATCGTCAACCGTCACCACAACTTCCTGGCCGGGTTTGACAGGCTGCTGTTTGAGATCACTGATCGGCATGTCGTAGTGTTGGCACCACTCCGCACCGCCGCGGTTTTCCTCGTAGTGCTGACACCCCATCCCCTCGATCCGCTCGGAGAAGCTCGGACACTCCTCGGCCAGTGGACAGTTCGGCATGGCTGTCCGTTATCAGGGGGTGGTCTAAACGCTTCCGCTGGCAATCGCCCGCAATGTGCGGGCTACAGAAACTCCTTCACATCTGAATACCACATATCGTGGTGATCAACTGCGTCAATCCGTTCGGCGATCTGCACCGCTAAGACGTGCCAACAGAGCTGGTCTGGATCATTATCCGGTAGGTTGTACTGGCTGTCTTTGCAGGTGCAGCTGATGCCTTCGACAATGTACTCCGATTCGTAGCCGACAACAACAGTGAAATCGCGGTACTGCTTGACGCGCTGTTCGGCAACGGCATCAATCGCTCTCCCGCCGCGGTCGCCGTGGGTGTCGAGAATCGCGGTGACGATGGCTGGGCGAAGCTCGCCAGCCCTCTCTAGTGCCGCCCGCCAATCGTCAATCTCGCTCACAGGCGTGCTACAGGATACCCCGCCTAATCATATTCGGTGCCGGTTGGATTCGCTTCAACCCGAGTTCGGTGTGCTTTTTCTGCCTGCTCCCAGACAGCCGGTATGCAACTCAGCGAGGGTGGGGTCGATATCACAGTCGACCAGCCCAGAGATGGCACCCGCGAGGGCAGCGGCGACGACGTCTTTTTCAACCCGACGATGGAGCTTAACCGAGACATTACCGTCGCCGTGTTGCGCGCCTACAGAGAGCGCGAGCCGCGTGTGGAACGCTATCTTGATGCGATGGCTGCCTCTGGTATCCGGGGTGTTCGGGCGGCTGCTGAGGGGTATGCGGTGACCTGCTGTGATACCGACAGCGAGGCTGTCGAGTTGGCCCGTGAAAATCTCGCTGCCAACGATCTCGACGGCACTGTCTGTCACCGAAATGTGAACGCACTGCTGCACGAGGAGCTGTTCGATATTGTTGATCTCGATCCCTTCGGGACGCCGATCCCATTTGCTGATGCGGCCTTTGCCCAAACCCGGAATCTGGTCTGTGTGACCGCAACTGATACCGCGCCACTGTGTGGCGCCCATCTCAACAGCGGGAAACGAAAGTACAGCGCGGTGCCACGCAACACAGAGTACCACCCTGAAATGGGGCTGCGTACGCTTTTGTCAGCACTTATCCGGACGGCCGCGCGGTACGATGTTGCTGCCCGCCCGATCTGTTCGCACGTCAGTCGCCACTACGCGCGGACGTATCTCGAAGTTGACCACCGTGCCAGCAGTGCTGACGCTTTGCTTGAGGAGATTGGCTTCATTCACCACTGCGAGGACTGTCTGGCCCGACGCCATGAGTATGGGTTCTATCCCGACACGACACCCGAGAGTTGCTGGAGTTGCGGGAGCAACCGCGTTGTAACCGCGGGGCCGGTCTGGCTTGGCGATGTTGCCGACAGTGCGTTTACCCAGTCTGTTCGCAACCAGCTCTCTGGAGAGCTTGGCGAGCGACAGAAGGCCGACCGACTCCTCGAAACTGTTGCCACCGAGCTATCGACACCAACACATTACGACCAACACCGACTCTGCAAACAGTGGGGCGTGCCAGCAAACGCGATGGATGCCTTTCTGGAGTCGCTCCGCGACGCTGGCTTTGCGGCCTCACGAGCCCAGTACAGCGGGACAGCGTTCAAAACTGATGCCACCGTCGAGGCAATCAAAACGCATGCCGCACCTGAGACCAATGAGTAACATCTTGCCCGCGTTTTCACACGAAGGCTTCAGCCTCTTTTCGTTCATCTCGGGTTCCGCTTCAGCGTCATCAAAACGGGGTGACTGCAGTCGAGGAGGGGATGACTGCAGCCGACAGTCTCACCGTCGACCGGCAGTTACAACACCCCGGCTAACAAGGTTGTCTACATATGTCGTCTGAGCGAACGGCTGGTGAGTCGACGCCGGGAGATGCCGCGGACAACGACAGCGGTGTCGAGCCACGCGGGGCCCCGGATATCAGCGAGCTTGAAGCCAAAGTTGACACACTCAAAGCAGAGTTTGAGGGGTTTGAAGCAGATGTCGAGGATCGAACGGTCGGCAAGCAGGAGATTGAATCTGAACTCAAACGCTACGTTCGAAAACGCTCCCGTCGCGGCCACGCCCGCGGCTGGGGGCCGTATCTTGTCTTACTGTATGGGACGGTGATGACACTCGGTGCGTTTTATCTGTTCAACAGCGACTGGCTGGCAATTCTCGCAATGCTCATTATCTTCCTCTCGACGCTTGGACTCTACACGCTTTTTGTCCTTGTCGGAGTTGGGTTCAATCTGCTCGATGTCCCCGGTAAAGCTGCTGAGTTGGTTCGGGATCGTCGCAACTAATCCAGCGGCCGAATAATGCCGACCGCGCCAGCGTAGGCGTTTGATTCATCTCGCAGCGGAGCGACCGTAATTTCAGCTGCTATCTGTTCACCACCGGCGGTTGTGACTGTGGCTTCGAGGGTGCCCCACGACCGATCTGGATCTGAAAGCACTGATTCTCGAAGCGATTGTGCCCGCTCAAACTCCCCGGTCGCCAGAAACGTTTCGGCATGCTGATCGATTATCTCCTCGGGCTCAGACCCAAGCAGCTCTGCCAACGCGAGATTGACATGCGTGATAGTGGCCTCCGCATTGAGCACATACATCGCCTCACCAGCGGTTTCGACGAGTGTTTTGTACTGCTGTCGCTCCTGTTCAGCCCGGTAGCTCTCGACAGCGTGTGTAATCTTGTTGGCTAACAGATCGAACTGTTCTGTCCCTCTTCCTTTCGAGAGATAATCTGTGGCCCCGTGTCGCAGTGCCGCCCCCGCTACCGACTCTGATCCCTCCCCGGTAAAGAGGATGAATGGCAGCGTTGGCCGCCTGTCTCGAACTGCTTTGAGAAACTCGATTCCCGTCTGCTCCGTCATTGAGTAGTCGCTGACGATGCAGTCAATCTGTTCTGCCGAGAGTCGATCAAGCCCATCGTCGACCCCTGGTGCTGTGAGCACCTCGAAATGTGACTGCTGTTTCTCAAGATACCGCTGTAGCATGTCCCGAAGCTGTGGATCATCATCGACATGCAGTACCCGAACCGGCTCCGTCATACTACCATGTGAGGGTTCCAGCACCTAACTGTTGTGGGCTGTGAGGGATACGCTTACATACCAGACGACATATATGCAGATACGATGGTCAAATCGACAGTCCGCTTCTCTGAGACGGTGATGGACCGTGTCGAGGAGCTGGTTGCCGGCGATACGTTCTCCAGTAAATCGGAGTTCCAGCGGTTCGCCGTCGAGTTCGTACTGTCGGAAATCGACGATTACGACCCTGAAATGCTGGATTTCGAGGATGTGCGCGATGAGGTGTTTCCCGAGGAATCCCTGGCCCGCAGTGAGGAACCCGAATCTGAACCCGGCAGTGAGTTTTATCAGACTGCGGCGCGCGTCCGACAGTTTGCCCACCGCGGCGATATCGAGACCGCCCGCGATCTGATCGACACCCAGTATGCTGCCTCCGACCCCCGGTGTATGATTCTGGATGATATCGTCGAGGCCGCACGAACACAGCAGCAAACAACTGAGCCACCCGCCACGACAGACTGATTGTTGGCTGCTTTCGGTGGAGTTACCACGGACAACGTTCTTTGATTGGCCATGAGCAGCCAGCCGGTGGTTCTGTGTCTCGGCGACAGTCCGCGTCGATCACAGCTTGCGTCCACGTCGGCTGTGGAGTCGGTGGTTGAAGTTGAATCAACAGCCGAGGCACTGGATGCCCTCCAGGAGCGTGATCTGGACTGTATTCTCACAGACCACGATCCACCCACAGTGGACTGTTTTCAGCTCCTCGAAGCTGGCATCTCAGCACCTGTCATTGTTGTTGTGGCTGATGGCAGTTCGAAACTGGCCACCCGAGTGCTCCAGGCAGGCGCGGCCAGCTATCTTGATCTCCACACCCTCGAAGACAGCGACGCGGCCGTTGTTGAGACAATCAGTCGACTCACTACCGGAGCAGAAGGTTCACCATCTGAAATGCAGGCACTCAAAGCCGAAAATGAGCGACTCAAACGGTTTACCAGCGTTGTTGCCCACGAACTCCGCGGGCCAGTCCAGCGCGCAAACTCCGCTCTGGATTTGGTTGCGGCCGACTGTGACAGCAGCTACACCGACAACGTTGCTGAATCAATCGCCAGACTTGAGGAGCTGATTGATGATTTCCTCGCGCTTGCCAAACACGGTGATACCGCTGTGGAGCTGGAGGCTGTCGATTTCGCTGCAGTTGTCGATGCCGCGTGGCAGGAGTATCCGAACGCGACACTCACGGTTGAGAGTGAGCTCCCGAGAATCGAAGCCGACGCCTCTCGACTCCAACAGCTGTTGACAAATCTGTTTCAGAACGCTGTCGACCACGCAGACAGCGGTGTCACCATCCGAGTCGGGATGACCGACACAGCCGCAGCCGACTCGGCTGGATTCTACGTCGCTGACGATGGCCCCGGCATCGACAGTACAGAGCGACAGAAGGTGTTTGAGTACGGTTATACCGGCACCGACGACGGGACAGGGCTTGGGTTGGCAATCGTTAAGCGGATTGCTGATGCCTTGGGGTGGGAGCTTCAGCTCACCGAAAGCAGCGATGGCGGCACGCGCGTTGAGTTCAGCGGTGTCACCGTTGTCTAAACGAAAATCAGCGCGAGTTCCCCGCCCCACCGTGGGTGGGGGTGAAGCGCGTGCGCTTAGTTGCGTCCCTGTCTTTAACTATCAAGACGCCCTACTACGGTTTGGAA
>OBKM01000835.1_pt1 | contig 14073 bp, 14 predicted proteins | sample 1519691 | NCBI WGS metagenome assembly OBKM01 (sample SAMEA37050418, study PRJEB22526) | metagenome | biome: saline pan; feature: lake; material: water | place: Egypt | collected 2015 | depth 0.5 m
TCACTCAGTAGATAATCCTCCTGCTCGCGCGTTTGCTTCAGTCGATAGGGTATCTAAAAAGTCGAATTTCAACACAGCCGTCTCTGGATGTGTTAGAATCCGGTATTCGACTACGATTAGGTCCTGATTAGCACTCAGGACGGTGTTTGATATCTGCGTGTGTGAAAATCCTGTAGGCTTACCGAATACAGACTACAACCGTTTGTTGGCTAGTTTTAATTTGTATTCGTTCTATACGTTTTCAACATGGCTCAAGAAATCTATTGTCGTAGCATCGATCAGAACTCACCGTATGACGACTGTCGGTGTATTGATTATGTGAGGTTCATGGCGAACGGAGCATCTCACAAAGCCTCGCCGCAGCTTGTGTATGAACATATCGTTGAGGAGGGCCGTGAGTTCTATGTCGAACACGGCGGAAAAAAGACAGAGGTTGTTCCGGTTGAAAGTGATAGTGGAGAAAATTACATTCGAACAGCACCAAATGACATCGAAGACGACAATTTGCTAAATATAGATTCCTGTAGCTAATTGGTCCTCTGATACTTCTCACAGCTGTATCCGGACATCCAACCGTACTACAGTGGAGGGCTCTTGACAGACCTTCCCTCAGCGATTTTTTTCGCGTTCACGGTACCACTCACGGCGAGTAAGAACGTTTTGAACCGTAGCTGTGGGGATATCAAGCCTGTTCGATATCTCTCGCCGACTTTTTCCGTCATTGTCGAGCCGAAATATATTCAGAACTGCGTCAAAGTCCTTACCGGGTATCTGATAATGACCGTCCGCGTCGTATGTCATTCCGAATCGTGGTCGTCCGTGATCGTAGCCGCGTTCCTTCCTACGCTCTATCGCTCGCCGTGACTTCTCTATCTCTTCTTCTTTCGTGTCCCGCTCGATTCGGCGCTTTAGATCGAACGTAAGATTGTCCTCATTCACATCGCCGACGTAGATAATCTCGGCGTCGCCTTGTGTCGATGCGTACTGAATCACTGAGAAGTACTCATCCCGGCATATTCGGCGATCATCCAACGCGATAAGATGCGAGTACTCGCCAGCCTGTAACTCATCGACGTGTTCTTGAACATCCTCGTTCTGGTCGAGGAGTCCCGCGGGATCGTCACGGGTCATCGTCGAGAAGCCAGTGTGGATACCGAGGTCAAGAACCTCTACTTCGTCGGCGACGTCGTTCGCTAGTGTTCGGACGAGCTCTCGCTGCTCTTTGAGGCCGAAGTCGGACTCGTCGCCCTTCGACTTCCGAATCCACGCGAGAGCTTTACTCATCGACCACTGTCACCTCTAGCGAGCTTCCCGATTTGACCTTCCAGTCTAGACGCTTCCCGTCGAGTTCCATCGCCTCCGCGAGCCCCTTCGGCACTGTCACTTTGTACTGGCCGTTCGCCCCCTGACTGACTCGCGTTTTCGCCATCTCTGTATAGGTCTATAGTTAGGTCTAAACTTAGTCTTAATGTAGGTGTTCAGAAAACCCCGTTTCCTGAACGGAGGTCATGTTAGTACCAACAGGTTGGTTTTACCCGGATATTCGCAAATTCGACTCTAAAAAACCTAATAGTGTCTCCTTTGATAATGCCTTCCAAGATCTCTACATTTTTGGCGAGTCCGACGCAGGGAAAGACAAGTTCAGGAAGTTCGTGTTACGGCTCATCTCGGACGATCTTGTTCGCGGCGACGCCGACGACTGGGACGCCGGGGATGTCTGAGAATTGATCGAACCGGCCCAAAACGGCGAAATGGGACCGGTTGATCCGTGGCTTAAGATATGGTTCGGATCGTCCACACGCTCCTTGACAGCCCCGGTGAGAGTGATGATGATTGTAAGAACGGGTGACGGGTTCGGCAATATTAACTTAAGAACGAGGCGGTCGACGTTTCGAGTGCTCTATGCCGAAAAGCGACCGCCTCACCGGCTGTACTGATTGGATCGACTTGGAGTTTGTGGAGCGAGAGCGGACACCCCGCGAACTCATTGAAATCGGTATTCAACTCCACCTTGCTGGCCTATCACTTTCGAATACCAAACAGTATCTTGAAAATTTGGATGTCGAGCGAAGCCGGACAGCAATCCACAACTGGATTCAAAAGGCCGATCTACAGCCAGCTGACGGGGCAAGCCCGAATCGCGTTGCGGTCGACGAGACTGCGATTCAGATCGACTCAGACCGATTCTGACTGTACGCTGCCGTCGATCCTCGTACAAATGAATTCCTCCATATTGACGTATTTCCGGTCCAAAATCAACAATTCATCCTGATGTTCCTCCGCGATCTCAGACAGAAACACCACGTTGATAATGCGCTCTTTCTCGCTGATGCTGGTGGACATCTCACAGCTGCGCTCTCACGAACTTCACTCCGATTTCAAATCACTCGTCATGGAAATCGGAATGCCGTCGAACGTGTCCTTAGAAAAGTAAAACGCAGAACCTCTTCGTTTTCAAATACATTTAGAAACGCGGAGCCGACGGCGGTAGAATCGTGGCTCCGAGCCTTCGCCGTCTGCTGGAACCGATGGCTAGATTAACACGACCGTCCACAGGCGGGGTCAATCTGCGGTCGAGCTATAGTAGTCGGTAGAATTTTTTACTCAAATAGATATGTTGTCTGTAATGGATCACCTCAACGAGATCTCTGTCGAAGAACTCCAAAAGGCGCTTGACAACGTTGACGGAAACAAGCCGACACAACGGTTGTTAGCCGCGATCGCGTACAAAAATGGCGTCACGCAAACTGAACTTGCCGAGTGGTACGATACAGAACGAAAAACGATCTATAACTGGCTCAAGCGACTCGATACGGACGACCCACTTGAACAGGCTGTTTCTGATGCTCACCGGTCTGGTCGAAGGCGAAAACTCTCAGAAAAACAGCAAAAAGAGTTCGAACAAACAGTCCACGAATCACCCGAAGAGATCGGCGTTGACGCGCCGGCGTGGACGCCGGCGCTCGCACAAGAATATCTTGAAGAAACGTACGGCGTCGACTACTCAATCCCAAGCTGCCGGCGGTTGTTGAAAGAAGCGGGACTGAGTTATCAAAAACCACGCCGTTCAGCGTCTGAATCCGACGAAGACGAGCAAGATGAGTTTTACGACGAGATCAAAAAAAGCGGCGGGAAATGGACGCCACAGTAGTCTGTATCGATCAAACCAAGAAATCGGTCCAAGTCGAGCCGCGTGCCGCGTGGTTTCCGCGCGGCACGCGGCCGTCCGTCGAATTATCTGGTCAACGGGACTGGACGTGTCTGCTGGGCGCAATCACTGAGGCCGGTGATCGCTTTTTCTCTCGGTTTACAGAGTACATCACCGCCGATCACGCAAAACATTTCATTTTAGCTTTATGTAAAGAATTTGAAGACGATCTAATTGTTGTCTTCGATGGCGCACCGTATTTTCAGGCATCGGCCGTCACGGACCTAGCGGCCCGTGACGACCTCGCGTTTGTGACGCTCCCATCGTATTCACCGGAGCTGAACCCAGTTGAGGAATGCTGGAGACAACTTCAAGCAGCGCTCAGCAACCGTTTCTTCGACTCACTCGACGAGCTGACAACAGCGATCGACAGTGCTCTTGATCAACTCTCGGTTCCAAAAGTGAGTAATTATTTCTAGTGAATACTATAGGTGTCGGGCTAAGGTGCGGGCGAGAGTACCCCCGGTACGCTCAATATGTGCGAGTTCGTTAGTCAGGTTATAGTATGGATCGAGCGAAGGCCCCTCCCACGGAGTCACTCCGTGCTCGGATGGCCATGGATGCCCCAACGGCACTTATTATCGCCGAGGCGGCGTCGGGAACCGTCGTCGCCGTTAACGACGCGGCAACTGACCTGTTCGGCCGCGGTCGGTCTTCGCTCGTCGGGATGGACCAGACGGAACTCCACCCGCCTCAAGAATCCGAGCGATACCACGCAGAATTCAATGCGATCCGGGATGACGCCGAACACAGCGCCTTCGCGGACGACGAGGAGCTGATTCGGATTCAGTGTCGTGACGGGACAGCAATTCCGGTCGACACGAGATCGACGGTCGCAGAGCACGAGGGGGCAACTTACCTCGTCATCTCGTTTCGGGATATCGGCGAGCGTATCGGGCGAGTGGAGCGACTCGAACAGCAGGCGGCAGCGATTGACATCTCACCGGCTGGAGTCGCACTGCTGGACACGGACGGCGTTTACACATACCTCAACGACGCGCACGTCTCGATGTTCGGCTACGACTCTGCCGACGAACTCTGCGGTAGCACGTGGCGTCAACTGTACGACGACGAGGTTGCGTCCCGTATCGAGGACGAAGTGCTTCCGGTTGTTGAGGAAGCCGGTACGTGGGACGGAGAGCTTGTTGGGCGCCGGGCCGACGGGTCGCCAATCACACAGCGCGTCTCGCTCGCCACGCTCCCGGACGGCGGATTAGTCTGCGTTAACCTCGACCTGACCGCGCGCGAGCGAACGCAGAGGCGCCTCGCTGAGACGCGCGAACTGGTCGAACGCTTGATGACAGCCGACGACCGCGCGTCGGCTATCAGTCTCACGGTCGACGCGATCACTGAAATCGTCAACCGCCCGCTCGTCGGGTACTGGACGGTCGACGACCCGGCCGAAGCACTCGTGCCGGTCGAGGTGTCGACACAGAGCTACGAGGCCGTCGACAGTGTCCCCGTATTCCGCTCCGGGGAGTCCCTTGCGTGGGACGCGTTCAAGACCGACAATCCGTCGTACCACCCCGACCTCGCGGCGGAACCAGGGACGTACAACGACGACACCACGATGAGTTCAGAATTCATCGTTCCGGTCGGCGACCACGGGGTGCTGATCGTGGGGTCGTTGCGAGCGGACGATGTTCCGAACGAAGACCGCGAGGTCATTCTCATCATCGCGCGGCATCTCCAGACCGCGCTTCGCCTATCTGACCGGCGCCGGAGATTAAAGGCTGCGCGAGAGCGTGTCGAGGCCGAGCGCGAACAACTGAAGCGAGTGATCGACACCGTTCCGCAGCTCATTTTCGCGAAAAACGCTGACGGTGAGTTTATTCTTGCGAACGAGGCTGTCGCCGAGGCGTACGGGACGAGCGTTCCGGACCTGATCGGGTCGACCGACGCCGATTACAGTCCTGATTCAACGGAAGTGGATGAATTCACTGCGGACGACCGACACGTTATCGAGCGCGGCAAACCTCTCCACCGAACCGAGGAGACGCTGACTGACGCCGACGGGAACGAGCGCGTGCTTGAGACGTGGAAGATTCCGTTCACGCCGACGGGTACCGACGAGACGGCCGTACTCGGCGTCGCAAACGATCTCACCGAGTTGACAGACGTGCGGAACGAACTGCGTCGGCAACAGCAACTGACAAACCTCTACACAGTGAGCAATCGCGTCTTCCGGTCGACGACGCCGTCTGAGGCGTTCGAAGCGTGCGTGGAAGCAGTCGCCGACGTGGTCGACAGCGACTCGGTGGCTATCTATAGCCGGGCTGACGGCGACGGGGCGCTTGTCTGTGAGGCCGTCGCCGACGGCGCGCCGGCCGGAAGATTCCCCGGCCGGGTTGATCCGGGAGTGGGCGACGTGTGGCGAGCGGTTAACGGGGACCGGCCCCGCTGGCACGACGAGGCAGCATTCGGTGACTCGCGCGCGGTTGCCGACTCGGGTGGGGCATTTCTCGCGGTCCCGCTCGATGACAGCGGCCTGCTCGTGGTCTCCGCGGCGGAGCGCGACGAGGAACTCGCCCCGTTCATCCGAGCGGTCGGGAGACAGGCGGCGGCCGCGCTCACTCAGTTCGAACAACAGCGATCGATACAGGAGCTGTCGGACGACGTGGGGGCGACCCAACGGCGTGCCGAGCGCTACCAACGACTACAGGGAGCTGCGGTCGATGCAGTCGAGTCGGTCACCGAGGCCCGGTCCGCCGAGGCGGTCCGGTCGACGGTCGTGTCGTTCGGCGAGCAACTCACTGAGTACGCCTTCGCAGGGGAGTACCACCCTGTTAAAGAACGCGTGATGCCGACTGAGGTCTCCGGTCCTGGCGGTCCCGCGAAACTGTACGACCGAGAGGAGGCGTATCCGGCCACCCTCGCGGCCGCGGAGAACGCCGTCACGGTGGCCGCCGACGGTCGTAGCAACGATCACGACGACTGGGTAGCCGAGCTATTGTACTTCGGGTACCGTTCGTCAATCGCCGTCCCGCTGAGTCACCGCGGTACTGTTCACGGCGTGGCCGAGTTTGTCAGTACACGGGCCGGTCTCTTCGAGGGCCCGGAGCGGGAGGCGATAGAAGCCGTTTGCGGTGCTGCAGGTTTGCGGTTGGCCGGGCTCTCGGAACCTAACGGGGACGGCGGGGCGGTGGTGTTCGATGTCGAGTGCCGCGATCCGCCGGCGATATTTTTCAGCCTCCCGCAAGACGGCACCCTCGTCATCGAGCACGTCGCCGTGACGGGCCCCGACAAGTTGTTTCTCGACGGTCACACGGAGGGCTACGCCGAAGAGACGGTCCGCGACTACGCTGCGGGAACGCCCGGGTTGGAGCTTGAGGCAATCGGGCAGGCTACTGAGGGGAGACACGATGTCGCTGTTCGCGTCGAGGAGGACGGCCGGGATGGGATCGGCGCCGTCACCGAAATCCTCTCTGAAAGCGACGTCAGGTTGACCGGAATTCGGGGCCGTGAGGGCGCCGAGGTGCTCGAGTTCCGTACGCCCGACCCGGGACTGATCGCCGACACAAGAGACCGACTCGCCGGCGCAGTCGGCTCGTGTACGTTGGTCTCGAAGCGCCACACCGCCGGCGTCGAGCGGACGCGAAGCGACCGTTTCGACGCTGACCTGACCGACCGCCAACGGGAGGTCCTCGAGACCGCTGTCCGGGGAGGGTACTACGACACGCCTCGCGGCGTGAGCGGGACGGAGTTGGCCGATCGGTTCGGCCTCTCTTCCTCGACGCTTCACCAACACCTCCGAGCGGCCGAATCAAAGGTTCTCGACCGATTCTTCGCTCAGTAGCATCAGAGAAACTGGTCCAGATCAGTCATGCGAGAGTCACAGATACGGATATATCAGGTATCCCGTCTCTCTGCCGTACATTTGTGCGATCAATTATATATCAATCACTATTGAGTATATTGTTATGACATCAACCGAAGAAACCTCGTCCGTGCGTGATCGAAATCGGGGTGATGTAGTGGGCCTCAACTCCGACTCGGTTGCCGAACTAACCTACCGATATCTCCAGCAGTTTCCGTGTATCGAGTCCGAGATCTCAGTGAACGACTGGGACTCAATCTTCGATGGCGAGGGTGCGGGCGACACGGCGCCGATCCTCGACCGGTTGTTCGGCACGGAAGGGTACTCAGGGGAGGCGTTCGACGCGACGGTCGAACCAGACCCGCGGCGACTCGTTTCACCGTTTGCGGCTGACGTCGGAATCGACGCCGCAGACATCGTCGGGATTTCCGCGCCAAGTTCGCAGTTATTCGACAGTCTCTTTTATTCGCTCCTCGGTGCTGTCACTCAGTCGAGCGCCGTACTTACGACGAAGTACCCCACGTGTGACGTGCGGCGACAGGTCCCGGACCTCGACCCGGTGGTGCTCGACTGTACGCCGGGTGCCGAGACCGACAGCGGCGTCGACAGGGTGACGGGACAGGTGGAACCGCTTCGTTGCGGTGATCTGGTGTCCATCGGCGTCGCCGCACAGCGGGCGACCGACCAGGTCGCGGTCACGAACGGCCAGAGCACGTTCGCAATCAGCACGTTGACACAACTCCGCTCGCACCACGATAAGATGTCGTTCGATCGGTTCCTCCACGAGCTCATCGGACAGTGGCGTAACCGAGGCGTCGGCGGTCTCGTCCATGTGCCGCCCGTGAGTTCGAACGACGAGGACCGTTGTCTCGCTTCGGCACACTTCGACTACGTCGTTGAGTTCGCGACTAAACACCAGACGGTTGTTGCCCGGATTCTGGGGAAGTGCGACGTGAAACCGACATGGCGCCCCCTCGGTGCGTCCGCGGTCGTGGGGGAAACGGGGGTATGAATTACAAGTACGCTGATACGCCCGAATCGATACGCGTGGCGGTGCGTGAGGTGGCGTCGCGAGACGGTGTCGAGGGGATCTTGCTGTGTGCCGCTCCAGACGACGGACTCGACGAATGGCTTGACCCGTTCCTTCGGGAACTCGACGTGAGCGTCTTCGGTGGCGTCTTTCCGGAAGTAATTCACGACGGTGAAAACAAGGAGAGCGGAGCGGTCATCTGCGGGCTCTCGTCGGAACCACACGTGACGACGATCCGCGGGTTGAGCGGCGCGGACCCGGACTACACGTCGGCCCTCCACGCCGACCTTCCGCTCGACGGGTACGAGACTGCGTTCGTCTTCGTGGACGCGTACGCGGCGAACATTGAGGAGTTCATCGAATCGCTGTTCAGAACGTACAGCGTTGAGCTCAACTTTATCGGCGGTGGGGCCGGTACGCTCGAAGCGGAACAGCGCCCCTGTCTGTTCACTAATGAGGGGATCATCAAGGATGGCGCCGTGATGGCCGCGGTGGAGTCACCGGTAACCCTCGGCGTCGAGCACGGGTGGCGCGAAATTGCTGGTCCGTTCCGGGTGACCGACTCGGACGGGGGCACGCTACGCCGTCTAGACGGCCAGCCGGCGTTTTCGGTGTATAAATCCATCGTGGACGAACATGCTGAGAGCGAACTCGCGGCCAATGACTTCTTCGAGACAGCGAAGGCGTACCCCTTCGGAATCGCTCGGATGGACGGAGAGCAAATCGTTCGCGACCCCTTCGAGGTGACCGAAGAGGGCGGTATCGACTGCTTCGGGGCGGTACCCGAAGGCGAGTTCGTTCACGTCCTTGAGGGGGAACCGGAGTCACTGGTCGACGCCGCACGTCGCGCGAAGACGGAGGCGCGGGACCCAGATGCGTCCGTAGAAGGGCTGTTTTTTTTCGATTGTATTTCACGGGTGCTGTACCTCGAAGACAAATTCGAGCGCGAACTCTCTGCCGTCGAGATAGACGACACGCCGATGATCGGCGCCCTCACGATCGGCGAGATCGCCAACGACGGCTACGGACACCTCGACTACTACAACAAGACCGCAGTGGTCGGCGCGGCAGAGGAGATATGACCTCGCGACAGCGACGCGTCCAGACCCTCTACGAGATTTCGCTCGCCATCGAAACCGGTGGGAGCATTGAGGAGACAGCTGATCAAGCGCTCGCCGCGTACCTTCAGAAACTGAACTGTTCCGTCGGCGGTGTATTCGAAATCTCCGCGTCGTCGGACGGGGCGGAACCGACGCTCGTGACATCGATCCCCGCGAACCCGGTTCGGAACGATCTGTTCCGGAGCGCCCGAGAACACCTCGTGGAGATCGCTTCCGGCGCTCGGAGCGATGTCCCGGGGCGAAGCGACCGGACGGCCGAGTCTGCCGCCGTGGCGTCGGAGTCGACGATGGTTCGGCGGTTCGTCGACTCCCTGCCCGCTACCGGCACGGTCGACGGCTCAGGTACATACTATCTCTTCGATCTCCCGGGGTTCGGCGTCATGGTCCTCGGCAAACAAGGGGGGTCGCTCGACGTTGAAACCGTCTCAGCGTTGGACCCGTTGAACAGTCGGTTGGCACAGGCATGTCGGTCGAACCGAAGGGAGCGAGCGCTACGCAGGCAACGCGACCGCTTCGAAGCCATCTTCGCCGCGACCGCTGAACCGACCGTCGAGGTTGTCGTCACGGAGGACGGAACAGAGCGGATTCATCGCGCAAACGACGCATTCAGATCGACGTTCGGATACCTCAACGACTCACTCCGCGGGCAGAGTCTCAACGAACTGATTACGCCCGAGGATCAACCTGTAGAGACTGACTCACTCATCGAGACGCTTGAGACGGGAGAACCGTTTCGGCAGGAGGTGCGGCGAGAGACACCCGATGGGGTCGGGTACTTCCTCTTTACGGCCGTTCCGGTGACTGCGACCGAGCGGACCGAGTACTTCGGTGTGTTCGTCGATATTACCGACCAACGCGAGCGCGAACTGACGCTACAGGAGCTCTACGTCGCCGCACAGGATATCCTCACGGAGGGCTCTCGTCATCGGATCTGCCAGACGGTCGTTCAGACCGTAGAATCTGTTCTCGGATACTCGAGCGTCGGCGTTCACTTGTACGACCGGGACTCGGGGGCACTCGAACCGGTAGTCACGAGCGCGGCGGTCCGAGAGCGGCTGAGCGAGGAGTCGATAACTTATACTGACAGGGACTCCGTAATCTGGGAGGCGTACGAGCGAGAAGAGCTGATCCGGATCGATGACATCGCCGCATTCGACGGACGCTTTCCGAATAATAAAACCCCTGTCGGAAGCGCGCTCATCGTCCCCGTCGGTAGCCACGGCGTCGTCGTGACCTCGGCTCCCGAGCGGAACAGCTTCGACGACGAGGACGTGTACTTCCTACAGGTGCTGAGCCAGCTCACGGCAATCGGGCTCGACAGGCAGTTGAGCGAAGAGGGCCTCCGGACGACCCAAGAGACGGCCCGTCGCGCGCTTCGGGAACGCTCTCACGAGGAGATGGTCGAGTCCGTCCTCACAGACATCCCGGAGGCACTGAACATGCCGCTGATGGGTATCTGGAAGTATCGCCCCGCGCAGCAACGGCTTGACCCGGTTGCGGCGACCGATCACTCCGAGCGACTGCTCGGAGACTCGCCGTCATTCTTGAACGGAGACAGCCTCGCGTGGGAGTCGTTCGAAAACGACACTACGCTCGTCGCCGCCGATGTCGCCACGGACCCGGACGCCTACAATTCGAAGACGTCGATTGAGGAGGAAGTGATCGTTCCGATTGGTGACTTCGGGGTGCTGATCGCCGGGTCGGAATACGCCGAGAGCTTCAGCGACCTCGACGCCGAAATACTCGATTCTCTCGGGACAAATCTCGAAGCGATCACCGAGGTGATCGACAGTCGCCGGGACATCGACCTCCTCAATCAGGTGATCGCAAGGATCCTCAGACACAACGTCCGGAACAAGCTCACCGCGATAATGGGGTACACGTCTCAGATAGAGGCGAAGGCTGAGGAGCCGATACGCGGGTACGCGAAGCGAGTCTTGGAAAATTGCCGCGATCTAAAGAAGACCTCGAAGCACGCCAAGGAGATGCGTAAGATCGTAAACAGTCGGGACGAGATAACTACCGTCGCGCTTGAGCAGGAGGTCCGATCCGCCGCGTCGGCCGTCGACGGAGAGTTCCCGAACGGTGAACTCGAAGTCGATGTCCGCGACGCGGCGACGGTGACGGCTCACCCAGAGCTGGGAACCGCGCTCGCTCACCTCATTCGGAACGGGTTCGAACACAACGACAGCGACGCCCCCGCGGTTGAGGTCGCCGTCCGCCGGGGTGACGAGGATGTGCGGATCGAGATCAGTGATAACGGTCCCGGAATCGATCCGTATGAGCTCGACGTGATCGAACAGCACGGAGAGTCCGCGCTGGAACACGGGAGCGGAGCGGGGCTGTGGATTGTGGATCGCGTGGTCCGATACTCGGAGGCTGCGCTCGAGATCGACACTGAGGACGGGACGACAGCGACGATCGCCTTTCCCGATCACTGACGACCGACCGCACCCCGCACTGAGCGCTCGTTTCGGCGCGCTTGCCAAGGACAGCGCCTACGGCGCCGCACCGTATAGTATGTCGTCGCACTCGTCTTGAACGGCCACAGTCCGTTCGACGACCAGACGAACGCACTAGCCACCGTCGCGACGGACCAGTTCGTTGGCCCGAATGTCGCCTCCACGGATGTCCTCGTAGTTGGCTCTACTAACATTTCTAAGAACTGACTGAGGCGATGCGCGAGAGACAGAGACGAAGTCCAACAGTGGTGGTCATCCCGGCAACCAACCATGACACATGTCCTTATAGAGACTAGAAGGCGAATACACCTGTTTTGCTTTGTTGAGAGCTTGTTCGAGACTGTAGACTATGGCGGTCAACACGAGTTCGTGGGACTCGTTGTACCAAGCGCGAGGGTGGACAGCGGGGCCGAACCGATGCTTGATTGTCAAAAAGGCCGTATTAGCTATCCAGCGTTTTGGGTTGATGATCTGTGTGGTGGTCCTCCGTAGATCCACAATCACTTCCACGTGGCGAGGGGTATTCGAGAGGGTGGTCATCGCGGTAGGGCGATCGACGATCTAGGAAACCACATCCAGGGATACACAGTAGCCCTGGCTCTCCAGTTCGAACAACAACGTCCGTTCCCGCGTATCCGTGTCGGTCATGGTTAGGCGAGGTCCTCCGAGACGTCATCGAGTGCTGTAGATTCGTCTTTCTTGAGGCGGAACTGATCAATGATCTCGTGGACGTCCTCACTCGTGGCCGCAACGCCTTCGGTTGTTTCGGCGATACTCTCCATCGAGGTGGTCTGTTCTTCGAGGCTGGCCGAAATCTGTTGGAGGCTGGCAGCCATCTCTTGGGAGAGCGCCGCGGTCTCCTCGACGGCACTCGTCACCTCCGCGGTGTTTTGGGCTTGGGACTCGAGGGCATCACTGATCTCCACGATGCCGCTCCCGGACTCGCTCGCCCGTGATTGAATTTCGGTGAGGGTTTCCACGACGGTCTCCACAGCGTCCGAACCCGGTCGAGACTTCGTCGTTCGCATCCTCGATGCTCTCAACGACGCGACGGGTCTGGCACTTGGCCGCCTCCACGATCTCCGAGATGTCGGTAGTGGCGCCCTAGGACTCCTCGGCAAGTTCCTTCACCTTGTTCGCAACAACCGCAAACCCATCTCCGGACTCACCCGCGCGTGTGGCTTCGATGACTCACGTTGAGTGCGAGAAGGTTGGTCTGGTCAGCGATGCCGACGATAAGCCTGTCCGTCGTGTGGATTTGAGACGGACAGAGACGCGAATGCAGCGATGAACGTCTTACAGAGAGGCTTTGCTGAATTAGGGCTGGGATGGCCCGAAGACACGCCTGTAGGGACTGTGACCGCTACGGACACGACTCACTTCGAGTCCGTGTCTGTAAGTCATGGCGTGGAAACAGGAAGCCTCGGGGCTTGACCCCGAAGCGATTCACCGCGTAGAGTAAGTTCTGAGCAGTAGCCAGCTTACATCGATCACTCTTCCTCATCGCTGAGGACGTACTTGACCTTCATCTCGCCACTACTGTAGGTCTCGACACTGCACAGTCGCCAGTTGGTGTTCGTTAATGATGATATACAGCCAATGCTGAATAAACTCTTACAGATAAGTATATTATAATTGTTTGGCAATAACTAACAATCCACGTGAAACAACGTGGTGGGAGACATTATGAACGGAATACAAGACGGAGTTGCGGTCGTCACTGGCGGGGGATCGGGAATTGGTCGACAGTCATCACTTCGGTTTGCCGAAGCAGGAGCAAACGTCGTTGTCGCCGATATCGACGAGGAGGGTGGCCACGAGACGGTTGAGATGATCACGAGTGACGGGGGCGAAGCGACGTTCGTCAAGACAAACGTCACCGACTCTGATGATGTTGACGCGATGGTACAGACGGCGCTCGACGAGTACGGCGGACTTGACTTCGCACACAACAACGCTGGCATCGCAGATGAGGGTACCCACCTTGCTGAATACGACGAAACACAGTGGGATCGGATGATCGATGTGAATCTGAAAGGCGTTTGGCGATGTCTGAAAGCCGAGATCCCAGAGATGATTGAACGAGGTGGTGGCGCCATCGTCAACACTTCCTCGGTCGCTGGTGTGAGTGCGAACGGAAGCGCACACTACGCGGCCAGTAAACACGGCGTTATTGGACTGACTCGGCGGGCAACGGTTGACTATGCTGAGGATGGAATCCGGTTCAACGCTGTCTGTCCAGGTGTCATCGACACGCCAATGGTCCAACAGGCGGGAGAGGACAACAGTGAAGAGATGGACCGCATTACTGCGGGTATCCCAGTAGGACGCCTCGGTGAGCCGCAAGAGATAGCCGATACAGTCGTTTGGCTTTGTTCTGAGGATTCCTCCTACGTGATGGGACAGCCAATTATTGTCGACGGAGGGTTGCTTGC
>OBKM01000836.1_pt1 | contig 14069 bp, 16 predicted proteins | sample 1519691 | NCBI WGS metagenome assembly OBKM01 (sample SAMEA37050418, study PRJEB22526) | metagenome | biome: saline pan; feature: lake; material: water | place: Egypt | collected 2015 | depth 0.5 m
TGCTATAGTCTGTGGAATCTTTGCCGGAGTGACGGCGCGTATCCACGGCCTGAAGACCGTGGTATTGCGCCTGTTCATGATATAATGCGTAATTCAGGAACAGTTACGAACCCCGAGGCGATTCACCTCTCAGACTCCGTGTACAGTTCGTAACCGTCTTGGACGACCTTCTCGGCGAGGACGGCACACTTGACCCGCATCGGTGAGAGTTCGACGCCCAGCAGGTCGACCATATCGTCCCGTGTCAAGTCGACGAGTTGCTCTACCGACATCCCTTCTAAGTGCTTGCTCAGGAGAGAGGCCGCCGCGATGCTGATCGCACAGCCCTCGCCGGTAAATGCGATCGCCTCAATGTTGCCGGTCGTCTCGTCGATCCGAACGTCGACCTCAATCGAGTCGCCACACATCGGATTCTCCCCAGCGTGTGAGAACGTCGGCGCCTCGAGGTCCCCGTAGTTGCGGGGTTGATTGTAGTGATCGAGGATTTGTTCGCGGTACAGATCCGAGCCACGTCCCATGAGGTAATCATACGAACGAGCCCGGAAAAAGGGTTCCGCACCCCGCCAGGAATCGACGATCAAACGGGTGGGTGGTGGGCTGTACCGACGAGACCGGAGCCCCCATCAGTCTCGTAAAGGCTATGCGGCTGGTTTATCCAGTTTGGGTATGGAGAGTTTCACGTCGTTGCGGACCGTCTACTGTGAGGTTCGCAGCTGGGACCCGATCTATCAAGCGGCGCTTGCGGCGTCGGTCGCGAACGTTTTCCTGACAGTTGGAATTACAGTCACAATGAGCCAGCCGCTGTGGTTGTTCTTTACGTTCGTGTGGGTCCTGCTAGGCGGGTTCGTCCTCTACGTCCACCGGTGACCGACAGGAGAGTAAGGGACTGCGAAGACACCGAAGAAAGGAGTCCTGACCGGGGTTACAGGTCGCGAGGCTGGACGGTCTTGCGGCCGTTTGCCTCGGCGCGGTCTGCAGCTTCTTCAAGCAGTTCGGCAACCTCTTCGTCAAGGGCACCGTAGAAATCGGAGGCAACGTTCTTGTCTGCGAGCGCTTCTTTTACTGCTGCTTTGACGATGAGATCTGCCATGCATGTACTCGTTTTTTACCACCAATTATAAACGTTCCTGAATCACGACAGCAGACCGGCTCAACCGGGCGTTTTCAGCCAGAGCAGAACTATGAGGATGCAACGATGAGGTCGCCTACTTAAAAATAATACCAAAATATAGGGGTTTACTATCCGGCAAAGAGGTCCGGCAGGTGAATGAGTATTACCGTGGCTGAACAGAGATGCATACACCGGTGCTCACCGGAGACCACCATGCCAACCTGTGACCACTGCGGTGCACATGTCTCGGAACAGTTTCAGCGAGTGTTTTGCGACGAACAGGGACGACTGGGTGCCTGTCCGGACTGTTCGGCCAACGCCGGGATCGCAGAGGTGGCTCGCCACAGACTCGCCGGCCAACACTGAGTCGGCGGAGCACGTCAACGCCCCAGCGTCAGCTACGCATCGGCGGACCGCGACGACGGACCGGTTTCCCTCGGGAAAGGCCACACCGCACTGTCGCCGCGGTCGCCGGTTACAGCCGGGATATCGGGTGGGTTTTTATAATGTGGCGGTATACATTACCGTACATGTTTAATGCCATCGTCAGCGCGGGGACGCTCCAGGAAACGCTTGACTCGGTGAGCGTGCTGGTCGACGAGTGCAAGATTCGACTCGAAGAAGACAGGCTCGCAATCCGGGCCGTCGATCCGGCGAACGTCGGGATGGTCGATCTCACCCTCACGGCCGATGCCTTCGAGTCGTACAACGCCGACGGCGGGTTGATCGGCGTCGACCTCACGCGTCTCGACGACATCGCCGGTATGGCAAACAGCGGCCAGCTAGTCGAGCTCGAACTCGACGAACAGACACGGAAACTCGAGATCCGCATCGACGGGCTCGAGTATACCCTCGCATTGATCGACCCCGACTCGATCCGCCAAGAGCCAGACATCCCCGATCTTGACCTGCCGGCGGAAGTCGTGCTCCCAGGTGAGGAAATCGACCGATCCGTGACCGCAGCAGAGATGGTTTCGGACCACATCGCCCTTGGCGTCGATGCCGCCGAGGAGCTGTTTTACGTCGACGCGGAAGGAGACACTGACGACGTCCACTTCGAACTGACACGCGACGAGCTGCTCGAGTTGACTGCGGGTGAGGCACACTCGCTGTTCAGCTTGGATTATCTCTCGGATATGAACAAGGCAATTGCTGACGACGCCGCCGTGACACTCGACCTCGGTGAGGAGTATCCGGTCAAGCTCCACTTCGATATCGCAGACGGAAACGGCCACGTGACCTACATGCTCGCACCGCGGATCCAAAGCGACTAACGGCGGTCGATAACTCGTTTTGCGGCCGTTGCCTTCTCCTTCCAGCCGTAGCCTTCCTCGTAGACGTGTCGTTTGCTGTCGACGAGTTCCGCCGGCGAGGACTCTTCGAAGCCCCCACGGTCCCACGCACCGCTGTCGCGCAGCCACTCGATCACGTGCTCACGGGTCTCTTCCCAAGAGAAGCCGACCATCTCGTAGTAGGCGATCAGGGCGAAGACGCTGTTGTCGTGACACCCGGGTACCGAGCCCTCCTCGTAGAGGGTCCGCAGCGGCTCTTGATCGGGCGTACTGATGCGGTCGGCCCGTTCGGCTGGCGTTAGTAGTTCGACGACGCCGGTATCGTCCTCGAGTCGGTGTTCCCGGCGGAGCCGCGCCAACGCCGCGTCGTGGAGCCGTGACCACTCGTCGGCCCGTTGTCGCAGTGATTCGGTCGTATGGGGTCCCGCCGAGAGGACGGCGATTATGTCGAGGTAAGCCTTCTCGATTGTCGCCCGCGCGACACCGGCATGGTCACACTCGGGGTCGTGGATGTCCGTCGTGGACCGACAGTCCGGGCACGGGTACGCGAACCGGGTCACAGTCATCCGTAAGATCGGTGCGCAAAAAGCGGTGACGATCGACCGATTCTTGCATCTGGGTGCCAAACACACAGACGATGGAACCACCGCTGTGGACGGACCGGTACGCGCCGACTCTCGACGACATCGTGCAGCCACGAGCACGCCGGCAGCTCCGCGGTGCCGTCGAGACCCCGGTCAACCTACTCGTCTACGGCCCGCCGGGGATTGGGAAAACCGCGGCGGTTCGGGCACTAACAGCAGAGGCCCACAGTGAGCCCGAGGCCGACCTGATCGAGCTCAACGTCGCAGACTTCTTCGATCGGACCAAGAGTGAGATCCGATCTGATCCCCGCTTCGAACGGTTTCTTTCCGGGTCCGTCGCCTGGAGCAAGGAACGAGGGACACGGAGATACAAGAGCCAGTGGTCAAAGCGTGACATGATCAACCACGTCCTCAAAGAATCAGCCGGGTACGCCCCTTCGACGGGTGACTACAAGACGATACTGCTCGACAACGCCGAGGCAGTCCGGGAGGATTTCCAGCAGGCACTGCGGCGTGTGATGGAACAGTACCACGAGAGCACACAGTTCGTGATCGCGACCCGCAATCCGACGCGGCTGATCGAACCGCTACGGTCACGCTGTGTACCGGTGCCGATGGGGGCGCCGACAACCGAAACCATCGCGGGGCTTCTCGAGTCGATCGCCGATGCAGAGTCTGTTCCCTACGAGGCCGACGGTCTTGACGTCATCGCCGGGTACGCAAACGGCAACATCAGGCGGGCGATTCTCGCAGCCCAGACGACCGCCGAACAAGAGAGCGAGTTGACGATGACGGCGGCCTACGAGGCACTCGACGACGTCGGCGAAGCGAGCGAGCTCACGGAGTTGTTGCAGACGGCGGCGGCGGGGGACTTCGACGGCGCCCGGTCGACGCTCGATGATCTACTGATCGAGCACGGCCTCTCTGGACAAGAAATTCTCGAGGGCCTGTTGACTGCTGCCCGGTCACAGTACGACGGACAAACACTGGCCGCGGTCTATGAGCGAGCAGGCGAAGTCGACCTCGCGCTTACCGAAGGAGCAAACGACCGCGTCCAGCTGAGCTGGCTCATCGCGGAGGTGGCCGACGACCGGTCACTCCTCGACGGTCGATAGGCGCCGGTAGGTGGTAAACCGGAGTTCGTCCTCCGTCCGGGCGTCGACAAGTTCCCACTCTTCGCCAGGGGGCCACGCGGGGAAGACCGCATCGCCGTCGTAGGTTCCTGGTACTTCGGTGAGCACGAGCCGATCGGCGACCGGAAGTGTCGCCGCGTAGACAGTCGCACCACCGATGATATACGCCGTCGATCCTGCAGCTGCGGCTTGTTCGAACGCTGTCTCGAGGTCACCAGCAAGCATCACCGCCTCCGGAAGGGCTGGGTCGCCTCGTGAGAGCACGATGTTGGTCCGTCCCGGCAACGGTTCGCCGAGTCGGGACAAAATCGACTCGAACGTTCGACGCCCCGCGATCACGGGCGATCCCATCGTAGTCTCCTTGAAATGGGCTAGATCGGCCGGATAGTGCCACGGAAGCGTGCCGTCTACACCGATCGTTCCGTCCTCAGCAACGGCCGCGATGAGCACGACCTCAACTGTTGGGGATGGTGTCGAGGACATCTTACTCGGCGACAGCGAAGGACAGTCCTGGATGCGATGTGTAGTCGACTAGCTCAATGTCGTCGTAACTGAGCGCGTCAACGGGCTTTGTGGCAATGTCGATGCGCGGACGGTCTTTCGGCGTGCGTGACAACTGCGTCAGCAGCCGCGGGACGTGATCGTAGTTGTTGTCATCCGGATCCGGCGGCGCCGTCGCGGTGATCCAGTCACGGACATCGAGGTACTCTTCATCGCTCGATACCGCCGCCAGGCGGGACTGGAGCTCGGGTAACATATCCGCGTACCAGCGTCCGCGTTGTCCTTGACCGGCGTAGATGTGTGCATCGACAATCGAGTGGACGAACTCCCCTGGCTCGTACCCGGTTTGCTGGGCCACGGCCGTCAACAACAACGAGTACGCGGCGAGGTTGAACGGGACGCCGAGTGCAATGTCTCCCGATCGCTGCTGCAGTTGGAGGTGTAACCGGTCGCCCTGAACGTTGAATACGAAGGTGTAGTGACACGGCGGTAACGTGGAGCCTGCGGCATTGGCCGGGTGCCAGGCCGTCACGACCATCCGGCGTGACTGGGGTCGCTCGGCGATCGTGTCCAGAACGTACTGAAGCTGGTCGAACACCCGACGGCCGTCGGCCTCCTCGGTGACCCACCGCTCGGTGTTACTCCAGTGTTCACCCGGGAGCCGTGCGTCAGGCTCAGGTACCGGATACCGCCGCCAGAACCGGCCATACGCGGTATCGAGCCGTCCCTTGCTGTCGGCCCAGGCGTCCCAGATGCTCGTCTGCTCGGACAGCGTTCGGATGTGCTCGTCACCCGATAGGTACCACAGGAACTCGTAGATGAGTGAATTCCAACGGAACCCGTCCATCTGCTTCGTCGTCAACAGTGGAAACCCATCGGCGAGGTCGACTCGGTACTGTGCGCTGAAGGTGGCGATGGTGTCGACGCCCGTTCGGTTCGGCTTGTACGTGCCGTTACGGAGTGTTCGCTCGACGAGCTCCAGATACTGATCCATACGCCGTGGCTAGTTGTCCACCCAGATAGTTGCTCCGCCATCCGGCGACGGACACGTAATGCTTTTGAGGAGCGGTTTCGAGGATCTTCGTATGCACAGCCGTTCCGAGCAGTCGGGTTGGAACCGATGGGTCGGATCGGTAGACGGCGTTGTACCGCGGCGCTGACAATGCGATGAGAAACCATGCATCTTCCCGAGATACAACTCGCGGTTCTTGAGACCGCAAGCCCGACTGAGGCACGACCGGTCGACCAGCTCGCCGCCGAGCTCGACGAACAGCCCGAGGCCGTTGCCGGGGCCGCCTTCGCACTCGAAGCCGAGGGGCTGGTCGCCGTCGAAACCGACACCGAGACGGAGTACGTACTGACTGCCGAGGGTGACCGGTACCGTGAGTCGGGGCTCCCCGAGACGCGGCTCTACCGTGCGACGAAAGCGGCCGAAGAACCGGTATCGATCGACACCGCAGCGAAACAGGCCGGCTTGGGTGAGGCGGAGCGGTCGGTCGCACTCGCGAACTTCGCCCGGAAGGGCTTTGGAACGATCGAAAACGGGACCATCTACCCGGCCGCCGACGCCGCAGTCGACGACGACCCCGAGGCAGACGGCCTCGTGGCGGTCGCAGCCGGCGAAACGCCGCCAGCGGGAACCACAGACCGGCTGCTCGAGCGGGGGCTGATCGACCGGCAAGAACAGACAACACGGCGTGTGCGCGTGACCGACGACGGTGTCACGGCACTGATGGAGGGCGTCGAGGTGCAGGACGCTGTCGGTGCAGTGACGCCGGAGCTTTTGACCAGCGGCGACTGGGCCGACGTCGAGTTCCGGTCCTACAACGTGGCCGCCGCCGCCGACGAGCAGCCGCCGGGACGGCCCCACGTGCTGCGGGCGCTCGCAGAGCGTGTCAAGGAGGTACTCGTCGGGATGGGGTTTCACGAGATGACCGGGCCCCACGTCGACGCGGACTTCTGGATTAACGACTGTCTGTACATGCCACAGGATCATCCGGCCAGAACCCACTGGGACCGCTTTGCGATGGCCGAGCCGACAGCAGTCGACGGGCTCCCCGCGGACCTCGTCGAGCGTGTCAAGACGGCCCATCAAGAGGGAGTCGGCCCCGACGGCGACGGGTACAACGCCCCGTGGGAGGAGACCTTCGCGGAGGCACTGGCGTTGCGCGGGCACACGACGTCGTTGACGGCCCGCTACCTGGCTGGGGAGGCTGTCGGCGAGATCGATCCTCCAGCGCGGTATTTCAGCGTTGAAAAGGCCTACCGCAACGACACGCTCGATGCCACACACCTCCTCGAGTTCTTCCAGATCGAGGGGTGGGTCATGGCCGACGGACTCTCGGTGCGTGACCTCATGGGAACCTTCGAGGAGTTTTACGCACGGTTCGGCATCACCGACATCGAGTTCAAGCCCCACTACAACCCCTACACGGAGCCGAGCTTCGAGCTGTTCGGTGAGCACCCGGAGACCGGCGAACTGATCGAGATCGGTAACTCCGGGATCTTCCGCCCGGAGATGCTCGAGCCACTCGGTGTCGAGTCGGACGTCATGGCGTGGGGACTGGCCCTTGAGCGGCTGGCTATGTTGTTGACCGGCGCCGAGGATATCCGTGACCTCCACGGCACGCTCGTTGACCTCGAGTTTCTGCGGAATGCGGAGGTGGTCTACTGATGCCCGTCGTCGACGTGGATCCAGACGAGCTACGGTCCCTCGCCGGGATCGACGCAACCGACGAGGAGCTCATCGACGATCTGTTCAGCCTCGGCTTAGAGTTCGAAGGGCGAACCGACGATGGCGCCTTGGAACTTGAGTTTGCGCCGGACCGCCTCGACCGCCTCTCAGTCGAGGGGATCGCTCGATCGCTGCGGTACCACCGCGGACTCGACGGAGGTGTGACCGTACCGGACACAAACGATCCGAGCTGGACGATCGTCGTCGACGACGCGGTCCCGGCAGCACGCCCGTACGTGACCGGGGCCGTAGTTCGTGGCGTCGACCTCGACGAGGACAGCCTCGGGTCCCTGTTGCAACTCCAAGAGAAGCTCCACGCGACGATGGGGCGCAGCCGGGTCAAGGGGGCAGTCGGTATCCACGACCTGACGATGCTCAAAGGAGAGTCACTCAACGACCGTGGTGACAAACAGATCCGGTACACCGGAATCACCCCGGCAGCGGACACCTTCGTCCCACTCGAGACGGACGCCGAGATGACCCCCGAAGCAGTGCTCAGTGACCATCCTGTCGGCCAAACATACGCAGAGGTCGTCGCCGAGTACGCTCGCCTACCGGCTATTTACGACGAAATTGGCCTGTTCTCGTTCCCGCCAGTGATCAACGGGGCCCGAACCGAGGTCACGACTGACAGTCGGGATCTGTTCATCGAACTGACCGGGACCGACCAGTGGACGATCGACCGGATGCTCGCTATTCTCTGCTACGCGTTAGACGCCCGCGGAGCGGTACTCGAGTCGGTTGCTGTCGAGTACGACGCCGAAGCCGCCGGGGAAAGTGCCGGGAGCACCCTGGCGCGTCCAGACATGGTGGTCCGGAAGAAGACGGTCTCACACGACCGCATCGAGACGATTCTCGGCGTGACCCTGGACTCGGAGGAGGTGCTCTCACTGCTCGAGCGAAGCGGGCTGGCTGGCGAACGAGAGCGGGTCGACGACACCGTCGAGTACACGGTCTCGATTCCACCGTACCGCGTCGACGTGCGCCATCCGATCGACATCATCGACGATGTCGGCCGGGCATACGGCTTCAACGAGCTGGACCCACAGTACCCCAACGTCTCGACGATCGGCGCCCGCCAGGACCGGTCGCGACACGAAGACGCCGTTCGGTCGACGCTGGTCGGCCTCGGCTTTGAGGACACGCTGAACTTCCATCTCACGAACCGTGAGGCGACGTTTACTCGGATGCAACTCAACCCGGCGGAGGCGCCGGTCGCCGGTGAGCCCCGTCCTGGAACGCCGGTCGGCGAGGAAGTCCCAGCAGCGATCAAAGAGCCGTACAGTGAGGCATACACGATCCTCCGGCCGTGGATTCTGCCCTCCCTGCTACAAGTGCTTGAGAGGAATACTCACCGCCAGTATCCGCAGAATCTCGCCGAAGTCGGCTTCGTCGCCGGCGTCGACCCAACTGAACCGACAGGCGTCGCGGAGTGGCGGTCGGTCGGCGCCGTCTGTGCACACAACGAGGCCTCGTACGAGTCCATTCGCGGCAAACTCCAGGGGCTCACACGGGCCTTCGGTGTCGATCTGGAGACACCGCCCACTGAGCACCCCACGTTCATCGACGGCCGGGCCGGAGCTGTAGTACTCGATGGGACAACTGCTGGTGTCATCGGCGAAGTTCACCCCGCGGTTCTCGTCGAACACGGCCTCGAAGTACCTGCGGCGGCCTTCGAATGCAGCCTCGATGGGCTACGGTGAACCGCTCCTGTCCACTCGCTGCCCGGTGGTGGCGTCTTGTGGCAGGGGCTTACCGCCTGCGGTCGGCTAATCAAGGTCCGCGCCGACCGCCTCTGTCACGGAGCTGAATCCGTCACGCTCGAGTAACTCAAGCAGTCCCTCGTTGATCTCCCGTGCAAGGGTCGGCCCCCGGTAGACGAGCCCGGTGTACAGTTGCACGAGATCGGCCCCGGCACGGAGCTTCCGGTAGGCGGCCGTCGCGGAGTCGACCCCCCCGGCCCCGATGATCGGCACGTCCGTCCGGGCAGCGACAAAGCGGATCCGTTCGGTGGCCCGCTTTGTAAGAGGCGCCCCCGACAGGCCGCCGTTCTCGTGGCGGTTTGGATGTGAAAGCGCTGCAGGCCGGTCGGTGGTGGTGTTGACCGCGATGATCCCATCCAGATCCTGGTCAGCGATAACCTCAAGAACCGTCTCCGTGGCCGAGCGCGACAGGTCTGGTGAGAGCTTGACCAACAGCGGCGCCGCGTCTGCAGCCTGCAGTTCGGCGAGAATAGCCACAAGCTGATCCCGTTGTTGGAGCGATCGGAGCCCGGGCGTATTCGGACTGGAAATGTTAACCACAAAGTACGAGCCAAACTCCGCGAGCTGGCGGTACGTGTAGGTGTAGTCTGCCGGTGCGTCCGCGAGGGGCGTTGCCTTCGACTTCCCGATGTTGACACCAATTGGAATCCGAGGGGACGGCCCGTCTGCCAGCCGGTGTGCGATGGCGTCGGCCCCGTCGTTGTTGAACCCAAACCGGTTGATCAGGGCCCTGTCTGCAGGGAGTCGAAACAGACGTGGTTTCTCGTTGCCCGTCTGTGGAAGCGCGGTGACAGCCCCGATTTCGACGTGGCCGAACCCGAGTGCGCCGAGGGCACGGGGTGCGCGGGCGTTCTTGTCAAATCCTGCTGCGACACCGACCGGGTTCTGGAAGTCGAGTCCGAAGACCGACTGTTGTAACCGATCGTCGGTGAGCGTGAGCCTTCGTCGGAGTACTGTCTCGACCGGCGAAGCCTGTGTGATCTTGAGTGCCGTTACCGCCAGCTTGTGAGCGGTCTCCGGTGGGAGACGAAACAAAAGCGGCTTCAGGAGGTCGTAGCCGGCCATCGAGAGACGGTGCTTGCCACGGCGATAAAAACCGTCCGGTCGACGGCAACTCGTGCAGGGGGCACCCCCGTCCTCACGGAGTGTCGCGGTCCGCACAAGCGGAGACAACCGGTCCCGAAAACGCCGGGCTCGTGTCAACAACCTCGGGGTCGCCCCGAGGCTTGCCAGTGGACTCCCGTTCTAGCCGAGTAATTCGGCAGGCGTGTAGTCGCCATTCACGTTCAACGTCCCTGAGTTGAGGGCCAGTTGACTGGTGGCCCATCCATCCCGAGACTTCTGCCCGCGGTGGATATACCCGCAATATCGATTGGCAATATTCTTGGCCCCATTGTAATCTGCATTTGCCTCGTACCCACAGTCCTGACACGCGAACGCTTTGTCGTCGCGGCTGTCCTTGTGTGTGAACCGCCTCGGGGTCCCCGAGGCTTCCCGTTTCGATGACGCGACTTGCAGGAACCGGTGAAGGCCGGCCTCCATCGGTTTCCACAGCGGTCGCAGTCTCCACGGGCGTGACTTTGGCGTGTCCCTTACCTAGTTGTTGAAGACCGCGAGAAAGAACGTTGTACGACGCATTCGCATCCCTGTCCGCCTCGAACCCACAACTCGGGCAACTGTGTTCGCGCACCCACAACGGCTTCTCCGTCTCCACTCCACACTCCGCACACTCCTTGGTCGTCCCCGCAGGGTCCACTTGGACAACGTGCGTGCCGTACAAGTCGCCCGTGTATTCCAGCATCTCGATGAACCCGCGCCACGCAGCATCCTGCTTATTCGTCATTCGGGGCACCACCGCGTACAGCGGAAAGCGATGAGACTGTGTAGCCGAATCCCGGTGTAGGTCTGCGCGAACGTACCGGCGGCCACAGCGACTGCCTCGGGGTGAGTTCACAGAAATTCAAGGCGGATGCCACGGTGTCGTCCGGAAATCTCCGATTTCAGTGATCACGAGAATCGAAGATTCTCGAACGACTTGACCCCGTGGAGGAAGCCGACACTCGATGACGCCAACAATGTTCAACAGCAAGGCCGACTCCCTCTGTATAATATGAGTATTCAGTAGGCGGTGACGGATGAAACGTTGTAAGGGTGGAAGACGTAGAGAAGAATATGCAGGAGCCAAACGACAAAGAGATCGGATCGTTCGGAAACGACCTACTGGTTGATGCGGTTCGGATGAAGCTCCGGTGGTATCAGGGGACGCGACTTCGTCAGTCGCGTCCCTGCCCGGAGTGTGGGAAAGAGAATTACCGGAAACACGATTTCGAAGACCGCATCTTCGCCATCCTCATCACAGAGGATGGCTTTGAAGAGATCACTGTCGAATACCGCCGATTCTGGTGCAAAACCTGCCAGAGAACCTTCTCAGCCGACCTTTCCAAACTGTTCTACGATGAGTGCATGTACGGGAAGCCGATTGTCAATCTCTGTTTGCAACTGGCTTCGGAGATGTCGCCGACCGAGGTCGAACGACATCTTCAGCAAGTCGGCATTCAGGTCGACAAAGATACCGTCCGGCGGTATGTGAAGCTGTTCGGCGAGAATTTCGCCGAACAGCACGGCATCACTATCGCTGAGGAATCGATTGCTCAGAACGTTTTATCCGCGCTCTTCGACGTAGAGACGGTCGAAGAGCTCAATGAAGAGTACACCGAAGAACTTGCAGAAGAAGGCATCGACGAGTTGGTCGGCTGTGCTGACGAGACATATCCGGTGAAGAAGGGTGCGAAGAAGGAGCTCTACGAGGAAACCATGGAACGCAAGCAAGAGGGGAAGGAACCACGAAAGCATGCTGACAGCTTCATGGTTGGTTGTGGATATCTCCCGCAGCTGGACTGTTACGCGAGTGTGCAATGCAGACAGACAGCGTTCGCAAGCGTCCTTGCGAACGCGTTAGGGCTGCCGCTATCGGGTGTAGCTTACTGTGTGACAGACGACGAAGCCTGCTACAACGGCACCTTCGAGGGGCGTGTGAAGTGTTTGTTTCATCGACTGCGCTCCCGCGCTCGTGGCGACGAGCGCGTGGAGCAGTTAGCCGAGGAGGGGAAGCACGAAGAATTAGCGGAGTATCTTGAGGAAGCGTACGCCGAACTGTATGAAGAAGAGATAGAGGGGCTCAAAATGGAGTATCCATCGTTCTGGGATGAAGAGCGTGAGGAGTTTACAGGGCCGGTGACGACAAATGCGATTGAGGGGGGGAACTGGCGATTGAAACGGAAGCTCCGCGTGCCGTACCGGCGAGCGGATACGGCACGCGGGCGAGTGTTGTTGGGAGCATTGAACGACTCGTTGGCAGTCTACAGGAATGGTCGCCCGGCGGCGAGCTTCGCTCACCGCCACGGCTCATTCAGCTTCCAGCAAATCATGGGGAGACGCTCGGGACAACCGCCAGATCAGGATAGTCACCCACCAATACCACCGGTTCGATCAGCCGTGTCGTAGCCGCAGCTTTCTCCCTGGACGATAGCTGTAGGGCTGAAAGCATAACAACGCGGCAATCTACACGACCAGTAGATGGTCGAGGGCTTCACGGGAAAGCAGACAACGTCATGCGGACGGACGAGGGGCTCCACATCGTCGATTACAAGCGGAAAACACATGGGATGCTCTCTGACGGGACAGCCGAGTACCTTGGCGACCACCTCGACGGGGAGGCGCACGAGCCAAAGCGTGTGCGGAACGCGTTCCAGACAGCAACGTACATCGAGGGCGTGAAGAACGAACCGTTCTACGAGGACGGGATGGAGGTCAGGTTCAGTTTCTACGGCCTCCTCAACAAAACGTCGTTCGAGAGCACCGCGTCTGGATATGACGTGTCTGCGCGTGGATGGCCGCGGGAAACGACGGAGATCTACGAAGCCCACTACGAGACGATTTGGGGGCTCATTCGCGCCGAGCACGACGGAATCACGAACGGAGCCCACGAGCCAGAACCGTTCTATCTCCTCAACGAGGAGGCGTGCCCAGACTGTGACTATCGAGAGATGTGTGCGGATCGCCTGTCGACGGAGGTGCGGCGATGAGCGACGACGGTGATGACTACCCGTCGTGGTACCCGGTTCCCGAAGAAGATGTGTTCCCGGAGCCCCAACAGCAGGCGATCATCGATTCCGACGCGTACCCGCTGCGTGTGCTCGCCGGTGTGGGGACGGGGAAGACGTTCACGATGGTGCGGAAGATCGAGTACCTCATCGATGAGGAGGACGTGTCCCCGGACCGGATTCTCGCGTTGACGTTCACGAACAATGCCGCGGACTCGATGCGGGAGAAGCTCAACGCGAAACTCGGGACAGCGGGATACGACATCGACGCGTAGACGTACCACTCGATCTGTAACGAGATCCTCACCGACTACGCGTACGAAGCCAGGATCGATCCGGACTTCGAGGTCGCCACGGACGCCGAGAAGTACGCCATCTTGCTGGACGTCCTGGACGACATCGAGTACCGGTCTGTGAAACCCAACGTGTACGGGAGCGACGGGTACGCGTCAGGGGCTGCGTCGAAGCTGCTCAACTTCATCGGGTCGATGAAGCGCAGCGGCATCACGCCCGACGATATCGACGCCTTCCTCGGGCCTGCTGACCGCGTCTACGAACTCGCTGCCCTCTCGGAGCGCGTCGAGGACATTGCTAGCGACCATTTGGGCGGACGGTCCGCGTCGAGCGTGCTGGACTCGCTCCCAGATGCACGAGCTGACCTCGTCGCTGAGCGCGACGCGCTCGGGACGGACGGTATCGAAGCCAGCGTACGCGACTTCCTCGACCGCCTCGTGGATCTTTGCGATGCGCTGGAAGCGGCGTTCGAAGCTCACGAGGCGGGTGGTCAGGAGTTGCCGGACAACGCGTACAAGCTCCCGAAATACCTGCTCGGTGGATACGCGAGCGGT
>OBKM01000837.1_pt1 | contig 14062 bp, 18 predicted proteins | sample 1519691 | NCBI WGS metagenome assembly OBKM01 (sample SAMEA37050418, study PRJEB22526) | metagenome | biome: saline pan; feature: lake; material: water | place: Egypt | collected 2015 | depth 0.5 m
TTCAGATTCCAACCTTTCGAAAGGCGGAGTTGACCGTGTTTGGCGTCGTGTTTGATACCTTTCTGCTTCCACGTCACGGTGGATCGCGGGTGTCGGTCGCCACGTTTCCGGTAGCCAGGTGGGTTGTTGCCGTCGTCGGAGTTGTACCAGCCGTTAAACGCCTCAGCAAGCTCTTCAAGAACTCGCTGACTTGACTGAGAATGCAGGTCACTATAGCGTTCGTGGTTTTTCAACTCCGATTTCAATTCGGCTTCATCGGGGATCTCACCATCGTCATCCCACCGTTCTTGGATGTAATAGCGTCCGACGTTCCACAGTTTCGATGCAGAGAACCCGCACTGGTCGAGGTCGTCACGAACCTGACTGTGATTCGTGATGCGTGCGACATAGGTGCGGGTCGTCTCCAGCATCGTACTGTTCCCATAAATAGTTATGAACTAGAGTATATTAACTACTACGTTTGACGTGGAATATCCGGGCCTGTCGGTGCCGGTGGAATGTGTCACTAAGTGACGGCGCGTATTCACGGCCTGAAGGCCGTGGTATTGCGCCTGATCCGCCTATAAATTCCGCAATCGTTGGTTGGATGTTGTAGTCCCTTGTGCCCATTGACGACCTGCAATCGGGATTGTTCGATTACACGCTGGACATCGTCCATCACGTAAGTTGTATTCCTGAATCTCGAACCCGTTCCGCTTGATTACTGTTGTGTTGCAATCCGGACAGACTGTGCTTTCCGATTCATGTCCAGGGACGTTTCCTGAGTAAACATAGTGCAAACCAGCGTCTTCGGCTACTTCGATTGCAGATTCAATTGTGTCGACGGGAGTCGGGGGCGTATCAGTCATATTATATGCCGGCCGGAATCGAGAGAAATGGACTGGGGTCTGAGGTCCAAGAACATCAACAATCCATTCCATACGGTCAGCAATTGTTTCCATGTCTGTGTTTTTTCCAGTCACAAGAAGGTTCGTGATCTCAATCCAGACATCGTGCTGGGCAAGGACTTCTAAAGCATCATAGATCGGCTCAGGATCAGGGATGCCACAATACTCTCGGTAAAATGACTGGTCACCTTTGATGTCAACGTTAATCGCATCAAGGTGTGGGCCAAGAGTCTTTGCGGTTTCCGGTGTCATGTATCCATTGGAGACAAACACATTGTATCTCTCGTCTGGAGTTGCGTTCATCGTGTCATATGCATACTCTAAGAAGATAGTCGGCTCTGTGTATGTGTATGCCATACCTGCTGCGCGTTCTTGGCTTAACCGTGTTGCAAGCTGCTCAGGTGAAAGTTGCTGTTCACGGGGAGTTCGTTGGTCAGCTTCAAGCGCGATTGTATAATTTTGACAAAAGTCACATCGGAAGTTACAGCCTCGAGTCGCGATTGACATGACGGACGAACCAGGTGCAAAATGGAACAGTGGCTTCTTCTCGATTGGATCTACAGCAGCTGAGACCGTTTTGCTATAGGTAAGCAAGGTTAAGGTTCCGTTTGTATTTTCACGGACACCACAGACGCCCCGCTCTCCAGAAGGAATGACACATCGTCTGGGGCAGACATGACACTGAATCCGATCAGCGTCAAGAGATTCAGCGTGGATTGTCTCTCGTGAAGTCACGTCTTAAAACTTAGATGTAGAAGAGAAAAAGTGTCTCGCCCCAAACAGACAGCATCAATTGACCTCCACATGGCTGAAGCCGGTGGGTGTTCAACTCGCTATCGTTGTAAACAAAAGAGGATGGAAAGATTCAGCAGAACACAGCATCTTTTTTACGCCTCAGAATAACATACAGATAATGGTTGATAAACAGAAACTCCTTGATGCGTTGCCACATTACTTGGCAATGCTGATCATTGTATTCGGCACTCTGTTTCTAATTGAAGCCGTATACGCTGAGTTGAGCTTTTGGATCGAACTCGCTATCATCTTTGTGATCGTGTTTGCGTACCGACCAATTGTTGTTCGCCTGGGAGTTGCTCCACCGCACTGGATGCCAGACCAACGATAACGGAGGAAAGTTTATTAAGAGCTGATCGCTGATTTTGCTTTTTCTGCCTCGTATTGTACAAGATACGCTTGGTCTGACTCGTACTCACTTGCAATTTCTAATGCTTCTTTGGTCTGGATTTGCCGAAGTGCCCAGATTGCACTGCCTCTTACGGCATTGTCTTCATCATCCTCAAGTGTTTCAGCAAGTGGGTCAGTCGCTCGGGTGTCGCCAATCATTCCCAGAGCACGGGCAGCCATCGAGCGCACTTCTGGATCATCATCAGTCTGCATCTGTTCTGCAATGTCTTCTACTGCCTGCTCACTGCCAATCTCTCCAAGGGCTCGAAGTGTAGTGATAGCCAAGGATCCACCAGAGTCAATATGGTTGAGCAGTGAACTGACTGGTTTTTCACTTCCAATTGATCCCAGTGCCTTGATTGCTGTCTCATCCCGACGATTGGCAAGAGGCGTAATGTCATCGACAGCTGCTTCATCACCAATCCGTCCAAGCGCCTCAAGACAATACTCCTGCATGAAATCAGAGTCCAGCATATCAAGCGCAAGCATGATTTTTTCTGGTTGATCACGTTTCTCGTATACTTTGATTGCGCTCAGTTCAGGTGGGAAGTCCTTTTGATGGTCCAAGACATCATAGAAACCTTTGCCAGCGAGCTGTTCTCTGACAGAGAGATCACTCCACACTTCAGCATCATCAAGCGCTGACTGTAGCTGGTCAACATCGTCAAGTAATTGCTGGATTATGTCCGCATCCTCATCAGGATGGAGATCCATCTCATCTTCGATAATTTCAGCAACGGATTCAAGCGTGTCTGCTATGTGCTCTGGATCGCTACTGGTAGTTTTCTCTACATCAGGTACTGCATTGATAAACTGCTGAACGCTCGCTTGAACTGTATCAACACCATTTTCAGTCCAATCACTACGCATAACGGTTGAAGCAGCATCTGAAACCTCAGACGCTACATCTTCTGCATATGGACCTCGCTTTTCCTCGATGCTATCCGATAGTTCATCAACAGTATCCAGTAGTTCCTCGTCCGGCGGGGTAATCTCCTCGTCATCGTCTTCGTCTTCTTCATCTTCGGCTGTTTCGGCGTCTGGAACCTCAAATTCAGTCTGATTAATTTCGTCTTTGATAGAGTCTAGCTCTGCTTCGAGTTCATCTAATGCTGCCTCTGTCTGTGCGTCACTGATACGATCCGCAAGGGTGTCAAGGCGGGAACGGAATTCATCAGCCGCCGATTCCTCATCGGTCATTGTCCATGTAGTGTTGGTTCAGTTCACTAAGCGTTTTCCTTTGTCTATGCGGATAAATACCAAATCGATGCTATCGCCAGTACAAGATCGGACCAAATACTAGATACGCAAGTGCACCGAGTAATAGTATGATCGGGAAAATTCCACTGAATGCAGTTGGAACTAAGATGGCAAGCACCTGTATAACGCCCATCAGAAGAGCATCACGAGGAAGAAGGTCTGGGTAGTCAACGTCAATAATCATCAAATAACAGAATACTGCTGTTAAGCCAAGGAGAGCTTCCGGAGAAACGAAGCTAGTCAGCACACCAGCACTGATGACTGTTGATGTGAGTGTGCTTGGAACACCGACTGTGTAAGCATCGTCAATGTCATATACCGTATACAAGGCGAGACGGGTGACTACGGCTGCAACAAAAAGCATTGGTACCCCATATGTGAGGATCTGCCAGATTCCGAATGCAATGTCGGCATTACTAAAAATTGAATACACGAGCACGGCAGGTGCGACACCGAAAGAAACGGTATCAGCTAATGAGTCAAGGTATGGTCCGATTTCTGAGCCACCCATGTAGCGGGCGACAATTCCGTCAAGACCATCCGCGATTGCGGCAAGTAAAATGAGTCGTGCCCCGAGTGATGGATCATCGAACGAAATAATTACAGCAAGGAATCCAAGTGCTGCATTTAGAAGCGTAATCGAATCTGCAAGACTGAACCGGCCAGCAAACCGAGGCTCCATATACCTAATCTGTATATGGCCCCTTATTACGCTTTGTTCTTTGTTTACCAAGGCGATGTTTCTGATCAGATAAAAACGACAAATAATAGAATACGGAAACAAGAACGAGCTACGTATTATAGGTCAACTTCGTCTTCTTCAACATCGACGGAGGTCTCTTCTTCAGCAGCAACTTCTTCAGGTCGAGCTTCAAGTGACATCTTCTGAATCTCAACGCGGCGAAGCGGGTAGACTGTCTTGGCTTCGCTGTAGATCGCACTTGAAAGCCGGCCTTCGACGACAGAATCAATGACTTCTTCGAATGTTCGTTCGCGCGTTGTCTCTCGGATCATGTCGATCATAATCCGACGAATAGCACGCTCTTGGCTTGCATCTGCGTTCTTCGTCGTGAAGGCGACTGGTTGAATTTGAACACGGTAATCATCTGCAGTAAGTTCCGTGACATAGGCTTCAACTTTCGACGCACCGCGTCGAACCAACGATCGAAGATAATCACGCGTCAATTCGTGCTTGATAAATTCGGTGTATGCTGCGTCGCTGCCAACATCAGTAATCTTAAACTCCAACTTCGTATTGTTCTCGCCAGCATCGTTTCGCAGTTCACCAAGCGTCGTTTCAACGGTTCGTCCGACTACCTGTTCTGGGTCTTTGGCGGGCGTTTCTCCTAATTCGGCCCGATCAAAGTGTTCGGGCGCATGTACGGTGTACCACCGCTTTCCTTGTCGTTGTCGTGATACGGATCGTTCACTCATAATTATGAATTGGTTGTGTTATCGTATTGCTTTGTTGTCTGTGCGACTGAAAGAGCGACATCAAGATTCAACAAATAATCATCAACAGTTGCTTCCAAGCTTGCAGTAGACTCTCGGTCGATAATAGTTACGACAGCGCCGTCCTCAACAGTTGTTGATACGTCTGCAGTGTTGTCTGGGCGAAGAGCCGCAGCAACCATCTCAGGGTCTTCGACAGTACTCTCAATGCGTGTCGATGGAGTCATATTTCACCTCGAATACTGTTAGCAAGGTCATTCTGTGCCGGTGGTGAATCACACTGAATGTGTGCCCGGGTTGTTGTCCGGTCAAATTCTCCACCAGTGTGTTCAGTAATCCCCTCGATCGCCGCAATGAGCCGATCTTCATCCTGTGCGGCGACTGCGACACCTTCGTCGCTACGAGCTATTGTTACTGGCTCCAGTGACATTGTATGCTGAACAACGCGAGCAGCCGTCCGAATCCACGTCCAGTCACCACTAAAACTGACAACGCCATCATATCGGTTTAGCTCGACATCGTTGAGTTGTTGGTGAACCGTCAAAGCATGTTGCCGCCATGTTTCGACTGCTGCCGACTGTACATTGCCTCCGATGGCTAGAGCAACGGCGGTTCCCGGATGAGATTGAGTCGTTGACATCAATATATCCGCGAACCCTTCAAGAGTTCGAAACTGATGAGACGTCACATGTGGATACAGAAATGATTCCACATAGTCTGCAGCTCGCTTCGGATTTGGTCCGTCTGTTGCATTAATCGCAACAGCAGACGCAATTTGTCGTAGCGTCTCATCAGAGTCGATCTGATCAATATCTACACCAACACGATCTAGCATGTCAGCAACCTGGGATCTGTCTCCCGAGAACGGTGCATGAATGAGCAGAGAGTGTGCGAGTCCATCGACGAGATCGTCAACCGGGATTCCAAGCCGTGAAGATCGAGATTGCTCGGGGTCCCGGGCTAAGCTAAGCAGTTCCGGAAGTTTTTCAGGATTTTCTCCTTTTGCAATGATGCCTGCAAGAGGAAGGTGTGGATCTGGATCAGCACCGAGGCGTTTCACAATTGAAACAGCCATTTCAACCGGTGTATGCTCAAGGACTATATCTGCCAGATCAGGATCCGTTAGTGACCCAATGGAAATCGTTACTGCATCAGCATCTCCAGCGCTAGCTCGCATAGTTCGATCATCTTGAGATGTCGTCGGGGATACCTGAAACGGTATCTGCTGCTCAGCAAGCCCTTGTGTCAACACTCCAGCAGCTGCAATGCTATCTGCAAATTGCTTTGTGAGAATACGGACCAGTGGTGCTCCACGCAACGCTGTTACGGCGGCATCCGGATCGATCGTCTGCTCTGTGGAGCGCCTGGCCGTAGACATCAGTCAAGGAGGGACTTTGCTGTTTCGTAGCTGTATGTGAAATTTTCGTCAAGCTCGTCGCCACGATAGTAATCGACAAGTCGTCGAACCTTTGACTCGACGTTTTGTCGTGCACGCTTGTTCTGCTTGTCCTGTGGATGTTCTTCGACGTGCTCGTTAAGACGGACAGCACGTTCCATCAGATTCCGCAGATCCTCTGGGATCTCCGGCTCAGCATCGTGCTCTTCGAGAATTTCTGTAACCTTCTTTCCAGTCGCAGCTTTGACGTCTGGGACAGGAACACCAGCAACGCCTTCGTCACGGAGTTTCAGTCCGATCTGGCTTGGATCATGTCCCTGCTCTGCAAGCTGGACAACGCGCTCTTCGATTTTCTCTGGTTCAATGTCGCTCCACTCCGGTGGTTCGTCTGCCGCTGGCTTGTCCGAATCGGACGAGCCGCGGCGTCGTGCATGCATTCGTGCCATATCTAGAGGATAGGAACCGCACAACCGCAGAAAATGCACTCTAACGATGCACTACCGCAATCCCAAGCTGCACAATGCAGCGAGTCAGACTTGCGGTCGTGCTGTTCCCAAACAGATATATCGCATCCGCCATGAAAAGAATTTCTAAACGGTCTCCCAACAGGAGGATTAGAATGGAATATCCCAGAAGGCGTACTCTCGGTTTTTCTCTGTTTCTAAGTCCAGCTCACCGTCCATCAGCTCTCGTATCTCTTCTTCGGTTTCAGAGTCTCGTACACCCTGTCGAACCGGAACGAATGGATACCACTTGCCCCGTTTGAAATTATACAGTAAATAGATCTCTTTATCGCCTGAAAAAGCAAATACAGCACATAATAGGTAATCGCCAAATCCTGATTCAATCAGCGTATCTGCAGCTCCATGAATGGCAGTCACCAATTCATCAAAGTCTGAATTCTCAAGAACCACCCACGTATATCCATAGTCGTCTTCATGAATCTCCTGTCGTTTGGTTGTGATGCTTTGGGATACGCTCATCAGATCCTCAATTTCTTCGACAGCAGCGTCAAAGTCAGACGCATCAACATTTCCAAACGCCAGTGCAGCTTGATCTAAGCTCCCATATCCGTTGGCTCCAAGAGTGACATACCCAGTACTGATTTCGAACAGATCATCAGGGTCAGCGTCGGCCAGGACACCTTCCCCAAATGCAATCTCAACAATTCTTCGCACAGGATCAAACATCGAAGGTAGCCTAATCTTTCAGTGCCGGTATCATGTGTGTTTCGGATAGTACAATCTCTGACTGCTCAGTTACAGCGGTATCGAGGTGAAAGCCCACCGGCGTTAGCCGTGAGGAGATCAAAAAAGGCAGCACCAAGTATACATTCACCATACCTTACATGTTTATAACTATGCGGATCGTTAACCCATACATGCAGGATACAATTCGGCTCGAAGAAGACACCATTGAACGGCTTGATGCCCATCGAGAGGAAGGACAAACCCGGGAAGAGTTTGTCGAGGAACTGCTCAACATCTATGAAAGCACAAGACACATTCAGGAAGGATACTCAGAGTGACCTACGGATCAACAGCAGTAACAAGGTGATAAAGCGTCCAGTTGACCGGAGTTTGGACACCAACAGCATCTCCCTGTTCAAGGATTGTTCCGGTAATTCCGTCAATTTCTGTTTGACCCCCGCGGTGTAGATCCTGGCGCATAGATGAAACATTATCAGCTGTGTTCTCAGCAACCGTTAACAGTCTTTGAACGGTTTGTTCAGTCGAGATATCGATCCCATTTGCCTGCGCTACGTTTGTCGCTTCTGTTGTTGCCTGAATCGCAATCTCTCGTAACGGGCCAGTTGTGATTGCTCCGTTATCGACATCTAAGATAGCGGTCACAGGATTAATCCCAGCGTTGATTGCTGCCTTTTCCCAAAGCTTTGCCTCAATTGCATCTGTTACCGTCAGAGGAATATCAGCAGTTGTGAATGCTTCCTTGATGGTTGCAACGAGTTCATCGGACGCTGGAGTAAACGAACCAATTGTGACTTCGCCAATCCCGGTGCATTGAACGGTACCAGGCTCCTGAATTCTCGCACCAAACGTCGTTGTTCCGCCAAATATGGGTCCACTAAGATGTTCTGCTAGTATTTTTTCATTTCCGATGCCGTTTTGTACCGAAAGAATAGCGTCAAATTGTCCCGTTGCTAGCTCTTCCGCTGCCTGTTTTGTATCGAATGTTTTGACAGCAACAATTGCAAGATCAGCAGTGTGCTTTGTGCCGTCGGTAGTTGTTTTGGGCCAGGTCTGTTGTTGATATCGTCCAGTGATTTGTAGTCCATCAGTATCAACCGCATTCATGTGGGGGTCTCGACCAACGAGTTTCACCTCATGTTCTGTGGCAAGTAACCCACCCAGTAAGCTTCCGATACTGCCTGCCCCGTAAATTATAATGTCCAAACCCATAACTAGAGTTTATTCGTTGTCATTGGCAGACCACGCCGTTCCAATCCGATGCTTGCCCATCATCATTTCACCTTCATGTTCAGTAAAAACAACTTTCATATTTTCTTCCGGCACGCCGAATTGTTGTTCAGCAAGTTCCATAACAGCAAGTGCAAACTTTCTTTTTTGATCAAGTGGACGTCCTTCCCGAATATCAGCATCTAAGAACAGAAGTGAACCACCGACTGATCTTCCCAGCGAAAGTGCAGTTTGTTGATGTTCCCGAATAACAACGGCAACATGGCCTGCTGTCGTGCTCATTTTGTCGGTATACAGGGTAGTTACCTGATCTGAGAACGTGTTTCGGTCTTGGTCTGATAATGTAAGTGTGGTATCAAACTTAAGCAGAGGCATACAACATAATTAGGCGGAGTCCTTTTTCCTATTCCGGCTCCAGGCTAATCTAGCGCCGATCGATAAGAGCGGCTGATTGTCTTCCACCGGTCTGTTTGTACGCGGTAGAGATTCATGATCGCTGGGATCATCGTTTCTACAACAAAAGCAATGAGAAGTGCAGTTGCCCCGAGTGGCGTGACAAGACCAAGTGCAGCAATTGTTAATCCACCTCCGTACCGTCCAACAAGAGATGAAACAAATGGAAATCGACTGTCGCCAGCTCCACGGAGCGTCCCTGTTGCGGATCCATCGATCCCGAGAAAAACGACACTAATTGCAGCGGCAATAACAAATTGAGCCGTTAATTCGACACCTTCATCAACGAATATAGTTGCAATTGGTTCAGATAGTAAGATGACACCTCCGGCAACGACCACATACGTTAGAGCTGATAGACGAATAATTGACCATCCATAGATTTCTGCCTCTTGTTCATTATCGGCACCAAGTTGCTGACCAACAAGTGTACTGGCTGCAATTGAGAATCCCCATGAAAAGCTATCAGTAAATGCACGAACTCGCCGGGCAACCTCATACGCAGCAACGATTGTCGGACCAAATACCGATGCAATCCAGAGCAACGGAAATGCGACAAGCGTTTCTATGACTCGTCGGGCAACAAGCGGCGACGAAACCGACAGGAGATCACGAATAATGTTTTGATCAATCGTCAAGGCCTCTCGGTTAATTGCAACCGGACAAACACCTCTTGTTGGAATCGGTTGGCCTCCCAAGGCCCACAGAAACACAACAGCGACGAGAAAGGTTGCCGTTGTGGTACCAATAGCAGCTCCAACAACACCCATATCGAATCCAAAAATCAAGACGGCTGAAATAATGATGTTCGCAATCGCTCCAGTTACCCGAATGAGCATCGGCGTGAATGTATCACCAATACCAGCATAGGTTCGACTAGCCAGTAAATTCCAGAACTCAAAAAGAACAGCTGGTGCGACAAAGAGCAGGTACAAGTAACCAAACTCCAATATTTCTTGGGAATCTGGAGAGAAGAGTTGAATTAATGGCTCAGGGATGATAGCAAACGCAGCAACGATCGGGACCGCTAGCATGGTCGCAATCAAAAATCCCTGAACAACGATACGTCTTGCTCGCATAGTCGATTCGCCTCCGTATGCCTGTGAAACAAGGGCAACCACTCCACCAGCAAATCCAATACCGATAAATTTAGCGAGATTCCAATACGCATTTGCAAATGCTAATCCAGCAACTGCTGAAGTCCCAATAGCAACACCAATCATCGCAAGGTCAACTGTACTCTTTGACATGATTGCAAAGCCCGTCATAATTCGGGGCCAGGCAAGATCAACAGTTTCTCGAAGACGATGACGTTCAATTACTCCAGCGCGTTCAAGTGCTGCTCCAATCACTACTACCAACTCGCCGTATGTGGTCATGGTTATTTTGTCCTTGGATATTATCGAGTAACGGGATGAGAGACGAGAAATATTCTCAATAAATTACAATTGCTTGCACTGAGTATGTGAACCGCCTCGGCCTGCTCCGCCTGTAGACACTTGTACCAAGAAGACGGCCATTTTGGTCTTCCTATTTTGCTGTTAATTATTCGGGTTGTTATTATTTAGACAAAATAGTAAATATATTACATAATTATCAATTAACACATCAGCAAATGTTTGTATGTATTTTATTAATGTACTGATTGAGGGGGGATGGGTGTGATAGAATTACTGATAGGAGCGTTCCACATTGGGCCACTGTTACTTAGTTTAGCCTTAGGGATTTACATCTGGGGGCATTTCAGCGATAAGTCGCTTGGACGGACTTTTGCATTGTTTATGTTCTCGTTAGCGGTCTGGGTAACCGCGACATTCTTACGAATATTCACGACAAATCCAGATATGTATCTATTTCTTTCATCTGTTAAACATATAGGAACTGGATTATCTCCGGTATTATTCATGGTATTTGCCATATATTTTGCCGGTAAGTCAAATATAGTTAGACCAACATTTGTACTTGGGCTACTAGCTGTTCCGATATTATCTGTTATTATGATTCTTACATCACAAACACACGGGCTATTTTATCAGAGTATTTCCACAGTTGGTCTTAACGGAATGACTGTTCTACAAGCATCGTCCGGGATTTGGTACTGGGTTCATGGGGTATACGGATGGACACTGCTCGCTGTGGCATCAACAATTATTATCTACACAGGCCTTCAACTTGGTACAGAGTATCGAGCGCAATCTTCGTTAATCACGTCCGGAATTCTCGTCGTTTTGATTATCAATCTCGGATATGTTAACTTCGAGTGGCCCCATCCAACTGTAGATCCAACACCAATTGGATTTGCGTTCACAGGACTGGTTATTGTTGTTGGAATATTCTCTTGAGATCTTTTTGCTATAACGCCTATTTCCAGAAGCAAGGTTGTTGATCAAATCACGGATATTATTCTTGTTGTTGATGAAGACGAACAAATTCTCGATGCAAATGAAACCGCCGAAGAAATTCTTGAGCAAGAGATTGTCGTCGGGGAACCAGTTGATGATGTTCTCCCGAGCCAGCAACAGCGAGCAGGAAAAGCTATTAACGCAGAAGACCGTGGTATAGTGACAATTGACGAGCGAGTGTTTCGAGAACAAGAGGTCCTAGTCACTGCTGATCCACACGCCGATTCGATTGTTGTCCTGACAGATATTACCGAGGAGATAAGAGCCCAGGAACAACTAGCACAGCAAAACGAACGGCTCGATGCGTTTGTGAGCGTTGTGTCCCATGATCTGCGAAACCCGTTGAACGTTCTTTCTGGGTCAATTGAGTTGGCACGTGAGACCGGTGAGATGAGACATCTCGAACGGGGCGAAAAGGCGATAGAGCGAATGGATGAGATGGTTGAAGACTTGCTGATGCTCGCCCGTGAGGGCCAGCGTATCTCAGGCGTAGAACCAGCACCCCTATCAGTCGTTACAAAACAAGCGTGGGACGCTGTCGAGACCGGCGAAGCTTCATTACAAGTTGAAACAGATCGTACTAGTGAACTTACCCCGCCCTCCTCCGCTCGGGGTGTGCCCTCGCTTCGTTGAGGGCGGGGCTTCCTGCCTCTCGGACAGGATTTCCTGTTTCCACGACGGCACTTGCAAGCACTGTCCCACGCTGGGACAGGCTCGCAGCGGTGCCAGTCTCCGCAGGCGTTGGTTTGGATTGTCCCAACCCTACTCGATGGTGACGGAAAAATCGAGTCTGACCGTGGTTATGATCCCACTCGAAGCCAGCCTCATGAATGAATTCCGTCACAATGTAGCGTATGTTATCAGCCGAATTGAATGTTTGGTTACAGCAAGCGTACGGCTGTATCCCCGCCCTACTCGCTCCCGGTGGTCGCTCCTTGAGGACGGGGACTTAGCCTGCAAAGGGTTAAAGCAGATAGTAGTCGACTACAGCAACTGTTCGAGAACCTGTTTCGAAACGCGATTGAGCACGGAAATGCCGATACAGTGGTGGTTGATACGACACAAGATGGGTTTTACGTGGCTGACGATGGTACTGGAATTGACGCCGAACAAAAAGATCAACTCTTCGAGATGGGCTATTCGACTGCATCAGCTGGTACTGGACTAGGGTTATCGATTGTTGAGGCGATTGCGACAGGGCATGGATGGAAGATTACTGTTGACGAAGGTGAAAGCGGCGGAGCAAAATTTGTTTTCTCAGACGTTGAGCTTCAGCAATCAGAAAAGCAACTTATTGAGGAATAGGTACTAAGGAAAAACTCTGTTATTCGTACTCACTATCCGGGACAACAACGACTTTTCCAAATCCGTCACGGTTTTCGATCATTTCGTGTGCACGCTGGATCTCACTCATCGGCAGCGTATCTCGGATGCGTGGTTCGAAGGTTCCATCCCAGACAAGTTCTAGAACATCATCGACCTCGCCTGGAGTACCCATTGTTGATCCGATAACCGACAGCTGATTCCAGAAAATACGATTAAGACCAGCACCTGGGTTCCCACCAGTTGTTGCACCACATGTGACGACACGACCGCCTTTGACCAATGATTTTAGCGAGTCTTTGTATGTTTCTGCTCCAATGTGATCAACAACCATATCGACGCCGCGGCCATCGGTTCGTTCATAGATTTCGCTTGCAAAGTCATCTTCTTCGTAATTGATGAGATGATCAGCCCCACAGTCTGCCGCGTGCTCAAGTTTCTCTTCAGATGAGGCTGTTGCAAACACCTCAGCCCCAGCATGGTCAGCGATTTGTACAGCAGCATGGCCGACACCACCAGACGCCCCCAAGACAAGAACCGATTCACCGGGATCAAGTTCACCTCGTGTCAGTAGCATACGCCAAGCAGTCTGAAACACCAGCGCTGATGACCCAGCAACTTCCCAATCAACGTGGTCTGGGACAGGGACTAGATTGGTTTCAGGTAATACAACGGATTCTGCATGGACGCCAGGTCGATGCTCGCCAAGAATTTGATATGAATCACAGAGCGTTGGATCACCATCACGGCAAAACTCACACTTGCCGCAGGAAACACCGGGACTAACAGCTACGTGATCCCCGACATCAAAACGGGTTACGTCATCACCAACATCAGTTACGATACCAGCACCGTCGCTGCCAGGAATATGCGGCATCTCCAAGTCAAGCATCGGAAGGCCTCGTCGTGTCCAAATATCTAGATGGTTCAGAGCTGCGGCCTTGATGTCGACAAGAACTTCTTCAGGGCCGGGAGATGGGTCCTGGTAGTCCTCATATGTGAGTACATCAGTTGATGTGCTATGCTCCAGCAGTTGAACAGCCTTCATATCTGCTATATTGACTACGGTTGCCACATAATTCTACTGATTATTCATAAAGAATTTAGAAAGTGTAATACCCGATCAGCCGGTGAAATGGTATTCTAGTCCACAGAGAAACAGGCCGATTGCCTCGGAGATTGACCCGATGTACTTCACTGAAGGCGTAATTGACTACCTCAAGCCGGTTGTTCAGCAGAGTCAAGTCGCGTTTTTAAGTTTTCTAG
>OBKM01000838.1_pt1 | contig 14033 bp, 4 predicted proteins | sample 1519691 | NCBI WGS metagenome assembly OBKM01 (sample SAMEA37050418, study PRJEB22526) | metagenome | biome: saline pan; feature: lake; material: water | place: Egypt | collected 2015 | depth 0.5 m
AAGAGAAAGATCAGCCGAGAAAATTCTATGATACCCACCTCGATATTGATCAGATATACACGGAATTTCTCCCTCATTATCAGGATGGATTTGTTACACAGGAGCAGTTCCGCGATGAGCTTGTGGACTCTCCAACGGATCTCGAACGGATCCGTGCCTTCGTAATTCGCGGGGAAACTGGATCCGGAAAAAGTCAGCTATGTCAATGGCTGGATTACGAACTTGCTGGTAAAGGAGAATCCGAAGGTGTTCCAGACCGCATCCCACTCCACATCAAGGCTAACGAGACGAATCTAGAGAATATAATTTCCACACTTGCAGAGCCTCTGGGAGAAGATCCCGAGATCAGACAGGTAACTGAGTTAGATGCGGGTAAGGTCGCGGAAGCGATTGTGACGAATTTAGAAGCGAACCCTGGACAACAACTTGCAGATGCAAATATAGGTCGGATTATAGATGAGGGGAATCTGCAGTCCATGCTGGCGTCGAATATCGAGGGGTATCAGCGAGGACTCGAAAAAGGCGACGAGACTGATTTTGATCCGAATCTGATCTCGAAGGAAGATTATCGGGATATTGCTCTCGCCCTCGGAACTGATTCGGTATTCCACGAAAACAGGGAGATACTCCGGAAAACCCTTCGGGATGAAATACACCGGCACTTCTCACATATTATTGGTGTCGACGACTTTCAGGGTCAACTTCGTGAGTATTCACAGCGATACATAGATGAACTCGATAAGCGACCAGTCATCATCTGTGAAGATGTTACCACGTTTTCAGTACTGAAAGAACAGCTGCTTGATCAGATTATCCAGGTGGAGAGTGCATCGTATGATATTGTCCTTGGATACACAACTGGTTTTGAGCAGGATGATCTACAGGATGCACTCGGAACACGGGGAAATGAAGGCCCACTATCATATCTAAAAGACCGTCTAGAAGGCTACCTGAGCCTGACTCAAGATGGATCGGCCTACTTCTTGAATAACGAACTGTCGGTCGATCTGGTTCAGAAGTATATGAACGTCATCAAGCGTGAGTCCGAGGCCAACATCGACAAATCCGTCGAAGTTGCGTTCGATGGACTGTACCCATTCAATCAAGCGTTCATTCAGATGGCGTACGATCGCCTTTTGGAAGAGGGATCCCCTCGCAGAACCCCACGAGTACTTTTGCAGAAAGTTGTTCGGCGGGTTCTTCTCTCGGATGATCCGCCATATGAAGTGGTAAACAAGAATCCGAACGTAGACAAACAGGTTACGCCGATCGATCCTGGTTCCTATCCCAACGAGCTACAAAAACTCGCCACATGGTATGGGTATCGTGATGAAATACGTGAGGAGTCGAATGAAATCCTCATTCATCGCGGTTTACTGGAAACATTTGGATTCGAGACAGATGGTGAAGGATCTGTAGAAAATGAAGGCGCGGAATACGCTACTTTCCTGCCAAATGAAGCGGCGACCCGAATCCTTGGTGATTCAGATACTTCTCGTCCGTCTATCCCCCCATCCGTAGAGGATGAATCCGAACTACTCGGGAAACCAGAAACTGAAACAACAACCGAACAGACCACCACCAGACAAACGAGAACGACATCTACAACAACCACCGAACAAGGTGGCGAAGACGGTGACACAGATCGTAGAGAGGATCAGGTCAACGACTTCTTAGAGTGGATTGAGACGGGTGACAGTTACCCCAGTTCGGATGTGCTGCGATCCGGAGCGGAGTCTGTCTTGGAGATATGGCATGATCCGACAAAACTCGGTAACACCAACTCTTCCAGAGATCCTGCAAGTGGAATCTATTACACTCGTGGTGGGGATGTTCCGGTTTCCATCGAAGGCCCGGACGAGCGTGATGGCTTGTCGGTAACGCTTCCCTTTGGGAAGGAGTATATGGATCTCTACTTCGAGCTACTGGAAGTCGGAATGGACGAAGATAACGAATTACCTGAGACTGCAACAGTTGAGCAGTTGCGATCTTGGGCAACGAACTCCGTTGTTAGGTTCCGGACGGATATGCGCAAAGAAATTGAGGAAAGGGGATGTCTTCCTTCCGGACTCACGGTCGAACACACGATCCTGTTTGGGAAGTTTCTACTTTCCAACGCCGAATTCGGCACTACCGAGTTCGATCGTGAAGCGGTATTCGATCGCAGGACTTCGAAGCAGCGGGCATACGAGAGCCCGATTCGAAAAGCATTCAGGGATGAATCCAGCGTTCGAACAACTCTCGAAAACTTCAAAATTCGTCGAAGAGAGATTGAAGGACTTATTGATGGCTTTTTCCTCTTGAAAAAGAATCTCGTTGATCATGACCGACTGGCTCCGGTTCGAAGAGAGATCGAATCGGACCCAGATCATTTCCTAAAACTGGCACAACAAATCGATACAGAAGAACTCAATTATCCGAGTGCATATAATATCGGAACAAGCCGTTCAAACGCTGGAACCAGCCTTGAGGTATTCCTAAACGCTATTTCGGATTACGCTATCGAACTCTCCCGTTTGAGCGATGAAGATCTCGGATCTCATTTCGAGTCATCGATAGAACCGATTCAACAATGGCATGATACCAATCATCGTGTGGACGAGCTCGGTACTATGTTGGATACGCTGATGAATAGTCTCGGGACGTTCAACGTGACAAAGTTGGAACGGTGGGAAGAAACTCAACGACACCTAAATGACGATGAAATGTCCATCAGCCTCAGCGAATTTAATGAAACTGTACAATCATTCGTTGAGTTAGATGTGGATTCGCCGTTCGAACGGATCGAACTCCTACATAAGTTCGAAGCGAGTAAAGAAAGACACGCTGCTTGGGATGTGTATCGAACCTTCGATGAGATCATCGAGAAACTCTCTGAATTCAATGTCACCGAAAGTAGTGATCTCAAAACGCAAATACAGGAGTTGGAAGAAGTTGCGGAATATGAATCGGCTCGAAGTGACGTGATTGAGGCGGTGAATCTCTACTGACAATGAGCGATACTGCCACACTTAGTAATGCGGTAGAGGCAATTGAAGAACAGGCCGAACGTAAGGAAACTGCCGAGAACATCGATCAAAAAGTTGCTGCAGCGAGCAGGACAGTAACCAGTCTAAATAATGATGTACAAGAGCTGTCGGAGAAAGTAGAGGTACTGCAATTTTATCGGCAAGTGTTTGTTGAGATTGTTGAACCTGCCGAAATAATTGAAGCTTCTGAGCATCCAAATGTGCAGTCCGCACTAGAAGAAGCAGAGGACGCGGTTAAACCAGCCCAAGACGAAATCGTCGAAGCATTAGTTGACAATACTGAAGGGGGCCCAGGATCACCGGTAAATGAGTTGCGTAAGGACGTTACTGCTGCAACTGCCTCGGTTAAGAATGCTACCGAGGGCATCAGAAGGAATCTTCGTGAATTCCAAAACGAGTGGGAAAAGCGCCTCACATCAGCTCGTGACCTACAAGAGATCATTAGTGGACAAAATGAAGAGTTTATAACCACAGTGAGCTGGATGGAAAGGTTGGTCACTGAAGAACTATGGAACCCTGAAACATCAGCGTCGACGCTAATCTCAAAGTGGGAAAACGCGGTCGAACAATGGGAAGCCCATCGTGAACTGCAGGGTCTCGAAGAGTTTCAACAAACACACGACCTGAGTGATGATGCAATAAACGCCGTAGAAAAACTAAGTTCACGTTCCAGTCTCACACTAGCTAATGTCGATGTCGATGTACTGATGGAACTGAAACAAATTGATCAACTATCAGAAGCAGTCGAACTCAGTATTTAAGACCCACAAATGAATGATCCGGCACACTACGCCGATTCGATGGAAACGGCGTATCAGACGTACCTTCAAGACCGAGGGGGAACACCAGCACGGAGCGTTTCACAACGACTCCAACCTGATTCAGCCGGAGAGTCAACCCTTGCAGGTATGCGGGGCCCCTATTTGCAAGCACTTCCGATCGCTAATTGGAGCGATACGGACTGGGAGTCCTTCGCCCGGTCACAATCTCTACATCCCAACGTAATCCGTGCATTCAAAAAAGAAGGATTCCGTCGATTGTACGACTTTCAGGAACGGAGCATTCAGACCATTCTTAATGGGGATGACACAGTCATCACGGCGGCTACCGGACGTGGGAAAACAGAGGCTTGGCTTATCCCAATCCTCGACCGAATAGTCACCGCAAAGCGCAGCGAAGATTCTGATGGTCGGACATCAACGAAGGCACTTCTGCTATACCCAACAAAGGCGTTAGCACAGGATCAGTTCAAGCGACTCGTTCAGATCCTCTACCGTATCAATCGTAATCTCCGGAAAAAAGAGTGGGTAACGATCGGTATCTACGATGGAGATACTCCTCGTAATACCTACGAAGACCAGGCTCAGGGGTATTTGAATCGGACCTTCCAGCACTTTGGATGTCCTGGAGCGAATGACGAACTGGAGAAATGCCAAAACTGTAGACAGGGTGTATTCGTTGAACGAAGCACGAACGACTATCGTCTTCGTCCGGACAAGCCTCGGTGCGAAACTGACGAAGAGCACAAAGTTCCGCTTGATTTTGTTCGCCTGACCAAGAACTCGGTGTTGAACTCCGGTGCAGACATAATCCTCACCAATCCAGATACCGTGAATTATCGTCTTCTTAATGTTAACGCTGAGACGGAGCAGGATGCATTCGTCTACGATCCTTCGTTTCTTGTCTTCGACGAGGTACATACCTATGATGGACTACTCGGGAGCTACACCGCGACACTCGTCAAGCGCCTTCGTCGGCTCCGGGAGAAGCAGAATTGTGATCCACTACAGGTTATCGGAAGCAGTGCAACGGTCGAGAACGATTCCGAGCTATTCCGCCAGATCAGCGGAGCAACCGACATCAGTCGTGTTAGCGAGGATCCACGAACGCTCTCATCAGATCCACCGACGGAGATCCCATCATCACTTCGGCAAGACGTTGTTTCTGCTGATTCAATCATAGAAGCCGGCTGGAACGAGCACTCCACCCCGACACAAGTTGGTGACATAGATCTCACAATCCCAGATGCAACATCGTTGGACAACGAACGCGTTGAGGAGCAGATTGCCGATGATCTCTATGACTTCTATACCCAAGAGGAATCGACGGACCCAGTTGTTCGAACACTACAAACACTTCATACAGAACTCAAAGATTCGCCGCGATCTCCAGAAACATTCATTAAGGATTGCGCGGATAGCTTCGGTATTTCTCCTACCGAAGCGGAGACCCTCGTCGATAACTTCCAGCAGATCGGACAGTTCGCTGGATTGCTTGAAAGTCGCAATCACCTTTTTTCATGGCCACTTGATGGATTCTACGCTTGCGCATCCTGTACCGCGGTATACCGCTCACCTCAGGAGAGTTGTGAAGCGTGCGGAAGCGGGTTCGTTACTCGGGCAACGTACTGTCGACAGTGTGATGAGGAGTACCTCGTTGCGAACGCCTGTTCACGCTGTGACCAGTTAGAACCGTACGTTCACACAAATGAAGGTTTACTTGGCGAAGATGAACACGAGTTCTGTTCGGCTTGCTTGGCGTCGGCAGACGTTACTGTTCCGATGCACCGTGTGACGTTTCGTCCGTACCACGAGTGCACGAATTGTGGGGCCCACGAAGGGCGAAGCATCATTTCCACCTGTCCAGACTGTGAAGCTCCCGGTGTCCCAACAGACGAAGAACGGTTCACGTGCCGTAATCCCGAATGCGGTCGAGAGTGGTCTAAAGCGCCGAACTGCTCGGAATGTTCATCATCGAAATTTGAACTCGCCACTATTTCAGGATCTGTCGTGTGTGATAATTGTGGAAAATCCCACGCGTCGGAAGCGCTTCCGGACACCTGTGAGTGCGGAAACGAGGTAGTGAACACTCGACTGTTGCCATGGGTTTGCGACAACGAGGGGTGTGACCTCGTTCATTTCACCCGGGATGCTCCTGATCGGTGCTCTTGCGGTTCAGAAGAATTCGCTAAAGGAGTGTTAGCGGATCTATCCGTAAGCCAGTCGTGCTCAAAATGTGGTAAAGAAGTCGTTCCAGGGGGCGACTGCGGCTGTGATGCTCCGGACTTCCAGATCAATGAAGATCCATATCGCCGCTACCGAACGTGGGACAACGAGGGGGTTGTGGTATCGCCGTTGGAACATCGGAATGCGATGCCATGTTCCCACAGTCTGTATTCGACAGTCGTGGGGGATGCGTTCGATGAATTGCGCCGAAGCCCGACGAACGTTGCCGTGACCACATCACAGTATCTCCTTCGGGATCTGGTGGATGATTCCGGATTTGACGATGCAAAGCTGCTGTCCTTTTCTGATTCTCATAGGGATATGAAAGAACTGGATCGGGCCTTTACCGATCCGGAAATTGAGACAATTCTTGACCAACTCGTATTGACGGCCGTCAGTCTTGAACAGGCAAAAATCAACCCGAGTAATCTATCACCAGAGGAGCTGCAGACACTTCGACCAGGAGATGTTCTCAGCGACGAAGACAAAACAACGGAATGGGTTCCTCTTGAGGATATTGTAGATACAGCATACGAACTACTACTCTCTCTTGAATCCGAGTTAGGCGGCGACGATGTCCGAAGTTCGGTCGGGATTGATCTCGGTGCAGTAATCTTGGGAACATCCCATATTACAGATCAAGAACGTGCGGCGAAAGACAAAATCCGCCGACAGACAATCCGCCACGTCGGAGAACGCCGTGGATCAGGTGGCGTATCGCTTGAAAATGATGGACTCATCGACGTGCGATTATCTCCCACCGTCGGGGATGAGATAGGAGATGCTGAGCAAGACGTTATCAGCAACCTAGTCGCTGCTGGAGTCAATTCCCTTCGTGAGGATGTTGTGGATGACTCGAAAGTACTGGATGATGCGGTCAACCGCCTGCTACAGAATGGTGTATTAGTTCGACGGGATGGCGATCGCATAGCACTCTCCCCGAGTGCCGTAGAAGTCACCAATCTTGAAACTGGGAACGTGGGATACGATCCATATGATGACGAGTACTACACCACTATTCGCCACCAGTTCAATCGGAACGGTAGCGTAGTCAATTGCCCAGATACGCTCTCAGACCGTGCCGACGTAACTCACCCAAGGTTCACCGACCGAGCCTATACTGCTACCCGAACCCGTGTTGCATTACTGTTGAGCCGCCTCTACTACGGTTCGACCCCGAAGATGGTCCGCAGGGAAATTGAACACCGGTTCCGAAGTGAGCCATCTCCGAACTTCCTCTCGTCAGGACCGACGATGGAATTGGGTGTGGACATCGGGTCACTAGACGCGCTGTTGATGTACGGAACACCACCGAATATGAATGCATATCTCCAGCGAGTCGGGCGGGCAGGACGCTCATCTCACTCGTCGCTGGTCCACAGCGTCAGCCAGCGGAATCCGATCGATTACTACTATTACGACGAACCAACCGAACTGATCACGGCGGACGAACAGCCCGTTCCGCTCAACGAACACAACGAGCGGGTTCTCGAAATCTCGCTGACGTGGGCCGTACTGGATTACGTCGCTTCGGAATTCGTGATACCGTGGAAGGTTTCCCAGCACACTGTTAGTGGTGGTGAAGAGGTTGTTCGTCGAGAAAGGGCAACTGAAGCAGAACGAGATGATGCAGGAAAGTACACCCAACTGCTCGCAAAGACGGTATCGACGCTGGATCTAGGGAGCGAGTCGTCCCGGCTCCGACCGCTTGGAATCACTATTGAAGACAACAAGTCAGAGATTCGATCGCATCTACGCTCGCTATTGAATTACGCCTATTGTCCGAGTTGTCATCGTCATTACGGCACCGACCGTAGTGAAGAAACGTGTCCTGAGCAGGAATGCAACCGTACCCTCATCAGTGCGAAGAGCGTCCATAATGACTGCGTTGATGCAGCGATTCGGAACGCCACGGAAGTATTCGTAGACGGGTATCGCAACTATGCTGGACGCATTCACGACCGAATAGAGAGTCTTCAAGACCGGCAAGCGGAGTTGACTTCCAAGCGGGATGAGGCGGTAACAGCTGAAGAGACTGCGCGTCACGAGCGCGCTATTGATCAGGTGGATGCCCGAATCGAGGTGCTTACGGAGTATCTGGAAGACCTCTCAGGAGAAGACTACGGCGACGTACTTACGGAAGCGTTTGCAGAATACGCGTTCAATCTACGTTCTGTCTCCGACTCTGTCGATATTTCCGTTGTTGACGAAACCGGTGAGCCAACCCAGATCGGGGATGACCGAGGTGGCCGGTCGAGCAGACTCGCACTGGGTGAACTTCACCCCGGTGCTGCCTATCTCCATGATCGTCGTCCCCACGTCGTGAGCCAGGTATTCACCAACGATAAGGATTCGACTGATCTCCGTGAGCATGTCGAAGGTGCGGTTGACGACGGGGACTCGCCGTTGGTCTCTGAATTCGTCTGTACCGATTGTGGTGATGTGACTACTGACCAGACGACTGGGTGTGAATGTGGCAGCCGAGCCTGGCAACAGTGCCGCTTGTATGCGATGGAATCCGTCGAGGCGACGTTGGATACCGAACCACTTCCAAACGAACTTGACAAGGCAGGAACGGTCTATCAGCAGCCTAGCAAACGCGTGCAGAATACCTTCTCACGTCGCCATACCGAGATCCTACAATTCGACTCCTCTGAAACCTTCTCTCTGGTTTCTGGATCGGGAGACGTACTGGGAACGCTCTCCTACGGTGAGTACGACATCCTAGAATATACGGAATCGTTCCGTGCGAAGTATCAGTCTGGGGGAATCGATGAGGATGGAACCCGGTTTCAGGTGTGTACGGAACCTGATTGCCCCGGCATCATCTACAATGATTACAATGGTTCCCGCCAGTGTTCAGTAAATTCTGATCACGCACCCGATAGCGAAGGAACTGATGCTGCGTACGCTCGGTTCGGCTACGAATACCGAACAGAAGGTGTACGGATTGAGCTTCCAGAACTTGGCATCGATGCTTCACACACGTTTGGACACGGCATTCGGCTCGCTTTACAGAAGCTGTCTGGTGTGCCAATCCGAGATGTTTCTGAACATATCGGAGACGATCACGTTGATATATTCGATGCTCAGGAAGGCGGTGCAGCAGTAGCTAGACAATTAGTTCAGGAACGAGGCGGAGAGTTCCGGAACTTCGAGACCGCGATGGAGATGCTCGAAACGCAGTTCCACTGTGACTGTACAGATGGCTGTCCACGCTGTGTGTACCAGTACGGATGCGCGAATCAAAATCAGCCACGAACCTTTGATTTGGAGACGGTTCGAGATCGTATTCTTAGAAGCGATATTGAGCTCCACCGAGATAACGATCAATTATAACCAGTATCATCTCCGGCTAAAGACGTTAATTCGACAAAATCAATTCATCTAAACAGTAGCAAGAATCACACTAACATATTAAAAAAGATGCTTGAATGACCCGGTGTATGATTGGGTGATGTACATAACTAGAGTCTACAAATGATTTTTGACAACTTTGTAAAGATTCTCCTTGTGAATTAAAATCAATAGATCTTCGCCGTCTATTAATGTGAAACTATTTCGCTTTTCTTCCCTCTCTGCAGGACGGGTAAATCTACCATTAGTAACTAATAAGACACGATCTGCCTCTTTCCGTCCCGTCATTAACTGATAGTCCTGAACATCGGACAGAGTAAGCTTGTTGTTTTGATTTCGCTTTTTAGCTTCGATTTCTATCCGTAGGTCCATCTGTGGCTTTTTTGCAATAATATCACCACCCCCTGCGTCATCACTATTTAATTCGACCTCAAAACCCATCTCAGACCAAATATCGGCTAAAAAATGCTCAAATTCATCCCCATCTAATCTTCGCATCTTTTTTAATAAATATTCATCCTCAACTGATTGAAATTCTTCTCCGTGGTCAATCGCTCGAACGAATTCAGCAAATCGACTACTAATACCTAATCTATCAAGAGTCCTTATTTTATTTTTTGCCGTTGCTATGTCATCATTTTCGACGGCAGTTCGTAGCTCTGCTAGATTCTGTTGACCACGTCGCAATTCCGAATACGGCGGTTTCTTTAGAAGAGCAAACACTGTATACCAATCTGGTTGATTTTTTGCCATACATCGCGTGAGTAGACCTTTCGCATGAGAAACTAATTCTTTATCAATAGCACTTATACTTATAGATTGTCGAGTAGCCAATTGGGCTACGTGATTAGCTGCTTCTCTGTGTTTATCCCTGAGATTGTATAAATCCGCTCGACCCCAATCTGAGGTTGTCACAATGATTTCTTTTTTATTAGTATTGACATCAAAGACCCATCCAGTAACTGGATCACCACTCTTATGTGTCTCACTCTCGGGTGAAGTAAGATATACTGTCCAATTAGAAGATATATTCTCCAAATTGTGACATTCATACTTAATTAAATTTTTAAAAGCGTCTATCTGCCTATCGATGGTAACCGTCGTTTGAACACCTATAAGATCTGGGCCGGGGTTCATACGAGTAATATAATATGGATATTAATAGTCGTTTTTCATACTCTGCCGTGTCTCAAATTTATATCTTATTCACTAGAGTTGAACAAATACCACCTTGGATGTGCGCTGCTCATCAAACATAATCCACAGGAACTATCATAAATGGATATTTTATGGAACAAATCCCTCGAATATTATTCCCACTACACCGCTACCCTTTGAGTTACCACAAATTAATTTACGATCCTCTTGATAATGATATATCGGAACAGAAGTGGGGATTACAATTAATGGTTGATACACTCTCGATCGAGGACTTTCGAAATCGGTGGAAAGAATGCTATGGGTGGGAAATCCTCGGGGGTAAATCCGATATACTTGCGCATGGGAAGGGACCTCTCTGGGTAATCGCAGGACCAGGAACTGGAAAGACAGAGGCCCTGATCATCAGGACTCTCAAGCTCTTGACCGTCGAAGGTGTTCCGCCCGAGTCAATCATGCTAACTACCTTCACCGAGAAGGGTGCTGAAGAACTACAGGACAGAATAACGAACGCGATCGAGGACTTTGGGTACGGTGACGACATCGATGTCGAAAATCTTAGAACAGGGACACTTCACAGCCTCTGTGATGAGATTATGCGGGAGTTCCGGTATCCGGACTACATCGACCTCGAACTTCTAGACGGAGAGGATCAAGAGTTCTTCATCAAGCGTAATGCAAATGCGGTAGACTGGGTCAGGAACAACTCCGATGTATACGAGTATCTCCGGCCGGTTATGCCGCGATTCAGTTCGGAGTACGGACCGAATACGTGGCAGGCCACCCAGATCGCCACCCAGGTTCTCAACAAGACGAGACAGTACTTGGTCGACTCGGACGAACTAGCCGAGGCGGATGAGCCTGTTCTCCGTGAATTATCGGATGAACTGGTCAGCTACCAGGAGACGCTTGAAGAAGAGTACCGAACCGACTTTGCGCAGCTTCAGATACATTTCCTGAACTTCCTCGAATCGCAATTCGGACAAAGCTTCGTTGACGGTAACGAAGAGTTGGATCAGCCACCCCTTGAGTACGTACTCGTGGATGAGTATCAGGACACGAATCCGCTCCAAGAAGCCATCTACTTCCAACTGGCCCAGGCGTGCGATACTGACATTACTGTCGTTGGGGATGACGATCAGGCGATGTACCGTTTCCGGGGTGGATCGGTCGAGTGCATGGTACGGTTCGGAGAGAAATGCAGAACGGAACTTGGTGTTGAAACGGAAACGGTACAGCTCACCCAAAATTTCCGCTCTCATCCGGATATTGTTGATTGGGTCAACCGATATATTGGAAATCATCAGCAGCTACCACCGGCGTCTCGGGCAGGCGACAAGCAGCCATTAGAGCCAGCGTCAGGAGTTGAGGGGGATTACCCTGCTGTCAGCGCGATACTGGCAGGATCCAGACGTGAATCTGCGAATCGGATGGCATCGTTCATTGAATTCCTTCTCGAAGAGGGTATCATCGACGATTACAGCCAGATCGCGTTACTCCTGCGGAGTACACGAGAGTCACCGCAGAACGCCCAAGACTTCGTTGAGGCGCTTCAGGACGCTGGAATCCCGATATACAACCCGCGAAACAAGGCACTCACGGAGCAGGAAGAAGTCCAACTGGCGCTGGGAACACTCGTAACACTCCTTGATCGTTATCATGCCGTCCGCGAAGCGGACTATATGCGTGGTCGATTCCTCAATACGGTAGATGAATGGACTGAACAGTTCGATGAATTTCGGAAAACCGAGGAAGGGTCGGAACTCGACGAATACATCAAGAAATCGTACGACAGCCTGGATCGGGCGGATTTCGAAGAGGAACTCGAAACGGTTCAGGATGTGTTCTACCGCATCCTCTCACGTGAGCCTTTCAGTACCTGGCGAGAAGAGGATCCAAACCGTTCCGTACGACTCGCTCGTCTCTCGAACCTCATCGAAGCATATTCGAATATATACAACGGCAATCTCCGAACCTCAGGGAACATCCCCGGTCATTTCTCCCACGGTTGGCTCAAGGGATTCTACTACAACTTCCTGCAGTACGTTGCAAACTCTGGATTCGACGAGCCTGAAGATCCCTACGATCAAATCCCAGAAGGGTTCGTTCAGGTGATGACGGTCCACCAAGCGAAAGGTCTCGAATTCCCCGTCGTCTTTGCTGGCGACATCAACAAGCGTGATGGCCCCGGTGGTACTCATTTCATGGAAAATGAATTGGCTCCATACTCGGGGCTCACACTTGACTCAACGCCTGATGAGCGTGCCGACCGCGACAATGTTCGGCGCTTCTTCGTTCAGTACTCCCGGGCACAGGATCAGCTCGTGTTGACTGGATCCAAAAGTTCAGTTGAACAGATCGCTCTTGGATACGATGAGGATGAATCGCCAGTAACACAGGAATGGTTTGCCGAACGAGACGCCGAGATTGAATCGGACTCGGACTATGACCGGTATCGGACTATCGACCGTGACTTTGATGCCGATGATGGACCGCGGCGTCGTTATAGCGTAACCGGGGATATTCTTTCATACCGGCGGTGTGCCAGACAGTACGGACACTTCACGGATTTCGGATTCTCACCGGCTGGATCGGGACAGCTCTACTTCGGTCAAGTCGTCCACCGGACGTTAGACCGTATTCACCAACAGTACAAAGGTCAGATAGAGGGCAAAGAAGCAGGTGTCGTCCCGGATGATGAGACTGTAGAGGAATACTTCGAACAGGTGAGTGAATCGCTGGTTTCCCGGGGGATCTACCCGATGAGCGAGAAGGCCGAGGAGAAAGCTCTAGAGTATATACAGCGATTCAATCAGCAGATGGGCGACGAGCTATATCCTGCTGTCAAGGATACAGAGCACCAGCTCAAACGTCAGCACGAGGAATTCGTCTTAGAGGGAACCGTTGACGTACTCACACGATCTTCCGCTTCGGAGAACGACCCGGGGGACTGGGAGATCTGGGATTACAAAGCATCACAGGTTCCATCAGAGGGAAGCCACGATTTGGAGAACTACCGATTCCAGATGCAAGTCTACGCTGGCTTGTTTGAATTGAAGAACGGCAAGCTACCGTCTCGTGCTGTGTTGTACTTTCTCGGAGAGGACAATCCCGATGATGCGATGGTTGAGATACCATTTACCCGCGAGAAAATCGACCGTGCAATCGAAATTTTCAGTAATACTGTCTCGGACATCGAAGAGAGCAGACGTAAGGAGTCATGGCCTGCTCCCGGTCCAGAGGATGCGCCAACGGAAGAGACGTGTGCCGACTGTGATCTCCGGTGGGATTGTCCCGCTGTCGAAGGAAAATATCCGCTACGGACGCCGTAGTTAGATGGGCTAATTGGGCTGAGGGGCTTGCTTATCCTGTTGGTGAATCACAGAACATTCTCATTTATCGCTTGAAATTCCAAATATCAACGGCAATCTCCGCAAGTTCGTTGGAACGTTCCTCGATAGTTTCCGTATTCCACTCGGAGTAA
>OBKM01000839.1_pt1 | contig 14027 bp, 15 predicted proteins | sample 1519691 | NCBI WGS metagenome assembly OBKM01 (sample SAMEA37050418, study PRJEB22526) | metagenome | biome: saline pan; feature: lake; material: water | place: Egypt | collected 2015 | depth 0.5 m
CGTATTTGCAACAACTGATAACGAACTACCTACTCCAGCGATCACCGATCCGAGGTTTCTTTTTCTTATCGGTTGTGGTGATACATATGTTGATATTTGCCTGGTTATCGGTCGTGGCTGTCGTTGCCACTGCACTTATATGGAAGGGCAGTATCTGGCTGGAAGGTGCTGGTAATCGCCTATCAAAATATTACGGATTACCGGCAATTGTTCAAGGAGCAATTGTCGCTGCTGCTGGTTCCAGCTTTCCAGAACTAGCGAGTATTGTGTTGTCAACGCTCCGTCATGGCGACTTTGAACTTGGCGTTGCTGCCGTTATCGGATCCGCATTGTTTAATATCCTTATTATCCCTGCACTTGCTGGCCTAGCTAAAGATAAACCACTTGAGGCCAGCCGTGACCTTGTTTATAAAGAGGCTCAATTTTATCTGATCTCACTCGCTGCTTTGACACTTGCATTCTCCATGGCTGTTATCTATTTCCCGGAAGGCGGAGGAGACACCCTTCGGGGCGTATTTAGTGTCGAACTTGGCTTGATCCTGCTTGCACTCTATGGACTATATATTTTTGTCCAATATGAGGATGTCCAAGATTATGAGCCAGGTCCCAAACCTTCGGTCAATGTTCCGTATCAATGGGGGCTCTTGATCGGCGGCCTCGTGTTGATTCTTATTGGTGTTGAAGGGCTTATCTACGCGACATTGACACTTGGTGATATATTCGATACCTCGCCTTTCCTATGGGGGCTTATTGTCATTGCTGCTGGAACAAGTCTGCCAGACGCATTCATTAGCATCAAGGCTGCACGTTCCGGACGATCGGGTGTAAGCCTCGCTAATGTCTTTGGCAGCAATATCTTCGACCTTCTGGTGGCAGTCCCTGCCGGAGTGCTGCTTGCTGCTCTCCAGTCAAGTGCCACTGTTATTAACTTTGATCGTACTGCCCCGATGATGGGCTTTCTAATTGTAGCAACGATTGCGGTTTTCGTTGCAACTCGAACTGACTTAGAGGTCACAAATCGTGAGGCCTATTCCCTACTTCTCCTCTATGTCGGCTTTGTCGGATGGATGCTGTTAGAGAGCACTGGTGTTGTTAATATTGTCGCGTGAATCCTCGTACAGAATATGACGTTCATTTTTTCGTACGTGTTGAATACCAATAACGATCACCTTCCAACGACTTCGGGTAATTTTAACGGTCAACTGCTTCGGGGTCAAACCCCAAAGACTGTCAGTGGACTCCAGATATCCCCGATCAACTCGACAGGTGTGTAATCAACGTTCACCTTTGTTGTCCCTGAGTTGAAGGTCAGGTGACTGCTAGCCCATGTCAGTTGCGGTCTGCCCAACTGGCACTCATATACCGTACTACACCCAGAATAGTTCATGCGTACTCTCGAACATCGGCTTCTTCCATGGAGACAAGCCTCGTGGTATCTCCCTTGATATTTCTATGGACTACCTCACTCTGTTCGCGCTGATGCGCTCTTTGAAGGTAGAGATTATAGATCGTGCGAGGCGAAAACCTACCCCTGAAGGAGTGGGAGGAGGTCAAGTTTCCTCTCTCTGAATCTGATCACCTAAGCACTGATAAGGAGCTATCATTATACATTTACACATGTCCGATATTGTTCGGCTTGTCCTTGATGTATTGAAGCCACATGACCCGCCGCTTGTTGAGTTTACTCAGCCACTTAGTGATATTTCCGGTGTAGAGGCTGTTTCTGCCACTCTTGTTGAAATCGAGGAAGATACTCGCTCATTACAGCTGGTTGTCGAAGGCCAAAATCTTGACATCGACACTATCGATGAAAAAGTGCGTGATCTCGGTGGTGCTGTACATTCTGTTGATCAAGTTGTCTGTGGCGACCGTCCAACAGAGTTTGATGACATGCTAGTCCGATGAATCTCCCAACAGAATCGTTCAGACGCGTCCTCGGCAAAGACGATGTGAAGTCGCTTATGCGCCGATATTTTGTTGCTAACGGATTCGATGGTACACTGACTGCCATTGGTGTTATCGTTAGTTCTTATCTATCTGGAGTCGATAATGGTCAGGCTGTTATTGCTGTTGGTCTAGGAGCTGCTGTTGGTCTCGGCATCTCCGGCATTTGGAGTGTCTGGGAGATTGAACGAGCTGAGACGAAAATTGAGCAACGACGCGTTGAAGAGGCGATGCTCACCAGTCTGGGGAATACCCGTATTACCCGTGACCTGCGATATGAACAGATGCTGCTTTCTCTTGCTTCTGCTACTGGCCCTGTACTGGCAATACTAATCTTATTAACCCCTTTCCTCTTCATTGAAAGTACACTGACAATGTTCCAAGCTGTTGTTCTGTCGATTATCCTTGCTGTCCTCCTGCTTGGAATCGTTGGTGCATATATGGGTGTTATCTCCAGACAGTGCTGGTATGTATCGGCATTACGGATGGGTTTAGCTGGGCTTGTGGTCGCTATTATCAGTATTTTCCTCCCCGGTTGACCCCGAAAATAGCCAGTAAGAACTTTTATTTAATCCACGAAACCTATCAATCAGGAGCAACTATTTCAGCCACAACACGGTAATGCCTTATGTTCAGTTGTACTTTTTGATTATTTCAGCCAATTGCTCTTTTTTCTGCACTCCAACCAATCGCTCTACTTCGTTTCCATCTGCGAAAATCTTTATTGTAGGGACTGAGCGTACTTCATGTTCTTGAGCTAGTTCTTGTTGGCTGTCGACATCGACTTTGGCCAAGGTTGCTGCTGTTTCTTCGGCGACCTCCTCCAATACTGGATTCATTCGCTTGCATGGCCCACACCAGTCTGCATAAAAGTCGACAAGCACCACTCCTTTCTCGTCGAGTGCTGTTTCAAAATCTTGTCTTGTTTCGATTACTATTGGTTCGGTAGCAGTACCCATATCATCGTGTATTTCTCGAATAAATAAAAACGTAGCCCCCGAATCTGCAAATACGGGCCGGAGGGCATTATCTCTTATCTGCAAAAAACAGGCAGAGTGCCTCGGGGTCATAGTAATTCACAGAAGAATTAGGTGCATTGATTGACCTGTCTGAAAGAGTTGAGGCTTCTTTTGACGGATGCTCAAATCATCTCACCAAGAAGTTATCTGAATCACTAAAGCCCCGAGGCAGTTCACTGTGCTACTCTGAACAGCCCGGTAAAAACCACTCGGCAGGACAGACACCTGTTATACTACTCTGGAATAGATTGAGCCCTGCAAACGCCGGCACAACTAGTGCCCACTGATTCCAAAAAATTCCAAGAATCAGCCCAGCAGTTACTACAATTCCTGCCATCAACCGCACCTGCGATTCGCATGCATCTAGCATATGTGTATAGTATATACAATCCTTTACAATACTAAATGTTCCGGTGGCACTTTGACGATCGATATGCGCGAAACGGATAGTAAAATACTATCTATGGCTTGATTGCGTTGTGCATGAAAGACAAGATTAACTAGCCTTTGACGATTACAACCGCTCCTCCTGCTTCTACCATTTCACCTTCACCAGCATACGTCCGTTCCTCCTGTAGCTCGTACACATCCTCAGCAAGGGTTTCTCCGGCAATCTCAAGTCCGTTGTCTGTATCCTCGAACTCACCTGCTTCAATTGCCGCATCAAACTCGCTCACTTTTCCACCATACTTTGGTCCAACTGTCGCATAATCCAGATTGACATCTACAACTTCCGTTGTGATCGGAGCTTCATCTGTAGTTGTCTCAAGCTTATTCACATGCATTACATCTGTAATTGCATCTTCAAATCCTGTGACATCACCATATACAATCACATTGTTCAGTGTTGCGTTTAGTGGCATCTGGTTATCCGTCTTGTATCGCCGCAATGCTGAGATTACTTCCATTGCTGTCTCTCCTGCTTCGATATCAGCATCATACCCAGTCTTGTCTGGCCATGTGGTTGTGTGAATACTCTCTTCGTTGGCGTACATTGCCTGCCAGATCTCCTCAGTGATGTGTGGCAACAGCGGTGCAAACATCTTCAAAAACACCCTATGTGCAGTGATCAGGGTGTATTCTGTCGACTCAGAGGATCCACCATCTAGCCGTTGTTTTGCGATCTCTAGATAATCATCACAGAATGTATTCCAGAAGAACATCCGGAGCTTGTTTCTTGCCTTCGAGAATTCGTAGTTGAGTAAGTGATCAGCGATTGTCTCTATTGCTGTATCCAGACGAGCGAGCAACCACTCATCAATTGGTGTCAGTGATGCTGGTTCTTCGACTGTTTCTGGCGTAAGTTGGTCAACTAGCTTTGATGCGTTCCATATCTTCCGCAGGAGCTTTTCTCCTGCTTCGAGGTCACCCTCTTTGAAGGGGAAGTCGTCTCCAATTGATGTTCCTGCTGCCCAAAATCGAGTTGCGTCAACCGGGAATTCTGCCAGCACCTCATCTGGAACAACAACATTCCCTTTAGACTTTGACATTGCTTCTCGATTCTCATCGAGCACCATCCCATTGATCATCACAGACTCAAATGGCACTTCTCCAGTATGCTCATAGCATTTTACAATTGTATGGAATAGCCAGAATGAGATGATATCATGTCCTTGTGGGCGAAGGCTCATCGGATATAGCCCTGGATACTTGAAATCACTCTTCCCAGCCTTTCCTGTTCCAACCTCTTCTGGATCCCAACCGCAGTTAACCAGTGGTGTCAATGACGATGTTGCCCACGTATCGAATACATCTTCTTCTGGCTTAAATTCGGTACTCCCACAGGCAGGACATTCATCAACTGGAGGCTCATCTTGAATTGGATCTACTGGCAGATCATCTCGATCAGCAAGTATCTCTTCGTTGCACTCCTCACAGTACCAGACTGGGAATGGAATACCTGAATCACGTTGTCGAGAGATACACCAGTCCCACTCTAGTCCTTCAATCCAATGCTGGTACCGGGTAAACATCTTTTCTGGATACCAGTCCATTTTCCTGCCAGCTTCAAGATATTCATCGGTTTTATCCAACAATTCAACGTACCATTGTTCTGTCACCCGGAATTCAACATCCGTTTCACATCGCTCGTGGACATTTACCGTATGTGTAATTGCTCGCCGATCAAGGAGTAGTCCTTCATCATCTAGGTCTTCGACGATAACATCTCTTGCCTCATGTGTGCTCATCCCCTCGTAATCATCAGCTAATTCCGTCAGTGTTGCTGTTTCGTCAATTGCAACTCGAAGGTCTAAATCATGTGCCTGATACCATTCAATGTCTGTTTGGTCACCAAACGTACAGCACATGACAACTCCGGTCCCAGTATCCATATCAACTCTTTCATCCGCATATATCGGGACCTCATGCTCAAATAGCGGCACCTCCGCGGTCCCGCCAACAAGGTGAGCATTCTGCTTGTCTTCCGGATGCACAAACATGGCAACACAAGCAGGAAGCAATTCTGGTCGTGTCGTCGAGATTACAATATCATCGCCTGTCTCAACTGGGGTTGGATACTCTTGATCTTCATTACCAACTGCTTCCGGAGCGTTACCTCCGAGCTCTTTTAGAGTAAATGCAATATCGTTGTAATGAGAATCACGTTCAGCGTCTTCCATTTCAACCTGTGAAATTGCTGTCTGACACTCGGGACACCAGATAGCTGGTGCCCGCTGTCTGTACTCTCGGCCTTGCTCATACAGATCAATAAACGACAACTGCGAAATTTGTTGCACACGTGGCTCAATCGTTTTGTATGTTCGTGTCCAGTCAACTGACGCTCCTAATCCTTGGACTTTTTCTGTGAACTCTGATTCATATTCCTGACATACCTCCCTACATTTTTCTTGGAACTCGCGGCGCGAGAAATCTCCATGTTGGATGCCCAACTCACGCTCGGTCAACCGTTCACTCGCAATTCCGTTGTCGTCGTAGCCAAACGGATACAATGCATTACCATCGTACATCCGACGGAATCTAGCAATCATATCCTGCAGCGTGAACCCATACAGATGACCCATGTGCAGACTACCAGAAACTGTCGGTGGTGGTGTATCAATAGTGAACGTGAGATCTGGATCTGCTGTCTCTGGGTCGTACGTGTATGTTTGCTGGTCAACCCACTCTTGTTGCCATCGCGATTCAACTTCGCGCGGGTCATACTCGCCAGTGAGTGAACCCTGTGCGTCAAACTTGGATTGTGATGTTTCCTTAGACATAGCTTGATCTATAACATGATCGGCGAGGAAAACGCACCGAAAACGGGCTGTAATTTCGGGGCTATATTTCCCCTACAAATACATCCACCTGCACGCCGACCGCTTTCATCAGTTCGTTAGTGGCTTGTTCGTGTAATTATATCTTTCGTCGGCGATATTAACCTTGTTCTGTCGGTCCAAGAGTTGATTGCTGCTGTTTGTCTTTCGAGTGTGCCCGAACCCACAGCGATCCGAGCTGCGATAACCGAGTTCGATGCGACTTTCCGTGCCGCTCCTGTTTGATATACCCTTTTCCATTCTGCCCAAGCCGGTCAACTGTGTAAATTACCTTAGATCGGAAACTGTCAGTATACTCTTCTCCCAACTCTTTGGCCAGTGCTTTAGCAAGTTCTGAGACCGACTTGAACTCTCCTTCTTCACCAAGCTTGAATAGGATTACTTCCTCAAATGGCTTCACATTCCGAAATGAAGCAACTGGTATCTCGACAATATGACTGTTACCAATCTTTTTTGCCCCAATTGTCGTACCTCGCTCATCAAACTCAGCAAGCAACTCCTCGGCGGAATCCAATCGTTCCTTAATTCGACTATTATCAACTGTCTTGTTACTGTTTATTATTTCAGAAAGCACATCGACTTGATTCCGAAGTTCCTCAGCAAGTTCTGTTTCAAGATATTTCTCAGGGGCAGTATAATATGTATGTACTTCCTCCCGATCATCATCTCGCTCGACAATAATTGAGTGAGCCGCAGCTGCAAACGCAAACGAGACTGTTCGAGGCATTGCTGACACGTTGACCCAAACTTCGTTACCTCCGTCCAGTTCAGAGCCAATCAAGTCAAATGCCTGCTCAAACGCTGCATCGTAGTCATAAACGTCCTCAACAAGCACCCGCTCCGTTTCTGCTCCGAGAAGATTTTGAAAGTCCTGCTCAAGTTTCATTGTCAGACGCTTTGAGTACTCGACATTTGCTTGGCTCCCAACAGCACCTTTGAGCAGTACTACCCGGTCGACTTCACGTTGATCACGAATCAACGGCGCAATTAGTCGATCATAATCGAATCCGACCGGGACGATGTGCGTTTGCATGTATACGATATTATTCACTCTCCAGATAAACCTCTATCGAGAATATAGCCAGAAATCATAGGATTGGCACCAAGACAGTTCACAGATCAATTCCTGCACTTCATATCTCGTATTCCGATACATGTATTGTCATAAGCCCTATATTTACTCCAAATGAGCATGCGTGTGTTCGCTAGTATCGATCTTCCCGAGTCTTTTGTCTCTGACATTGAAGCTGTTCAATCACGTATCGACAGTGCTTCTGGAATCAAACTCACTGATCCAACTCAAGCACATATTACTCTAAAATTCTTTGGTGATGTCTCGTCTGAGAAAGCAGACGATATTTCTAGTCTGATTTCCTCGGCTGTTTCAGATGCTGGTACTGGTTCATTTGACGTGTCTATTACCAGATTAGGTGTATTTCCCTCCCTTGATTATATCAGCATTGTTTGGCTTGGTGTCGGCGATGGTGCTAATGAGATAACTACACTTCACGAGGAAATTGAAAAGCAAGCTGTCAATACCGGATTTGATCCTGAGGATAATGATTTCACACCACACGTCACAATTGCCCGAATGAAACATGCAGGCGGGAAAGAGAGTGTCCAAGATATGGTTCGGGATAAGTCACCTGATATAGGGTCGTTTAACGTAGATACCATCCAACTCAAGGAGTCAACACTCACACAGGACGGCCCGGTGTATTCCACGATTGAATCGTTTGAATTATAATTCACGGTAATTTTGAAACAAAGTCCCCGGTCAACGCTGAAGTGGTGAATCTGGAGGAATCGTAATCCCTCGATATCGACATAGGTCTCGGGCCCGGTCTCGCAAGTCCGCCGGATCAGGTAAGTCTTGGCTATGTACTGTTTCGACAATGACCCAGCCCATCAGATCATCATGCGTTTCTTCATCAGCATGCTGGTGGATTGCTTGCAGTATTTTCCGATATTCTTCCCGAAAGTCTATTTGATCACTGTCTTCGCTTTCTTCGATTGCCCGATGGACCTTTCGAATCCGGTGAATCGCATACGACGGTGAAGCCATATCCATTATCTGAATACGGTATACATGTGAATGTTCCGCATAACGACCTCCAGAATCTTCTATCTCTTACTGCGGAGGATGACTGCTCTAATCGTCGAACTCAAAAAGATTTGATATAGCGATATATGATTTATGAAATGCGTAACTCTACAGAAAAAGCAGGCCGAGTGCCTCGGGGCTTGACCCCGAGCGGTTCACGTTGAACGTATCACGAACTACAGTCAGGTCGAAGCATACATTCAGCAACTACGAGATTAATTATCGCTCTAAAAATAGTGAACCTTCGTGCCTCGTATATCGATGGTTTCTAAAGCTAGAAAGGAGCGGAAGGACTTCCGTCATCTTCGGTGTCCTCTGTATCGTCGCCCACATCTGGATACGGTGATGGTCCGAATGATCCTCCACCTCCACCAGCATTTGCTTCGACTTTTTCAATCTCTGGAATTTCTTCGACCATTCGACTCTTGATAGCCTGCACTGTCATCGGCGAAATACCACACCCGCTACAAGCCCCTCCAAGACGAATTGAAACTGTACCTGACTCTGGATCAACATTCTCCACAGCGGCTGTTCCTCCGTGCATCTGAATCTGTGGAAAGTTTCGTCGGAGGAAATTCGTTACTTCTGTTTCCAAGTCTTCCGTCTCCTGTGTATCTGTGCTCATGGTAACCATATTATGGACCTATTCATCTTAGGTCTTGGGGAACAGTGGCTCAGCAGTATATCAACAGTCAACGCGACGACTTCGAGATCAACCCTGAGGTGCGTTTATTATTGAGGCTGTCGACTTCAGTCGTCCGATCGACTTCTCGTTACAGCGGTATCGAGGCAAAAGCCCCCACCGGCTTTAGCCGTGTGGAGGAGGCCAAAGCAGCTCTGATGTACCAGTATTTCTGAGTGAGCTGTTTTATTTTCCTTGAGATTTGTTCAATAATATCCGTGAGGTTATCCCCGGCAGTTGGTGTTGTAACTATCATTGATCCGGGTGCAATACTGTGAAGTACCTCGGGGACAAGCCCCGAGGCTTCCGTGTTTGGGGCTGCACCGCACCGGCAACGGAATTTAATTCCCCCCGGCCTTCCCCGTGAAGGGGTCGGTTGGAATTAACACCCGAACGCACCACAGCGTCCGTGAGGGTCGGTCGCTCCACCACGACCCGTTGAAACCCCCGTCGCACCGCCAGTGACGGATGTTGAGAGGGGTCACGTTTCCATTAGCCAACGGTCAGCAAAGCGGTTGAGGTCTTCAACCACCTACTTTGAGGGTTGAACTCTGACCGTACCATAATTACGGAAACAACCCAATTAAACGTACGGGTTTCTTACGACCTTCACCCTCGGGGTCAAGTGGTTCGAGACGCAAAGCGTCTCGTCATCATGGAAATCTCCGATTTCCAAACGACCCCGAGGCACTCGGTCTGTTCCATCTGTAGATGGTAAGCTATTCAGCAATTCCGACTTCTGTAGATTCATCATCCGAGTCGGAATCAGTGTTTTCATCGCCCTCAGGTATGTTAAATTCGGGAAGAGGATCGTCAAGTGTTGACCAGTTGCTGTTCATCTCTTCGTCATCAAGAACACACTTATGTAAGTCAGTGCGAATTTCATCGTGATCGATTGACGCCCCGATTAGCACAAGTCGGGTATGACGATCTCCATACGGCTCTTCCCACTCCTCTTTGAGCTCAGGATATTTCTCGAAGACTCTCTGCTGTTCTTCCGGCGGCAAGCTCGCTACCCACTGTACTCCGGGAGCTATTCGAATCGACTGGCCTGCAACATGAAGTTCAATGGCACGGTCGTCACGTCCAGCAAGCCAGACATGACCTTTTGATCGAACGACTCGGTCAGGGAACTCATCGAGGAACGTGGCAAAGCGACTAGGGTGGAATGGCCGGTCAGACTCGAACACGAATGAAGTAACACCGTGCTCTTCTTCTGCACTCTCATGTGGTTCTCGAAGCTCCTTCATCCATCCAGCTGACTGACTGGCTTCCTCAAAGTCGAATAGTTCAGTGTCTATCAGCAAGTCTGGATTAACTTTACCGTGCGTGGTTCGGACAATCTCTGCCCGTGGCTGGAGAGTCTCAAGCAGGGATTCGATTTTATCAAGTTCTTCGTCATCAACTAGATCGCACTTATTTAGTACGAGTACATCGCAGAACTCGACCTGCTCAACAAGTAAATCTCCGAGGTGCTTGTCGGTCCCATCATCATCAAGCACCGCATTAGATGACATTGCATCAGAGAATTGATGTGCATCAACGACTGTGACCGTTGTGTCAAGGTAGCAGTGCTCAAGTGGTTCAACCCCCGTCTCTTCGTGGAAATCTGTTGAATCCATATCCTCAATCCCATCAAATCCGAGGGTTAGAGTTTGTGCGACTGGAAGCGGTTCTGCTACGCCAGTTGACTCCACCACAACAGCGTCAAACTTTTTTTCGGATGTCAGCCGATCAATTGCCTCAAGCAAATCACCTCGAAGTTCACAGCAGATACAGCCATTTGAGAGTTCAATTAACTCTTCGTCTTCTTCAGAAATATCTGATGACTCAGCAACGAGGTCAGCATCGACATTCACCTCACCCATATCGTTAACTAAAACGCCGATATCGCGATCAGCGGCAGTACTAAGCAGATGATTTACAGTTGTGGTTTTTCCAGCTCCGAGTATACCGGATAGAACTGTAATTGGTATTGTTTGTTCGCTCACACTATAATAATACTAAGATCTATATTAATATATTTTGTTATTATACTAAATAGATTTAATAAATTGGAGAACAAAGGTAGGTATAACAATGGAAAGTTTTCGATGTGCGATTGTCGGAGGCGGTATTCATGGTGTTTATATGGCTGGTCGAATACTCGAGGAGACACAGATTACAGCATCAGAACTTGTCGTCATTGATCCAAATAAGAAATTGCTGAGTACATTCAGACAGCGAGTTTCAGCCTGTGGGATGGAGACACTTCGATCACCATATGTCCATCACGTCGGAACAGATCCGTTCTCATTAGAGACTTACGCAGAAGCAAATCACCGCGGAGGAGAACTTGTGGAGACCGTTCATTATCCTGAGCGTCCAACACAGTCATTATTTTTTGACCACGCTGACAATGTTATTAGCCGGTCGAAACTTGACAAATTACATTGGACTTCTAAGCTTGAAAATGCACAGTATGTCACTAATTCGTCGAGCGAATCTAGTGTCCAACTTATTCTTGAGACTGATGATGGTTCCATGATGGTTGATACGTGCATTCTCGCCATTGGAGTTGGCGATCAGCTAACAATTCCTGAATGGGCTGCCAACGTTGAAGATATTAAGCATGTTTGGGGGGAGTTTAATCGATCGAGACGCTGTGAGCGGACGATTGTTGTAGGAGGTGGAATCACTGCTGGACAATTAGCAACAACCATTGCTGGCAGACAAATTAAAAATACCGGGTCAGAAACAGAACACATCCAAGTTCTTACTAAATCACCAATTGAGTGGGAAACCACTGAAGCACCTCCCCCATGGCTCAACTGGGATCACATCGAACGAGAACTTCATCAGTATCCGCCGGCGTCACAACAGCGGTATAACCTGATATGTGAGGTAAGAAATGACGGAACAATGCCTCCATACCTGTATGATAAAATTGACAGCTATCGGTCGGATGGTATTCTTGATCTTACGGAAGGGAATGTTGTATCAGCACGGCAGGAGGGTGATCAAGTCGAGCTTAGACTTGCCTGCGGTGACAAAATAACTGCAGACCGGGCTGTTCTTGCTACAGGGTTTGATTCTTCATTTCAGATTCCATTAGTTGACCGGCTTGCAAATTCGTTAAACTTGGAGCGGGGTTATCGGGGATCTCCTGTCCTTGATGATGATACGCTTGGGTGGCACCACCATGATAAAACAGATACACCGCTGTATGTGACGGGGGCATTAGCGCTGTGTACTGTTGGGCCATTCGCATCAAATATTGTTGGTGCTCGTCGGAGTGCTGACCGTATTATTCCTGCAATTAAACAGAGACTAATATGTAAACCATCTTAGCACTGAAACTATTTCTTTGCCCTCGGGTAGTTGACTAGTCAACGGCCTCGGTGTCAAGTGGTTCGAGAAGTGAAGCGTCTTGTCATCAGGGGAATCTTCGATCTCTGTACGACCCCGAGGTTTGTCAGTGGGCTCTCGCTCTACCAGACCGTAGTTCGGTAGGTCTGGTCTGACCAGTCACGTTCACTGCCCCTAAGTTAAGAGCTAGTCAACTGGTGGCCCATCCACCGCGAGACATCTGCCTGTAATAGATCCATTCATATCCCAAGCCACTACCTGACAAATGTTTATACAATAGAGAGAACCAGCCCCACTGTTGAACGTTGTTGGCGCCATCGAGTATCGCCCGCCTCCAAGGGGGCAAGCCCCGTGGTATCCGCCTCATACCGTCTGTGAAATACCCCTGCCTACTCGCTTCCGTCGTTCGCTCCTTGAGCATGGGGGCTTAGTCTGTGAGAGCTAAATGCTACTTCCTTGTTTCAAACTAGATAACGAGGCGGGGTCCCCGCTCTACTGCAGATGGACTCATCAGCCGTCCGGTTAGAGAGGTGTTCGTCAATACCTTATCAAATCAGGAGCGAGGACGCTATTGAAGCCAAATACACTGGATTTCTCTTTTTTGGATAGGGCCGAGTTTGCTGACAGGTCCCGAGCCCCGTGTTTGAGGCCGATGATAGAATAAAACAACAATCGTGACAAGTAAGCTTTATTGATATATCTAATGTATACATTGCTTCTTGAGATAGTCGTATATGTAGTCAGTGTATACCATACATCACGAGAAGATATGACATCGTTTGCACTTGGTGACCGCGTACGGGTTGACATCCCGGACGTGACTCATCCTGCATACGAAGAATATCATGGACGTCATGGCATAGTTGTGCAGTTGCTTGTACACTCTATGGGGATGAATAGAGCCAAAAATCACGGAGAACCGAGCTATCGAGTTCAACTTGATGATGGCACCATCCAAGATTTTGGGTCTCCGCATCTTCGTCCACCGATTGAGTAATATTTGGCCGTCTCTCACGGGCGATAACATAATATTTTGACATATTTCTCGGTGAATGTAGCAGTAACCAATATAACTCGGTTGAGATACAGAGGAATCGTTCAGTTGATAAATGGAACATCGACTGAATGGCCCGCTACATGAGCGTTTAGCTTCGCAGCTGTAGGTGAGTCTCTGATATCGTTATCGTTGTAGCCCGCATTGTAGAATGCCTCCATAATCCATCGCTTTCCCTGGATATTATACTTCTGATGGTAATCTTCTGCCATGTAAAATTTGTCTATTTGCTCAATGTGCGTTTTTATATCTGATTGATTGCATAACTTTTCTTCAAGATATGTATCAAGATCTTCTCTTTGCTGCGGCGTTATAGTAAAAATGATATTTTGGTACTTGCGCTTTGAGGGCTGATAAGACGGATTGTGTTGGTCAAATGCATAATCCAATAGCTCAGTAAACGAAATTCGGCTGTGATCATACTCAATTTGAACTACTTTGTCTACTCGCCGCATTCGGTTACTCTTTGAGGACGGGGACATAGCCTGCAAAAGTTAAATGGGAAAACAGACCGTCCCCCACTAATTCAAGTGTAAACGCTGTTCTTACTGTTGTTCGCCAAGTGCTTTGGCGAGTGCTTCGATAGGCGTAGGCGGAC
>OBKM01000840.1_pt1 | contig 14006 bp, 18 predicted proteins | sample 1519691 | NCBI WGS metagenome assembly OBKM01 (sample SAMEA37050418, study PRJEB22526) | metagenome | biome: saline pan; feature: lake; material: water | place: Egypt | collected 2015 | depth 0.5 m
GCAACAGTTGGGTTTATCGGCACGGGCGGTGACGCACACCCCGTGCGACTCGTTCAGGTGACGATCCCGACCGGGAAACGAGAAACCGTACTACGGATCCTCGAGGAGGAGGGCGTCGACTACGTCGTCACCGACGAATCCAGCGGCCGGGAGTACACAGGCGTCGCCTACTTTCCGCTGCCGACGAACGCCGTCGAGCCAATCTTGGAGACGCTGCGGGAGGCCGGTCTCGAACGCGAGGCCTACACGGTCGTTATCAAGGCCGAAACGGTCGAATCGGAGCGCTTCGAGTCGCTCAAGCAGTCCTACGCCGAACAGGAGCCAAGCGAGGAGCGGATCGCGAGACAGGAGCTCGAATCCCGCGCGGAGGAGCTGGCCTCCGCGCTCCCGACGTACGTGATCATGACCGTCGTTTCGGCGGTTATCGCGACCGCCGGGCTCCTGTTGGATTCGCCGGCGACCGTCGTCGGCTCGATGGTGATCGCGCCGCTTATCGGTCCCGCGATGGCCGCTGCCGTCGGCAGCGTCATCGACAACGGCGAGCTGTTCCGACGGGGGATCGCCCTCCAGTTGCTCGGCGTCGGGCTCGCTGTCGCGTCCGCGACGATATTCGCGGCGTTCGTCCAGATGGCGAATCTCGTCCCGCCGGGGCTCGACCCGCTGTCGCTGTCGGAGGTCGCGGAGCGCCTCTCCCCGAGCGTCCTCTCGTTGGCTGTCGCGTTGGGTGCGGGTGTCGCGGGAGCGGTGAGTCTGATGACCGGTGTTTCGGCCGCCCTCGTCGGCGTCATGATCGCCGTCGCGTTGATCCCGCCGGCAGCGACGGTCGGGATCGGGATCGCCTACGGCGACCCCGCCCTCGCGATCGGATCGGCGGTCCTCGTCGCGGTCAACGTCCTCTCGATCAACCTCGCGGCGCTCGTCGTTCTGTGGTACGGCGGTTATCGCCCCGAACAGCTCTTTCGGCACGACCGCGCCAGGGTCGCAACGCTGAAACGCGTCGCCGTCCTCGTCGTTGCGATCGGGCTGTTGTCGGTGTTTCTCGGCGGCGTCACCTACGATTCCTATCAGGCCGCCGGCACCGAACAGGACATCCGCAACGGCGTCGCGACGGAACTCGAGGACCCGGCCTACTCGGGGTACGAACTCGTCGATCTCGAGATCGAAACCGAGACGGAGTATCTCCTCTTCCGGCAGCCGACGCTTGTCGTCGCCACGGTGGGTGCCCCACCCGACGCCCCGCGGAGGGGTCTCGCAAGCGGTATCGAATCACGGCTCGCCACGACGTATGGGATCGAAACCGACGTCCGGATACTGTACGTCGAAATAGAGCGAAGCAGCGGCGACCGGGCGACGGCTGCTGCCGAGTGAGGGTAACTCAAACGGGCGTTTGAGTCTTCGTCGTTTATACTATCGCACCGACACTCGGGGACGGTATGCAACGAGACGGACTCGCGGTACTGATCGTTCTGGCCTCGATTCTCGCGATGGCGCTCGTCGGCGTCGCCGTCGTCTCGCCGATCGGCGCGGAGTCACCCGACGACGCCGCGGACCGAACCGTCTCGGTCGATGCGACCGGCGGCGCCGACGCGCCGCCGGACCGGGCGATCGTTCAGGTCAGCGCCGTCGCCGAGGGTGACGACCCCGCGGCGGTCCGCGACGAGCTCGCGACCGATGCCGACGCGCTCCGGACTGCCCTCGAATCGGCCGGCCTCACCGACGACGACTACGAAACGACCGACTACCGGATCAACTCACCCCGCTTGCCCCCCGAGCGGGACGACGGGCCCGACTATCGCGGGACACACGCCTTCGAGGTGACGCTCGACGATCCCGACCGCGTCGGTGTGGTCATCGACGCGGCCGCCGACAGCGACGCGGAGGTCGGAGACATCGAGTTCACGCTCTCGGAACTCGTCCGTGCGGAGCTCCGCGAGGACGCGATCGGGAACGCGATGACTGACGCCCGAACACAGGCCGACGCCATCGCCGCCAACGGCGACCTCCACGTGACGAGCGTCGCACACGTCGACGCGACACAGCGGAGCTTCAGCTCGGTCAGCTACGACGCCGCACCGGCCGCGACCCCTCAACCCGAGGCCGACGACACCAGCGTTGACACCGGCGACGTCTCCGTCGAGTACGCGGTCGAAGTGACGTACAACGCGACGGCGAACTGACCGCTGGCGGGATCCGGAGGGACTTATGGGTCGAACGGGAGTTCCGGCTCGTGGCCGACCGCCTCGATCGTCGCCTCGAGCACCGCCTCGACCCCCTCGCCGGTCTCGACGCTCATGTAGTGGTCCGCCTCGGTGTCGGTCGAGCGGTCCGCCTTGTTGCAGACGACGAGAACGGGCGCCTCGAACGTCGATCGGACGTCCTCGAGCAGCTCGAGTTGGTCCTCGATCGGGTAGCCACACTCGCCGCTGGCGTCGACGACGAAGAGGACGGCGTCGGCCAGATGCGAAAGCGCCGAGACGGCCTGTGACTCGATTGCGTTGCGCTTTTCGGCGGGTCGATCGAGCAACCCCGGGGTATCGACCAGCTGATACCGGATGTGGTCCCGTTCGAGGTGACCGACGTTGAGCCGGGTCGTCGTGTAGGGGTAGGCGGCCGTCTCGTTTTTCGCGTTCGTCACGCGGTTGACGAACGAGGATTTGCCGACGTTCGGGTAGCCGGCGACGACGACCGCCGGCTCGTCGGCGCGGATGTCGGGGAGCGTTTTCAAGGCGTCCCTGGCCGCCCCGATGGCGATGAGGTCCTCGGCCACCTGCTCGGTGATGTCCGCCAGGCGGGCAAACGCCTGTTTGCGGAGCTTCCGTGCGGTGTCGGTGTCGGCGTTTCTGATCCGGCCGTGGTACTCGCCTTTTATTTCGTCCGTCCGCCGTGAGGCCCACATCACCTCCGAGAGGTGCTGTCGGAGCCGATCGACCCCCCCGACGTCGGTGTCGGAAAGCGTCGCGTCGGCGAGTTCATAATAAAAGGGGTCGACGGTGTCGAAATCCGGCCACGACGTGACGACGTTGCCGAGGTTGTCCGAGAGGATGTTCGCAGCCGTCTGCAGCATCGACTCCTGGGCCTCCGTGCCCGATTTCGCCCGCCCCGCCCGCGCCGCCCGCGAGAACGCCTTATCGACCAGCTCCTCCGACCGGGGCGTCGTCGGAAGGTCTTCGAAGTGCATACCCCCGTTTGTGTGCCGGCACGTATAAACGGCGTGTCTCCCGCCGAGACGGACGCTCGACGGCGAACGGCAGCGAACCGATATCGGTCCCCAACAGCCCTCGGCCGACCTACAGACAGCGCTGGCCGGATCCGCTCACTCGACGGCTTCGAACCGATACGTGACGATCTCGCTCGTACCGTCCCAACTGAAATCGCCCGGATGGACGCGCTCCATCCGCTGTTTGTACGCTTCCAGCGACGGCGATCCCTCCCGTCGTGCGTCCTCGTCGGTCAGGTCCCCGAGCGTCCGTTCCTCGACGGCCGTCACTTCGAACCCGGTCCCGTCGAGTTCGAACGTATCGCCCGCCGCCGCGTAGCGGTTCGCCGCTCCGCGGCTCAACTGCGTTATCTCGCCATCGAGGACGGCCTCTTTGACTCTGTCGTTCGGGAGCAGGGCATCGGCATCGATCTCGGTCATGCGGAATCTTCGGGCGCCGTCCACTTAATTTTCGAGTTATCGGTTCAAAAGCCCGCCAACCGCGCCGCCGATCGCGCTGTCGATGGCGAACACGAAGGCGATGAGCGCGCCGACCGCGAAGACGCCGATCCCGCCCAACAGCCCGAACGGCCCGCCGATACTGATCCCGACGAGCGAGACGACGAGCGCCAACACGAGCGAGACGACGAGCGCGCCGAGGGCGCCGGCCAGGAGGCCGTGCCACGCACCCCGCCCGACCCCGCCGCCGGCGAGCGCTCCGGCGACAAAGCCGGCGAGCAGGCCGGCCCCGATGTGCCCGATAACCGGGATCGTGAAGGCGAACACGCCGGCGACGACCCCGACGAGGAACCCGACGAGAACCGCTTTCCAGTCAGTCATGGCCCTTATAAATCGGACGGACGCATATGCATGGCGGCCGCGGGAGCGTCGCGGACACTCCGTCGCCTGCCGCACCCGTGTGATTCAATACCGAGAGCCCCCCTCATCCGACCGTGCCCGGAGACGACCCCTCCCCGTCCGGCGTCACGCTCGAAACACCGGTCTCGATCGGTAGCCTCCGGCTCCGGAACCGCCTCTACCGCGCGCCCTTGCTCGAACACGCCGGCGACGACGACCCTGTCGACCGCTTGCTCGAGGCGCTCGAACCCTGCGCGGCGGCCGGTGTCGGCCTGATCATGCAGGGTGCGACGCCGATCCGGGGCAAGGAGGGCCGCGCCGTACCGGGAATGACCGGTTTCGACGACCCCGACCGGGTCGCCGGGATGCGCCGGCTCACCGATCGGATCAACGATCACGGCAGTCGGATCTTCGCACAACTCGCCCACGGCGGGCTCCGATCGATGGAGATCTGGCACGCCGGGTACCGGCGACGGAACCCGGGGCTCGGACAGCGCGTCGTCTCGAAGCCGCCCGCCCCGCTTCGGCTCGTCGACCGACTCGGTCTCCTGTCGATCGACGCCGAACCGCTCTCGACGGACGAGGTCTACGACCTCGCCGCGGATTTCGGGCGGGCCGCCGACCGCGCCGCGGCCGCCGGCTACGACGGCATCCACCTCGCCGGGGCGACGATGGGGATCTTCCAGCAGTTCCTCTCGCCGTTTTATAACCGCCGCGGCGACGAGTTCGGCGGCTCCTTCGACGCCCGCCTCCGGTTTTTCGAACTCGTCTACGAGGAGATACGCGAACGCACCGACGTCCCGCTCGTCACGAAAGTGCCGGCCGAAACCGAATCCCCGTTTTTCGTTCGCGAATCCATCACCGCCGCCGAGGCGGTCGACGCCTGCACGCGTCTCGCCGATATCGGCTACGACGCCCTCGTTCCGGTCCGGTCGTCGCCGTTTTGGGACCACGCGATCATCCGCGGGCAGTTCGGGAGCCGCGGGTTCGACGACCGGTATGCGGAGGGCTTCGAGGCCGCTTTCGGCGGCCCCTGGCGGCGACGGCTCGTCGAGGCGGCCGCCCGGATCGACGCCGCATCGAACGGCTTCGAAGCGGCCTGGAACGCCGACCTCTGTAGAGCGGTCCGGGCGGCCGTCGACGTGCCGGTCCTCTGCGTCGGCGGGATCAGGGGTCGGGCCGAATCGGATCGGCTGCTCGGCGACGCCGCCGCTTTGGTCGGGATGGCCAGGCCGTTCTACGCGGAGCCACGGCTCGCGGCCCGGTTGCTCGGCGACGACGACGCCACGGTCGTCTGTGAGAACTGCAACAACTGCGTGCCGCCGCAGGCTGCGGGCGAAGCGGGCGTCTGTCGGACGCCCGAGGTGCTGGCGCGGCGGGGGAAACTAGAGAAACAGGGTGCGTACGACCGCCCCGATACTGACGGGGAGCCGGGAGACGGCGCAGATCGACACAATATATAAATACGCGGCTGATAACCGCCGGGCATGGACCCCGATGCCCTCCAGGCGGAAGTCGACGAGTGGGTTCGCGACGGCATCATCACCGAACAGCAAGCCGATGCGATCCTCGCTCGGTACGACGACGACGACCGCGACCGATCCCGTGTCGTCGGCGCGCTCTCGGTCGTCGGCGCTGCGCTCGTCTTCGTCGGCGTCACGCTGTTTCTGGCGACGAACTGGGACGACCTGTCGACGGCTGCACAGGTCGTCGTGTTGCTTTCCGGCCCGGGGCTTGCGTATCTCTGTGGGGCGGGTGCATACCGGCAGTCGTTTCGGCGTGCCGGACTGGCGCTTTCGGTTCTCGGCGCGCTGTTGGCCGGTCCGTCGCTGTTCTTGCTCGCTGATCTCGCCGCAACGGCGATCGCGGACGTGTGGATCCTGCTTGCGTGGACCGCGATCGCGCTCCCGACGGGCCACGCCCTCGACTCCCGCGTCGGGACCGGGTTCGGTCTCGTCGTTCTCGCCGCCCTCGTCGTCGAACTCGCCGACCCCGGCGACACCGCGGTGACGGTTGGGCTGCTCGGGATCGGGCTCTTCGGCCTCGCGGCGCTGCAGCGCGAGCCGATCGCCGAAACCTATCGCGCTGTCGGTGTCGTCTTCGCCCTCCTCGGACTCCTTGCTTTGACGACGCTCGATGGCCGCTTCGACCGGTTCGATCCCGGCCTCTCGGCGACGTTCGGCGCTCTCGCCGCCGCGGCAGTTCTCACAACAGCGGGACTCGCGGGCCGCGGTGACCACGTCGAATCCAAGTGGGCGGCGGCGACGATCGGCGCGATCACGGCCGGAACCGCAGTCGCGCTCGCCGCCCCGGAGACGATCCCGAACGCGGTCGCCTTCGGCGTCGTTCACGTCGTCACCCTGATCACGGTCGCTGCGACCGGATACTACGGCTACGCGGCCGGCTCCCGGCGGTTCGTCGATCTCGCCGCGGTCGCCGCGCTCGTACAGACGCTGTCGTTCGTGGCCGCGACCGTCGTCGACGCGCTCTCCGGATCGATCGCGCTCGTCGTCGCCGGGGCGATACTCATCGCCGCGGGGGTCGCTCTCGAACGCGGCCGCCGGTCGGTGCTCTCGCGGTTCGAACGCTGATCGCGGCCGCCGGCATCGACGAACAGAGACCGGGCCGCCCGCCCCGTCAGCTCTCGTCCCCGTACTCGATGAGATCCTGCATCGCTTCCTCGGACGTCTTCTCGCGCCGTTCGGCCTCGGCCTCGCTGTCGGCTGCCTGTTCCTGGAGGCGTCCGATCCGCGGAACGTCGGTGACCCCCGATAGAACCACCAACACGGCGACGCGGTCCTCGTTTCGGAGCGGGTAATCGCCGGCACGGACCGCCCGACAGTCCGTCTCGTTTTCAAGCCACGTCCGGGCGGCGTCGATCCCCTTGCGGTTGAGCTCCGACGGAGGGCCTGAAACGATCAAAAGCGCCCGCGCGGTACTCGCCGGCTCACACGGCAGCGTCAGCTTCCCGAGCGTCGCCCGCCGGGCCAACGATGTGATCCGGTTCGTCGCGTCCCCCCCGCTCGCGAACTCCGGCTCGTCGGACCCCAGAAACCGATCGAGCAAACCGCCGCCGTCCTCCGTCTCGATGGTTTCGGAGGCGTATCCGATCGAGGTGAGGCCCTGGTCGCCGAGCGTGTTGATGATCTCCGAGGAGTCGACGACGCTTTCGGCGACGTCGTCGCCGAGCGCCTCGAGTTCCCCCGCCGAAAACAGCGTCCCGAACCGGGTCGCGATCTCGTCGTTTATTTCGGCGTACCCCTCCGAGAGGGTTTCTCCGGTGCTTCTGGCCGCGTCGTTGTCGAACAAAAGGAGGTTGTCGGTCGAGTCGACGAACCGCTGTATCGAGTTCGCGGCGTTCCGGCTGTAGATCCCTCCCTCGTCCGCGGCCGGGAGAATCCCGAGCCCGTAGACCGGTTCGGCGTATATCTCGCCCAGTCTGTCGGCGATGACCGGGCCGCCGCCGCTGCCGGTCCCGCCGCCGAGCCCGGCGATGACGAGAAACGCCTCGGTTTCGCTCGTCGCCGCGCGGCCGACCGCGCGTTCTACCTCGCTGAGATCCTCGCGAACGCACTCCCGGCCGATCTCCGGGTCCGTGCCGGTTCCGTGTCCGCTCACAGCCGCGCTCCCGACGAGCAACCGGTCGCGCTCCGGGACGTGATCGAGCCCGGTCAGATCCGCGGTCGCGGTGTTGACCGCAACGGCGTGGCCGACGAACCCCGTGTTTCTGGTCGCGTCGTACTCGAGCAGCCGATCGAGGATCTTCCCTCCCGCCTGCCCGACGCCGATCATCGCGAGTTTCACGGCGTCTGCCCTCCGCCGGGCGGTCTCCGGGCAACGGTGTTGAGCGATTCGGATGCGACACGCTGTGTCACGGAGGGCAACATACCGAGTCAAACCGACGGCCCGTTATTGAATCTTCGGGTGGCTGGGACGAACTACCCGAGATCGAGGTCGCTCTCGCCGGTCAGTACGCGGTAGCTCTCTAAGGTTCCGGCCATCGGCGGCGCGTCCTCGTCGTCCTTGCGCTGGGTCCCGTAATCCATCCATCTCCCGCCGGAGTAGCTGTACATCTCGAACGCCTCGCGGGTTTCGATGACGACATCCACGACCGGATCGTCGGGGGCGTCGGCCGGGACCGTCGCCGACCGGACGGCGCTTTCGGCGTCCATTACCCAGACGGCGAGGCAGTCGTCGTCGAGCAGCGCTTCCGCCTCCGACTCGGAGAGCGGTCCGTCGGGCCAGCCGTCGGCGGGCTTCGGTTGTTCCATACGTCCCGGAGGGGCGCTGCCGACTAAGGCCCTTCGTCGCCACCCGTTTTTATATACCGTTCTTCGCCGTGTTCCATGGTTTATATACCGCTCTTCGCCACTCCCAGTCGCTTATGTATCCGGCCGTCCGATCCGGAGATATGTCGCCCCTCCAGTTCGACGTCCCGGGTGCTCCCGAACTCGTGATCGTCGTGTTGATCATGTTTCTCCTCGTTGCCCTCCCGTTCGCGTTGGCGTATTGGACCTACACCGACGCCGAACGTCGCGGCGAGGACAACGCCGCCCTATGGGCGCTCGCGGTCGGTGGGTTGACCGTGACGACGTTTCTCGGAGGGTTCGTTGCACTCGCGGTGTACGTCTGGCAACGTGAGTGAGTTTGGCAACGCGAGCGAGCGCGTCGGCCAACGGCCCGATGGCGAACCGATTAGTGGGCGTCGACCGACAAGGACGTATGGACCCGACGACCCCACAGACCGCCTGCTTCGAAGCCGGCATCAAGTTCGGAAGCCTCTATCACCAGTTCGCGGGCACCCCCGTCTCGCCGGCGAGCAGCGACAGCCTCGAATGCGCCATCTCGGAATCGATCGAGAACCAGCCCTTTTGTACGGCCGCCGAGGTCGAGATCCTCGACGACGTGCTCGCGGCCGAACTCGCCGAACAATCCGCCGACTACACCGAACTCACGGGCCGGTTCATGGAGGTCGAACTGACGATAGAACACGAGGGCTGCGTCGTCGTCGCCTCGATGGCGATGGACGGCGACTACCCGCGAATGGCGCTGGATCGGGTCGAAACGCGCTGATACCGCCTGCTGCGTCGGATATCACTTCCACTTCCGCTTTGCGGCGTATTTTTAACCCCACCCGTCCGGAACGTTCGGTATGACACAGGCTACACTCGACGACGACGAGCTGTTCGACGAAGCGGCGACCGAGATGCGCGAGGACGTCGAAACGAGCCTCGCGTCGGCGAAGGCGGCGCTTCCGTCCTCCGAGGCCGTCTGGGAGGCCGAGGCGGACAACACGCTCGGCGTTCTCAACGGTCTGAAAGGTGCCCTCGACACCGGCGACGCCGAGGAGCACCTCCGAGACGCGAAAAAGTGGTTCGCGATCGGCCGGAAAGCCGACGCCTTCGAGGACGGCGAGGATCTCGAAGCGGAGATCGCGGAGCTCGAAGCGACCCTCTCCTCGATCGTCGAGGCCCACGAACTCGTCGGTGAACTCACGGCGACGGTCCCGGAGCTGCGGGGCGCACTCGAGGACGCCGAAAACGAGGCCGGAAGCGGGGAGTAGGCGCCCGCGCGGGGATCAACTACCGGAAAACGCTCACGGCTCGGGTCGGGAACCGATCGAGACCGATATCTCCCGCCGTTCGCCCTCACGGATCACGGTCGCCGGAACGCGATCGCCCGGCGAGAGCTCGAGCGCGAGCGTCGTGCCGAGGTCGGCGTCGGAGTCGATCCTGTTTCCGGCGAGCTCGACGAGTACGTCGCCGCCGGTCGGGACCGGCTGGCCGTCGACGGTGGTCTCACCGGAGATCCCGTGTAGCTCCGTCCCCGCGGGCGCGTCGTCGACGACATCGATGACGAGGATCCCGCGGGGTTCATCGAGCCCGTTCGCCTCGGCGATCGTCGGCGTCACGTCGAGTAAGCTGATCCCGAGGAACGGATGATCGTAGCCGCCGGTCTCGATGAGCTCCGGAAGCACCCGTCGGGCCAAAAGCGGCGACACGGCGAACCCGACGCTTGTCCCCGCTCCCGCGACGGCGACTCCGGTCACTTCCCCCTCCATCGTGACGACGGGACCGCCGCTGTTGCCCGGGTCCAACCCCGCGTCAGTCTGGACGGTGTTGGGAATCGAAAAGCCGGTCTGTTCGTTCGGTAGCGACCGGTTCCGCCCGCTTATGATCCCCGAGGAGACGGACGATTCGAGCCCGAAGGGGCTCCCCAACGCGAGCACCTCGGTGCCGACGGAGGGGATCGAATCGACGAACGAGAGCGGCCGGGCGTAGTCGGGAATATCGGCCGAAAGCACGGCGAGATCGGCGTACACGTCGGTTGCGGTGATCCCTGCCTCGCGCCACTCCCCGTCTTCGAACCGGACATCGACCGTTCCGGCCTCCTCGACGACGTGTTGGTTCGTGACGACGACGCCGTCGTGGACGAACCCCGAGCCGCCGCCGGACTCGTCCCCGACGAAGGCGACCGATCCGATGGTTCGTTCGTAGGCGGAGACGTACTGCGAATCGGCGTCCGGGACCGTCTCCGCCGGTGGGACCGGATCGGGGGAGTCGCGGACCCCGGCCGAACACCCGGCGAGGGCGGCGGTGATCCCCGCTGCGCCTGCCAGAAACCGTCGGCGAGTCTGCTTTGGCATACGTCGGTCATGTATCCGTCACAAAAAGGGTCTTCTGATCGAGGAGACGGCTTCGCTGATCGAGGAAACGGCTTCGCTGATCGAGGAAACGGCCCCGGTGTCGGCACCGAAAGGCCGAAGGAACGATCGCTTCCGGCCGGCGCTTTTTCCGCCGCATACTGACGGACAAACGAACGGACGTACGACGCATGAGGGTCGAGCCGTTCGGCGGATGGCTCCTGGGTCGGTTGCATTCGATTTCGTCCACCGGTATCAGTCCTCGAGACGCTGCTGTCGCCAGGTCGTCCGATCGTACATCCGCGCAACCTCGCCCGCCTGTTGTCGGATGACGACGGCGGTGTTGAAAAGAAACGCCGCGATGAGGACCGTTCCGACGAGCCGGACGGCTTCGGCCATCCCGGGGTCGATCCCGCCGACCCCACGGAGCAGATCGGTCATGACGATCGCGACGACACAGAAGACAGCCGGCAGCAGATGCCGGGTAAGCGCCGAGAACGTCGTTCCCTCGTGGGATCGCGTCGTCCGAACGCCGTAAAAAAGTGCCCACGCCGACGCGCCGATCCATCCGACCGCGACGACCGGACGGGTCCACTCGCCCGCCGCGAAGTAGCCGACCCACCACGCGGCGACGAACCCGACGACGACGAGTACATCGACCCACACCGGCAGCAAACGGCCGTCGTCGGCCGAGTTATCGGCGTGATACATCGCTCTGATCCCGAGCGCGACGAACAGGATGAAAAACAACACCGCGCCCTCGGTGAACGCGACGAGCCAGCCGGTGTCGGTCAGATCGGCCGCGACCGCGGTGAGCCCATACACCGTCGCCGCGCCGACGCCGACCGCGAGATACCCCCACTCGTACTCGAAGTCATCGGCGAGGACGCGGCGGACGTAGACCCCGAGAAACGCGAGCAGTATCGCGGCCGAGACGGCGATCGAGGCGTGGGCAAACAGCCTCATAAAGAGGACTGTACTCGCCGGATCGCCGCCGACGAAAGATGACGTCGTGCCCATACCGGCGCTTTGTCTCCGGTACTGATATGTGTTCATTTCCGTCCTACTCCCTTGGATACTTACGCTGGACGCCCCGGATACCGGTCCCCACCCGGAACCGTCGGCCGTTCGGACCGACACCCCGTTCGAAGACCGTATCCTCAAGTCGCTGGCGGCGCTTTCTCGACCGTGAGTGATTTCGATCGGGAGTTCGACGCCGAAGCGCTCGTCGCCGGGCTCGAAGCCTTCGGCGGCGACGAGGCCGAACGCCGGGCGGTCGCACGACACGCCCGCGACCTCGCCGACAGCGGCCGCTATGCGGCCGACGCCGACGCCGAACTGACGTCCGAACACGTCGTCGTCCAACTCGCCGATGCGCCCGAGGGGGGGCCGGCGGAACGGTGGAACTGGTGGCTCGGATCGCTCGAGATCGCCTACGGGGCGTACTCGGAGTTTCTGATCCGTGGGTTCGAGTGATCTCACTCCGCCGATCCGGGCCCATCGGGGCCGAACAACGGCAGTATCTCGATTCGGGGGCAAGCGCCGGCGACGGAGATGCTTTCGCCCCCGGTTTCGAGTCCAAACCGTGAGAACCGACCCCTATTTTTATTATCGCCGGAGATATTTGCCAGTACATGGGAAAACAGGTGCTCGTTCCAGTCGACGACTCTGACCGATCGAAAGAGGCCTTGGCGTTCGCCGTCGAGAACTATCCCGACGCGACGATCACGGCGCTACACGTCGTCGATCCCGGGAGCTTCCCGGCCGGTGGGTTCGAGTCGGGGGTCACGACCGATATCGAACAGCTCCGCGACACCAAAGAAAAACACGCCGAGGAGCTGTTGGAAACGCTCCGTGAGCACGCGGCCGATCTCGGTGCCGACATCGAGACGGCCACCGACACCGGCAAGCCCGCGAGGACGATCGTCGAGTACGCCGACGACAACGACGTCGACCTCGTCGTGATCGGGAGCCACGGCCGAACCGGCGCGAGCCGCGTGTTGCTCGGCAGCGTCGCCGAAACCGTCGTCCGCCGGTCATCGGTTCCGGTTACCGTCGTCCGATAACGACGTCCCCGTCCGGGACTGGCTCCGGGAACGGATTTTCCGGGGGGTTTTCACTCCTCCCTCCTTAGATACCGCGAGGTTCTGATATTCCTCGGTTAGCTCATCTCGCGTGACCGCACGAGGATGATCTTCGCCCTCCATCGTCGGTGGGTCAGGGTCACGCGTGTCGATATCGTGGCGGTCAAGCCAATCACAAACGGTGGTGTCCGCACAACCAAGTCGGTCGCCAATCTCGGCCACGGTCAGACCTTCATTTATATAGAGGCGTTGTAAGCGTTCCCTGTCCCGCCACGGTGACTCCGTCACACCCGCCATATGAATCGCTGGGCAAATAATTTCGGCGGCGTTAACAAACAGTACCGATCGATACGGTGCTCGTGTTGATCAGGGAACAAAGCTTCTACAAAACTATAAAAAACAGTACGTATCCTACCCCAAGAAGTGCTAACAGCAGAATAAACACCTGCTGCATCGGGTTCATGTCCTCGAAATCTAACTCACCGTCAAGTTCACCGCCCATGCTATTGCCAGCAGTTGCAGATGGCTCCTGAGTAGCACCCATCTCTGATGTCTGCTTGTGGACGAACCGAACGGGGGCATCATCAGGGTCCATTCCCATCCCCATCGGATCGTCGCTGAAATCTTGCCGGAGCCGCCGCCAGCCTGAGATGTCTTCGATGCCACAAGCGCAGGCGATTACCCCGTCATACTCTCGCTGTTAAGCGTCGATCTGGCCCCGTAACTTTTTAATGTCGCTGTTAGTCAAATTGTGCTTGAGTTCGATAGCCACGACGCCATCGACAGCGATATCAGCGTTTGATTGTCCGTGCTCAGTTTCAACAACGTGAGTCGATTGCTGACCCAACATGTCACCACTATTGAGCCGTGTATCGAGGAACTGCTGAAGGTCTTGTTGAAACTCGTACTCACGATCGTGCTGTTCCTCAGGGACCCATTCTTTGACGAGGTCAAGAGTCCGCCCCTTGATGTCCCCCGTTACTCCCATACAGGTACACGTGTTGGGAGTTGTATATAATTAGCGACGGTTGGCTAATCCACTTTTCAGGTCTCGAAACACTGATTATGCTGCATTATTCGGGCACAGTAGTCCCACACTTGCGCCCTGTATTCAGCACGCGGCTCGTGTCAGAATCAAAGGATTTTATTATCATCAAAAAACGTATACCCGACTCCGACAATCGAACGTGAGCGGTCTACTTCGGCCGAGACCACTATTGTCACT
>OBKM01000841.1_pt1 | contig 14000 bp, 17 predicted proteins | sample 1519691 | NCBI WGS metagenome assembly OBKM01 (sample SAMEA37050418, study PRJEB22526) | metagenome | biome: saline pan; feature: lake; material: water | place: Egypt | collected 2015 | depth 0.5 m
CGTGGACCGTGTCGAAGGCGACGACGCAAAGCGGACGGACCGAACCGCCCGGAACGGGCGAGAGCTGTCACTGATCGACGTCTCCCACGGGTTCGACGGGACGCCCGTCCTCGAGGGTGTCGACCTCGCGGTCGGTCGCGGGGAGACGCTTGCCGTGATCGGGCCTTCAGGAACCGGAAAAACGACGCTGCTCCGGCTGCTCGCGGGGTTTCACCCGCCAGACGACGGTCGGATCGCGTTCGATGGGACCGACCTGTGGTCCCTCTCGAAGCGGGACCGGCGGGCGGTTCGGCGGCGCGTCGGCATGGTGTTTCAAGAGGCGAACCTCTTCGACGCCTCGGTCCGGGCGAACGCGAGCTACGGACTCCGGATCCGCCGCGACTGGCCGGGGCGAATCCGATCGTGGATCGGGCGACTGATCGGCGGGGAGCCGGACCCCGCGGTGACCGAGGCGCTCGAACGCGTCGGGCTCGGCGGCGACGGCGACCGGGAGGCGTCGTCGCTGTCGGGCGGGGAGGCCCAGCGGGTGGCGTTCGCGAGAGCGCTGGCGTACAATCCCGCGTTCCTCCTGCTCGACGAGCCGACATCGGATCTGGATCCACGGAACACGGCTGTCATCGAGGAGGCGGTCGGGGCCGCCCGCGACCGGGGGGTCGGTGTCGCGCTCGCGACCCACGACATGCAGCAGGCCGAACGCGTCGCCGACAGAGTCGCCGTCGTTCTCGACGGAAGCGTCGTCGAGGTCGGCCCCGCAGAGCGGGTGTTCGACGACCCGCGCGACGAGCGGACGCGGAAGTTCATCGCGGGCGAGTTGGTGTACTGAGAACGGCCGCGAGTGCGCCCGCGGGACGACGAGGGAAAACGCCAACACGGTCGCGCCCGAGAAGCGGTACATGGACGAGACGGTGGGGCGCGGACGAGCGGCGGTCATCGAGGGGGAGGCGGAGTTCGACGCGCGCGACGCCGCGCTCCTCCGAGCCGTCCACGAGGCGGGCTCCGTCGCGGGCGCGGCCGCGGAGTTGGGTCGGTCTCGAGCGCGGGCGCTCTCGCGGATCGAGGCGCTCGAAGCCGCGTTCGGCACGCTCGTCGAGCGCCAGCGCGGCGGGGCGGGCGGGGGCGGAAGCCGACTCACGCCGGCGGGTCGCGACCTGCTCGACCGCTACGACCGCCTCCAGACGGTGGTGGCCGCGACCGCGACCGTGCCAGAGACGGTGCTTGACGGGACCGTCGCGAGCGTCGACGGCGAGTTGGCCACCGTCGACACCGCGGTCGGGATGGTGCGGGGACTGCGCGGCGGAGCAGGCGCCGCCGACGCTCGCGACGGGCCGACGGTCGGCGAGGCGGTGCAGGTGCGGATCGGTGCGGACGCCGTGACCGTTTACAGTACCGACGCGGGAGTCGATCCGAATGCGACGAGCGCCCGGAACCGACTCCGGGGGACGGTGGCGGGGATCGACGCCGGCGAGACGGTCCTGACCGTCCGGATCGACGCCGGCGAGGCGCGCTTTCGCGCGTTGGTCACGGCGGAGAGCGCCGCGCGGCTCGACCTCTCCGCGGGCGACGACGTGGCGATCCGCTGGAAGGCGACGGCGACGCGGCTCGTGGCGCAGGCGACAAACGCGGTTTCCGAGTGACGTGCTGAGCGCGCCGCAGTGAGGCGTTCATCACCGTCGGGCCCGTACGGCGTCCGCCGCATACCGGCGGTTCGCGGTCACCGCTTTCGGGCCCGCTTCCAAGCCGGGTACAGCTCGAGCACAGCGATCAAGGAGATGACGATTCCGACGACGACCATCAGCGTGTCCGGATCGAGATCAACATTACCCATGTCGTCAACTGGAGACGGGACTGTGTAACTGTTTGGCAGGCATCGAAGCCCCGGCGCGACCACTCCCGGGACCGCCCGGCGTCCGGGCGGAGAGAACGGAGCGTCGGTCACGCATCACGCGTCGAACGAAGTTGTATCCGTCCGGCGCCCGTGAGACCCAGACACAATGGCCACGACGAGCGAAGAGACTGGTAAACGGAGCGATCTTCGGTTCGCCGTTCTCATGATCGCCGTCTCGGTACTGATCTTCCTCGCGGTTCGCAGGAGCGAGCGGTCGACCGACGCGTAGACCGAACTGCGGCGCCGGGGCAACGCGCGGGGACGAGTCGATACTGCCGACCGCAGGCGAAGTGCTTTCCGTATGTAGCGCCACTAACTGGTGTGAGCGACACAACAGAAGAAGTCGTAAGCGAAGCCACAGAGGGAATAGGCGCCGACGGTCTCAGCTCCGCCGTGTTGGCGTCGGTCGGCTCGGTCGCCCTCGCGCTGTACTTCTACTACGTGCGCGGCGACAAGCAGCGTGGCCAGTTCGTCGGCCTCTGGCCCGTCACGATTCTCGGCCTCGCCTCGTACTTCAAACTCGAGGAGATCAAGCAGTCGCTGTCGGCGAGCGACGAGTAACGCGACCGAGACGCTCGATCGGATCACGCGTCCTGTTTCTACCCATATGTCCCAGACGTACCCCATCCCCGAACTCCCAGCGCCCGACCCGTCGTACAGCCCCGAAGCGGTCGTGAAGCTCCAACTCGACGGGTTGGCGGCGAACGACGACCCGTTCGAGAACGCGGGCATCGGCGTCGCGTACAACTTCGCGTCACCGGCGAACCGCCGAGCGACGGGTCCGTTCGACCGCTTCGTGCGGATGGTCACCGGCCCGCGATACGCGCCGATGGTCGACCACGTTGAGGCGACTCTCGGACCGATGAAGCGTGACGGCTCCCGAGCCGAGCAGCGCGTCACCCTCACCGGGCCCGACGGGCGGACGGAGACGTACGTCTTCGGACTCTCGAGCGAGCGACCGGGCGAACTGGACGGCTGCTGGCTCACCGACAGCGTGCGCCTCGTGTGACCGGAGCGATCCGGGCCCTCTTTGCGGTCGATTCCGAACCACCGGTATGGACTCAAACGCTGTCGACGCCGTTCTCGTCGCGGGGGCCAGCGGTGACACGGGACGCGAGATCCTGCGACTGATCGGCTCGCGGGTGGACACCGTTCGCGCGCTCACGCGGTCGGTCGACGCCGCGCCAGCCCTACGGGCGGCGGGCGCAGACGAGGTCGCGGTGGACGACCTGCTCGATCCGAACGATTTGGCCGCCGCCGTCGACGGCGCGGACGCCGTGATCAGCGCCGTGGGTAGCACCCTCTCGGCGGTCCGTGCCGGGCCACCGTTCGTCGACGGGGCCGGGAATCGAGCCCTGCTGGCGGCGGCGGTCGAGGCCGACGTCGACGCGTTCGTCATGGAATCGGCCATCGGCGTCGGGCCAGAGCCGGCGAGCCCGCTCGCGAGGGTGTTCGACGGATTCATCGGGCCGGTGCAGGAGGCCAAAGCCGAGGCGGAGGCTGCGATCCGGAATGCGGCGATCCGCCACACGATCCTCCGACCGGGCGTCCTCACGAACGGCCGGCGGACGGGGCTCGTCACGACGGCCGAGCCGGGCGGGAAGCTGTGGGGAACCGTCTCGCGGGCGGACGTGGCGTGGCTCATGGCCGCTGCCCCGACCACGCCGGCGGCCGCCGACCGAACGTTCGAGGTCGTCTCCACGCCGCGGTTCCCCGACCGCGGAGTCGACGTGAACTGGACACTACCGGGCTGAACGCGGCGTCGTTCGTTCGTCACCGCGAGCGGCGACACCGCCAATGATTATATCCCCTTCCGTGTGTAGTGTCAAAACATGACACGCGACGTGCCCGGCGACGAGGGGGGCGGGCGCCGCTGGTGTGAGAACTGCCGGATCGGCGTCGAGCCGGTTACGGGCGAGCGCGGCCCCGAGTGTCCGAACTGCGGCTGGGCGATCTGATGGGTCCGAGCGCGACGACCGCGAGGACAGCAACGTCCACGACGAGCGCGCCGACCGCGTCCCGGCTCACTTCCCCCAGAACGGGTCGCGCTTCCGCCGGGTGTCGAGGTACGCCGCGAGTGCCTCGCGCTCGTCGGCCGTGATCTCCTCTTTGAGCTCCTGTTCGAGAATCTTGGCGTGCTTCTCCGGCACCTCCGTCCAGAGCGTGTCCCCCTCCTCGATGTCGCGGCCGACCGTCGGCCCGTCGATAGCGATGCTCACGCGCTCGCCGGAGCGCGCCTCGTCGACGTCGTCGCCCTGCTTCTGGATCCCGGAGAGTCCGCCGACGCGTTCGAACTCGTTGCCCTCGAAGAGCCCCACGTTGCGGTTGTTCTGAAGCGTTCCGGAGATGACCTCGACGCCGACGACCGCGGGGTCGTTCTGCCGGAACGTGTGGTCGGGGAGGATGCGGAACCGAGACGGGCGCACGACCTTGTCGAGCACCGTCTCCTGTTGGGCGCGCTGTTTCTCCTCGACGTGCGTCTCGTACTCGTCGATCAGCTGGTAGATGACGTCGTTGGTGAACAGCTTGACGTCCGCGCTCTCCAGTTCCATCTCCGCGTTCGCCAGCAGGTCGACGTTGAAGCCGAGGATTGCCTTGTGTTCGTCCTGGTTCGCGGTCTCCGCGACGGCGATGTCGCGGGGCGCGATGTCGCCGACCTCCGCCCGGAGGATCGGCACCTCGGCCTCGCGGAGGGCGTTCGCCATCGCCTCAAGCGAGCCGAGCGTGTCGGCTTTGACGACGACACCGTCCTCGGCGGTGTCGACCTCGATCTCCGCGAGCTCGGCTTGCACCTCTTCGATCACGTCCTCCAGCGGGCGGTCGCGGACGACCCGCACCGGCGCGCCGGCCATCGCCTCGTCGAGGTCGGGCGCGGCGATCTTCACGCCGGCCGCGGCGCCGACCTCCGCGACCTTCTCGAACTGCTTTTCGGTGCGGATCTCCGCTAACGGCCGCGGCCGGAGCAGCGCACGGATCTCGGTGACGATCGGCTCGTTCGTCCCGCCGACGACGATCTGGTCGCCGTTTCGCACCACGCCGTCGTAGACGACTGTGTCGATAGTTGCGCCGAACCCGCGCTCGTCTTTCACCTCGAGCACCGTCCCCTCGCCCGGTCCCTGGACGTCGATCGCCATCTCCTCTTTCATGAACCGCTGTGAGAGCCCCATCAGGACCGTGAGCAGGTCGGGGACGCCCTCGCCGGTGAGCGCCGACAGCGGGACGACGCCGATGTTCTTCTGGAAGTCCTGGACGCGCCAGTACATATCTGCGGAGAAGCCGGCGTCGGAGAGCTGTCCGATGAGCTCGTAGAGCTTCTCGTTGAGCATCGACTCGGCGCGCTCCGACTGCGCCTCGAGGCTCCGCTGTATCGGTTCGCCGTCCTGCGGGTTCCACCCCGGCGTCGTGTCCACCTTGTTGGCGGCGACGACGAACGGGGTCCCGGTGCGCCGGAGGATGTCGATCGCCTCCTCGGTCTGCGGCTGGAACCCGTCGTTGACGTCGACGACGAGCACCGCGATGTCGGCGAGCGCGCCGCCGCGAGCCCGCAGCGTCGAGAAGGAGTGGTGGCCGGGCGTGTCGATGAACAGCAGGCCGGGGAGATCGAAGTCGGTCGGATCGATGAGCGCGCCGGCCATCCCAGAGATCGTCTCGAGCGGGATGTCCGTCGCGCCGATATGCTGGGTGATCGCCCCGGCCTCGCCCTCGCTGACAGCGGAGCCGCGGATCGTGTCGAGCAAGCTCGTCTTTCCGTGATCGACGTGGCCCAGCACGGCGACGATCGGCGTCCGAAGGGTGTCCGTGGTTGTGTGGTCGGTCATAAGTGATCGCCCCGAAAAGGTCGTTACTCCAACTTCCGCCCGGGCGTAAGTTAAGCCTTTCAGAACGCGGCCGCCCGAGACCGCCCGTTCCACCACCGGGCCGCGCGGCGCGAACGCCCGCGATCGTCGGTCGCCCGTCGGACGTCCCCGTGGCGTTTAAGACCGTTGCCCGGGACGTTGCGGACATGGTAGATATACTCGCGGAGAACCTCTCCGGGAAGGCGGTGATGAGCGTGGACGGAACGGAGCTCGGTGACCTGTACAACATCACGATGGACCTCAAGTCGGGCGAGCTCAACAACCTGCTCGTCAGCCCGCACGAGCACCTCAGTACGGAGCGGTCGGGCTTCGACGTCGACGAGATGGGACGGCTCAAAGTGCCGGTCGCGAACGTGCAGGCGGTGAAAGACTACATCGTCGTCGCCCGCTAATGGAAGTCCTCGATACCTCGGCGTTTATCCACGAGTACACCACCGACGACGACGTCGTCTCGGTGCCCGAAGTACACGAGGAGCTCACCGGACAGGGGGCGCTGCGGTTCGACGCGATGGAGGGTTCCGGAATGACGATCCACGTCCCCGCCCCGGAGGTGATCGACAACGTGCGCCGCGCCGCGCGGGGGTCCGGCGACGACGCCGAACTCTCCGACACGGACACTCGCCTGATCGCGACCGCGCTGGAGCTGAGCGCGACGCTCGTCACCGACGACTACGCGATGCAGAACGTCGCCGAGCGCCTCGATATCGCGGTCGAACCCATCGCACGCGACGGGATCACGGAAGAGCGAGAATGGCGATTCCAGTGTGTCGGCTGCAACCGGACGTTCGACGAGAACCGAGAGCGGTGTCCGATCTGCGGGAGCGACTTGACCCGGAAGAACCCGGCCTAGACCGCGGGTTCGTCGACGACCCCGTGTCACAGTAGCTGTCGTCGGTCCGGCTCTCCCTGCTCAGCCGAAACGGGGTCGGATCGCCCGATCCGCTAGGGCATCGCGGGAACACTACCGTACCGGGTCGACACTCGGTCCACCCGTTCCCGCGTCGGATCGGCAGTCAGTCTCCCCGCTCCCGCGGGACGTCCGGGTCCCTGTCGTCTACCGGCAACGCCTCGTCGAGGGCGGCGCGTTCGACTCCGGAAAGCTGGTGTCGAAGCCGACCGGCGACCCGCCGCGCCTCGTCGAGTTCGACCTCTGCGACCGCACGAACCAGCGCGACCGCCCGCTCCACGCGGGCACGCTGCCACGACTCCTCGCGCGCCTGATACGTGCGAATCGCTCGCAGGAACTCGGCCTCAGAGAACTCCGGCCAGTACGGCGCACAGAAGTAGACGGCCGCCTCGTTGCCGTTCGCGTGCCACGGGAGGAAGTTCGAGGTGCGCTCGTCGCCGCCGGTGCGGACGATGAGGTCGACGTCGCGGAGGGGCCGGTCGTACAGCCGGTCCTCGACGGTTTCGACACCGACCGCCTCGGGGTCGAGCTCTCCCGCGGCAACGTCCGCCGCGATCCCCCGCGCGGCGTCGAGCAGCTCCGTCCGACCGCCGTACGCGAGCGCGACGTTGAGAACGAACTGGTCGTTCGCGGCGGTCCGGCGCTCTGCGTAGTCGACGGCGTCGCGAACGCGGGCTGGGAGTCGGTCTACGTCGCCGATCGCCCGGACGCGGACCCCCTGTTCGTGGACGCGGTCTGCGTCGGCGAACTCGCGCAGCTTGCGCTCTAGGAGGTCGAACAGCGGCGTTAGCTCTTCGTCGGGTCGCGAGAAGTTCTCCGTCGAGAAGGCGTACAGCGTCAGCTCCGCGACGCCGAGGTCCGCACACCAGTCGAGCACGCGTTCGGTGGTGTCCGCGCCGGCTCGGTGGCCGTCGGGGGCGTCGTCGCCCCGCTCGCGAGCGTACCGACGGTTCCCGTCCTGAATGACGGCGACGTGGGTCGGCACGTCCTCGATCTCGCGGCGAAGGTGGCGGCGGTACCCCCGCCCCACGAGATCGCGGAGACGGTGCAACATACGTCCGCGACGACACGACCGACGGGTATGTACTTTTATTTTCGAACGACGCGTCGTATCGACGATGAACGCGGCGTACGTCTTCCGGATAGCGTTCCGGCTCGAACCGACTGGTGCCGAGGTCGACCCGGACCGCTTCGAGACGACGATGGAGGTCCCGGCGAGCGAGCCCGGAACGGAGGGGTGGCTGTTCTTCCGTGACCGCCTCTGGCGCGGCGAGATCGGCGACGGGCCCGCCTTTCGGCGGCTCGCCACCGACCGGCTCGGCGTCGACGTCGTCGACGCGTCCTTCTTAGAGCTCCGGACCGACGAGGCGTTCCTCGACGCGCTCAAAGAGGCGATCGACGACGACCTCGACCGGTTCAACGCCGATTCGGTCGACGAGACGCTGCATAAGTACCTCGGCTCGTCCGTCCACGTGCGGGGTTGAGTTCCCGAGTCCCAAACGGGCTCCCGAGTCCCACACGGGGCGCTCCACAACGGATTTCAAGCCGAGCCGCCTATCGCGGTCGAATGCGGTTGGCCGACTACGACGTTCACCTGTTCGACCTCGACGGGACCCTCGTCGACGCCGAGTGGTCGTACACCCGCGGCGTGTTCGACCGCGTGGGCGACAGACTGGGGCGCTCGTTCTCCGACCGGGAGGCGTACGTGCTCTGGCACGGCCTCGGTGGACCGCGCGGAGAGACCCTCCGCGAGCTCGGCGTCGACCCGGACGCGTTCTGGCCGGCCTTCCACGCGGTCGAGGACCCGATCGCCCGCGCCGAGGCGACCATCCTCCACGACGACGCGGTCCGCCTGCTCGACCGCGTCGACGAGCTGGGCGGAGCGACGGGGGTCGTCACGCACTGCCAGCGGTTCCTCACCGATCCGGTGCTCGACGAGCTCGACCTGCGCGACCGCTTCGACGCGGTCGTCTGCTGTACCGACGAGACGGGCTGGAAGCCGGACCCGGCCCCGATCGAGTTGGCGATGAGCGAACTCGATGTCGACCCCCGCGCCGCCCGCGGCTACTACGCGGGCGACGGCGAGAGCGACGTCGGCGCGGCGTGGAACGCGGGTCTCGACGCCGTTCACGTCGAGCGGGTCGGCCACGCCGACCGCGGCCGCTGCGTCCTCGGAGACCGTCGAGTCCGCCGGCTCGACGAGCTGCTGGAGACCGCGTGATGGGTGTCGAAACGCGACTGCGACGACGGACCGAAACCGTCCTGAGGAGCCGGGCGAAACGACGACCATGACGAAGTGGCTCCACAGCGGTCGGCGGCGCGACCTGTGTGCCGTCCTGTACGCCGCCGGTGAGCTTCGGGCGCAGTCCCTGAAGAACCGGCTCGAATCGCACTACGACGAACGGATCGATCCCGGCTCGTTTTATGCGACACTGAACTCGCTGGTCGAGTCCGGGTTCCTCGAGCGCCGCACCGAGGGCATCGCCGACGTATACTCGCTCACCGAGGCCGGTGAGCGCGCGCTCCGCGACCACTACGAGTGGCTCACCGAACAGATCGAGGGTGGAACCGGGAGAGACGCCGGTCTTCCGGCGAACGGAGACCGGAACCTCAAAGATTAACAATATTCGCGACGTTGATTGTTATATGACAGTCGTCAGCGTCTCGATGCCGGAAGCGTTATTGAACCGAATCGACGGCTTCGCCGAGGAACACGGCTACACCGGCCGCAGCGAAGTCATCAGAGAGGCCTCTCGGAACCTGCTCGGGGAGTTCGAAGACGCGAAGCTCGAAGACCGCGATCTGATGGCGGTGGTGACGGTGTTGTTCGATTACGAGACGACCAGCGTCGAAGAGCGGATGATGCAACTCCGCCACGAACACGAGACGCTCGTCGCCTCCAACTTCCACAGCCACGTCGGCTCTCGGTACTGCATGGAGCTGTTCGTGCTCGAGGGGCGCTTAGAAGACATCTCGGCGTTCGTGGGGAAGATCCGTGCGACGAAAGACACACTCACCGTGGACTACAGCGTCACGCCCGTCGACAAGTTCGGCGCCGGCGCGGCCGCCGCAGCGAGCGCGGACGACGACGGCCACGGACACGGCCACGACGAGGACTGACGGCTTTCGCGAGCCGCTGCCTCGTCGAGCCGTCAGCCGTCGGCGATCACCCCGGCGAACGGCAGCGTGAATCCGACGACGTAGCCGACCAGGTGCGCGAACACGTTGCTTCCGAAGGGAACGACGACGAGCGACCCGATCACCCCGGCGAGGATGACGCTCGCGCCGACGACGTATAACAGTTCTCGCGCCGGGACCAACCCGATCCCGGAGAGACGGGGTCGGCCGACCGCCGCGTACAATACCCCGGCGGCGACGGCGGCGGCGGCCGCGAACAGCGCCCCGACCGCCGGCAGCGGCGGAAAGTAGCCCACCCCGCTCGGCGCGCCGTACGCGACGGCGAGGGACGCGAAGACGACGACGACCGCCCAGCGGGCGTCAACCCCGCCGGAGTCCGATCCGGCAGCGAGTCCGGGGGCGCGGTCGTCGGTGCGCTCCGTCTCCGCCGCGAGCGCGGCGAACCAGACCGCGACCAGATAGCCGAGGAAGGCGCTGTTCACGTCGGAGAACCCGGCGGCCGGCGCGTCGGTCACCCCGCCGAGCGCGACGAGGGTCGCCCACGCCGAGAGCAGCGGAACGACCGCGAGGTACGCCAGCGTCGCGTAGAGGAGGCGACGTCGCCAGCCGGCGATGACGGATAACGGGTACGCGACCGCGAGGAGCAGCCAGTAGTTGAGGACGTTGTCGAGCAGGTGGTCAGGGGTGGTGTGAACGAAACTCGACGCGAAGGCGGTCCACAGCGTCACCCGGCTCTCGAGGACGCCGTCCACGGCCAGCGAGAGCCGCCACGACTCGGTTCCAGGCAGCACGCTCACGGCGACGAGCAGCGCCGGGAGCGGGAGAAAGACGAGCGCGAGCTCGGCGAGCGGCCGCGATCGGACGGCGGCCAAGAACGCCGCCGACAGCTCCGAGAGGGTCGGCGGCGTTCGATCCGCGCTCGCTCGCTCGTCGGCGTTCGGGCCCCGTCCCTCGCCGTCGCCAGCGCGTGGGGCGTCCGGCTCCGTTCCCCCGCCGACGCCAGCGCGTGGGGCGTCCGGCTCCGTTCCATCGCCGTCGGCGGTCATGCGCCCCTCAGAGGTTCGCCGGCTGTACCGCCGCCAGCGCCGCGGCGAAATCCTCGTCGGTGATCCCGACCTCGTCGGCGTGGTCGTTGGCCGCCTCCCCGTGTTCGTCGGCGACGCGCTCTATCGCGCGCAGGGCCGCCTCCCGGCAGACGGACGCGATCTCGGCGCCGGAGTACCCCTCCGTCTCGTCGGCGAGGGTGTCGAGGTCGACCCCGTCCACGAGCGGCTTCTCGCGGGTGTGGACGTCGAGGATCTTGCGACGCGCGTCCCGGTCGGGCTCGGGGACCTCGATGTGCGTCTCCAACCGCCCCGGCCGAAGCAGGGCCGGATCGAGGGCGTTCCGCCGGTTCGTCGCCGCGAGCACGACGAGGTTCGGGTTGTCGCTCGCGCGATCCAGCTCCGTGAGCAGCTGCGAGACTACCCGCTCGCCGACGCCGGAGCCGTCGCCGCCGGCCCCGTCGCGGTCGGCCGCGATGGCGTCGATCTCGTCGAAGAAGACGATCGCGGGCGCCGCCTGTCGCGCCCGATCGAAGAGGTCACGAACCGCCTTCTCGGACTCGCCGACGTACCGGTCGAGCAGCTCGGGGCCCGCCACCTGAATGAAGTTGACGCCGCTCTCGCCGGCGATCGCCCGCGCGAGCAGCGTCTTGCCGGTGCCGGGCGGGCCGTGGAGCAGGATTCCGGTCGGCGGGTCCGCGTTGGCCGCCTCGAACAGCGGCCCGTACGTCAGCGGCCACGTCACGGCCCGCTCAAGCTTCTCTTTCGCCTCCGGGAGCCCACCGACGTCCGTGAAGTCCGTCGTCGGCTGTTCGGCGACGTACTCGCGCATCGCGCTCGGCTCGACGGCGGCGTGGGCCGCCTCGAAGTCTGCCTTCTCGACCGTCACGTCGTCGAGCGCCGCGGCGTCGGTCTCGCGGGCGCGGCGGAGCGCGATCATCGCCGCCTCCTGTGTCAGCCCTTCGATGTCGGCCCCGACGAAGCCGTGCGTCCGGCTCGCGATCCGGTCGAGGTCGACGTCGTCGTCGAGCGGCATCCGTCGGGTGTGGACGTCGAGGATCTGCCGGCGGCCGACCTCACCGGGGACGCCGATCTCGATCTCACGGTCGAACCGTCCGCCCCGCCGCAGCGCCGGATCGAGGCTGTCGACCCGGTTCGTCGCGCCGATGACGATCACGTCGCCGCGGGCGTCGAGCCCGTCCATCAACGAGAGCAGTTGGCCGACGACGCGGTTCTCTACGTCGCCGCCGTCGTCGCGCTTGCCGGCGATCGAGTCGATCTCGTCGAAGAAGACGATCGCCGGCGACTCCTCGCTGGCGCGCTCGAACACGTCCCGCAGCCGCTCCTCGCTTTCGCCTTTGTACTTCGACATGATCTCCGGGCCGTCGACCGTGATGAACGTCGCGTCCACCTCGTTGGCGACGGCGCGGGCGATGAGCGTCTTCCCCGTTCCCGGCGGCCCGTGGAGCAGGACGCCCTTCGGCGGGTCGATCCCCAGCCGCGTGAAGACGCCGGGCTCCGAGAGCGGGAGCTCGATCGTCTCGCGAACCAGTTCGAGCTCCTCGTCGAGGCCCCCGATGTCCTCGTACGTCGCGCCCGCGGTGCGCTCCTCGGGCGGGTCGGTCCCCGACTCGGAGGCGTCGGCTCCCGCCGGGCGCCCGTCGGCTCCGGGCGCGTCGGTGCGCGCGCCCGACCCGGAGGCGCCCCCGGATTGCCGAGCGCGATCGCGACCCGACGACGTCCCGCCCGCCCCGCCTTTCCGGCCGGTCCCGCCCGCCCCCTCGTCGTCAGCACCCTCGTAGACGACGGAGACACTCGTTCGGGTCGTGACGCGCACGGTCCCCGCGGGGGCCGTCTCGGCGACGACGAACCGGAGGCCGCCGAGCCGCTCGACGTGGACGGCCTCGCCCTCGGTGACGGGACGGTCGCGGAGGTCGCGGCTGAGCGCGCGTTCGACGACCTCCCGGCTGACGTCGACGTCGGCGAGCTGGGCCGGCGCGGCGAGGACCACCCGGTCCGCGTCCTCGACGTCGACGGGGGCGACGGTGACGGTGTCGCCGACCTTCACGCCGGCGTTCGCGCGGGTGTCGGCGTCGATGAGCACGGAGCCATCGCTGGCGTCCGCGCCGCCGGGCCACACCTTCGCGACGGCGGTGCGTTCGCCGCGTATCTCGACGGTGTCGCCGCTGAGGAGGCCGAGTCGCTTGCGAGAGGATTCGGGGAGCCGGGCGATGCCTCGACCCGCGTCCCGCTTCTCGGCGGCACGCACCGTGAGCCGGAGGCCGGCGGTCTCGTTCATACGTACTGTTCCGGCCGGCGGCTCTTTATCCTTACCCGGTCGGCGACCGCAACCCCCTTACCTCGTCCGGGCGCTCCGATAGGTATGAACCCGACAGGGCACCTGCACGGCGACGCCGTCCGCGTCGCCGGCGACGCCCGTCAGCGATTCCACGACTCCCGCGGCTACGGCCGCCCTCTCGACGGCAACGAGATCGAACTCTCCCGCGTCGAGGCGGCCCACCTCCTCTTCCGGGGCGACCTCTCGGGGGTCGTCCTCGGAGACGAGAGCGACGACGGCGTCGCGGGCGGGCGGTCGAGCGGTTCCGCCGACGCAGGCAGCCGCGACAGCGCAGGCGGCCACGACAGCGCAGGCGGCCACGACAGCGCCGACGAGGTCGGCTTCGAGCGGTTCTTCGTCGCGAGCGCCGCCGCGGCCGACCGCTTCGCGGTTCGGTACCTCGTCTACGCGGACCTCCGCGACCGCGGCTTCTACCTCTCGCCCGCCCGCGATCCGTGGCCCGGCGGAGCCGCAGACGTCGCCGAGGCGGTCGACTTCGTCACCTACGAGCGTGGCTCGACTCCCGACACGGGGCACGTGAAGTACCCGGTTCAGGTCGTCGGCGAGCGCGAGTCGGTGCCCGCGGCCGGGCTCGCCGGTCGCACGCTCGCGGTCGTCGACGAGGAGTCGGACATCACGTACTTCGCGGCCGAAGGCGGTGTGATACGAGGTTCGACAGCCTACGAGCCGCCGGCGGACCTGACGGGCGTCCTCCTTTCGGACCGCGTCGTCGTCTGGGACGCGCCGGAGGGACTCTACGAGCGCGGTTTCTACGGCCAGCCGCTCACCGGACGGGCGGCCGCCGTCGAGGACGCGCTCCAGCTCTCCCTGC
>OBKM01000842.1_pt1 | contig 13987 bp, 17 predicted proteins | sample 1519691 | NCBI WGS metagenome assembly OBKM01 (sample SAMEA37050418, study PRJEB22526) | metagenome | biome: saline pan; feature: lake; material: water | place: Egypt | collected 2015 | depth 0.5 m
TTCGACTGCGTCGTGAGCGACTACGACATGCCCGGAATGGACGGGCTGACGTTCTTCAAGCGCCTTTCTGCGACGGCCGTCGACGTTCCGTTCATCCTGTTTACGGGAAAGGGAAGCGAGGAGATCGCGAGTCGGGCGCTCAACGCGGGGGTCACGGGGTACTTCCAGAAAGGTGGTCCCGAACAGCAGCGGCGTCTCGCGAACCGCGTCGAACGCGCCGTCGAGGAGCACAGAGCCCGGGTCGTCGCCGACCGATCTTCGACGGTGCTGGAAGCGCTCGGCTACCCGATCTACGTCGTCGACGAGACCGGCACGTTCGAGTTCGTCAACGAGCCGTTCGCGGCGCTCACCGGGTACGATCGCGAGGAGATCATCGGAAGCAAGCCGGGACTCATAAAAGACGAGGACGCGGTTCGGGAGGCGGAGCGACGGCTCGGCACGATACTCTCCAGCGACGGTCCCGACGTGCAACGGTTCGACGTCACGATCCGGGCGAAAAACGGGGAGGCGATCCCGTGTCGAGACCACATGGCGGTGCTCCCGTACGAGGGCGAGCAGTTCGAGGGAAGCGTCGGCATCCTCCGGGACGTGAGCGACGAGCGTCGCCGTCGCCAGGAGCTCGAGACGAAACGGCGGGCGATGGACGAGGCGCCGGTCGGGATCACTATCACCGACCCCGATCGAGAGGACAACCCGATGACGTACGTCAACGATCGCTTCGTCGAGATGACCGGCTACACCGCGGACGAGGTCGAGAAGATCGACTGCCGGATCCTGCAGGGACCCGACACCGACGAGGAGGCGGTTCGCCGGCTCCGCGAAGCGGTCGTGGCAGGCCGACCGGAGACGGTCGAACTGTTGAACTACCGGAAGGACGGCACCGAGTTCTGGAACCGCATCAGCATCGCTCCGATCCGCGACGCCGACGGAGCGATCGCGAACTGGGTCGGCTTTCAAGAGGATATCACGGAGTTCAAACAGCGGGAACGAGCGCTCGAACGCCAGAACGAGCGGCTCGACGCGTTCGCGAGCATCGTGTCACACGACCTTCGGAACCCGCTCAACGTCGCTCGCGGTCGCGTGGAGCTCGCGAGACGGCGAGACGGCGACGAACATCTCGATCCCGCGCTCGACGCGCTCGACCGGATGGAGACGATCGTCGACCACACGCTCACGCTGGCCCGCGAGGGGGAAAGCGTCGGTGACCCCGAGCCCGTCGACCTCCGGTCCGTCGCCGAGAACAGCTGGAAGACGGTCCGGACGGAGGACGCGTCGCTCGTCGTCGACACCGAGCGGGAGGTGCTCGGCGATCCGGATCGACTTCGGAACCTGTTCGAGAACCTGATGCGAAACGCGATACAGCACGCCGGCACGGCGGTGACCGTTCGGATCGGTGATCTCGAAAACGGGTTCTACGTCGAGGACGACGGGTCGGGGATCCCCGAGGAGAACCGCGAGACGGTGTTCGATCCGGGGTACAGCGATGACGCTGACGGAACCGGTTTCGGGCTCGCGATCGTTCGTGAGATCGCCGACGCACACGACTGGCGGGTCGACGTCTCCGACTCGCCCGCGGACGGTGCACGGTTCGAGTTCCGCAACGTCGAGATCGCCGGCGATCGGCGGGTGCGGGACGTCGGGTCGGCCGACGACTGAAGTGTATAAGGCAGTGAGGGCCGAACGGCCGTCCGTGTCTCGCGACCGCGTCCGCTGTGTCGACTGTCGGGAGCCGATTCCGGGCGACGCTCGGCTCTGTCCACACTGTAACACCGTCCAGCCGTCGCCGCTTCTCGACGTGGGCCTCGTCGTCGTCGGCGTGTTCGCGTTCCTCTTCGGCGTGATACTGGCGGTGATGACGCTCGGCACGTCGCGACTGCTCGGCTTCACGCTGATCATGCTCGGATTCGGGCTGACGGCCGGTGGGTACACGCGGTACATCGACCGACAGGCGGAGCGACGCTCCCGCTGAGATCGGCTGGAGCGACGCCGTATTCTTAAGTAGGGTGACGACGGAGTGGGTACTCGTGTCGGAGGACTCCGCTGACGATGGCGTCGACGAGCGGTCGACGTCGATCGATCGCGACGACCTGCCCACGTTCTCCGGGAGCGACGGCGACGTTCCGGACGTTCCGGCCGGGCGAGACCCGTCCGGCGGGACGTTCCCGGATCCCGACGCGGTCGACGACGTGCCGACAGTCTCCTGTACGCGCTGTGGCCGTGAGTGGGACCTTGCGTACGAACTCGACGAGCTGTCGGCTGGCAACCGTGCCGTCGAACAGTTCGCGATGGATCACGAACGGCACACGGGCCACTATCCGGACGGCGTGACGCCGTGGATCGTCGACTGTCTGAACTGCCCCGACGGGAGCCGATTCCTCGCGGAACGCCCGGCCCGACGATTCGCTCGCACGCACGCCAGACACACGGGCCACTCCGTCGAACTCACGAAACCCGACGCCAACGGCTCCGAGCACGTCCGCGACTGACGCGCGTTCGACCGTGCTTCCGCCGTCCGCTGCCGCTCGCTCACCGACGCGACCGCGACGTTTTAACTTCGTCGGCGGCACACCTCACGCCATGGTTACACCACTCGACGCTGGCCTCGTCGTGGCGGGCCTGTTGCTCGCGTTCGTCGGCGCGGCGGTCTCCGTGTACGCCGTCACGCTGACCGGGTTCCTGATCGGTGCGGGAGCGGGATATCTCGCCGCACCGAATCTCATCGGACTCGTCGCGGTCGACGGGCTGGTGGTCACCGGCGGCGCGGTTCTCCTCGGCGGCACACTCGGCGGGTTCTTGGCGTACGCCGGGCTCTCCGTCGCCGTGCTGGCGATCGGCGGCGTGGTCGGCGGATTCGTCGGCCGGTTCGCGATCGGCCCGATCTACGCCGCGGATGCCGCGGGCATCGAGGGCACGCTGCTGCTCGTCGGAGCAACGCTCGCCGGCGTCGCCATCGGCGCGCTGTTCGGGTTCGTGTTGAGCCGGACGACGCTCGTCGTCTCGACCGCGTTCATCGGCGGGGCGCTGGCGTCGCGGTCGCTCACCGCCGCATCGTTCGAGGCCGCCGCCACGGACGTGACGATCGAACCGCTCCTGTTCGACGTGACCGCGCCCGCGTTTCTTGCGGTGTTCCTCCTCGGCGTGCTCTCGCAGTTCGGTCTGTTCAGGTTCGGATACGTGACGCGGCTCGTCGGCGTCCTGCCCGGCGCACGACGGTGGACCGCGAGCGACGATCGATCGGAGTCGAGCGGATAACGGACCGAACGCTTTACCGTCGATGACGGCACCTGACCGCGGAGCATATACGTGTGGGGAGATAACATTCAGCACGTATGTCGGTGGCACTACTCGCCGCCCTCATCGTCGGCGGGCTCGCGATCAACCTCGTCATCGCGTGGCTGCTGATCCGTGGCGATCACGACGTCCACGGCGTGCTCACCGGCACGTCGTTGGACGCGCCCGACCAGTCCACGACCGAGGTCGAGAGTGACGACGGCGGCGGACACCGAAGCGATCGGGGCGGTCGGGAACCGTCGCATCCGTCCGGACCGGACGGTGAGCCGCCGCCGCTGTCGGCCGACTGCGACCCGGTTGTCTGCCGACACTGCGGCGCGGAGAACCGACCCGGGTATCGCTACTGCCGATGGTGCGTTCGGTCGGGGATCGGCGAGGAGGGCCGCTCGCCAGCGGCGGAGCCGTCGTCGACCCAGCGGTCGTTCTGAGCGCTCGTGAAGCGACCGACCAGCTCCGGCCGTACGTTCGTTCGCGACGCGGCTATGAATCAACGCGGCCCCGTCTCCGAAGTCCCTAAGAGTTCCGCGACCCGAGTGCGCGTATGCAGTCGCTCGTCATCGTCGCACACGGCTCACACCTCAATCCTGATTCCAGCACGCCGACGTACGACCACGCAGACACGATACGTGCGGTCGGAGCGTTCGACGAAGTTCGGACCGGCTTCTGGAAGGAGGAACCGCATCTTCGAGAGGTGCTCAGAACCGTCGAAGGGACGGAGATCTACGTCGTTCCCCTGTTCGTCTCGGAGGGCTACTTCACCGAGGAGGTGATCCCGCGGGAGCTCCGGCTCGCCGGCTGGGACGTCAGCGAGTGGGACTCCGACGGGCTCTCCGCGGATCAGGCGACGCTCGTCGCCGAGGATCTCGACCGAGACGTACACTACTGCGGCCCCGTCGGAACCCACGAGGCAATGACGGACGTGATCGTCCGCCGGGCCGAGTCGGTGACCGACGACCCGGATGTCGGTGACGGGTTCGGGCTGGCGGTCGTCGGCCACGGCACCGAACGCAACGAGAACTCCGCGAAGGCGATCGAGTACCACGCCGACCGCGTCCGCGAGCGCGACCGGTTCGACGAAGTGCGGACGCTGTACATGGACGAAGACCCCGAAGTCGACGACCTCCCGGAGCACTTCGAGAGCGACGACGTCGTGTTGGTCCCGGTGTTCGTCGCGGACGGCTACCACACACAGGAGGATATCCCCGAGGACGTCGGGCTGTGTGAGGACCACACGGACGGATACGACGTGCCCGCGGACGTCGACGGCACGCGCGTCTGGTACGCCGGCGCGGTGGGGACGGAGCCGCTGATGGCCGACGTCATTCTAGAGCGCGCAGCCGACGCCGGCGCGGAGCTCGGAGACGCGCTCGCGGCCGTGCGTGAGACGACCCGCGTCGCGACGGGGGACTGACGCGTGACGAACCACCCCACCGCAGACGAGACGAGCGTCGAAATCGATCCGCCGAGCGAGGCGTTCGACGCGTTTTCGACGGCGATCGAGGCGCTCGCTCCCGACGAGACGCTCCGGTTCGAGCAGTTACGAGTGAGTCGCGATGGCGACGAGGTCGTCTTCGAAACCGAAGACACGCGGTACGAGCTCGCGTCCGACCGCGAGATCCACGACGCAGCCGAGGCCAACGCAGCGATCGTGACGAACTGGTACTTCTTCGAGCACGTTGCGGGTGATCACCCCCCTCGGCGCGCGTTCCTGCGCTGGCTGGAACACAGCGAGGACACCGCGGTCGGGGAGCGGTACGCCGCGCTCCGCGACGGGCTGGTCCGCGAGTGGGGACAGCTCCGGATCACCGTCCGGCTAACCGATCGCGGCGAGCGTCGGTACGACGTGCGCCACGTCGATGACGCGGATGCGACGACCGGCGGCGGCCTAGAGACGTACGACGACCCACTTGACGCTCGCCGGCTGGTGAAGTTCGACGACGACGGCCGGTATCGGCCGTTAAAAACCGCTCCGACGCTCCCGACGGGGTGGGCGTTTCCCGAACTCGGCCCGCGCGAGATGTACGAGACGGTCGAAACCGTCTACCCTGCCACGGTCGTCAACTGGCACAGAGAGCGGGACGGACGGCTCGACATCGACCACTGGCGCGAGACGATGGAGCGGCAGTCCGGTATCTACGGCGTCATCAAGACGTGGGACCGCGGTGAGGGGTACGAGCACGTAAATCGGGTGGCTGAGGCGTGCTGTGACGACTCGCAGTGTCTGAAACGTCGCGAGTGGCAGTACGACGAGGAGACCGACCTCGACGTCGACGGCGGCGACGGCGTGTTCCCGTGCCGCGAGCCGTGTTCGCTCGTCGTCTCGGCCGCTCGGAAGTGGACACAGCTGGACGGTGAGACGGAGCGAACATACGAGTTCGAGCTCACGCCGAGCGAGAAAGAGCAGATCGAGACGATCATCGACGCCGTCGCCGACGGTCGGACTCACGAGATCCGCGAGGCCGACATCTACGACGGCGCGAACCGCTACCGCGCTCGGTATCTCCGGGCGAAGCTGTTCGACGAGGACGGCAACCTCGCCGGCGTTCCCACGGAGCCGGCGGAGGACGACGGCAGCGAGAGCGGGTCGGAGTAGCTGCGTCGCCCTCACCGGTGACGTGAGCTCGGCCGACACGTTTTGACGGATAGCCAGCGGAAGCCTCGCCGTTCACGCAGGGTGGAAGTCAACATCGACACAGTCGGGTTAACCCGGGGCAACCCGCGTTAATCGTCTCGACGGTTCAAGTCGCTCGCGTTCCCACGGCCGGTCACGGATGACCGACGACAACCCAACGAGATCGACGTTCGATCACGGAACGGTTCGGTCGGCGAGCAGGCTGATCCTGACCGCGCTCTCGCTCGTGGTCCTGCTGTACCTGTTAACGGTGCTCCCCGGGATCGACCGGGTGATTCCGAACACGCCCGTCACCATCGCTGCGCTCGTGACGGCCATCGTTACGGTCGTGGTCGCAGGGCTGCTGATCTACGCGGCACCGAAGCTCGCGACGCTCGCACGCCTTGCGGTCGAAGGCTCGTGGTCTTCGAGCGCCGCCGGGCGCGACGCGAAGCGTGATCCCGTCGCCGAGAACGCCGCCGGGATCGTGTACTGGCTCGTCGCGCTTGCGGCCGTGGTCGTTACGCATCGCGGGCTGGCGGGTGCGGTGACGCCGCTTCTCGACGGGGCGGTGTGGGTGTACGACGCGGCGTTCCTCCTCGTCTCGCTGGTCCCGCTCGTTTTCGCCGTTGCGCGACTGGCGGCGGCGGTCGACCCGCTCTCGACGCGGATCGCGGACCGGGTAGCTGGCCCGCCGGACGGCGAGTGAGCCGAACACAGTTAAGTACGCTCACGGCGGGGATCCCGTCATGAAGGAGGTCGTTCACACGGATGCGGCACCGGACGCGGTCGGTGCGTACAGTCAGGCGACGAGGACCGACGAACTCGTGTTCACCGCCGGGCAGATCGCGTTGACCCCCGACGGCGAGCTTCTCGCGGATGCGTCGGTGTCGGAGCAGACGGAGCGGGCGCTCGACAACCTCCTCGCCGTGCTCTCGGCAGCCGGTGCGGCTCCCAGTGGCGTGGTAAAAACGACGGTGTATCTGGCGGACATCGACGATTTCGAGGAGATGAACGAGGCGTACGCCGACTACTTCACGGAGTCGCCGCCGGCCCGCTCCGCGGTGGAAGTCGGCGCGCTTCCGAAGGGTGCGGCCGTCGAGATCGACGCCGTCGCGATCATCGAGTAGATGTCCGGGGAGCCTGAATCCACCGAGGAGGACCGCCCGACTGAGGAGCTACCGGGCGTGCCGGCCACGAAGCGAAATCGAGCGAAGTCGGCGGTGCTGTGGGGAGTCGTCGGCGGGTTCACCTTCCTCGTGCTCGCACAGGGGTATCTCCTAGTCGGCGGCGACCTTCCCTTCCGGTACGCGTGGCTGTTCGTCGTCGCTGCCGCCGTCACCTCCGGATCGAGCGTGATGGTCTTCCTCACGGAACACCGAGTTGGGTCGAAGAGAAGGACTTAACAGTCCCAGCGGATTAGCTTCTCGTGAGCCAGGATGGCCGAGTGGTAAGGCGCACGCCTGGAAAGCGTGTTCCTTCACGGGATCGGGGGTTCAAATCCCTCTCCTGGCGTTTTTCGACGACCACCTCACGAGCCACGGCCGCATCAGCTCGATCCGTGTGGCACACCGACACAAGGTTCATATCCGTGGGGTGTGTTGACACGGTTGACGATGCCAGATACGAAATCGGGCCGTGAGCGGAAAGGCAGAAACAAGCGCCGACAGCTCGAGAGCCGCCTCAACGAGCGGGAACTCGAGGCTGACGACGAACCGCCCGAGCCGACGACCGACGAGGTCGACTCCGAGTATCTCGTCGACCTCGACGACCTCGAGGAGTGACCCCGCGAATCCGCTCGGCTCCCGTAGCCGTCCGAACGTCGTTCCGATCCTGACGAAGCCGGACGCTTTTGCTCTCCCAGTCCGACGCTTCGTTCGTGATCCCTCCCGAAACGCTCGCGCTCGTGACCGTGCTGCTCGTGGCGGTGGGCCTCGGCGTCGCCGTCGCGTGCTGGGTCTGTGTTGGACCACACCGGCTCCGGTCCGCCAGGAGCCGCCCAGCGTGGTTTCGTCACCGACTGCGCGCGGCCGTCCCGTACCTCTTCGGTCTTGCGGCCGTCCTGATCGTTAACAAGGGGTTACAGAGCCGGGTCGAACGGTTCTCCCACGTGTACGGGGTCGACGCGACCGCGACGTTACACGCTATCGAGGGTGATCTGGTCGTCACGCTTCAGGGATGGATTCCGGACCCCGCGGTGGCGTACTTCGCGGCCGCGTACGTCGTCGGGTACGCCGTGCTGCTCGTGATGCCGCTCCTCGCGTACCTGTTCGCGGAGCACGCTCGCCCCATCAAACTGGTCGTAACCGCCTACGCCGTCAACTACGCCGTCGCGATCGTCTGTTACGCCACCGTCGTCGCCTACGGCCCCCGTAACGCTGCCCGAGCGAGTCCCGGGACGGAGGCGGATGCGCTTCTTCTCGAACTCGTCCCAAACATCAACACCGTCACCGCGCTCGTCAACACGAACACGAACGTGTTCCCGTCGCTGCACACGTCGCTGTCCGTCACCGTCCTGCTCGTCGCCGCTACGACCCGCGAGGAGTTTCCGCGATGGTTCGGGCTGGCCGCCGTGCTGGCCGCGTCGGTCGTCGCCTCGACGTTGGTGCTCGGGATCCACTGGCTGACGGACGTCGTTGCCGGAGCCGTCCTCGCCGTGATCGCCGTCGGCTTCGGGAGCCTCGTCGTCGATCGATGTGGCTGACGACGATTGGGAGCTTCCGCGATCGGACCGCGCGAAAGAAGCTAAGTCGGTCCGGGACCACCCGTCGAACGTCGCCGAATGCTCCTCGACGGACGCACGTACACGGAGACGATACAGCAGGCCACGAGAGCGGTCGGGCTCCACACCCACCTGAAATCGCTGTACTGGGGGTTACGGATACCTCGCCTGCTGTACGCGATCTCCGCGCGCGCCTCTATCGTCCACGAGATCGACGGCGTGGCGGTCGAATGCCCGACCGAGACGTACTGGCAGTACCGGCGGTTTCGCTGGATGCATCCGGAGGTTGGGATGTTCGAGGAGCTGCTTGCGGAGTTGGACGACGACGACGTGTTCTACGACGTCGGTGCGCATCTCGGCTGGCACTCGCTGGTCGCCGCGAACGCTGCCGCCGGCGTCGACGTGGTTGCGTTCGAGCCCCATCCGACCACCGCGTCGCGGCTCGATACCGTCCTCACGACCGCCGGCCACGACGTCGGGGTACGGACGGTCGCGCTCGGCGACGCGGACGGCACCGTCGAGTTCACCGCGGCTCCCGACCCGGACGCGCACGTGTCCGGTGTGCTGCCCGGAGACGGCGGCGAGACGATCCCCGTCGACGTCGTGCGCGGCGACACGCTCGTCGCGAACGGCGAGATCGCCCCGCCCGACGTGGTGAAGATCGACGCGGAGGGTGCCGATGCGGCCGTGCTCCGGGGACTCTCGGAGACGATCGATTCGGCACGGCCGCGCCGGATCTACTGTGAGGTCCACCGGGACGAAGCGGAGATACTCGACCTGTTGGGTCGGCTTGGATACACGGCCGAGCCGCTGTCGTCCGCGCGACCGATACTGAAGGCGACGCCCCGGTGAGCCGGCTGCGGGCGGACGAGACGCTTCCCACGCTACAGATACTCGCCGAGCAGCGGCTCGACGCGCTTGCGGGTCTCCTCGGGGATAGCCTCCGGCGGCGTGTTGACCGTACCCTCCAAGGCCGTGTGTGCCTCACAGGTGTGGTCGTCGGGGAGCGTCCGGACCGCCTCCTCGACGGCGGCTTTGATCGCCGACTGGTTCCGTTCGGCGTTCGCAAGCACCTCCTCGAGAGTCACCTCGCTGTCCTCCTTCCAGACGTCGTAGTCGGTGACGCCCGCGATCGTCGCGTACGCGATCTCCGCCTCGCGGGCGAGCTTCGCCTCCGGGATCGCGGTCATCCCGACGACGTCCCACCCTTGCGACCGGTAGAACTCCGACTCGGCCCGCGTCGAGTACTGTGGCCCCTCGATGCAGACGTACGTGCCACCCTTTTTGACCGGCGTGTCGGTGTCGGATGCCTCGCGTGCCGCCTCGGTCAGGTGGTCGACGAGCGCCGGACTGTACGGGTCCGCGAACGGCTGATGGACGACGACGCCGTCGCCGTAAAAGGAGAGATCGCGGTGTTTCGTCCGGTCGTAGATCTGGTCGGGAACGACGAGCGTGCCCGGCTCCAGCTCCTCGCGGAGACTCCCGACCGCGTTCGACGCGAACACGTGGGTGACACCCGCCTTTTTCAGTGCGTACATGTTCGCGCGATACGGGAGATCCGTCGGCGACGCGCCGTGGTCACTCCCGTGGCGGGGAAGGAAGGCGACGTCCCGCCCGGTGTCGGCGAACTCGCCGATCGTCACCGCATCGCTCGGTTCGCCGTACGGCGTTTCGAACTCGACCTCGCGGACGTCGTTCAGGGGGAGCGCTTCGTAGATGCCGCTCCCGCCGATGAAGCCGATGGTGGACATGTCGGTAGCTCCGGTCGCTCGCTACTTATAAGGCGTGAACCGCGGCGCGACGTGGGGTGGTTCGACGAGGCGAGGTGGTTCGACGAGGCGACGCATCGACCGATCTCCGGGGTAGGTCGCTCACAGCGCCAGCGACACCGCCGAGTAGGGGAGCTCACAGCGCCAGCGACACCGCCGAGTAGACGCCGAACCCGAGCAGCAGCGAGCCGCCCAGCGAGGCGATCCAGGCAAGCACGGTGTACCCCATCTTCGCGCGACTGACGCCGGCGTCGCCGGCGGCGTACCCCGCCCCAACGATCGCGGAGACGATGATCTCGTTGAACGAGACGGGGATCCCGAACGCGACCGCGGTCTGGGCGATCGCGAACGACGGAATGAGCGCGGCGATCGACCGACGCGGTCCCATCGAGGCGTAGTCCTGTGCGATCGCTTTGATCATCCGCGGCGCACCGGTCCAGGAGCCCACGAGGAGACCGACGCCACCCCCGACGAGCAGCGCCCACAGCGGAACGCCGACGTCGCCGAAGATCGGCACCAGCGGACCGATCGCGAGTCCGACCTGCGAGCCGCCCGCCGAGAAGGCGACGAGACCACCCATTACGAGAAGGAATCGGCGCTGCGCGCCAGCGCGATCGCGTCCGATGTCGACGTACACCGTGACCGCCGAAAGCGTCGCGATCGCGGCCGTCACCGCGGCAACACCCCCCGAGCCGGGAAGCCCGAGACCCGGGCCGAGAACCGCGGCGACGGAGGCCTGTTCGCCGTCGGGGCCGAGCAGCGCGAAGCCGATGTTCGCGAGGATACCGCCGACGAGCCCCGAGAGCACGGCCGTGAGCAGCCGCTCGGGAAGCCGGTCGGTGATCAATCCGCGGGCGACGGCGTACGCGACGCCACCGCCGACGAACGGGGTGAGGATCCACAGCGCGAGTATCTCCGTGTACTTCGCCCACGCGGGGTCACCACCCATCGCGAGGCCGACGCCGACGACCGCGCCGGTAACGGTGAACGCCGTCGCGATCGGATAGCCGGCGAACACGCCGATGGCGACGAGTCCGGCCGCGGTGAGCAGCGCGACGATCGCCGCCCCGGCGGTGAGCGTCACGCCGCCGATCAGCTCCGTGCCGACTGCCTCCGTAACGTTCGCACCCTGCAGCACCGCGCCGAGAAAGCCGAGGACGCCGACGACGAGACCGGCCCGCATGACGGAGATCGCGTTCGCCCCGACTGCCGGTGCGAACGGCGTTGATCCCGAGGAGCCAGCGCCGATCGACCACGCCATGAACAGGCTGGCGACCGCAGCGACGAGGAACGTGAGGACGGTGACGGCGACCATCACTACCGTTTGCCGTCCTCGTACCCCTCACGCAGTCCGATCAGGGTGCGTCGAACGAGCAGGTAGCCGAAGAAGAAAAGCCCCAACAGAGCTACGAGAAGGAGCGCGACGAGCGGGTCGATCGAAACCATACCCCCGGTTCCGTCGGAATCGAGTTATGCGTTTCGACGCCGGTCGGAGTCGTCCCGCCGGACGCCACGGTGTCGGCTCCTCGATGACTCAAAACGGCGTTTGTGTCTAAACCACCTATAAGATGCCCGCCACCCAACGATCGGCTGCGACACCCGCTTCGGCCCTCCAATCCATCCGATCCGTTTCGTTCCGTTTCCCCCCTCCGAGGGACCGCCCCGCCCCGGGCGGTCTCCGAGAGACCAAGCGAGGTGTCGCGCCCGGTCGCCGACCCCCTGCGGCGATCGGCAGTTCGGCTGACGACCGCACTGTCGTCAGCGATTCGACCGCGTCACGCGGAACTGATCGCGTCACACGTGGATCGTAAACTCTCTAAACACCTCGCCGTCGGGCGTGACGAGGCGACCTTCGATCCCGCCGGGTATCGACTCCAACTCCGCGTGTGCCGGTCTGTTCCCCCGAGGCTGTGCGTGGCTTCCCGGATTTAGCAGCGCCACGTCGGCCGAGTCGTCGAACCGCGGTGCGTGACTGTGGCCGTGGACGACGACGTCGGCGTCACGCTCACGACCGAACATGAGCAGCCCCGTGTCGCCGCTTCGATGCCGGTGGGTCACGGCGATCCGCGCGCCGCCGTATTCGACGACGCGACGCTCGGGCAGGCGATCGCGGATCGCGAAGTCAGCGTTGTTACCGTACACCGCTCGGAGGTTTCGCGCTTCCGTGTAGAACGCGTCGAGAACTGGTTCGCGATAGAAGTCGCCCGCATGGACCACGACGTCGGCGTCGCGGACGGCGGCGTAGGTACGGCCGCGCAGTCGGTGGCCCTCGGTGCTGTGTGTGTCGGACACGACGACGAGCATGCCGATCCGTCCGTCGGCCGGGTGCTTAAACCGACGGTCAGCGTTCTCACCGTGCGACCGCGACGAACGTCTCGCCGCCGGTCACCCGCCTGCCACCGCGTCGTTTTTGCCCCGACGCCGTGAACGGCTCGTCGTGCCTCTGGGATCGCCGGCCACCGAACTCCTGTTGCTCGCCGCCGGTGTCGGTCTGCTGTACGCCGGTGCCGAGCTGTTAGTGAAGGGAGCAGCGGATCTCGCGCTCGCGATCGGGCTCAAGGCGTCGACGGTCGGAGTCACGGTCGTCGCGTTCGCCACGACCGCGCCGGAGCTGTTCGTCGCCGTGCTCGGCGCGCTCACCGTCTCGACGGATATCGGGCTCGGTGCGATCATCGGGTCGAACATCGCCAACATCGGCCTCGTTCTGGGCGTCGCCGCGTTGATCCGTCCGCTGGCGGTGTCCGAGACGGTGATCGAACGCCACGTGCCGTTCATGGTCCTCGCCGCGCTGCTGCTCGTCGCGCTCGGGTGGAACGGACGGATCGGGACGGTCGAGGGCGTCGTCCTCCTCGCGACGCTTACCGGGTTCACGTTCGTCGTCATGCGACGGATCCAGCGCACCCAGTCGGGGATCACGGCCGCGCAGCGTCAGGAGATGCCGGACGCGAGGGCTCGGGACGTCGGGAAGGTGGTCGCCGGAATCGTCGCGCTCGTGCTCGGCTCTCGCTGGCTGATCGAAGGCGGTCGGGAGCTGCTGGCGGCTGCCGGCTACTCGGATCTGTTCATCGGGCTCACCGTGCTCGCGATCGGGACATCGCTGCCGGAGCTCGCCGCCAGCGTCGTTGCGGCGGTCCGCGACGAGGCGAGTTTCAGCGTCGGCAACGTCGTCGGCTCGAACATCTACAACGTGCTTGCCGTGATCGGGATCCTCGCGTTGATCACTCCCATCGACGTCGCTCCCGGCGTCCGGGCGTTCGAGTTCCCCGCGCTCGTGGTCTTCACCGTGCTCCTCGTCGGGCTAATGTACCGGGGCGCACGACTCTCCCGGATCGACGGCGCGGTGCTTGTGGTCTCGTACGTCGTCTTCGTGTCCCTGCTCCTGCCGTGAGTCGTACGCCTCCCGAGTTCGCGATCAGTCGTACGGACCGCGGTCCTGTCCGTAGCCGCGCTCCATCACGGCGCATTCGCCGTTCGAGTCGATCAGGATACGTCCCTGATACCCGCAGTCGCCGTTGTTGTTGTACTGACACGGGATACATCGGCACTCGACGTCCTTTCCGGATGAAGGGAGTGGCATTCGATCCGATACGTTAG
>OBKM01000843.1_pt1 | contig 13977 bp, 4 predicted proteins | sample 1519691 | NCBI WGS metagenome assembly OBKM01 (sample SAMEA37050418, study PRJEB22526) | metagenome | biome: saline pan; feature: lake; material: water | place: Egypt | collected 2015 | depth 0.5 m
TCTGCCTGATTGCCGACATCGTCACCTACCTCGTTGGCGTCGCCGAGAAGGAACCGAGTGACTTCCTCGTCGAGCAGGGGCTCCTCGTCGGCACGACGGAGTTCTTTGCGAAAAGCCACGTCCTCAAGCGGGTGTATGAGGATGAAGAACACCCCTTCGGCTGGATGCAGGACGGCGTCTTCGAGCTGTTCGAGCAAGAGGGACGGCTGTATCGCTGGCAGACCGAGGAGGAGCTTGTCGACGTCACAGAAGAGCTCCCGTGACGGCAATGGAACCGTAACTGTCTTTGTTAACCAACGTGGGTGATGAAGAGGGTGGCCTGTTGGTTAATCAGACTCCGTCCGCATCAGCCGGGAGTCGGCCATCCGGTCGCGGCACGCGGCCCCGTTTGATCTCGTGATCGACGCGACGCAGGTGCTTGCAGCCACCTTCGGGTGACCGCTGCTGCCAGTCGGGACAGGAACACGACTTGTCGATGACGTCGACTTCGTACCTGTTGCCGGATGCGGACTGCACCTCGTAGCAGCCACCTTTCGAGAGGAGTGAGATGTCCATCGCTTCGGCGACGGCACGCTTCGTGCGGGGCTCGAGATCGTCCTGTGACTCTGCGTTCTCGTCGACGACCAGCCGGTCGCGAACGTCGCCTGTTCGGCCCCCGTCCGGCGCGACTGCTTCCGCAGGGCCACTGAGTCGTTCGTGGAGCACTTCCTCTACTGGCTGGCCTTCCGACCACAGGTAGTGGACCTCGCGGCGCTCGCGATGGTCGTAAGAGCCGCACGCCGCTCCGCTCCCAGTCCAGACGCGCCAGGCACCGAGTCCGGCCATCACGTCGACGATGTCGCGGGGTACCGTCTGGTAGTCGTCTGGGAAGAACACCCGGAAACGCGTACACGCCTCCTGCGGCGGAACAGTATCCCACCAGTCTTCGCTCGAGCCCCAGCTATCGAACATCGCCTCGTCGCTGCCGTAGCCGACGGTCACGCCGTCGATCGGCGTCCAGTCTGCTGGGAGGTGATCTGCCTCGCCTTCGATCACCCGGAGGGCGGCGTATCGGAGGTACTCGTGGGCTTGGTTGTCTGTCGTTTGAGCGACCTGGTCGTGCTGCTCGGCAACGTGCTCGGCTTCCTCAAGAACCGTCGTGAGATAGGGTTCAGTCATTATTCGACGGAGATCTGAATGCGCCTCCGCCCCTCGGCGGGCGCAGAAAAACATAACCAACAGATTCGTTGTATCACCTCGCGCGTTGGTTAACCAGACTCACCTACTGTCGTCCTCTGGTAGACACGAATTCGCTACGTCATCTCTCCGCAGAGGCACTCGTGACCCTGTCGAGATCGGCCAGTTACGTATGCGTGAAGTTCAGTGGCGAGTTCGTACATCGCGTCGGCACGCGCTGCGGAGGCAAGTCCATCCTGATAATACGTCTTTGCTCGGTGGTCACGCCAGAGATCCGCGAGGTCCGCGGCTATCGACTCCCCGAAGACACCGGCCGCTGCAGCCTCCCGATAGACACCAGGATGGGTACCGGGGAGATCATCCGGCTGCATCGTGCCGCGCTCGAGGAGCCGAAATTCGACGGTGCGTTCGATGGCGACAAACGACGCTTCGATGACGAGCGTGTAGTAGCTGGCATCCCGGAGGGACTCGGCGCCGGCGAGCAAGCGACAGGCCTTCCGTAGCTGGAGCAGGGCGGCGTCCTCAACATCGAGGCCGGCCTCAATGTCCGTTGGCCGGCGGTCAAATGCGGCTTGCACCTCGTCGATGAGGTGCTCGATGCGCGTACTACTCATCGGCGACGACCTCCTTGCGGAGCGCGTCAAGGCAGTCGCTCCTGTATACTGTAATCCCCTCGGCGAAGATCTCGTGGAGTTTCGATCCGGCCCTCCTAGCGCTCTCTGCAGATTCGACATACGGCTCAAACACGAATCTGTCACCGTCGAACCGTTCGGACTGGAGATCGGCGACGACGTCGGTAATCTGCCGGCGGGCTGTTGTCCGGTCGCCATCGACGACCACGAAGCAATCGATATCGCTCTGGCGGTCTGCCTCCCCGCGGGCGACGCTTCCGAAGATGACGATCCCGAGGAGATCGTTGATGTCGTCGGCGTCGGCGGTCGTGGCTTGGACGCGGTCGACGAATGCTCGGATCGGCGCGTGGAATTCTGATTGAGGAATGCCGAGGATCGGGTCGTCTTTCTGGAGACGGTCTGGGTTGATCGAGATGTAGTTGCGCTGGGGTGTCTCTCGAATGTGGATGGCACCGATACTGTCGAGGAGGTCGACAGCCCGCCAGACCGTCGAGCGGGTGACACCCGTGGCGTCGACGAGTTCGCGGATCGTAAACTCCGTATCGTGGGCGTCGGCGAGCAGTCGGAGGATGTCGTCCGCAGCACCGATGCGAAAGACATCGGTATCCGGGTCGGGATACGCATCGATGCAGACCGTTATATCCTGTTTCGTCATTTCAGACACTATCTGATTTTGTGCAACAATATATAAATAAATGGCGGCGTCACCGCGATGGGTGCTCTGCTCCGCGAGGGCGGGAGACGCTCGTCATCTAATTCAAGACGGAGGCTCCATCTTCAACAAGCAAGCGAGTCGAAAAACTCCGAGCACAGTAGGGTGGGGTAGTTTACACGACAGCCCCAGATACCACGCCAGACTCGGGGACCGGCCGGCAACAACGGCTGGGCTACCCTTGCCGGTAGTCGGCCGCATCGGGGTCGACTAAGACGTCCCATCGCAGGCCACTGCGTCCCTCGCCGACGCCGATACCGGCCGCCTTGCCAGCCCAGAGGTGTGCACTTCCGCCGAACCAGCGCGTGTACTGGTAGGAACGCTGAACCTCAGTCCCCTTGCGTGTGAGTTCTTCGTCGTGGAGCAACAGGCCTGGTTCGAGAATCTCCCCGTTCGGCCTTGGGATGCCCGGATCGCGATCCAACAAGACGGAGAGTTCGTACCGGAGGTCGGGAATCGACCAGTCCGTCCCCTCCTCCACCCGCTGCATCCGGAGGGGAAACCAGTTGTCGGGGACGTCGGTGACCAGTTGGTACTGGGGAAGTACGGCGTCGATCGGCGCTCCCACAAAGGCGCTTTCGACGATTGCACCGTCGGCATCAAGCACGGTTAGATGGCCAGCATCGTCCCAGACTGCGTCAGCACGGCCCCAGAATCGCTCGACTTGGTCGTCTTCGCCCTGAACAGAGTAGATTGTCACCGTTTCACCGGGACCGACTGCTGCCCCGACGGGGAAGGTGTAAGTCTCTCCCGTATCGCTCTCGATGACCCATCCCTCAACCGGTAGCGATCGTTCGCCCGGGTTCGACAACCGTACGAACTCCTCGGCTGGGTCGGCGTCCGGCTCAATTGTATCGACGACGAGCGTCGGCGCATCGTACTCGCGCCACTCGAGCGGATCGCCGACTGCGTCTTCGACCACGAACTCGACGCCGAACGCTATGTTCGCGACCTCATCTCGGCCGAAGAGGACGCGTTCGACCGATGGGCTCTCGTGTCGTCCCACGATTGTCGGCGGGACGAGGAGGCCGGGCTGGTCGTGGCTCGGTAGGTCCGTATGCATAAACACGTTCCATCCGCCGCTGCGCCTGATTGCCCCGCCAAACGGGCCGGATATGGAGTCTTGGTCCGCGACCTCGCCGGCGTCGTCGGACGTCGAAACCTGGGGCGTCGGCCGGGCCCGTGTGACCTCACCAAACGTATCCGTGACGAGTAGCTCCGAGATACGCGTCAGCGAGCCGACAGGGACCTCGACGCCGAACGAGAACCAGTCGTTGCCGTACAATAACGCGTGCTCCGTCAGCAACAACTTCCCGAGTTCGCCGGGGCCGATAGAAACCTCGTTCAGATTCATTCCACCGTCTTCGAACTCCCACCACTGTGTCGATGGCATACCGGGGAACGAGACCCTGGTCGGCATCACCGTCAAATCAGGTTCGGGACGCTCGTCTCCGACAGTTAGGTCCGATAGCGTCGCGGACGGAGGAAGCGTTTCGCCGGCCGTCGTAACGGCCGGCTCGACCATCGTATTTAGCGCTGCAGCCCCATCACCGGCCTCGTCATCGGGATCAAGCGTTACATCGTCTTCACGGACGGGCCAGAAATCATCCCAGCTTAGCGTGCCGCCAGGATATCCGCCGGCGGCGAACACGGTCTCTCGGTCCCCAGCCCCAGTGGCCGCCTGGAAATCGTACTCCAGCCGGTCGGGGTTCCAAGCATCGTCGTCTTCTGCGCCCGGTTCGTCGTACAGGTCGGCGTACCAGTCGACGAATCGCTTGGTTGCGCGCCGGTAGGCGTCCGAGGTCATTTCCGAAGTCGTTTCCGTCGTCGGCGTCGGGAGGTCCACTTGGTCCCAGGGAACGGCCGACCAGTCGTCGGCCGCGAGGACTGCGTCGTCGCCCGTCAGCCGCGAATAGAGCGCGTGTCCGTCGAGCGTTCGATCCCCGACGACCGTGAGGAAACGATTGGCACCGGCGTCGACCGGACGCTCGGGGTCGCCAAGGCGGAGGTCAGCCGGAAAGTCCGTAGCCGTCGGGCGGTCACCATCGACCTCGTAGTCGAATTCGTCGAGCAGGGTGAGGAAGTACCTGCCGGCCTCCGCCGCCGTCTCCCTATCGGGTGGCTCCTCGTTATCTCCACTGGTGACCACTTGCCGCTCAACGATAGCCTCAAGAGGTCCGTCACTCGTTGAATCGTAACTCCGGGCCGTCGCTTCGTCACCGTCTGGACCGAGGTCGATTCGCTCGAAAACGTCGTGTTCGTACCAGCAATCGACCCTGATTGGGGAACCAGCATCCTCGCCAGCAAACTCGCCGACCTGCCACTGTCTGCCTAGCAGCCACAGCGGGTCGTGAACTTCGGTACGGAGGCCCCGCGTGACATTCCCGTGGCGAGGATACGGGGAGACGCGATGCCACATCGTACTGGACACTCCTTCCATCGTTTCGTCATCGGAGTTCGACGCCATCGTTAGAGATCACCCCCGTCTACAGGCTGGAACCAGTCGGGGTCCAGTTGAACGCGCTCCCCAACCACCGGGAACGGTGGTCCAGCATTCGTCGGGGCAAGATCGTAATAGCGCTCGATGCGGTCGAGATCTACGGATGGCGCGTGTGGCACCGGTCCGTCGTTGTCCGGTAGGTGAATCATAGGTAGGAGCTGGTCGAACGCCGTGTCAAGGTCCTCAAGGTCGACGAGACGAAGCTTGAGCAGATCCATCGTGTCGGTCACAGCTGACTCGAGGGTGCTCCGGTCCCAGCCATTGTCATCCGGCGGCACGGCGAGCAGAATCGAGTGTGGTGGTGCAACGTCGGGAGCGTCGTAATTGAGCGCGACGCCCGTCGTCTCGGTCGGTTCCGGGATGGTCTCAACAAGGTCGTCGATGTACAGTCCCGTGACACGCCGAGTGAAGTCTCCGTCGAAACCGGTGCCGAACTGCCCGATGAGCGAGAGCCGCCCCGGCTCTGGGTCAACCTCGTCAAGGCCGATCCACAACTCGTCCGGTCGATGGGGAACTTGGCCGACGCTGAGGTCGCGCTTGCGGTCCCCCGTGACCGCCTCAGCGTATGAGAGCGCTCGTCGGTAATTCGCTGTCCTGTCTCGTACCCGACTGATTCGTTGGAACCAGGTCTCCGCGGCGAGCGGGTCGCCGCCAGTCAGGTCATCCCGGTCGAATGTCCGCGTCAACTCGGCACCGTTCGAGGGCTCGAACGCCGGTAACACAGTAAACTCATCACCGAACAGTATCTCGAGGCGCTCGACCTGCGATTCGAGTGTCGGCGGTTCAGCGACAGTCCCGTCGTCGTTTCTCGGCGGGGCTAGAGACTCACAGCGAGTATGCGCGTCACGGACTCGTTTGAGTACGGTTTCGGCCTGGCGGCACAGCGCCCGCTCGTCGTCCGGGCTGCCGCCGACGGCCGACCGTGGGACACTGGCCCCGACATCAAAGTACGACACCTGAATCAATGCCTGCCGGATGCCCTCCAGTACACCGCGCCGGAAGGCGCGATCGAACCGCCCGGCTTCCCCCGCAACGGCCAGGTTCGCGTGCTGGGCCTGGCTCGTAGTTGCGAGGGCCTCGGCGTCGTCGACAATTGTGTCCGCGAACGTGTCGATTCGTTCCTGTGGGTCCGGGTCGGCCGCACGCTCGTCGAGATAGCTCACGAAAAACCGCTGTCGGAACGTCTCGAGGAAGAACCGGAGATCCGTAACGACGGTGCCAGGCGGCGTGTCAGCGGCATCGATGCCATACTCACGCAATAGTGCCAGCGCCTCGTCGTCGCCGTTCAGGTATCGACGGAACGCGGCGTAGCGTTGGGTAGCCGAGAGTTCGTCCGGCCGTTCGTCCCCCTCAAGCAGTTTGTCGACTGACCACGGCGTCGGATCAGCTACAAGATCGGCTTCCGACCCTGCTGTCCCGTCCACCAGCAGCGCATCCAAGTTGTAGGAGGGGCCGTGGACGCTCGCCAGGGATTCGATGCGGTCGATCGCCGAGCAATATTCGAGCACCGGCTGCCGGGTGAGGGTCCGGAAGTCAGCCTCAAACTTCCGGCGGTCCGCGCCGGTCGGGAGCGCACCGGGATCGTGGAGCAAGCGGTCGAACTGCCGGGCGAATCGCTCAGCGTCGTCAAGGTAGTCATCAAGATCCGGCAGAAGTGCCGGCAGAAGGTCGGCGAACGCGGTCAGGTACGCGCGGAGCCGTGCCTCGTCCGCCCCCTGAAGCAGCCGGTCGGCGGCAGCATCGCTGATGTAGTCGGACAAACTCGGGTGCATCCCCCTCTGATCGAGGTCCCCAGCGACGAGCCGGTCAGGCCAATCAAGCCCCGCGGCGATTCGACGCTGGCTGCGATCGGTCGCGATTCCATCGTAATCGGGGAACCAGTTGACACCCGTGCGATCGGGACGTCCTGTGGCATCGAACAGGTCAGGCAATGACAGCGCCCGGAGGGGGCGAGTCGCAGCGTATACCGCGGCGTCGAGGGCGGTCAAATCCAGGGATTCCAGCGCTGGCTTGTCGTCGGGGGTTTCGACGAGTGCCTCGACGGCGTTGACGTCCGACGCGCTCGGTAAATCCGCTTCGGACTTCGTCTTGAGCTCCCGCACCAGGTCAAGTTCGTCCCGGATTGTGTCCCACTGGAGTGTGTCGCCATCAACCAGTTGTTGGAGACGACCGACGGGCCCATCTCCGTGAGGGTCGAACTCGTCGGTGTGCATCGCCAGCCACAGTAACGGTTCGAGTACGTCGGTCTCCTCGACGGCGGTTCCGGGTGCGGCGCGCACGTACCCTCTGGCGGTTCCGACGGTCTCATCCTCAGATGTCACCTCGGCTGTGAAGAACGTCCACGGCGAGGCGTCCTCAAAGTCCACATCGACTGTAGCCCACCCGCGCGGGCTCGTGGTGGTTGTGGTCGACGCGAACGTTGTCGTCCCGTCCAAGGTGGTAATCGAGACGTCGACGGTGTTGTCCGGACCACAGTCCGTCTCGACGCGTACTCGTTGATCGCTTGCGGGCGAAACGACCAAATCGTCGTTGGGGAGGACAACCCGGCCGTCGGTCGCGTCAATAACGTCACCGTCAGCGGAGACGACCAATGCGAACCGGGTTCCGGGACGAATGTCGGAGAAATCAAGCGTGGCTTCATAGCTGCCGTCAGCGTCGGCAGTCGTGCTCGACTGCAGACTAAACTGGCCACGGTTACCGAGACTCCAAGCCGACACTCTCACCGATGCGTCCGGGGCTGTCGTGCCGTTGATTCGTTGGTTGGCCAGCGGGAAGACCGTCCAGTCAGCATCCGCGTCATCCGGGTCGACTGGGCCCGCCGGGAAGTGGCTCGTGACTGCCGTCAGCTCGTCGAGTAATCGTGCACCGTCTTCGTCAAGTTTGGCTGCAACCCTGTTTCCGACATAGGTTGCGCCGTCGATTGGCAGAGTCTTCCGGACCGCTCGCACCGCGTCGTAGAGGGTCTCGACCTGCCCGGTAATCGGCGTCTCCTCCTCAGAGACGTCGAACCGTGTGACCCGGTTCTCAAGCAGCGTGCCGCCGGCTGCAAGCGCACTCTGGGCAGCCCTGGCACGGTCCGCCAGTTCAACTGCGGCCTCAGCCTCCCGTCCGCGCTCATCTCTCTCGCCGGCGTGTCGAAGGTCTCGGCGATTGAGCGGTCGCCCTTCGCCTAGGACTGTACGAATCGTCCCGGCGACTTCGAGGAACTGGGCCACAGTGAGTGGGTCATCCCCGATAGCATCGGGTGCCAACGACGAGAATGCGAGTTCGAGCGTGGCGTCGTCCGGAATCGATGGATTATGTGCCGGCCGGTTTCGGAACAGTTGATACGACATCCGGGTTTCCAGTTCCGACGCCCCTGCGTTCTGTCGTTGCTGGGCGAGCGCGAGCGCGTCGAGTGGCGACAGCTGTAAATCGGCCAAGGTGGCACCTGTCTTAGCCTCGTAATCGACGGTGCCAGGGGCTTCCGGCCAGGATCGGACCAGTAGATGCACCTCGGTATCCGTCCCGTCCATTGATAACGTGACGGCGTCCTCGTCGGTCGCGGACACAGTGACGGTCGTCGCGGTGTTTGCGTCTCCGTCGACGCCTCCTCCAGGAACTATTCCGACAGCGCCACGATCGTAGCCGCCCTTTCCGGTAGTTCCGCTCCCGTCGTGTGCGAGGACACGCTGTCGAGTCGACCCAACGGCGCTCCCCACGGAGAAGCCGCCGGTTACAGACTGTGTTACTGATCCGATCGATCCGTCACCGGGGACAGCAAGGACCTCAAGTCGGCCACTCCGAGCGGCGGTCGACACTGTCACCACTCCAGCCGCCACGTCATCGGCGGCGATGGTCGCGACGGTCGGCGTTGGAACGCTCTCGGGTGTTTGGACGGCGACGTACGTGAGGACGCGCGATTCGTCGTTGCCCTGCACGTCCCCGGTCTCTGTGACCTGCAGTTCCATTTCCTCGCCAATGCCTGTGACCTCAGCACTCGTCGTTCCTACGACGCTACCGTCATCAACGACCGGCAACAGGAGCGCTCGATCGTCGCTGGCTCCGCTAATCGGGGTTCCAGATGCCGCATCAAGCCCGGTCGTGGCGACGTGCTGGTCGATGGTGCCGTCGTCGACGGCCATCCCGTGTGAGAGTGCCACGGCGTCGGGCGTGGCCTGTTTGACGTCGATATCGGTCGCGATAGTCGTCCCGATTAATGTGACGTGATCGGCGTCGACGTCAAGGGGTACAGATTCGGTGCCCGCATCGGAGTCGATTGACACGTGCCCCACCTCGACGCCTTCCGGGTTACCCAGAGAGATTGCGCGGTACTCGACCGCCAGCGGTCCGGGATCGACCTCAGGGTCGTTCACGCTCGAGAACGTCAGGTCGAAGCCGTCCGCTGCGAGGCTGACGTCGGCGATTAGCTCGTCGGTCCCATCGTCCGTCGGACCGCACACCCGTAGCGCGGCGTCGCTCTGAACGACAGCAATACCCTGGTCGGTCGCTTGATCTCGGGCGACGCTGACTGATCGTTGCTGTGTCTCGCCGTCACTGGACCTCGCAGCGACGCCGTGAGTCCAGCCCCACTCCTCGTCCGCGACCGTGCCGTCTGCACCTACTGCACGGCTCACCGTGAGTTCGACGAGGTCCGGTTCGAACTCGAGGTCGTCGACGCTAACCGTCCCAGGCGCCCTCGGGGCGTCGATTGTTCCAACGGCGATGTCGCGGTCGGTCTCCCACGTGAAAACTCCCTCACAACTCACCCGGTCGGGGCTCGGAAGCAACGACCCCACCCAGCCGTTCAAGTTTGGCTCGCCGGTAGGGCGTGACTGGAGTACCGGTTCGGCCGTCGCGTCGGTCGACAGCGCGGTGCCCCCGAGCCCGACGTTCGGGACGGACGACAGCGAGAGCGCGGGAGTTTCGGCGCGCCACGCCTCGGGCACTGGCTCGGAGCCCGGCTCACCAAACGCGACGAACTGTCGGTGGGTAATGCCGACACTGTCGCGGGGCGTTTGTGCGACCTCGGGCTCGGCAACTGCGTCGCCGTCAAGTAAATCGTCCAAGCTGCCACCGACCCGTTCGAGGTTCCCCTTGCCGAGTTGGTGGACGTTCTCAGCGACAAGGAGGTCTGCCACGGCGTCGACGACGTCGGAAAGTTCTTCGAGGACACCAGCGAGTTCCTCGCGTTCGGCGTCGTCAAGGTCACTGTGGAGGGTGTCGTCGTCGGTTTCAATACCCGCGAAGAAAAGGTCATCGCTGGAGCGCGTCTGCCAGTCGTCAGCAAGGTCATAGCCCGCGACGACGTCGCTCTTCGCGGCGTCGTCGCCAAGTCCCGGGTTGCCGGTTCCGTCGTGGTCGAGTTGATCCTCAACACCCGGGTACTCGCGTCTGATTGCCCACTTGTACTGGACGAGATTGATTGACTCGTCGTGGTCCTCGTTGTATGCCTGGGTCCGTTCGAGTAGCCGCCGCTCGAAGCGATAGCCCAGCATATCACCGAGCTGTTGACCCTGGCGGATGCCTTCAATCACCGACCGGGCTGCACGAACGCGTCCGGGCGAGAGGTCGACATCGAGCAGCCGACCAAGTTCGGAGTCGCCGTGGTGCTTGCGCCCGCTGCGCAGTATCGATGCCGTGGTCGCGTGCTGAATCGACGGGGCGTGGATGTACTCAGCACCCTCGCCGCCGCTGGCTGCCGGAACCCCTTCGTCGACGTGATCGGCACTGAGATCCTCGACGAAGCCGTAGGCGCCGACGAGCGTCGCCGGCTCCGCGATCGAATCGGTGTCGGCCGAGCCAGCACTGGCCTGTAGCATCTCAGCCGGAAGGTCGGGATTGGCGTACCACTGATCGTCAAGGGTCCCGAACGGAACGTTCATGTCGTCGAGTACTGGTTCCTCGTGTGACTCGCCGGCGGCGCCCTCCGCGCCGCTGAAGTGATCGCCGACGAACTCGTAGTCGGCACCGTCGTAGAGTTCGACTTCCTGCCGTTCGCGCTGTTCGTAGAGGCGACGCGTCGCCAGTGACGTCCACCACGCGTCGATGCGATGGCTGGCGAGATCAAGCGTCTCGCCCATAAGCCGGCCGAGCGTCTCGGGCTCGAGCCCAGAGAGGTATGTAATCGACTTAAAGAACTCTCTCATTCGAGGGTCGATTGGGGGTCCTTCAGCACCCGGCTTGCACGTCTCCCAGATAAGCTCCTTGTACGGTTTGTCGCTGTAGGGTGCGTGGGTCGGCGGCGTGTCGTCGAGTGCATCCCACACGGTCATCGTGTCCATATCATGGAACGACGGCTCCGGAACCGGCTGCTGGGTCGCCGTCGTGCTGTGATGCTGTGCGCTGAGCAGTCCGTCGCCAGACTCCGGCACGAGCGGCTCGTCGAACATAGCCCCGAGGCGGATTCGGCTCTCCACGTAGGCTTGCTGGGCAGAGAACCGCATCAACTGTTTAAAGAACGTGTTCTGGAGCCCAAGCCCGTCCTCGTCTTGGAGGACTGTAATGAGTTTTACCACCGTGGCGGCTCCGCTTCCGTCCGGAATCTCTCCGGGGTCGAGGTTGAGCGGCGACGAGGAGGTCCACGACATCGAGTACAATTCGTCGGCCTTCCCGTGTTCCGGTGCCGTCAGGATGAGGTAAGTTACGAGTTCCTCGTCGTTCATAAACTCGACGTTGGTAGGGAGGTCGATGTTCAAATCAGCGAGGGCCTCGCGGTCGACGGTGATTGCGTCCAACCTGGGGTCGTGACCTAGGTACCGGAGGTAATCCCAGTTCGTCTCAAGCAAACCGTTGCCTGTCCCCTCGTGGAGCAGCAACGAGAGGTACTCATCGGCGCGGCCATCCACCAACCATGACACGTCGCCGTCCTCAATCTCTGGCCCGCTCGTGTCTGGAAAGCCGAAGTCGACCGGCGGAATCGTCCAGGCCAGCCGAGGGTCCAGTTCGGTTAGGTCGTACTCCTTGAGTGTATTCCTAATCGTGTTCCGCTGGGGCCTCGTGAGGAACTCGGCGGCGTCCATACCGTGGTTCAGTGCGACGTCTGAGTAGCCTCGAACCTCCTCGGTGAGATACTCGTTCGCAGTCGCTTCCCGCTGGAGAATTCGCTCCAAAACATCGCTCGGGTCGTCCCCTATCACCCGATCGACGGAGTCCGTCGAGTTCTTCCAGGCCGGGTCAATGGAGCGCAACAGCCGCGATATCTGGTCTGGAACCCGCTCATCGCGGCCGAAGAAGCGCGGATGCAAAGTCTGCTCCGTCTGGCCACGGCCATCGGGCCGGCGGAACCGTACTCTGCCCGAGTCATCGTCTTCATCGTCATCTTCGTCCGATTGCTCCTCGTCCTGTGGTACGCCCGGGTCGAAACTCGAGCCAAAGAGGTCGTGGTCGACGCTCTGGCCGTGGTCCTGAACGGTCGCGCCATAACCCGAGCGTGCGACGTTCGAACCCTCATCGCCGCTTTCGCCCCCGCGTTGACGACGACGCCGTCGGTCGTCACTCCGGTCACCTCTCCTCCGTCTCCTCCGGCGCTCTTTCATACGGGCGATCCCTTTCAACTCCTCCGCACTGATGTCACCGAGTCGGTCGCTCGAGACTGAACCAATGACATCGGGATCGACATCCCTGATGATGTCGGCGTTGACCGAACGGAGTGCGTCGTCGTCAAGTTCGCCAACGAGTTCACGGTCGAGTTCCCGGAGGACGTCCGCGTCGATATCCGCGAGCACATTGGGGTCGACCTCGCGGAGGACACCGGTTTCAACCTCGTCGAGCACGCTTGCGTCAACGGCCGCGAGCACATCCGGGTCCGTCCGCCGGAGGACGGACGTGCTGACACCACGCAGTTCCTCTTCGTCGAGCGCCGCGACGAGTTCACGGTCGAGTTCCCGAAGAACGCCTCGGTCGAGGTCGCCCAGCACGGACGGGTCCTCAAGGGCCTCGATGATGGTCGGGTCTTGCAGGTCGCCTACAACGTCGGGGTCCCCGAGTTCCGAGAGCACGTCGGGGTCAATCTGTGAAAGAACATCGGCATCGAGACGAGCGAGTACGGCGGGATCGACCTCCCGGAGGAGGTCAGCGGTGGCTGCCTGGAGATCCTCCTCGTCGAGCGCGTGGATTATCTCGCGATCGAGTTCCCGGAGCACGTCGGGGTCTACGTTCCGTGGGACATCGTGGCCAATCCGCTGAAGGATCGCTACATCGACCTCACGGTAAATTTCCGGGTCGAGTCGCCTGAGTACCTCGGGATCGACCCGCCTTAGCATATCTGCACTGACCGTCTGGAGGTCCTCGTCGTCAAACGAATTCAGCATCTCACGGTCGAGTTCCCGGAGCACGGCCGGGTCGACCCCCCGCAGGATTGCCTCGTCAATCTCGTCGGCGATGCCCGGGTGGATTTCGGCCATAACATCAGGGTCGACCCTCTCCAATAGCGCTGGATCGAGCGCACCGATTACGGCCGGGTTAACGCGGCGGAGGACGTCGGCGTTGACCGCTCGGAGATCCTCGTCGTCGAGCGTCCGCACAATCTCACGATCGAGTTCCCGCAAGACAGTGACGTCTAGGTCGGCGACCACGTCCGGACCAATCTCGTCCAATACGTTCTCCTTCACGTCTCCGCTCGTCGCGTCTTCAAGCATCTCGACATCGAGTTCTCCAAGCACCGCTGGATCGACCTCACGAAGGAGATCAGCACTGACGGCCCGGAGTGCATCGTCGTCGAGTTCTCGGAGGATAGCGTGGTCCAGTTCCCTGAGGACGTCCTTATCCAGCGCGTTGAGCGTCTCGACGTCCTGTCGCCGGAGGTTGTCGCCCACCCGTGCAAGGAGACGAGCGTCGAGCGAGTGGATGACGCGCGGATCAAGCGCGCCGAGTACAGCCGGATCGACCTCCCGGAGGTGCTCGGCCGTAACGATCCGGAGATTCTCCTCATCGAGTCGCCGAATCGCGTAGCGGTCGAGTTCCCGGAGGACATCTTC
>OBKM01000844.1_pt1 | contig 13976 bp, 14 predicted proteins | sample 1519691 | NCBI WGS metagenome assembly OBKM01 (sample SAMEA37050418, study PRJEB22526) | metagenome | biome: saline pan; feature: lake; material: water | place: Egypt | collected 2015 | depth 0.5 m
ACGTCGCAGTGTATCCCCAATCCTCGGCGACACTCCGGCGAGCGCACATCGCGCCCGCGCCACAGAGGGATTTATGCCGCTCGCGGCGAACCGTGCCGTATGATCGGGGCTCCTGGATCGACCCGCTCTCGTCGGGATAGGTGGCCGTGATGGCTCGAGTCGTCTGTGCCGGGCACGTCAACTGGGACCTGACCCTCCGAGTCGATCAGCTCCCCGAGCCCGACGGAGAGGTGATCGTCACCGACCAGAGCGGTGCCGGCGGTGGGAGTGCTGCGAACGTCGCCACCGCGCTCGCGGGGCTGGGCCACGAGCCCACGCTGTTGGGGTCGGTCGGTGACGACGAGCACGGCCGGCGGGCGATCGCCGATCTGACGGCTGCCGGAGTGGACTGCTCACAGCTCCAGACGGTCGACGGAGAGACTGCCCGCAAGCGGCTGATCGTCGACGAGGACGGACAGGTGATGGTACTGTCGGCCGACGGCGCAAACGAGGCATTCGATCCGACGGACCTTTCCTCGGAGCGTCTCGCAGCCGCCGATCACCTGCACCTGACCGGTCAGGACCCCGATACCGCAGAAACGTTGGCCGCCCGCGGAGCCGCCGTCGACCTGTCGGTCAGCGTCGATCCGGGCCGTCGCATCGACCGGCCGGGCGTCGAGCGGGTACTCGCGCGAGCAGACCTCATCTTCCTCAACGAACGCGAGGCGACGACTGCCCGACAGTCAGGGGTTCTCGAGTCGGCCGCCGGCGCGACAGTAATTACGCAGGGCGCCGACGGGGCCAAGCTCAGACGCGGTGACACCGTCCGTTCGCATCCGGGGTTTCACAGCGATCCGACCGACACGGCCGGTGCCGGCGACGCCTTCGCGGCCGGCTACCTCTCGGCTCGACTCGAGGGACGAGACCGGGACGAGGCGCTCGCGGTCGCGAACGCCTGTGGCGCACTGGCGGTCGAATCGCCGGGCGCCCGGACCGAGATCACGCCAGCGGCGGTGACGGCCCGTCGGTCGACTGAGGAGCATTCGTAAGGTCCGAACCGGACTGGCGGACCCGACAGGAGCTTCGCCTGAACGGTCGCCGAGCCCGCGCAGCTACTCGTAGAGCCAGGTCTCGTCGATGCGCTCGTACTCGGTCAGCTCCTCGTCGTCGAAAAACAGCGCGATCTCGCGTTCGTTTGCGCCGGGATCCTCGTGATCCGAGCCGTGGACCACGTTCCGTCCGACATCCAGGCCCAGGTCGCCGCGGATCGTTCCTGGAGCGGCCTCCGCGGGGTCGGTCGCGCCCATCATCGACCGGACCTGACGGGTCGCGTCCTGTCCTTCCCAGACCATCGCAAACACCGGCGCAGCGGTGATGAAGCCGACCAGATCCTCGAAGAACGGCTTGTCCTCGTGCTCGGCGTAGTGTGTTTTCGCCAGCTCCTCGTCGAGCTGAGTGAACTTCGCGCCGACGAGTTTCAGGCCCCGGTCTTCGAGCCGGGAGACGATCTCGCCGATCAGTCCGCGCTGGACGCCGTCGGGTTTGACCATCACGAACGTGCGCTCGGCGGTGTCGCTCATCTGTCCGTCTCCGCGTCCTCGTCGTGGATCCACTCGAGGTCACGCGCCTCGCGACCCATGAAGTAGTTTTTCTCGGCCTTCGAGTCTTTGAACCACAGCACCGTGCCGTCGGTCTTGACGAACATCTTCCCGGTGCCGGGCTCGATCTCTTCGCCGGTGTAATCGCAGGTGCGTTTGGATACCATCGTCACTGCCCCCCGATCGCGTCGGCCTCGCGGGCGGTCTCGCGTAGCTGTAGCACGTCTCCCTCCCGGACAGGACCGAGCACGTTTCGCGTGATGATCCGGCCCTTGTTCGAACCCTCTCGGATCCGACACTTGACCTGCATCGCCTCGCCGTGCATGCCGGTCCGGCTGACGATCTCGATCACTTCTGCGGGCGTCGATCCGCCCTCGTCGTCGTCTGCGCTCATCGTCCTATCGCAGCTCCGCGACCGTCTCGGCGACGCTCTCGATCTCGTCTTCTGCGTCGCCGGCGTCGACGACCGCCGCAGCGGCACTACCGACTTCCAAGCCGGCAGCCCGACCTAGATCGTCTTGGGCCCCGACGAACACAAAGGGGACGTTTTTCTCGTCGGCCAGCTCCGGAAGATGCATGACGATCTCCTCGGGCTGGACGTCCTCGGCGATGAGTGCGAGGTCGGCGGTCCCGCGTTCGACGGCTTTGGTCGTCTCGTTTGTTCCTTTCTTTACTGTTCCCGTGTCTCGGGCGACCTCGAGCGCGTCGAGCGCGTCGTCCTCGAGATCGGCCGGAACGTCGAAGTCAACGTAGACTGGCATGTGTGTAGTATCTCCCTGTGTGCGGGCTCACACTCCCCCGCTCACGCGGTCTGACCAGACCGCGTCCGCGAAGCGGTGGTGGTCCTGTCGGAGCTGGGAGCGTCATCAACCCCACACAGCGTGTACCAGAACTGGTCTACCGATCCGTAAATCGCTTTCGACACACCGGGCGTGTGCCAGTCTGGCTCACACACGAGCGGTCACTGCCCGCGTCACCGCCCGCCGTCGCTCGCGGAGCGTCTCGAGTCGTTCGAGGGTCGCGTGCAACACCGGAAACGTCGACTCGAGATCCGCGTACAGGTACTCCTGTAGCATCGATCCAATCTGCTGGCGTTCGGTTTGAATCGTCTGCTGACGACAGGTTAGCAGCGCCGTACACTCCCGTTCGGCCGCCCGTAGTTCCCCTTCGAGGTCGACCAGCTCCGTGAACGACTGCTGCCAGGGGCTGGGTCCAGAGAGTGGGTCACCGGCCTCTGCCAGCCGGTCACCGCCGGTGGCCACCGAGTCGTGCTCGCGGTCGAGTGCCTCGAGGAGCTCGGTCCGCCTGGTGGCCGACTCTCGTGCCCCGTCGACGAGTAGTTGCTTGATCTGGGGGGTGAGCGTTCCGCCCTCGGCGACGACGCTGGCGACGGACGCTCCGAACTCCGCGGCCATGTGCTCTGTCAGCGTCTCGTCGTATGCTCGGTCGTGCCCCGGGGCAGACAGCACTGTCTCGCGGTAGCGCTCCCGCACCGCGGCGAGCGAGTGGCCCGTATCCGCCCCGAGACGTGCCGACGGCGGGCCCGCGGGTCGCGTGGCCGGCATCGACGCCACGTCGTCTGCGAACGACTCGAAGGCGGCTCGCTCGGCCGCGACGCTCTCACGCTCGGCTACGACGGTCTGTTGGGCGCGCTCGACGTACCCCAGGCAGGCTGCGGATGTCACGACGTTGCAGGCAGACGGCCCGGCGGTCCGGAGACAGTTCCGGAGCAGTCCGACCAGCGACTGTCCGATCCCGTGTACCGCCGCCGAGAGGCTCCCGATCGTTCCGGCGCCCCGTGGAACGACCAGGCCCCCGGCAGTCGCCTGTCCGATCCACCCGGCGATCGTCGCGGAGATGGTCGGAGACAGCGTCCACGCGACGAGAAGGCAAAGCGCGATCCCCGCAAGCGCTGCGACGGTCGTCGAACGCTGCCTTGGTGCCCCGGACGCGCGATACCGCACTCCCATACCGATCGAACGCCGTGGTACCAATTAACACTGACGGGGCCCATGCCGGAGTGGGACACGGCGGCTCCGCGGTGAGCGGGTCCCCGTGACGCCAGCGGACGCGAAAGGGGTCGAGATCCGTCCGACCGATCGGAGGCTACATGCGGGGCAGGCGGTGAGTGGCGGTATGGCGCAGGCGAGGACCCACGTCAAACGACTCCGGGCGGAGGCACGAGCCGCTGGAGAGCGCCGGCTCGTCGTCGTGACTGGCACCCCAGCCGACACGCGTGACTGCGCTCGCGAACTCCTTGCTGCCGCGGACCTCGAGTCGGTCGCACACGTCGGTCCAACGGCCGATCTCGGCACCCGAATTCCGCTTGATCGGACCGATATGCTCCTGGGAAGCACGTACGAGGCAGTCGTTCTGGACTGTCACGAGGCGTGTCGACCCAACGCGATCGGGCGGGCGGTCGGCGCGGTCGACGGTGGCGGACTGTTTCTCATGCTGACCCCGCCGCTCGATGACTGGCCGACACGTCGCGATGCCTTCGACGCGTCGCTTGCCGTCCAGCCGTACGGAATCGACGCCGTCTCGGGGAACTTCCGGCAGCGACTGATCCAGACGCTCAGAGCGCACCGAGCGATCGCGATCGTCGACGCAGACGGAACTGTCCGTCAGAGTGGACTCACCGATCCGGCACCGCGCCGGCCCCAGACGCGTTCTTCCCCTCCCACCGAGTCACGCTTTCCCGAGTGGGCCTACGCGGCCTGTCGTACGGACGATCAGATGCGAGCGCTCGAGGCACTCGAGGCGTTGTGCGACCCCGAGACTGCCGTCGTCGTCGACGCGAACCGTGGCCGGGGCAAATCGAGCGTCGCCGGCCTGGCTGCGGCGTCACTCGCCACGGCAGGGGACGACGTGCTCGTGACCGCACCAGTCGCCCGAGCCGCCGAGACGCTGTTCGCCCGCGCCCGCGAACACCTGTCGTCGGCCGACGGGACGGAGGGCGTCGACGAGATCACCGCCGAGTCGGCGGGACGTATCCGGTTCGAGCCCCCGTCTGTCGCGGCCACGCTTCCCGACGATCCGGATCACGTCGTCGTCGACGAGGCTGCCGGCGTTGGAGTCGACGTCCTCGAGGACCTGCTCGATGCCGGACGCGTCGCCTTCACGACGACCGTCCACGGCTACGAGGGCGCGGGCCGGGGCTTTTCGGTCCGGTTTCGCGATCGGCTGGCAGAGAGCCCCCTGGCCGTGACCGAGGTGTCGCTGACCGAGCCGATCCGGTATGCGCCGGGCGATCCGATCGAAGTGTGGTCGTTTCGAGCGCTGGCACTCGACGCCCGGCCGCCGGTCGAGCCGCTCGTGACCGCGGCCACCCCCGAGACCGTCACGTACCGCCAATTGAGCCCGGCGGAGCTACTCGCAGACGAGCGGTTGCTCGCGGAGACGTTCGGGCTGCTCGTGGTCGCACACTACCGGACGGAGCCGAACGATCTGGCGCGCTTGCTCGATGCGCCGAACGTCACCGTGCACGCGCTGCTCCAGGCGGGACACGTCGTCGCGGTCGCGCTTGTGGCTCGCGAGGGCGGGCTCTCGGCCGATACCCGTGCGTCGCTGTACGCCGGCGGACAGATCCGAGGCCATCTCATCCCGGACGTGCTCACCCACCAGCTCCGAGACGAGGCAGCTGGCCGGCCGGTCGGCCACCGCGTGTTGCGGATCGCGACCCACGACGCCGTCCGGTCGCGTGGGCTCGGGTCACAGCTTCTCGACGCGGTGCGAGATGACGTCGACGGCGACTGGCTCGGGGCTGCGTTCGGCGCGACGCCCCAGCTCTGCCGGTTCTGGCGGCAAAACGACTTTCGGACGGTCCACCTCGGAACCGCCCGCAACGAGCGCAGCGGAGAGCGATCGGCGTTCGTTCTCGACCCGGGCACTCCGGCCGGCGAGACACTCTGTGCCCGGCATACGGAGTGGTTTCACCGTCGCGCCCCGGCGACGTTCTCGGACGCACTCTCGGATGCCGATCCCGCAGTGATCAGGGCAGCCTGCCGCGGTGCTGCCGGCCCGCCGCCGCTCGAGCTGTCCGAGCGCGAGTGGCAGTTCCTCGCCGCAGTTCCGGAAGGTGTAGCAGTGTACGAGACCGCCCCGCGCCCAGTCCGGCGGCTGGTCTACCGACACCTCGTCGCTCCCGAGACGGCAGTCCCCGATCGAACCGAACGGCTGCTGGTGTACAAGTGCCTCCAGGCGGCGAGCTGGGCGGCCGCTGCCGAGCGGTTCGACTTCCCGTCGCCCCGGACCTGTAAGAAAGCCCTCGGGGAGGCCGTCGGCGAACTGGTCGCTGCGTACGGCGACCGGACCGTCGCGGACGAACGGGCCCGACTCCGGGACGAGAGCTGACCGGAGGAGCAATCGGGTGCTCAGACCCGCTCCGGACGCCCGGCGTCGACGTCGATGGCGTCGACGGGACAGATATCGACACACAGCATACAGTCGATACACTGTTTCTCGTGGGTCGGGTGCGCTTTCATCTCGCTCGCGGGGTGGTCGGGCGTCTCGACCCACTCGAAGACATCGACGGGACAGTCCTCGAGACAGGCGCCGTCGCCGATACACAGGTCGAAATCCACAGCGACGTGTGTCCCGTTGATCCCCTGGCGTTCGGTCGTCGGCTCCTGACCGTCCTCGGTCCAGATCGTGATCCCGTCGCGTTCGCCGGCCGGCTCGTGTGACTGCTCGAACTCCGGGTCGATGACCATAGCCGACTCAGGTGGGCGCCGTACTTAACGACCCGGCTCGGCTCGAACGGTTAAGACCCCTCGGGTCAAACGGAATCTATGCCACTCGATTCGATGACGCCCAATCCGGTCTGGGTGGCCGACGCGTACGCCGAGACCGTGGCCGTTCTCGAAGCTTACAGCGACGAGGTGACCTACAACGTGTGGGGCGGAGACTGGTGTAAGGACACGACCGCACAGCTTCCGGATTTCGCTGCGGCGCTCGAAGCAGCCGGTGTCCCCGACGGCCGGATCGAGGTCCATGTCGTCGACGAGGACAAGCGCGGCCCGGGCGTCGAGACCTACGAGATCGAGCGCATCCCGACGGTCGTGCTCGAACGTGACGGGGAGGAACTGAGCCGGTTCGTCGAACGCGAGGGCGAACCGATCGCCGTCTGGGCGGCCGACCAGCTCACAGAGCAGCTGGGCGCACCGCCGGCGATCGACGACTAGTCCTCCGAGACGTCCCAGGCCAGAGCGTCCCCGATCGAGGAGTGTGGCGGCGAGCAGACGAACCCGCGACAGGCGTAGACGGTCGGCTCTCGGTCACCGTCCCGGTCGGCCCAGATCGCCGGCGGCTCCGAGCGCCCGAGCCGATCGACGGCAGCCGCGAGCCGGTCGGAGGTGGGCCGGTGGGTCAACACTCGCGGATGGGTGTACGTTTCCGCAAGCGCCTCGGGCCAGTCGTCCGGACGGCCTCCTGCGAGGGTCAGTTCGAGGCGTCGATCGAGCGCGTCGGCAGCGAGCACGAGCGTCGCGTGTTCGACCGGTGAAGCGCGGAGGCGACTGCTCTGTGTGTCGACGATCGTGGCGGCCGTCGCTCCGAATTCCTCGTCGCTGAACCGCGAGAGGGTGTCGAGCACATCCACCGCGACGCCGGTGCTGGACGGGGTCGAGCCGTCCGCGAGCTCCTGGGGACGGGCGACCAGCGTATCGGCCGCACGCTCGGGCGCGAAGTACAGCGTCTCCTCGGTCGAGTCCCAGAACTCACGCTCGATCGCCCGCCCCAGCTTCTGGGCGAACACGAGCCACTCAAGCTCGCCGGTCGTCTCGTACAGCCGGACGACGCCGCGAGCCAGATACGCGTAGTCCTCGAGATAGCCGTCGATCTTCGCGGACCCACCGGCCCACCGCCGCTTGAGCGTTCCACGACCGTCTACCCAGAGCCGATCCCGGACCGTTTCGGCCGCAGCCCGAGCAGTGTCCGTGTACCGCTCGTCGAGAAGTCCGGCCTCGGCGAAGGCACCGATCGCGAGCCCGTTCCACCCCGCGAGGAGCTTCTCGTCGCGCGGTGGGGACTGTCGCTCGCCGCGGGCGGTCCGGATCCCTTCGGTGGCCCGCTCGAGGGCGGTCTCGACGGCCGCCGGCGCGAGCCCGTGTTCGTCTGCCAGCGCCGCCACGGACCGCGTAATACGGGGCACCGAGCGGCCCTCGATGTCCCCGGACTCGGTGATCCCGTACCGGTCACAGAACAGCCTCCCGTCCTCGGAGTCGTCGACCGCACGCATCACCTCCGCGGGCGTCCAGGTGTAGTAGGCGCCCTCCTCGCGATCCGGTCCGCTGCGGGCGTCGAGGCTGCTGTCGAAGCCCCCGTCGGGTCGTTCGAGTTCCCGTTCGAGAAACGCCAGTGTCTCGCGGGCGACGGTCTCGTAGCGGTCTCTGCCGGTCAGCTGTGCGCCGGCCAGGTACGTTCTGGCCAGCTCGGCGTTGTCGTACAGCATCTTCTCGAAGTGCGGGATCGTCCACTCGCGGTCGGTCGTGTACCGGTGGAATCCGCCCCCGACGTGGTCGAACAGCCCGCCGGTCGCCATCGCGTCCAGGGTCTCGACGGCGACCGTCAGATCCGACTCCCGGCCGGTTCGGTCGTGGGCCCGGAACAGCAGCTCCAGCCGCCCGGGGTGGGGAAACTTCTGTCCGGTCCCCCAGCCGCCGTGCTCGCGGTCGGCGCCACGACGTGTCGCCGCCCCAGCCGACTGCAGCAGCGTCTCCGTCTCGGACTGGTCGACGCTCGCGTCGCTGGTCGACGAGGCCGGTCCCTCGTCGGCCTCGGCGAGGGCTGCCCACTGATCGGCGCGGCGCTCGAGCTCGTCCCGGCGCTCGGGATCGGCCCACGCCTCGCGGATCCCCTCGAGTACGTCGATAAACGCCGGCGTGCCGCGGCGCTCGTTCGGCGGGTAGTAGGTCCCGATATGAAACGGGCGCCCGTCGGGCGTGAGCCAGGCCGACAGCGGCCAGCCGCCGCGTCCGGTCACGCGCTGGCAGACAGTCATATAGATGCTGTCCAGATCCGGCCGTTCCTCGCGGTCGACTTTGATCGGCACGAATCCCTCGTTGAGCACCTCTGCGACTGCCGGATCGGAGAAGCTCTCCTCGGCCATCACGTGACACCAGTGACAGGCGGCGTAGCCGATCGAGAGAAAGATCGGTCTGTCCTGCTCCCGGGCGGCCCGAAGCGCGTGATCGTCCCACGGCTGCCAGTGAACGGGGTTGTCCGCGTGCGCAGCCAGGTACGCGCTAGCTTCTGCGGTGAGCCGGTTGCGATCGACTGGAGACGCTGGCGCCATGTCTTCCATACGGCCGGCGCGTACAAAACCAGACCGGCGGTCGCAGACACTCGCCCCGATCCGGTGTACCCACAACCTTTAGGCGAGGGCCGCTCGCGGTGCCGGACATGGAGGAGACCGTACTCCTGGTCGGCGGCGGCGGCCGTGAGCACGCGATCGCCCGGGCGCTCGCGACGGATGCAGATCTGTACGCCTGCGCCGGCAACCGGAACCCAGGGATCGCGGCGCTCGCGGAGGGATTCGAGCGCCTCGAGACGACGAATCCGACGGCGGTTCGAAGCTACGCCGACGAGATCGGGGCGACACTCGCCGTGATCGGACCGGAAGCGCCGCTGGCGGCAGGCGTGGCCGACGCCCTCGATGAGGCGGGCATCTACGCGTTCGGTCCCCACGAGCGCGAGGCCCGGATCGAGACCGACAAAGCCTACCAGCGACGGTTCATGGACGCCCACGAGATCCCCGGGCGACCCGCCTTCGAGACGTTCGAAGACGCCGAGTCTGCCTGTGCGTACATCGACACTCACGATGACGATCTGGTGGTCAAACCCGCCGGACTGACCGGCGGGAAAGGCGTCCGCGTGATCGGTGACCAGGTCACCGCCGAGGAGGCGAAAGCGTACATCCGCGAGGCGGGGTACGATCGGCTGGTGCTCGAAGAGCGGCTCCGTGGCGAGGAGTTTACGATCCAGGCGCTGGTCGCGAACGGCTCCGTTCGGGTCACCCCGGCGGTCCAAGATCACAAACGGGCCTACGAGGGCGACGAGGGACCGAACACGGGCGGGATGGGCGCCTACAGCGACGCCGGACTCGCTCTCCCGTTCATGACGGAGGCCGACTACCGCGAGGCCGTCCAGATCATCCGCCAGACTGTCGCCGCGCTCGAGGAGTACAAGGGCGTGCTGTACGGACAGTTCATGCTCACCGCAGACGGCGTGAAGCTCGTCGAGTTCAACGCCCGGTTCGGCGATCCGGAGGCGATGAACACGCTGCCGGTTCTCGAGACCGATCTGCTCGACGTGCTCGTCGCTGCCCGCGCGGGCGAGGGGCTTCCCCAGCTCCGGGTCGCCAGACAGGCGACGGTCTGTAAGTACGCCGTCCCTGCCGGCTACCCGACCGACCCAGCTGCCGGCGTCCGCATCGAGGTCGAAGACACCGGCGATGGGATCGTCTTCTACGCGAGTGTCGACGAACGCGAGGACGGCCTGTACACGACGACCTCGCGGGCGGTGGCAGCAGTCGGCGTCGCCGACACGATCGACGCGGCCGAGCAGATCGCGGAGCGAACGCTTCCGGCCACGGACGAGCTCAGGGTACGACACGACATCGGAACCGCGGACTCGATCGATCGTCGGATCGAGCACGTCAACCGGCTCCGTGGTCGGTGAGCCGTCGGCCGAGCCCCGGAACGCTTAGTCGGTCGGCGATCCCAACGTGTCGTATGTCGTCCCCACGAGCCGGAGTGTACAGCCGCGAGCTCCCCGCGCTTGACCGATACGTCCAGGTCGGCCTCGCACAGGGCCGTGTGCTCTCTGTCGAGTTCCCGGTCGAGCCGGGCCCGGACGCGATCACCGATCCGACCGCCGAGCTCCTCGATCGGATCGAGGCGTACTTTGCAGGGTCCCGCGAGGAGTTCGATGACGTCCCGGTGGCGTTGACGATGCAGACCGATCACCGGCGGATTCTCGAGACGGTGCAGACGCTCCCGTACGGGGAGTCGACGACCGTCGAGGCGGTCGCACGGATGACACCCGGAGTCGACCCAGCGGGAGACACGGACCCCACCGGCCTGGTCAGAGACGCGCTCGCCGCCAACCCGGCGCCGGTGTTGGTCCCGGATCACCGCGTCGTCGACGGTCCGAGTGTGGCACCGGCGGCCGTCGTCCGGGCCTGTCGGTCAGTCGAAGGGATCTGATCGCGCCCCGGGTCCGGATCGGCCGGTCGTTTTCGCGTCCAGTTTAGTCGTCACTCGAAGGCGCGATCTCCGGATCCCGGTCGGGCTCGTCCTGCGTCGCGCCGGCCGGCACGAACTCGAGCCGGGTCAACAGCAACACCACCGCGGGCATGAACACGAAGGCACTGATCAGTGCCAGCCCCATGGCGAGCGCGATCGCGAGGCCGAAGTTCGACAGCACCGGGAAATCCGAGACGATCAACACCCCGAAGCCGAACATCGTCGTCGCCCCCGAGCCGAGCACCGGCCGGGCTTTCGCGGTGATGGCAGCCTGGATCGCAGCCGCTGGTGAGGCTCCGGAGACGGCGAGTTCCTCGCGGAACCGCTCGTAGACGTGGATCCCGTAGGTGATGCCGACGCCGAACACGATCGACGCCGTCGTCACGGTCAGCGGGTTCCACGGAACGCCGACGAGATACATCCCGCCGGCGACCAGCGCCATCGTACTCGCCGCGACGGATCCGACGAGCACGATCGACTCACGAGCGGACCGGAGTGCAAGCCCCAAGAACACGAGCCCCGCACCGAAGCTCAGCAGCGTGGTCCGTGTCAGTCCGGCGGTGACGCTGTCGATCACGTTCCGATTGATCACGATGTTGCCGCTGACACGCGCGTCCATCCCCGCGAGCGTCTGTGCGGCGGCCTCATCCGTCGACTCGATCACGTCCGCTTCCTGGTCGCCGGTGACGTCCTCGACGTACAGCTGGACGAGCAGCCGGTCAGGTGTATCTGTGAACGGCTGGAACCCGACCGGGGGTATGTCGGTCTCTTGGAGCGCATCGAACTGGCGCTGGCGCTCCTGTGGGTCGGTCGAGACGACCGGTTCGTCGCCGCGTTGTGCGGCCTGAGTCTCGATCGCGCTGACCGGCGAGAGAGACGTGACCACGTGATCGCGGTCGGTGACGGCCTCTTCGAACTCGCTTACTGCAGCGAGTTGCTCCTCGCTGTTGTAGATGTCCTCTCCCTCGACGACGACGTACATCAGATTCGGGCTCCCGACGCTTGCTTCGAGCTCCTCGAGGTCGTCTTTCTCCTGGATGTCCGGCCAGTAGTCGAACATGTTGTCCTGGGTCTGGACCATCGGATAGGCGGCGAACCCGCCAGCGATCACCAGGCCGAACACGAGCACCACCGCCAGCGGGCGTGCCGTGATGAGCCCACCGAGTCCGCCGACGGCACGTTCGATCGCGCCAGCCGGACCGTCGTCGGCCGTCTCGGCGGGCTGTGTCACGCCGTCGTCGAACACCCGGAGTAACGCGATCAGCAGCGTCAGCGACAGCGCCATCGAGGTCAACACGCTGAACGCGGCCGTGACACCGAACTGCCGGACCGGCGGCACCTCGGCGGCCAGCAGCGAGCCGAGCCCCACGAGTGTCGTCCCGAGCGCGAGGGTGAGCGAGCGGCCGGCTGTCCGGGCGGCGATCCCCGCTGCGTCGACCGGTACCCGTCCGTTCTCTCGTTCCTCGACGTACCGGGTCTGGATCTGGAGGCCGTAATCGATCCCCAGTCCCAGCGCGACCGGCATCACGCCCAGCATGATCGCGTTGAAATCGAATCCGACGAATCCCATCATCCCGACCATCACGAACAACGCGACCATCGTCGTCGTCAGCGGGATGGAGACCCGACGGGTCTTCCGCAGCCGTCCGCGCATCACGAGTGTCATCGTGAGCAGAATGACGGCGAAGGCGAGCCCGAACAGCGTGATCATCTCCGGCAACATCAAGCCAAAGGCTGCCTCCTCGAAGACCGGACCGCCGGTGATCGTCACCGTCGTTCCCTCCGGAACGGTCACAGAGTCGGTCGCCGCGGTGATCTGATCGATGACGACCTCGTTTTCGCTCGGGGGCATGAACCCGAACAGGTCGTCACTGTCTGCCGGCACCTCGGTGCTGCCGTACTGCAGTTGGACGATCGCTGTCGCATTCTCCTCGCCGTAGTCTGGAACGAGGTTCCCGAGGATCTGTTCGTTCGTCTCGCTCGCTCCCTCTATCGCGGCGAGCCCTGCGACTGCCTCTGAGCGTGTCTCCGGAAGCTCACCGTCTTGGGACAGCAGCTGCGTGTAGCTCGTGACCGCAGCAGCCGCCTCGACATCACGCTCGTACTCCTCGGTGAGCTCGTCGACTGCCTCGATCACCGCCGGATCGAAAATATCCGCCCCATCGTCTGTCTCGACGACCGCAAAGACGACGTTACCGGCGTTGAAATCGTCTTGGAGCTCGTCCCAGTTTTCGATCGTCTCGGAGTCGTCCTCCAGGTACAGCTCCATGCCCATGCTCATCTGGACGCCGACCACGCCGACGGCAGCGACACCCACGAGCAGGAGGACAACTGCCAGCACCACTCGGGTGTGGCTCGCGGACCCCCTGCCGATGCGTTCGAGGACTGCCCCGAGTCGATCCGTTTCGGACCCGTCGCTCATCGTCTCCTCTCGACCGTCGACCGAAGACCGCTCGTGTTCGTCATACGAGATGGAAGGGATCGATACATATAGTACTTCGCATAGTAGACAATACTATACACTACTGACGGATACGATCCGCATTCGGGATCGTACAGCCAGCTCCGAACCGCCGGTACACAACAAATATCGTCACCGAGGACTGTCCAGTTGACGGGCGAGGCCTGCGACTGTCTGACAAACGATTAAGTGCCCGGAGTGATCAGATGGCAGTGACGATGGGCAACAAAAACAAGACGATTTCCTTTCGCGTGAGCCAGGAGAAGTTCGAGACGCTCCGTGATATCGCCGAAGAGCGTGATATCTCGCTGTCAGCAGTGTTTCGGGACTACGTCGACATGCTGGTTGCCCACGACGGACAGATCGAAGTCGTGCCCGAACACGAGGTCAACAACTCCGAAGAGTCCGAGACCAAGTCGTTCCCGCCGAAAGTGGAGGTTCCGAAGAGTTTCGTCCGCGAGCACGAGCGCCTCGAGCTCGAGGCAGAGCATCTCCGCGAACAGCTCGAAGAGCACAAGCGGTACGTGACGAAGCTCCGCCAGGAACTCGACGAGTACGATCAAGAGGACGTCGTACAGCTCGAGGATCTCGACGACGGCGAAGAGGAAGCGTATCGGATCGGGAGCAGCTTCGACGAGAGCCCCTAAGTTCCGGTCACCGACGCTCAGCCACCGACGGCCGGCCTGCGTTTTA
>OBKM01000845.1_pt1 | contig 13968 bp, 17 predicted proteins | sample 1519691 | NCBI WGS metagenome assembly OBKM01 (sample SAMEA37050418, study PRJEB22526) | metagenome | biome: saline pan; feature: lake; material: water | place: Egypt | collected 2015 | depth 0.5 m
TGCCGGGCACGCCGTGAGTACGCGATCACCAGTAGCACACGCGTACGTGTGTCTCACGTTAGAATTAAACGTTTTGCCGGGCGCCGTGGGCTCAGCCCTCGGTCTCGGCCACAACTGGTGGTCGGGTCCGGACCGAGAGGTCGTCCGGTTCGAGGTCCACGCGGGCATCGAACAGTGTCGTCAGGCCGGCCAGGACCTGCTCGTCGTGTGCGAGCGGGTTGACCTGGGCGTGGAGGTGTGCACCGGCCGGCCGAAACCGTCTCGTGACCGCGTGGAGGAACTCGTAGACCTCCTCGAACGCGGCGTACTGCAGGGTGGTGGTCACCGAGTCGAAACAGACGGTCACCCGCTCGCGCGTCTCTAGCAGGTCACCGAGTTCGATACCGAGCCGTGTCAGGTCCGCCGGTGCGTCGACGTGACGCATCTGGGCCCCGTCCTCGCCACGCGGGGCGCGGTCACCGACCGTGACGACGACCACGTCACCGACCCGGTCACCGTCCACCCGGGCGAGACAGTTCGCCGGGCTCTGCGTGTACGTGACGAAGACGAGATCGGTCTCTCCCTCGGGGTCGTGAACCCCGGCACACAGCGAGCGGCGTCGCTCGGTCGGCGGGCCGGCCAGCAACACGGTCGGCGCATCGACCGGCAGGGACGGTTCCGTCACAGCTCGACACCGACCTCGGCACCGTCTGTCGCGTCGTCGAGTCCGTCCTCGTGGGCCCCGGCGGTGAACTGCACCGAGAGGTCGGCGTCGGTGAGAACCTCCTCGAACGCCGTCCGGTACCGGTGGCTGACGCGACGTGACCGGTCCATCGCCTCGATCGCCTCGCGGGCGCGCTCGATGGTCTGTTCATCCCGGTCGCGGTCCGTCGCCGGCCGCTCACCGTCGCTCGCGGCGCGCAGCCGCGATTCGAGCTCCCCGGGCAGGTCTCGGTCCCTGACCAGGTGCAGGTCCATCCGGGCTCGAAACACCGTCGCGGGCTCACAGTCGAGGGTCGCGGCTATCGTCTCGTCGTCGTCGCCGGCGTAGAACGCTCGCACGAGCTGGCAGAGCCGGTCGTCGTCGAGCGATGTCCGGAACGCGAGCGCCTCGCGCATCCCGGTGACGACCGACCGCAACCGCTCGTCGACCGACCCCTCGTCGGCGATCAGTGACCCGGGGGTCTCCTCCTGTGTCTCCGTCACCGTCTCCTCGCCGGCAACGTCGACGAACAGGTCCCTGAGCTGTGCTGTCTTCTCGTCCATCTACCTGCAGTTGCCGGGAGGCGGACAAAAGTCTGTCCCCGCGGTCGCCACCCGGCCGGACCGACAGACGAAAGCCGCCGGAGCAACCAGCGGTGACATGGGCAACGCGGACCTGCGCGAGCTGGCTGCAATCGAGCCGGCGTCGTTCGACGACCTCGCGGGAGTGGTCGCCGTCGACGCGCACAACTGGCTCTACCGGTACCTCACGACCACGGTGAAGTGGACCGCGAGCGACGCCTACACCACGGCGGCGGGCGAGGAGGTCGCCAACCTCCTCGGGGTGGTCCAGGGGTTGCCGAAGTTCTTCGAGCACGACCTGACACCGGTCTTTGTCTTCGACGGTGCGGTCGCCGACCTGAAAGACGACGAGATAGCGACCCGCCGCGAGCAACGCGAGCGGTACGAGCAGGACCTGGCGGCGGCCCGCGAGCGCGGCGACCCGGTCGCGGTCGCCCGACTCGAGTCACGCACCCAGCAACTGACCGAGACAATCGTCGAGACGACACGAGAGCTGCTGGGGCTGCTCGACGTGCCGGTTGTCGATGCACCCGCCGAGGGCGAGGCACAGTGTGCCCACATGACCCGACGGGGGACCGCAGACTACACCGGAACCGAGGATTACGACGCGCTGCTTTTCGGTGCGCCGCTGACACTCCGGAAGCTGACGAGTTCCGGCGACCCCGAACTGATGGACCTTGCGGCGACACTCGCGACCCACGACCTGAGCCGCGAGCAACTCGTCGACGTGGCGATTCTCTGCGGAACCGACTTCAACGACGGCATCCGTGGAATCGGGCCGAAGACGGGTGTCTCGCTCGTCCGCGAGCACGGCAGTATCTACGGCGTGCTGGAGGCACGGACCGAGGAGATACCACACGTCGACCGCATCCGGGGGCTGTTTCTCGACCCCGCCGTCGCGGATGTCGACCCGGATACCGACGTGCGACCGGACATCGAGGCCGCCCGCTCGTTCGTGGTCGACACCTGGGAGGTCGACCCTGACGAGGTCGCCCGCGGGTTCGAACGCCTCGAGGCGGCGACAACACAGACCGGCCTCGACCGGTTCACCTGACTCCCGCGGGTCACTCGCCCAGGACGGCCGCGAGTCGGTCCGCGACCCGGCCGCCGAGACGTGTCTTCGACCCCTCGACGAGTTCGGTGTCGTCACCGTCGACGAGTAGCGCGCGGGTGTCGGTGTCACCCATGACGCCCGCGTCGTTGCCGACGACGAACGCGAGGTCGACCCGCTCCTGGAGGCGGGTCGCCCGCTCGCGGATGGTGTCGTCGCCGCCGGTCTCGGCCTTGAACCCGACCATCGGCAGGTTCGGGCGGTCGGCACGCACCGTGTCGAGTAGCTTCCGTGTCGGCTCCAGTTCGAGTGTCAGCCCCCGCTGTCCGGAGCGGAGTTTCTCGGGCGCGGTCTCGACCGTGTAGTCGGCGATGGCGGCCGCGGACACGAGCGCGTCGGCGTCACCGGCGCGGGCGAGCGCGGCCGCGCACATCTCCGCGGCACTCTCGACGTGGTCGACGGTCGCCCACGGCAGGTCGGGGCCGTCGTGGAGAAGGACCACCTCGGCACCGCGGACGTAGCAGGCCCGCGCGACCGCCTGGCCGGTCCGTCCGGAGGCCCGGTTCGAGAGTGTCCGGATGGGGTCGACGGATTCGGTCGTCGCGCCGCTCGTGACCACGACAGTCTTTCCGGCGAGCGGGTCCGGCGTCGTCGCCCGGGCGAGTTCGGTCACGATGGTCTCCTCTGTGGCGATCTTCGCCTTGCCCTCCTCGATGCGCGGGTCGACGACGGTCACCCCCCAGGAGCTGACCTGCTCGAGTGCCGCGACCACGCCCGGGTGGTCGTACATCGGCTCGTGCATCGCCGGAACGACGACCACCGGCAGACCCGCGCCGAGTGCGGTCGTCGCACAGGTCGTCACCGGGGTGTCGTCGACCGCCGCGGCCACCTTGCCGACCGTGTTTGCCGTCGCGGGCGCGAGCACCAGCACGTCGGCCCAGCCGTCCCGGCCACACAGTTCGACGTGCTCGACGCGACCGGTTATCTCGGTCACGACCGGTCGCTCTGTCGCGTACTCGAGCGCCCACGGGTGGATGATACCCTCCGCGGCCGGTGTCGTCACCGCGCGAACCGCCGCGCCCTGTCGCCGGAGTTCGTGTGCCAGCTCGACGGTCTTGACCGCCGCGATCGACCCGGAAACACCGAGCGCGACGTTGACTCCCTCCAGCATACCCCCTCTCGACGGGCCAGGACAATAAGCGACCGGTCACCGACCGGGTCAGCCGAACTTGCCGGAGATGTAGTCGGCGACCCGCTGGTCGTCGGGGTTCTCGAAGATCCGTTTCGTGGGGCCGACCTCGACGAGTTCCCCGCCGGTGAGGAACACGGCGGTTCGGTCCGAGATGCGCGCGGCCTGTTGCATGTTGTGGGTCACGACGACCACGGTGTACTCCTCGGCGAGGTCCGCGATGAGGTCCTCGACCTTCGCGGTCGCCACGGGGTCCAGTGCCGAGGCCGGCTCGTCCATCAACAGCACCTCCGGGTCCGGCGCGATTGCGCGGGCGATACAGAGCCGCTGTTGTTGCCCCCCCGAGAGGTCAAGCCCCGAGGAGTCGAGCTGGTCCTCGACCTCGTCCCAGAGCGCGGCCCGGCGCAGCGCGTCCTCGACGATATCGTCGAGGTCTCCCTCGTGGCCCTGGATGCGGGGACCGTAGGCGACGTTGTCGTAGATGCTCTTCGGGAAGGGGTTTGGCTCCTGGAACACCATCCCGACCCGCCGGCGCAACGCGACCGGGTCGACGGCCTCGTCGTAGACGTTCGTCCCGTGAAAGCGCAACTCCCCCTCGACCCGGCAGGTGTCGATGAGGTCGTTCATCCGGTTTATCGACCGCAGGAACGTCGACTTTCCACAGCCGGAGGGGCCGATGAGCGCGGTCACCTCCCGCTCGGGAATCCGGATGTCGATGTCCCGGAGCGCCCGTGTCTCGCCGTAGTAGACACTCAACTTCCGGGCCTCGATAACGGGGTCGGTTATCCCGGCCGCTCTGTCGTCCCCGGCGACCGCCGGCGAGAGGTCATTTCCGGCGACGGTCGACTCGACGCCGCTGTCGGCTGTCGACCCCGTTTCTCGGTCGACCGTCGACCTGACTTCGCTGTCGGTCGTCGACTCCTCCGTCGTCGATGCCTCGGTCGTCGGTGTGGTATCGTAACTCATTGTTCGTACCGGTGTCTGATGTAGACCGCAATCACGTTCATCCCGAGCAATACGCAGAGCAGGACGACACTTCCGGCGGCAGCAACGTGCTGGAACTCCGGCTGTGGCTGTGACGCCCACTCGAATATCTGCATCGGCATCGCGGCGAACGGGTCGAAAAGCGACGACGGCGGCGTGAACATCGTCGTCGCCGCGCCGACCATCAGGATGGGAGCGGTCGCCCCGATTGCCCGCGACAGCGAGAGGATGGTCCCGGTCATGATCCCGGGAATCGCCGCCGGCAGGACGATGTCGCGGGTCACCTCCCACCGTGTCGCGCCGATGCCGTAGGCCGCCCGTCGCCGGGAGTCCGGCACCGCCCGGATGGCCTCCTGTGCCGAGACGATGACGATCGGCAGGATGAGCAGTGTCAGGGTCAACACGCCCGCCAGCAACACCGACCCGAGACCGCCCGCCTGCACGAAAAGCGCCAGCCCGAGCAGGCCGTAGACGATCGAGGGCACGCCCGCGAGGTTCGCGATGTTCGCCTCGATGAACCGTGTCGTTCGGCCGTCGGGGGCGTACTCCTCCAGGTAGATCGCGGCCCCGACGCCGAGAAAGACCGTGCAGACGGCCGTCAGCGCGATCAGCAGGAGCGAGCCCACCAGCGCCGGGTAGATACCCGCGCCCCGGCCACCACGGTAGTTCTCGGGGAACCACGAGGGCGGGTGGGTCAGGAAGGATGGACTGAGCCAGCCCCACGAGGTGACCACGAGATCGGCAAGCAGAGCCGCGAGCGCGACAACGCCAAACAGCGTCGCCGCGAGACAGAGCCCGACGAACACCCGGCCGTACAGGCGCTTGCGGGCGAGCTGTCGGTCCGTTCCGAACCCCTCGCGTTCGGTCGCCATCAGTCGTACACCTCCCGGTAGCGCGCCCGGACCAGCTGGCTGAGCAGGTTCATCACGAGTGTCAGCACGAACAGCGCGAGCCCGACCGCGAACAGTGACTGGTACTGGACCGAGCCGACAGAGACGTCACTGATACCGATCTGGACCATGTAGCCGGTCATCGTCTGTACCTCCTCGCCAAAGTCGGCCGTGATGGATGGGTTCATCCCGGCCGCGAGGGCGACGATCATCGTCTCGCCGACCGCCCGCGAGAGCGCGAGCACGAACGAGGCGAGAATCCCCGACAGCGCCGACGGCACCACGACGCGGGTCGACACCTCGAACTTCGTCGCGCCGAGCCCGTAGGCGGCGTGCCGGAGGTGGTCGGGCACCGACGACATGGCGTCCTCGGAGAGCGAGGAGACCATCGGGAGGATCATGATCCCGACGACAATCGACGCGGAGGCCGCGTTGAACGTCCCGACGTCGAAGACACGCTGGAGCAGCGGCGTCACGAACGAGATGGCGAAAAAGCCGTACACGATGGTCGGGATGCCCGCGAGCACCTCGAGTGTCGGCTTGAGCACGCGCCGGACGCGAGGGCTCGCGTACTCCGAGAGGTAGATCGCGGTGAGCACGCCGACCGGGAGCGCGACGGCGCCACTCCCGACGACGATCATCATCGTGCCCCAGGCGATCTCGAGGACGCCGAAGCTGTGTGGCCGGATGACAGGCGACCACTCCGTGCCGGTGAGAAACGCCACGAGCGAGACCTCCCGGAAGAACGGCACCGCGCCGGCCACCAGCACCGCGAGGATGCCGGCGGTCGTCAGGACAGTCACCAGCGCACACGTGAAAAAGACGACCCTGGCGGCGGTCGTCGCGCGGTCCGACACCGTCTCGGCGGCGATATCTATCTCGCTCATGCCAGTCTATCCTCCAGGTCGCGCTTGCTCCGTGCGACGGCCTCGTCGGAGGCGGCGTAGAACCCGACCCTGCGGGCCGCCCACTGTGTCCAGGTCAGGTCCTCGCCGGGGTCGGCGATGCCCTCCTCGACGGCCGCGGCGTGGGTCTCGTCGTCGAGCTCCTCGAAGTAGAACCGGACGAACGCCCGGACCGCCTCGCGGTCGAGCGCGTCGACACCGACGTAGACGTACATCGAGCGCCACAGCGGCGTGTAGGTCTCGTTCTCGACGGTCTCGCGGGTCGGGACGACCGGCCCGTCGACCGGCCCATCCGGGTCGTCGATGCCGACGAGTTGCAGGTCGTCGGTGTTCTCGTAGTAGTAGCCGGCCCCGCCCCACCCGAGCGCGTCGCGGTCGCCGCTGACCCCGCGCACGATGACGTTCGTGTCCGCGCTCGCGGAGTAGTCGTCGCGGATGGCCCCGACCTCGCCGGTCAGGCGCTCGGTGAACGTGTCGAAGGTGCCCGACGCGGGGTCCCGCCCGAAGAGGGCGAGTTCGCGGTCGGGCCACTCCGGGCGGATATCACTCCAAGTCCGGACGGTCGACCCGGGCTCCCAGACCGCCCGCAACTCGGGGACGGTCAGGCTCTCACACCAGTCGTTGTCGGGGTGAACGAACACCGCAAGCCCGTCGCGCAGCGCCTCGAGTTCGAGCCACTCGACACCGTTGTCCCGGCACCGCTCGCGCTCCTCGTCGGCGATCTGTCGGCTCGCGTTCTGCAGGTCGGTCGTCCCGGCACAGAACCGCTGAAAGCCCGCGCCGGTACCCGAGCCGCGAACGGGGATGTTGACGCGGTTGTTCCGCCAGAGAAACTCCTCGGCGACGGCAGCCGAGTGGGGCAACACGGTGTTGCTCCCGTCCACGACGACGGTCCCGCGCAACCCGCTGTCCTCGCCGTGGGCGAGACATCCCGCGAGTCCGGCGACAGCCCCGCCACACCCGGCCAGGAACCCGCGCCGGGTCCACCGGTCCTGAACACCGTGACTGTGCACCATCTCCACTGGCCTACATCTTGGATACGTAAATACCCGACTATGACCTATATATCTGAGTCGGTATTCTCGCACTTTCCACGGTATCTCTATATATCCCTGTATATCCCGTCCGACGGTGTCGCCGGACGCGGCCGTCGTGGCGGGTCCGAACCCTGATATGGGGTCGTCGCCTACCTGTCGGTATGGCAGAGGAGTGGACAGACAGGATGACCGGCGCGCGGATGCAGGTCGACAGGGAGTTCCAGCACCGGGTGCGGGAGTCGCAGTTCACGAACCAGCAGTGGGGGCTCATCATGACCGCCGTCGAGTTCCGCATCGAGAACCCCGACACGCCCGAGGAGGCGACACTCGTTGCCGACACGGGGAAGGTCGAACACGTCATGCCGGAGCTGGAGGCGATCGGCGAGGGCATGCACGGCCGCCCGGGGGCGAGTCAGGACCAGTCCGGGGGTGGACTGCTCGGCAAGTTGCGTGGACTGTTCGGCGGCGGGGCCGACGACGAGATCGACCCCGAGACACTCGATGCCGCGACAGCACTGGTCGAGGAGTACACCGGCGAACTTCAGGCGTTTCTCGAGGAACAGGGCCAGTGGGCGACAATCTGTGACGACGCCGCCCGGGGCTGAGTTCACTCCGCGCGAAACAGCGTCAGCTCCTCGGCCTCGTAGATGTTGATGAGCTCGTTCACTATCTCGTCGTACGATTCGTCCTCGATGCGCAGGTCGTCGAGACGGTCGATCGTCCCCTCGTCGAGTTCTACCGTGGGCATAGTTGGACGTTTGTCGCGCGCGACATTAAGGGTACGGGCTCACCGGTCGCGCTCGACGAGGTACTCGGCGATGTCGGTGAGAAGTCGCCGGGGCTGTGAGTCCGGCAGCGCCGAGAGATGTTCCTTGCCGCGCTCGACACAGTTGCGCGCCATGTCGCGGGCGTAGGCGATACTGCCGGCCGCCTCGAGTCGTTCAACGGCGCTGTCTATCTCCGCCTCGGTGACATCGTCGAGCGAGTCACCCTCCAGAAGGTTGTCGACGTCGACCCCCTGTTCGCGGGCGTGGGTGGTCACGATGGTCTGTTTGCCCTCGACGAGGTCACTGCCGCGTTGCTTGCCGAGTGCCTCCGTCGAGGCGGTCAGGTCGAGCAGGTCGTCTTTGATCTGGAACGCGCGACCGATCTCGCGCCCGAAGCCCGCGAGCGGGTCGACCGCGTCCTGGCGGCCGAGCAACACTGCCGGGAGACTGGCCGTTGCGGCGAACAGGACACCTGTCTTGCGGTCGACCATCTCGAGGTACTCCGAGACGCCAACGGTGTCACGGTCCTCGAAGGAGATGTCGATGGCCTCGCCCTCGCAGAGCTTGACGCAGGTCCGCGAGAGCATCCCGAGCGCGGGAACGACGTTTTTCGGCGACGCACCCGTCTCCAGGAGCAACTCGAACGAGCGGGCGAACAGCTTGTCACCGGCGAGAATCGCCATCCCGTCACCGTACTGGCGGTGGACGGCCGGCACGCCGCGCCGGACATCGTCGTCGTCGAGGATGTCGTCGTGGATAAGCGAGAACGTGTGGACGATCTCGATGCAGGCCGCCGCGGTGAGCACGTCGACACGGCTGCCGTCGGCCGCCGGCATCGCCCTGTAGTCCGAGGGGTCGCCGGAGATCTCCGGCAGGCGTGTCTCCTCCTCACCCGACTCGACCCCCCGGTCGGTCACCGCCTCGGCGGCGAGCAGGAGCATCACCGGCCGGAGTCGCTTGCCGCCGGCGTCTATCAGGTGTGTCGAGGCACTCGCGAGTTCCTCCGGCGACGACCGTCCGACGGCACCCGAAAGCGCCTCCTCGACGACCGGACGCAGGCGCATCAGCGTCGTCTGAACGTCCTCCTTGCGGCTCATCGGAACCGACCACCTCCGGGGTCGGCGTGGCGCCTTGACGTGTCACTGTCCCGCGGTCTGTCTGGCGTGTCAGTGTCGGACCGCGTGTCCGCGTGGCCGCCGGGTCGAGTTCTTGTCATGTTCTTTGTGGCATCCGGGGTATCTGCCCGCTGTCGCGTCGGGGCCCTGGACGTGATGTTCGGTCACGCTGATGTCGGTCGGCCACGGGCAAAAGTACTTGGTCTCGCTTTTTGGTTTCGACACTGAGACTCGCGGCCGGTCGCCAGTCTCATACCGGGTCGGCACCGAGTCGTGTCATGGTCACAGTCGGACAGAAGGCACCGGACTTCATCACGCCGGCAGTCGTCGACGGCGAGGTACAGATGCTCGAACTGTTCGCACAGCTACGTGAGCACGACGCGGCCGTCCTCGTCCTCGAGCCGGCGGATTTCGTCCCGACCGGGACCGCGGAGTTGCGCGCCGTCCAGACGGCCGGCTGGGACGACAACCCGGACCTGCTCGTGGTTGGTCTGACCGGCGACAGCCTCTACAGCCACGTCGCATACGCCGACGAGCACGACCTCCGTCTCCCGCTCGTCTCTGACTTCCACGGCGGCATCGCCGAGTCCTACGACCTGTTGCTGGAGGAGTGGGAGGGACACAGCGCGATCCCCGCCCGGGGGACTGTCGTCGTCGACGGCGACTGGACGGTCCGGGCCGTCGAGACCGTCGACCCGCTGGACTCGCGGTCGGCCCCGCCGGTCGAGCGCGCCGCGGAGACACTCGCCGACCTCGGACTCGACATCACCAGACCCGACGTGGAGTACTAGTCCTCGACGGCCGAGGGGCGACTGGTCGCCTGCTTCGGGTCCGCCTCGGCCTCCTCGTCCGGCTGGTCGTGGCTCGGCTCTGGTGGGAGGTCCGCCTCGGCGAGTCGCGCCTCGGTGTCGATGCCCTCGCGCTCGGCGAGTGCCTCGAGAAGCACGCGCTGTTCGGCGAGTTCGTACTCGATGTGGTCGACCTGCCGGCTCGTCGTCTCCAGGTCCTCCTGGAGGCGCTCGACCTGCTCCATCAGCTTGCTTATCTTCTTGTAACTCTCCTCGGCGACCTTGGCGAGACGCTGCAGCTTCCGCTTGGTGCCCGCGATGTCCATACCACCCGTACGGTCAGGCGGCTTGTGGCTCTTTCGGCATCGGAGAGAGTCGCAAGCACCGAAAACGAGCGGGTGGGGTTTTGTGTGTGCTGATTGTACGACACGTATGGGCCGAATTCGAACGGCGGTCACGCGAGCACAGTACGCGGCAGTCGGTGCAGCGCTCGGCGCGGCGGTTGGCGGGCTGTTCAGTCGCTCCGCGGCGAGCACCGGCGGCGCGACGGGCGCACTCATCGGCGCGGTTGTCGGCGAGATTCGAACCCGCGCCGCCGACACCGAGGGTGTCACCGACCGTCTGACCCCCGGGGACGACGACACCGAAACCGGGGAGGGCGAGAGCCCGGAACGCGGGGTCCGAAAGCACATCGAGGGCCGTCTCCCCGGTCGGGAGTCGCCGGACTCGTAGCTGGTCGACGGGAGCGCGATCACTCGTGGCTGTCGAGGCGACGCATGCGCTCTTTGAGCTCGCCGGTATCGGCCCGGAGCCGGTAGCGGTAGACGGCGTAGGCCAGCCCCACCCACGCGAGCACGAGCGCGAGCGCACTCGGTTGGCTGAACCCGACGAGCACCACGAGCACGACCGAGACGAGGCTGTTGCCGACGGCGACGACCCGTAACACGGGCCTGGGAAGCCGGTAGAAGGAGTGCTCGTATCGCGCCGGAAAGACTGCCGGGAGCCGCCAGAGCGCCACCCCCAGAAGCGCAAACACGACGAAGATACCAGTGACGACGACCGTCACCAGCCAGTCGAGGGCATCGACCGCCACGAGCCCGTCGGCGGCGACCACGACCGGCGCGAGCAACAGTGGCGGCCCACCGAGCAGGGCGATGGCGCGGTACGGGGTCGCGCGTGTCTCGTGGAGCGTGGCGAACCCCCGCGGGAGAACGTCGTCGCGGCCGGCGCGCATGATCGTCCGCGAGTAGGTTGTAAGCAGGGTGTTGACCGTCGTGGCCGCACCGACGAGCGCGGCGACGGCAACGAGAAGCGCCGTCCCCGGTGGTGTGCCGTCGGCGAACTCGGCGAGCGCGAGCGCGAGGCCACCGCCGTCGTCGACGACCCGCTGGGCCCCCTGCCAGGGAACCACCCCGGCGAGGACGACAACCGCCGCGACCGACAGGGCCGTGACGATACCCATCCCGATTGCGAGCACGCGCGGGATGTTCTCGATCGGGTTCTCGAGGTCCTCGCCGATCTCGACGACGACGGTGAACCCCTGGAACGGAACGTACAGCGTCACGACAGCGAGGAAAAAGGGTGCGAGACTCCCGTCGGCAAACGGGGCCGGGTCGCCGCCGGTGTCCGTGCCCTCGTCGGGAAACAGGTTGGCGTAGTTGCCCGCTTCGGCCTCGAACGCGCCGGCGAGGATAAACGCCACCAGTCCGGCGACGAGCACGCCCACGAGCACGAGCTGGACCCGGGTGACGAGCTGGAGGCCGAGGTAGTTCAGGAGGAGAAAGCCACCGAGCAACAGCCAGACAACCGCGACAACCCCGGGGTCGCCAAGCGTCACCCCGATAAAGTGGACGGCGACGAACCGCAGGTACTCGGCAAAGCCCAGTGCCGCGAACAGGAGGTACGCCCAGATGGCAAGCACGGGCACGAACACCCCGACCATCCCGAAAAACGGGCCAACGAGCCGCGAGGTGTAGACGTACGCTCCGCCGGCGACCGGTATCGCACCGCCGAGCTGGAGGAGCCCGAGCACGCCGAGTGCCATCGGCACGACCGAGACAAGCACCGCGATGGCGATACTCGGCCCCGCCGTCGCCAGCATCTGTGTCGGCACGACGAAGATAGACATCCCGACCGCGGTTCCGACGAGCAGTGCAACTGCCCCCCACAGGCCCACCTGCTCCGTGACGAGTTTGTACTCCGAGGGCATCTAGCTTGCCTGCACTCGCTCGTACTACTCGCGCGTGAACTTAACTGTGGGGCAACGCGACCGGTGCGCCCGGACACGGAGGACGGCCCAGGGGCGGACAGATCTGCCGGAGTCCGAGCGCAACCCGGCGACAGTTTTTATCTGAGCGGGACAGACAATCACGCATGGACTGTCTGCACTGTGGCAAGCCGCTCGGGGGAGACCTGCTTCTCTGTCACGGCTGCAAGTCAGCCGGTGTCAGCCTGGACGAGGTCGGTGACCCGGACGAGGCAGTCGTCGAGCGCGTCGAGCGGTACTTCATCGTCGCGTCGGTCAAGTGCGCGAACTGTGACGAGTTGCACGGGACAGTCACCGTCGACGGCGAGGAGTACACGGCGGCGGATTTCGGTATCGACTCGCTGGAGGAGTGGCGACTCGAACTCGACAAGGAGGAGGCGTGGATGCGGGAACACCGGGAGACGGTGGTCGCGGCACTCCCGGCCCTGGCCGAGGCGTGGCCACAGTCGGTCGCGGCGCTCAGGTCGACCGTGCTGTGAGTTATCTCGCGGTCGGGGTGTCCTCGCCCGCTCGTCGGTCGGAGTCGACGGGCCGAAGACACTAGTACCACGGGCCGAAATACCGGTCGTATGTCGACAGTTCGTTCACTCGGTCGACTCGTGGTCGTACTGACCGGGGCCGTCCTCGCGACCGGCACCGGAATCGCGCTTTTCTGGGCGGTGCCGGAGTTCACCCCCGTCGGGTTGCTGGAGACAGTCCTGATACTGGCCGTGGCAGTCGCCGGGGTGTCGGTTGCGGGGCGACTGGCCGGCGAGTTGTTTCCTGAACATAACGTCGCCGAGGTCGAGGTTGGCGACATCATCACCCGCGACGGGGCCGGCGGGCCGGGGCCGCTCGGGCCGGTCGGTGCGTCGGCCGACGAGATCGTCGAGCAGATCGAGCGCGCAGACGAGGACGGCAGCGCCGAAGCGCTCGTGGTGAAGCTCAACACCCCCGGCGGTGCGATTGTTCCGAGCGACGACATCCGCCGGGCCGCCGCCGAGTTCGACGGGCCCACGGTCGCGTACGCGCAGGACCTTGCCGCAAGCGGCGGCTACTGGATCGCGAGCGGCTGTGACGAGTTCCACGCCCGCGAGAACAGCATCGTCGGCTCCATCGGCGTCAACGGCACGCAACTCGGCCGGACGGAACTCGCAGAGAAGGTCGGCCTCGACTACCGCCGGTTCGTTGCCGGCAAGTACAAGGACGCGCGCACCCCGTGGCGCGAACTCGAGGAGCACGAGGTCGAGTACATCCAGGGGCTGCTCGATGAGTCCTACGACGCGTTCGTCGAGACGGTCGCCGAGGGCCGCGATATGGACGAGGAGTTCATCCGGGAGACGGAGGCGCGGGTCTACTCCGGGCGCGAGGCGGCCGAAAACGGGCTCGTCGACAGCTGTGGCCCCCGCGAGGAGATGGACGAGCGCCTCGCCGACCGCATCGGTGTCGAGGAAGTCCAGGTGAAGGAGTTCGAACCCAGGCGGAATCTACCGGACCGGCTCGGTGCCGGCGCACGCGCCATCGCCCACTCGTTCGGTGCCGGCATCGCCAGCGTGTTCGCCGGCGAGGACGGCCAACCGCCGATTCGGTTCTGAGGCGCCCGGACACCGCGGCTCTCTCCGGGCATCAGAACTTCTCCAGCAGGTCCCCGTAGAATCCTCGCTCGCCGGTGTCATCGTGCTGGTCGGCGAGTTTCTCGACGATGAGCTCGGGTGTCGAGCGGGCGAGCGACCC
>OBKM01000846.1_pt1 | contig 13911 bp, 13 predicted proteins | sample 1519691 | NCBI WGS metagenome assembly OBKM01 (sample SAMEA37050418, study PRJEB22526) | metagenome | biome: saline pan; feature: lake; material: water | place: Egypt | collected 2015 | depth 0.5 m
CGAGTGTCGCCTACGACTCGCACAACCTGCCGAGCGGCGAGGTGTTCACCGCGCCGGCCACCGCCACCGGCACGGTCACGTTCGACGTGCCGATGACGATCCGCGGCCGGCGGGTTCGCGACGTCAGCCTGACCCTCGAGGACGGCGTTGTCACCGACTTCGAGGCGGCTGAAGGTGAGGATGTCATCGAGGCGGTGCTCGAGACGGACGCGGGGTCGCGCCGCTTCGGCGAACTCGGCGTCGGCATGAACCGGGGTATCGACCGGGTCACCGACAACATCACATTCGACGAGAAGATGGCCGGCACGGTGCATCTGGCGCTCGGGCGGGCATACGATGCGAACCTCCCCGAGGGCGAGTCCGGGGTCGAGAGTGCCGTCCACGTCGACCTCATCACGGACATGCAGACCGAGGAGACGAGCCTGGAGATCGACGGCGACCTGATCCAGCGGGACGGCTGGTTCCGCTGGGAGGAGTCGTTCCCGCTGTAGCCACAGCTGTTTGCCCGCCGGCGGGGCCAGATGAGCTCACAGCAGGGGGACGCTCTCGCCGTAGACGGCGGCGACGACGGCGGCCGTGTACCGCTCGGGCTCGGCGCCGGCGGTGACGACCGCTGTCTCGACCGGCGCGTCGAGCCCGCGCAGTTCCATCCCGTGTTCGATCCCCGCCCGGAGCTGTTCTGTGACCGTCTCCGGGTCGGTGTCGCCGACCTCGTAGAAGACGCCGCCGGACGGGTCCCGGGCCCACGCCAGACCGGCGGCCGCGCGGGCCCCTGGCGGGCTGGTCTGCTCTGCCAGCACCACGTCCAGGGCCTGGCCCGTCGGCCCGAGGTCGGGGGCGGTCCCGACAACCTCGACAGTCGTGTCCGCGGGGATGACCGACGAGAGCCGCCGCAGGTTGTACCGGTGCAGTCCCGCCGCCGCGAGCGCGGCGTCGAAGGCGGCCTTCCTCGTCGGGCCGGGACCCTCGCCGTGGACAACGCGTATCATACACAGACGGCGGGCTGACGCGGCAATCAGCCTGACGGTTCATTGTCCGTTGTCAGGCCGGTGTTGCGCCTGGCTGTCAGCCACGTCGGCAGCGGGGCAGACCCCCCACGCGAAGCCGGTGGCCTCGTTTTCCTGTCGGTCCGAACGGCCGTTAGCGTGAAGTTACAGGGGTGACAATGAGGATTGTGAGCGACAGGACCCCGGAGACACGCATCGCCGACCGCATCTCCCGTCTCATGTACGAGATCGGTGGCTGGCTCTCCATCGGATTCGGCCTGGCCGGGGTTGTCGCCATGCTCGCACAGGCGGGAACGACCGGAGCGGCCTTTTCGGCCGCGATGGGCCTGTTTTTCGCGTTTTTCCTCCTGCTCGGTATCGCTGTCACCCCGTCGGTTCGGGGCCGACTCGCCGACCGGCACGCGATCACGCGGTTCGGGCGCGTTCCCGTTGTCGAGCGCCGGGCAGTCGGCCCGGACGACCGCTGTGACCGAGACTGCGTTGTCTGCGGGGCCGAGATCGATCGGGGCGTCGTTCGTCGGTACCGGAGAGATACCGTCGTCGCGGGCGTTCCGCTCCGGCGTGGTGCTCACGGGTACAACGCCTACTGTCTCGGCTGCCGGCGCCCGGAGGTAACGATGGGGTCAAAAGAGACGGCCGATCACGAGGCCAGCGCGAGTTCCGACCCGGTCCCGGGTGTCGAGAGACGCCGGTCACACCGACGCGGGGAGGCAAAACAAGCCAACGAAAACGGCGCCGAGCGGGACTCGGCCGTGAGCACAGGTGAATCCCGATGACCAACGCTGAGGGCTGTGTGTTCTGTGAGATCGTCGCCGGGGCCCGCGATGCCACCGTGCTTCTGGAGACGGGGACACACCTCTGCTTTCTCGATGCGTACCCGGTAACGGAGGGTCACGCCCTCGCCGTACCCAAGACCCACGTCCGGTCTCTGGACGAGGCCGACGGTGTCGCGCTGTACGCGTTTCTCGAGCGGGCAATCGAGAAGTTGCGCGGTCGCTACGACCCCGATGGGCTGAACGTCGGGCTGAACGACGGCCCGGTCGCCGGACAGACGGTTCCACATCTGCACTGGCACATCATCCCGCGCTACGAGGGAGACATGGAGGACCCGACCGGTGGCGTCCGCGGCGTCATCCCCGAAGAACGGACCTACTGAGCGCCCCGGTATCGACCGACCGTGCCTGCCGAGCAGGCCGTTCCAGTTCGACCTCGCTCTCGGCGACCCGCTCACCGGGTGTCCGGTCTGGGTCGTCGAACGGGCGCGGGGCCGGGCGGGGGAACACTCTTGTCGAGCGGTTGCGTACCCGTCCTCATGTCGCGGACCGAGGACCAGGTCGAGCAGTTCCTCTACAACGGGGAGTCAGTCCGCGAGGCGTTCGATATCGGCCCGGTCCGTGTCGTGTTGACGACTCACCGGGTCTTCACCGACAACCCCGACAACGAGGGGCTCCAGCAGGCGGAGTTTCTCGACGTGACCGGCGTCGAGCGGACCAGACAGGGGTCACGCTCGGGGGTCGCGTGGGCGGTCTCGCTTGCGGCGGTCGGCATCGCGCTTCTCGTCGCCGGCCTCGCTGTCGGCCAAAGCGACGTGTTCACCACGCCCGAGTTCCAGGACGACACGGCGGCCGAGATCGGGGCGGGCGGGTTCGCCGACCTCGTCGGCTGGCTGCTCTGGCTCGTCGAGCATCTCGACGTGCTGCTGGCGGGTGGCGGGCTGCTCGTGCTCCTGCTGGCGGGGCTGGCGGGGCTTTACTACTGGGTTCGCGTCCGCGAGCCGGCTCTCACCATCACCACAACCGGGGAGAGATCGGATATCCACCTGCCCCTCGAGTTCGTCTCCGTCGAGGACGAGTTCCGCCTCGAGCAGGCGCTCGTTCCCGAGCAGGTGTCGGACGAGCTCGACGGTGTCGACACCGAGCAGGTCGGCTGACAGCGGTCGACCGTCCCGACCGGTGCCTGGGGCACGGGAAGGGTGAGCAGGCCGGTCGCCACGCGGGCTGCTCCGACAGTGTCAACACCGGGCCGGCCGTATGTCATAGACATGTCGCAGGGGATCCGCGCGACGGTCGCGTTCTCCGACCCGGGAGACTGTCCGGTTGCCGCCTGTTCGGTCGGCGCCGAGCGGTCGGTCGAACACGTCTCGACGAGTGTCGCCACCGCCGGGGCCGGGGGTGTCACCGACATCCTGCTCACGGGGCCGGTCCCGGACCGGGAGGATATCGAGCCGGTCTTCGAGTACGGCTCGATGACGCTGTGTCGGGCCGATCACGGCGACCGGGAGGGCTGTCCCTGCAGCTGCCTGGGGGGGTATGACTGTCCGGTTCACCGGTACACCGCAACCGAGGGCACACTGACGCTGGTGTTCCACGCGGCCACCTTCGAGCAGTTGCAGGCGATCATCGCCGACCTGCGCGAGCGGTACCCGCCGGTGGACGTCAGGCGCCTGCTCCAGCCGCCACTCGAGGGCGCCCCCGAGGAGCGGGTGTTCGTCAACCGTGGCAGGCTCACCGACCGCCAGCACGAGGCGCTCGTGACCGCCTACGAGATGGGTTACTTCGAGCGACCGAAGCACGCGAACGCGAGCGAGGTCGCCGACGCACTCGGGATCGCCCAGTCGACGCTCACAGAGCATCTTGTCACCGCACAGCGCAAGCTCCTCACCGACATCCTCGACCGCCAGGCCTGACCACAGGGGACTCCACCGCCGGGCACAGCGGCGTTCGACCGCGAGAGCCGGTCAGAGAACACGGTCTCACTGACCAGTACGTCGCGGGGCGGACTGCTAACAACTAACTGTGTGTGTCCCCACAGTCCGGACAGTATGACACACGCCGAGGAAGCGGAGATGTCACCGGCGGAGATAGACGCGTTTCTCGACCGGGCCGAAACCGGCGTCATCTCCTTCGCCCGCGACGGGGAGCCGTACGCGATCCCCGTCTCGTACGGCTACGACACCGAAAGCCGGACGTTCTACCTCCGGCTGGTCTCGACACCCGGGAGCCGGAAGCGGTCGTTCCTCGGCGACGCACCGGCCACGACGCTTGTCGTCTCCGAGGGGACCGACGACGAGACCTACCGGAGTGTCGTCGCGACCGGGCGGTTGGAGGAGCTCGACCCAGCGGAGCTCTCACCCGAGCAGATCGCCCAGTACGGCGCGGCGAAGCGCCCGCTGTTCGAGATGTGGGGGGTCGAAAAGCCCGACCTCGACATCCAGCTCTACGAACTCAGCCCCGGGGAGCTGAACGGCCGCCGGACGAGGTTCGACGACTGACCACAGGCGTGAATCCCCACAGCCACAGCGCGCGGCGGCGCGGACGACAGCCGGGCAGGTTCGCGGTGTGCGTGGCTAAGGGGGCCTGCACAAGCTATAATCCGACTCGAATCACAGATGGTGTGTGGATCGCCAGACCGTCGTCGTCGTCGCAGTTGTCGTCGCAGCCATCGTCGCCGTCGGCCTCTCGGCCGCGACACTAACATCGACAGTCGAATCCGGCGACAGGTCGGGGGACGGCGGTCCCGGTGGGGACGGACAGTTCGGGCTGAACGTCACCGACAGCGACGAGGACGACACGGACGAGTTCAGTCTGCTGGATGCCCTGCCACACTGGCTCGTGCTGGTGGCGCTCACAGCTCTGATAGCCATCGTCGTCAGCGTCGCACCCCGCCAGGTCGCGATGGCCGTTGTGATGGCTGTGATGATCTTCGGGGGCGTGTTGCTGCTGATGGTTCTGGATATCGACCTGCTGTTCGAGGGTGATCTGTCCCCCTTCGAGGGGGACGAAGGCGGTGAGGGCCCCGGGACCGAGGAGGATGGTCTCCAGAGCCCGCTGATTATCGGGCTGCTCGGCCTCGGCCTGGTCGCGGTGCTCGCCCTGGTGTTCCTGTTGTGTCTTCGGGAGGGGGATGCTGTCGTGCCGGGGACAGACGAGGACACCGGGACCGAGGACGACACCGCAGCGCTTGGCACCATCGCCGGCCGGGCGGCCGACCGTATCGAGGCGGGTGAGAGCGGTGACGCGGCGACAAACGAGGTCTACCGGGCCTGGCAGGAGATGACCGGACAGCTCGACCTCGAGAAGCCGGACACGGCCACGCCCCGCGAGTTCCAGGCCCGTGCGGTTGCGGCCGGGATGTCGGCCGGCGACGTGCGTGAGCTGACACGGCTGTTCGAGCAGGTCCGCTACGGCGGCGAGTCCGCGACCGCGGACCGGGAAAAGCGTGCACTGCAGGTGCTCCGGCGCATCGAAGCGACCTACGGGGAGGGGCCGTGAGCCGACAGGTCGCGCTCGTGGCCGGGTTGGTCATCTTCGTGCTCAGCCTCGCCGAGCTCGTTCGACCGGGGCTGTTACCGGTTCCGGGTGACAGCTCACTGCTCACCGTGCTCGGAGTGGTTGCGCTGCTGTACGCGGTGTCGGTCACGGTTGTTCGCCGGCGGACCGGGCCCGAGTACGCCGAGACACCCGACGTCGAGTTGGCGACACAGACCAGGGTTCCGGGGGACGATCTCGACGAGATTCTCCGGGGGTTCCCCGGTACCGGGACGGTCACCGGCGCCACGGCGTCCCGGCTGAACCGGCTCCGGCGTGTGGCCGTCGCGGTGCTCACCCGGTACCGGGGGCTCGATCTCGCAACGGCACGACGGCAGGTCGCCGAGGGGACCTGGACGGACGACGGCGCTGCCGGATATCTGGCTGTCCAGAGTCAGTCGCCGTCACTCGGGCGGCGACTCCGGTCGGTCGTCAGCCCGGGCTCCGGCCAGCAGCGCACGCTCGACCGGGCCGTCGACGCGGTCGCGGCGGTCGCCGGTGTCGAGGCCGACAGACCAGAGCCCGACAGGCCACGGGAGGGCGTGGCAACCGGCACGAGACACCTGTCGGACCGGCCCGGGTGGCGACAGACCCGACACTGGGCCGGGGTCAGCGCAGTGGTGCTGACCCTGCTTGCCGTCGGGCTGTTGACCGAGGAGCCCGGCGTGTTACTCGCGAGTGTCGTCGCGGTCGGGTACGCAGCCTACGCCCGGGTGCGACCACGGGCGACGGTCGACCTGTCGGTCACCCGCCAGGTCAGCGACCGGGAGCCGGACCCCGGCGACGACATCACCGTGACCGTCACGGTGACAAACAACGGACCGTTCCGCCCGGACCTCCGTATCGTCGATGGCGTCCCCGAGTCGCTCGCCGTTACGGACGGCTCCCCGCGTCGCGGTGTCAGACTCCCCGAGGGGGGATCGGTCACGCTCTCGTACACGGTGCGAGCCAGGCGGGGAAGCCACGAGTTCGGCCCGACACAGGTGCTGGCGCGGAGCCTCTCGAACGCGACAGAGCGCGAACGGCTGCTGGGTCCGGAGACGACACTCACCGTGGTGGCACCGCCGCGGCCGCTCCAGGCGCCGGTTCCGCTCCGCCAGCAGCCGACACAGTACGCCGGTCGAGTGTCGACCGACACCGGCGGAGACGGCGTCGAGTTTCACACGGTTCGGGAGTACAAGCCCGGCGACAGCATGACACGCATCGACTGGAACCGGCGGGCCCGAACCGGCGAGCTGACCACACTCGAGTTTCGCCGCGAGCGGGCAACGCGGGTCGTGCTCCTCGTGGACGTCAGAGCGACCGCCCGCGCGGGTCACGACCCCGACGGCCCGGACGCGGTCGAGCGGGCGGTCGCGGCCACGGAGCGGCTGTTCCTGACGCTGCTCGCGGACGGACACCAGGTCGGAATCGCCGCGTTCGGCCCCTGCGAGTCGTTTCTGTCCCCCGACACCGGCCCGAGCCACCGCCGACGCGGCCGCGAGCTGCTCACCGGCCCCGCGTTCAACCGCGCCGGGGATGACGAGGTGGAGCACACCTGGGGGCTCAGGTTCCGTAGACGGCTGCCGGACAACAGCCAGGTGCTGGTCTGCTCGCCGCTGCTCGATCACCGGGTTGGCCGGGTCGTGCGGGCACTCGAGGCGTACGGCCACCCGGTAACAGTCCTCAGCCCGGACCCGACCGCGACAGGGACGCCCGGTCGGCGACTGGCCCGCGTCCGTCGCCGCATGCTGGTGGCCGAGCTCCGGGAGGCCGGCGTGCCGGTTCTCGACTGGGCGCCCGCAGCGTCACTCGAGGAGCAACTCAGACGGAGGGCGAAGCGATGACGGGCGCCGGCGTCGGCCAGATCGACCGCTCCCCGACGTATCTAAGCGGCACGCTCGCCCTGCTCGCGGGGGCGGTGACGGTGCTGCTGAGTGCTGTCGCCCCGGTGGCGGTGGCTGTCGGGCTGGCCGGGTTGCTCGCGCTGGGTCTCGGGCTCTGGCTCGGCCGTCAGGCGCCGGTCACCGTCGGCGCCGGCCTGCTTGTCGCGGGGGTGCTGGCGGCCGGTGTCTCGGGCGCGTCGCTCGTCGCGACACCGCTCGGCGTGATGACTGCGCTGCTCGCGTTCGACCTGGGAACCACCGCGCTCGGACTGGGCAGACAGCTTGGCCGGGCGACCCCCACAGCCGAGGTGGAACTGCTCCACGCGGCAGCGAGCACGGCTGTCGGGCTGAGTGTTCTCATCGCAGCACTGGTCGTTCACGGGGTTGCGACGGGGGGCCAACCGGTCGAGGCGGTGTTCGGCCTGCTCGTGGCCGTGCTGTTCGTGGTTGTGTTGTTGCGGCGGGTCGTCCCCGTGCCCGGCGGGTACGCGTGAGCACCCCTCACGGGTAGTTAAGGCTGTGTCGGCCGGCAGACCCTCGGGCCGCCGTCGAGGAGAGTCGCCCGTGTCACGAGGCTGCGGCGCAGGTCCAGGCCGGGAGCGGGGCCACGTGTTCACTCGACCGCCCGGTCGACAGCGGGCCGGCTCAGGGCTCGAACGCGTCGTCGGTGACCGGGGCCGCACACACGGGACACCCGTTGGTGAGAATGGCGTCGCGCATCTCCCTGTTGACCGTGATCTCCTGTGTGCACTCGGCACAGACGAACTGGTGTTCCTCCATCGTGGTGTTCCCGTTGTCGCCGGGCATGCTCGTAGACACGTCGTGACCCTCGTCCACGAGCTTCAGTATCCAGCGGCGAAACCCTGTACCCTACATATTCGGGCACGTATAAGTTCACACCGGACGAGAGCCCGTCTCGCGGGTCTGCAGGCGTGTCCACCCACCAGTCGGGCGGGAGCGCTCAAAAGTCCGCCGGTCCACGAACAGTCGGTCGGAGCCGGCGGTGTCACACCCCGGCCCACCAGGGCAGGGGGACACACCGGTCACAGACAGGGCCAACACCAGTACATTTTAGCGTTCGCGTGGCGAGCGAACACGCATGGCAACCCGGTCCAGCACACTCCCGACCCGGGTGTTCGGTGTCCGCGCGGCGGTAGCGCTGACCGCGCTGGTCGCGCTCATCTCGCTGGTGACCGGTATCACGAACATCACCATCGGCGTCAGGGAGGGTGTCCTCGTCGGACTCGTGCCCGATATCGTGCAACAGACCGCCGGGTTCACCGGCACAGTGACCGGCTTCCTGCTGTTGCTCGGCGTCTGGGGGCTCAAGCGCCGTCTCCGGGCCGGCTGGTATCTGTCGGTCGCGCTGCTGCCGCTCACCGCCGCACAGGGGGTCGTGCAGGGGAGTCTATTCTCCCTGCCGCTGGTGGTGCTGTCGCTGCTGTCGATGCCGACGGTGGCGCTCAACCGCCGGCGGTTCGACCGTCCCCTATCGATGTCGAACGCCCAGATCGCCGCGGTGGTCGCGCTGGCCGGTTCGCTCACGTACGCGACCGTCGGCGCGTTCGCCCTGCGAGACGAGTTCGAGGAGGGTGCCATCGAGACACCGCTGGATGCGCTCTACTACGCCATCGTCACCGCGACAACCGTCGGCTACGGGGACATCTCCCCGGTGACACAGCAGGCCCGCCTGTTCGGCATCTCGGTGGTCGTGCTCGGCGCGGCGAGTTTCGCCGTTGCACTCGGGTCGGTACTGGGCCCTGCCATCGAGGCCCGCTTTGCACGCGCACTCGGAACCATGACCAGCACAGACTACGACCTGTTCGAGGATCACCTCCTCGTTCTGGGTTACGGCGATCTCACGGAACCGCTTCTGGACGCCATCGGCGGGCAACAGCAGACGCTGATCGTCGTGGCGGACAGCGACGACGCCAGGCGCCTGCGCGACCAGGGGTTCGACGTGCTCGTCGGCGACCCCAGCGACGACGAGCCGTTGTTACAGGCGGGGATCGAACACGCCCGGGCGGTCATCGCCGCGACCGAACACGACGCCGACGATGCCTTCGCCATCCTCACCGCCCGGGAACTCAACCCCGAGGTCCGCATCGTCGCCGCCGCCACCGCGGAGGACAACATCGAGAAGCTCCAGCGCGCCGGGGCCGACAGCGTCATCAGCCCGACGGTCATCGGCGGCCGGATGCTGCTCCGCACGGCACTCGAGAGAGAGTGAGCAGGCCGAGAGTCGGAGCGCCACCTTCCGGCGCGGTGAGCTCGTCACCGGGGCGGGCTGCCGACAGCATTCAGAGACGTCACGGCACGCTCCGTGCGGCCCCGGCCGGCTCACAGGACACGCAACCGGTAGCCGGCCGCGGCCGTCTCGTCGGTGACCGCGTCGGCCTCCAGCGCGGCGTCAAGCAGGTCCGCGACGAAGGATTTGGGCACCTCGACGCCGATGAAATCCCCCCCGTCACGCCCAGTCGTGAGCCGGGCCATCGTGCGGTTCGTGCCGTCGTCGTTGTAGATGCTGCCAACCTTCCGGCCGTCGCGGTAGAACCGCAGTGTGACGTCGGTCGGTTCGAGCTCGTCGAAGCTGACCTCGAACACCATCCGCTCGTCCTCGATGCGTGCGAGCAACCGCCCGTCGTGCTCCGTGATGAGCGTCCCCATGAGGACACGTTCGGCCCCGAGCCCCCTGTCGGTTTCGGCAACCGGGTTGCTCGTGGGCGATGGCCTCCGCCGCGGTGGTCGCGTGGGCGGAGGGTGGCTCGTGACCCGCACGGTCCGGCCGGAACCGGTATCGGGTCTGTCACGTGACCCACAGGCGCACAACGAGTTTATGGAGTTGGGCCCCCTATCGGGTGCATGAGCGAACGAACGCGTGACAGCGGCGACACGCCCGCGTACACGCAGGTCGATGTGTCGGTGCTCGTCGTCGGGGCCGGTGCCGCCGGGGCCCGGACCGCAATCGAACTCGCAGAGCAGGGCCTCACAGACGTGCTGGTGCTGGGCAAGCGCGACCACGGCGACGCACACACCACCTGGGCACGTGGGGGCATCAACGGCGCACTCGGCACCCACGACCCGGAGGACGACTGGACAATCCACGCGGCAGACACCCTCAACGAGGGGCACTTCATCAACGACCCCGAGAAGGTCGAAGCCGTCACGAGACAGATGCCGGAGCGGCTCCGCGAGCTCGACGACTGGGGGATGGACTTCTCCCGGACCGCCGACGGCGAGCCCGATCAGCGTTACTTCGGGGCACAGTCGTTCCGTCGGACCGCCTTCGCCGGGGACTACACCGGCGAGGCACTGCTGAACACGCTCGTCGAGAAAGCACAGGAGCACGAGGTGCCCTACCGCGAGAACGTGATGGTGACGAAGCTGCTCTCGGACGGCGAGCGCACCTACGGGGCGGTCGCGTTCGACATGGAGAGCGGCGAGATGCTTCTTTTCAACGCCGGCGCGGTCGTGCTCGCGGCGGGCGGACACGCGGCGGTCTACAACAGACACACCTCCCGTGACGACGAGAACAACGGTGACGGGGCTGCGCTGGCCCACGATGCCGGCGCACGGCTCATGGATATGGAGTTCGTCCAGTTCCACCCGACGGGGATGGCCGTCGACGAGAGCGACTCCGAGTGGGCGTCCTGGAGCGGCCGGCTGGTCACCGAGGCGGTCCGCGGCGAGGGCGGTCGGCTCTACAACAGCGAGGGCGAGCGGTTCATGCAGCGGTACTCGCCGGATCAGATGGAGCTCGACGCGCGTGACGTCGTCGCCCGCGCCATCGCACAGGAGATCGACGAGGGTCGTGGCACCGAGAACGGCGGTGTCTACCTGGACATCTCGCATCGCGACCGGTCGTTCATCAGGGAGCGACTGCCCCGGATGTACGAGCGGTTCGCTGACCTCGGGGTAGATATGGCAGAGGAGGCGGTCGAGGTGGCACCGACCTCGCACTACGGCATGGGTGGCGTGCGTGTCGACAGGGACGGCGAGACCGACGTCGACAGGCTGTACGCCATCGGTGAGACGATGGCAGGCGTCCACGGGGCGAACCGTCTCGGCGGAAACTCCCTCGCCGAGACGGTTGCCTACGGCGTTGTCACCGGGCAGGCCGTCGCCGAGCGCGTCGACGGCCCTGGAGCGGTCCCCGAGCGGATCCGCACAGACATCGCGGAGCCACACCTCCAGGGCCTCCAGGCGACCGCCGAGCGCGACGGCGAGTACGACCCGGCGACGCTGATGACCGAACTCGGCGAGGTGATGTGGGAGCACGCGGGCATCCTTCGGGACGAAGCGTCGCTTCGGGCGGGGCTGGAGGCGCTCGAACAGGTCCGCGGGCGGGCCGAGCGGATGTCCGTAGACGGGGTGACGAGTCGCTCCTTCGAGTTCGCGCTCGACGTGGGGTTTATGCTGACCGTCTCGGAGGCCATCCTCCGGAGCGCGCTCGAACGCGCCGAGTCCCGGGGCGCACACTACCGGACCGATTACACCGAGACCGCGGAGCGCTGGCAGCGCAACGTTCTCGTCGAGCGCACCGACCTCGGGGGGATGGCGCTGTCGACCGAACCGGTCGACGAACCGAGCGAGGCGGTCCGTGCCGCGGTCGAGGCGGGTCACGAGCTGGACTACCACCAGCTCGAGTGAGCACCCGCCGGCGGTGTCACACGGTCGTGTGTGACGCTGTGGTACCACGAGACTGGTGTGCCCGCCCAAAACACCCGGAGTTGGTCAGGCAGGCCGGGATGACTCACCGGGACCGTACCACGACACTCACCCCGCATCGACGAGCGCCCGGACATCCGCCGCGAGCCTGTCGGCCGCCGCCCCGGTGCTGTCCTCGGGGAGTCAGCGACTCGAAGTCGTTCATCACCCGCACGGCCGCGAGCAGTTCGTACAGCGGGGTCGGCCCGGCGACGGCGTCGACGCGCCCAGGTGCACGCCCCCGGTAGCCCGCGAGCATCGCCGTCCGAACCAGCTCGCGGCGGTCCCGAACGTCGGGCAGGCCCGCGAGAAAGGCCCCACTGTAGAGGTACGCCGCGTACTCGAAATCGAATGCCGGCGTGACCGCGAGCGTGTAGGCCCAGTCGAGCATCCCGGTCACCTCGCCGGTCGACTCCTCGACCAGCAGGTTGTGAAAGCCGTGGTCGTTGCGCCCCAGCACCGGTGCGGGTGACTGTTCACCCCCCCGCTCCTCGAACACCGCGAGGCGCTCGTCACACCACGCCCGGAGCCTGGGCGTGAGCGCGTCGAACCGCGACTGTTCGTGACGGCCGAGTTCCCGGTCGACCCACGCCCACAGGAACGCCTCCCAGCTGTCGTAGCCGCCGCCATCAAGGCCCGCGACAGTTCCCGACGGGCGAGCGCCCACAAGCGGGCGGTTGTCATCGTGGGTGACGTGACCGAACGAATCGGGGGCCTCGACCCCGTGGAGGTCACCGAGGGTCGCGCCGACCTGCCGGGCGACCGTCCGGAGGACGTCGTCGGGGACAAAGCCAACCTGCTCGTAGGGCAACTCGCTGCCGGGAATCGGCGTCATGACGTAGAAGGGCGCAGGCATGCTCGGATGCTCGTCGACGACACCGAGCACCTCCGGGACCGGGATCTCCGTCCGGTCGTCGAGAACGGCGAGAATGCGGGCGTCCGCGGGGATGCCGCCGTCGTTTTCTCCGGGTGTGGCCTTGAGATACAGCGTTTGTGCGTCGCCCGGGGGCCCCTCGGTTCGTCCGACAGTCACGCGGTAGACCCGACAGAACCCCCGTTCCGCCGGGGTCGCGGAGCTGAGTTCCCAGTCCGGGTCGACCGCCCGCAGCATCGCCTCGATTGTCTCGCTGTCGAACGCCGCCATCGGCTGTCGTTGCACCGAGAGACGCATAACGTTTGTCCGCTGACGGTCGGGGCGCAACCGGGCTGGAGCCGCAGTCGAGAGCCGTGGGTTTTAGTCGCCGGCGACCAATGGAAAATCAATGAGTCGTGCACGCAAGCCCGAATGGCTGAAGATGCGGCCACCCTCGGGCGAGCGCTTTACCGAGATCAAACAGACACTGCGCGAGCACGACCTGCACACCGTCTGCGAGGAGGCCTCCTGTCCCAACATGGGGGAGTGCTGGAGCGGCCGCGACGGGCCGGGGACAGCCACGTTCATGCTGCTCGGCGAGCGCTGTTCGCGTGGCTGTAACTTCTGTGATGTCGAGACCGGCGGGATGGAGCCACTCGACCCCGACGAACCCGCGAACGTCGCCGACGCTGTCGCCGAGATCGGCCTCGATTACGTGGTGCTCACGTCGGTCGACCGTGACGACCTGCCCGACCAGGGTGCAGGCCACTTTGCCGACACGATTCGGGCGATCAAGCGTCGCGACCCCTCGATTCTCGTCGAGGTGCTGATCCCCGATTTCCAGGGCGAGCGTGAACTCGTCGGGAAGATCATCGATGCCGGTCCCGACGTCATCGCACACAACGTCGAGACCGTCGAGCGCCTCCAGTGGCCGGTGCGCGACCGGCGGGCCGGCTACGAGCAGTCGCTCTCGGTTCTCCGGCAGGTGGCCGCCGAGTCGGATGCCTACGCCAAGACGAGTCTCATGCTCGGCGTCGGCGAGTACCACCACGAGGTCTACCGGACGCTGCGTGATTTGCGGGCGGTCGGCGTCGACGTGGTGACGCTCGGGCAGTACCTCCAGCCCTCCCGCTCGCACCTGGAGGTCGCCGAGTACGTCCACCCCGACGTCT
>OBKM01000847.1_pt1 | contig 13893 bp, 17 predicted proteins | sample 1519691 | NCBI WGS metagenome assembly OBKM01 (sample SAMEA37050418, study PRJEB22526) | metagenome | biome: saline pan; feature: lake; material: water | place: Egypt | collected 2015 | depth 0.5 m
GTTGACCCGTTGTTCGTGGATGGTGGTCGCGTCCGACACCTTCGACAGAAACAAGCCAGTACTGAAGACCGACTGAAACAGCGGTACGCTTCGACCCTCTTGGACGAGCTCGTGTGGGGACGGTGGCAAGAGGCCATCGAAGATGAAATCGAGAAGGCTTCGACACGGGCCGTCGAATACACGTCCCAGTTCGAGAACCCAGTCATCGTCCTCGAATACCTCGACGGTATCACGGACGAGGATATTGGGAAGTACTGGAATCGACGCCTCGGCAAATGGTTGTTCTCCCGGTTACAGTCACGTATCGAGGATAAGGCGGCGGAGCGCGGTATTCCTGTGGAATACGTGTATCCGCATCACACGTCGAAAACGTGCCACGCCTGTCAACACGTCGGGTATAGGCCGCATCAGGGCACGTTCCGGTGTCCGAACGAGGGTTGTTGGGTGTCGGAGTATCAGGGGGATTTGAATGCAGCCGCGAAGATAGCGCAACGGCTGAATCCGTGGGGAGAGAGCCTGCCTTGGAAATCGGCAGGCGATGACTCGCCACAGAATGGGGGCCAGTGGCAGGCCCACCAAGACAGGTCACCGAGCGAGGAACTCCCGTCCGAGAGGCGGGCTTCCGATGACAAGGTTTCGTCTAGCTCACCAGCGCTGGGAGCGGGGACGGAGCCGTAGACCGGTGACGCGCACGCGTCTTGAAACCTCAATCCAGCATCGCTGCTGGCATTCCACCTGCGGTGGAAGCCCCGCCGTTCACGGCGGGCGAGGATGTCACTTCGGAGATATCGACAACAGCGTCCACGCGGTCGATGCGGCGACGGGTGACGAACAGTGGCGGTTCGACGCCGACGCGTCTGTCACGTCGTCGCTGACAGTCGTCGACGGCACCGCATTCCTGGGAAGCAGTGACAGCGTGTACGCGCTGGATGCTGCCACCGGCACCGAACGCTGGCGCTCCGACTCCGGGATGGGAAGCCTCGCCTCGCCGACCGTCGTGAACGGGACGGTCTACCTTGGGAGCAACGACAGCAACGTCTACGCGCTGGATGGGGGGACAGGCCAGCAGGCGTGGGTGTTCACCGAACCCGCTGATGGCCTCCAGTCGTCGCCGGCGGTGGTCGACGGGACTGTCTACATCGGCTCTCGAAACTTCGACGACCAGGACGACCCCGTCGGAAACCTGTACGCGATCGACGCGGCGACAGGCCAGGAGGAGTGGCGGTTCGGGACACAGTCCCCCATAACCACGTCGGCCCCAACGGTCGCGGACAACACCGTGTACGTTGGGGATCTCGAAACCGTGTACGCGGTGGATGCAGTGACGGGAGACGGGGACTGGGTCTTCAGACACGACGGGATCGGGAGCCCGTCACCGACGGTTCACAACAGAACCGTCTACGTCCAGTCCAACGAGTTGTACGCCCTCGATGCGGTGACCGGCCAACTGGAGTGGGCCGTCGACAGCGGAATCGGGTCGTTCTCGGCGACGGTGGTCGAGGACCCGGCAACCGGTGACAGTGTCTGCTCGCGGATCCGTCTCGGCTCGCTCAACCACCACGACAGCTGGGCGTTCGCCGACCAGTCGATCGAGCGTGTTGGAGACACAGACGACACCGGGAACGGTGTGACAGACACAGACGACACCGAGACAGCCGAGCAGTCCGACGGTGACGACGATGCCGACGATGCTGACGACGACGGCCCGGGTTTTGGGGTCGTCGGGGCGGTCGCAGCCCTCGGTGGGGCGGGCTACCTGCTGGGGCTGTCCGACGACGACACAGAGTCCGGGTGACCACCCTCCACGGTCACGGTGAGTGTGGTCGGTCAGGCTTCTCAGGTCTGAAACCCGGCGGCCGGTCGCGTGTGCGAAACGGGCTGCAGGCCCCCGGATTCGGGGGCCGGCGGTCTCCCATCCCTGATAACTGGATGGAAAGGGATATATATATATCCTCCATCAATCTCTATACGTTATGGATCTACGTGCTCGGCTATTCAGGGACGATCGGGGTGTGAGTCCCGTTATCGGGGTGATTCTGATGGTGGCAATCACCGTCATTCTCGCCGCAGTTGTCGCGGCGTTCGTGTTCAACATCGCCGAACTCGACGACGTTCCTCCCACCACGAGATTCGAATTCGAGCTCGATACGGACGCCGATCCTGAGACGCTCACGATTTCGGTGACCTCTGGCGATGCCATCGACGCCGACAATCTCGAAATCCAAACCGACGACGAGACGTTCGATGCCGACAACCACCCCGAGAATGGGTTCGTCCAGGGTGGTCAGTTCGCCGCCGGGAACAGCATCGTTCTCGTAAGGGGGGAAGACTTCGAGTTCGGCGACACGGTCCAGATTGTGTTCTCCACCGGCGACACGGGGGCATTACTCGACGAGATTGAGATCCCCGAGTTCGAGTGAGACACACCCGAGGAGTACACCTCGACGCTCGACACGGCGTGCCGGTGCGGACAGTCGGCCGGCGTTGCGGGTGCGCTCTCTCCCGGTTGCAGACACGGCCAGCCGGGTCGTGACCCGTCGCTCAGAACTGGATATCCGGGGGCTGGACCGGGCGGTCGTGGGCGAGTGCCCCCGCCAGCTCTGGTGACTCCCCCGTGACCAGATCGGCGATCACCTGCGCGACGCCGGGCGCCTGCATGATCCCGTGGCCGCTGAACCCCGTTGCGTGGATGGTGTCCCCGATACGGTCGATAATCGGCCGCCTGCTCGGGGTCATCGCGTACAGCCCGGTCCAGCTCTCGGTCACCGAGACGTCTGTGAGGGCCGGCCAGAGCCGCCCGCCCACCCGCCGTAGCTCCGCGACCCACTCGGGGTCGATCCCCTCGCTGAACGCCGCTGGATCGCCCGGCTCGTAGCGCTCGTCGCCAAGCAGGTTGCCCCCGACGTGGGTCCGCCCGTCGGCCGCGGGGAGCACGTACACGCCTGTATCGACATCAACCGTGAGTGGTGTGTCGGCCGGAATCTCGGCCGACACCGTCGCAAGCCGCCGCCGTCGGGGGGTGACCGGAAGCGAGACACCGATCATGTCGGCGAGCTCCGGGGCCCAGGCACCCGCGGCGTTCACGACGACCGACGGGTCGAACCGCCCGGCCTCTGTCTCCACCCGGACAGTATCGCCCGTCTCGGTGAGCCCGGTGACGGCGGTGTCGGTCCTGATATCGACACCGAGCCTCCGTGCTGTCGCGGCGAGGCCGTCCACGATGGCCGCCGGCGACGCGAGCGCTGCGACCGGGGAGTGCAGCCCCGACCGGTAGCCGGACCCAATCGCCGGCGGTGCCAACTCGGGGTCCGTGGTGTACGTGGCCGGGAACCCGTAGGACCGCTGTCTGGCCGCCTCCTGTCGAAACAGCCGACGCGTTGCCGAGCTGTCTGCCAGAAACTGGTAGCCGTTCCGGCGGAACTCGATCCCCGTCCCGAGCAGCGACGGGGCGTTCTCCCAGAACCGCAGCCCGGCCCCCGCGAGACGGACGTTCGTCGGGTAGGAGTAGACCGTTCGCAGCCCGCACCCGGCCCGTGTGGTGCTTCCGGCACCGACGGTCCCGGCTCTCTCCAGCAGCGTGATCGCAGGGTCGTCCCCGTCGGCGTGTGCGCGACGTGCCAGTACGACAGCAGATGTGAGCCCGATCACACCACCGCCGATAATCAGCATCTCCTCAGGCCACATACCTCCCGCCAGTGGCTCCGCGTTTAATAATCCGGCGCGTGACTCCACCGCCCGGCGGTTCCGGATATGCTGTCAGCCCACAGACCCCCGCCGCGAGACCCCGACGGACCCCTCTGTTCACCGACACCGGTGACAGCGTGTCCGTCCTGCCCGGCGCAGCCCCCGATGGAGAGGCGGCGCGCGCCTCGGCGGGGCAGGTGCGACCGCCACCCGCTCCGGTGGGGCCAGCGGGGTTGTCGACGACGGTGAGTGTGGCTTTCTCGTTCCGCCAGCGGACCCCGAGACGCTGCGCGACGCTCCCGAGGGGCTCGCAACCGACCGCGACCGGCTCGCCGAGCTGGGGGTGACGGCACAGCGGCGGTTCCGCGACCATCTGACCTGGGGGGACGCGGTCGACAGTATCGAACGCTTCCCGCTGGGGCTCGCCTGACGCACTGCTCGTCTGTCCGCTGTCGCGGGCTGACCCCGGGCTTAGACCAACCACCACGGCGCCCCGGGGCTGCCTGTGGCACACAATCCAGTACGGTCGAAGCCTCTCTCTGACTGTGCAGCCCCCGATCGACCGGCGGGTTCCCGCCGCCCGGTTTGGGACACAGTCCTGCCGTGACCGTGGATACCCTGTCGGCTCAGGTCTCGACCTGCCGAACCACGAGTCCGGCCGCACAGACACAGTCGCCATTGCACTTTGGACACTCCTCTGCCGGACGGTCGAACGGGTCACGGTGGACCGTCTTGTAGCCGTGACGACCGAAGAACCGTTCCGGGGAGTCGGGGCCGCCGTGGAACCACGAGTCCGAGAGAAGACAGTCGACGCCGTGGTCGACTCCGATCGACTCCACCCGGTCGAGAAGCCGACTCCCGACCCCCTGACCGGTTGCGTCCTGCCTAACATAGCCCATCTCGAGGAGGCCGTACCAGTCGGCTGCGGGCAGGAGAGCCGGGTCGTCGAAGAAGTACATATCCTCGGCGACAGCACCCGGACTGTCGAACATATCGATGGCCATCACGCCGAGAATCGAATCACTGCTCTCGGCAACCCGGACGTGGTAGGTCGGATCGCCGACGCCAGGGTCGACAGTGTAGGAACTGCCCTCGCTGAAGTGGGCGGTGATCAACGCCTCGATCTCCGCAACATCCGCCTCGGTTGGCTCCCGAACTGTGATCGACTCCATCGGCTCGGTTCAACGGGTTCCACAGACAAATGGGCCGCGGATCGTGTCCGATCCACGCCGAGAGCGGTCAGTTCGATCGAACGTCGTTCCGGGGGCAACGAGGTGAGCGGCGTGAGACAGAGCAGGTCCGGGCGCGGGAATCGAACCCGCGTCTTGGGCACCACAAGCCCAAAGGATACCATTACCCCAGCCCGGACACACATGCTGGTAACCCGCTGGCGGTAAAATACGTTTCGGAGTCCGGGACAGACCTGTCGGACTCACTCCTCCGTGGTGTTGGCCGCGCCCCGGCGGCGCATCTTCCCCCAGGAACGGTCGCCGCGGAGATACTCGACCAGGCCCCGCCAGCGGACGAACGCCCGCCAGGGTCTGTAGGTGGCGTTCTCGGCGATCGCATAGACAAAGAGCGCGCCCACATCCCGTGGACTCCCGTACCGCCGATAGGTGACGACCTCACCGAACACGGCGGCCAGGGTGAGAAGCGATCCGAGGCCGAACGCGATGAGGAGGAACGTGAGAAAAAACTGGATACTGAGCAGGCCAGCGAGAAAGAACAACGGGACAAGCACGTACCCCGCCCCCTCGACAAGCGGGCCGATGGCCTCGATAAACAGGTAGAACGGGAGCGCGAACAGCCCGATGATGCCGTACCGCCGGCGACCGATGGCGTCGCGGTGTTTGACAAGCGTATCGAGCAACCCGCGGAACCACCGCCGCCGCTGGCGACTCAGCACCGACAGCGACTCCGGCGCTTCGGTCCAGACAACCGGCCGTGGCAGCGACACGATGTCGTACGACCCTTCGCGTTCCTGCAGGTGGCGGTGCAACCGGACGACCATCTCCATGTCCTCTGTAATACTGTCGGTGTCGTACCCGCCGATCTCCCGCAGCAGGTCGGTCTTGAACATGCCGAATGCCCCCGAGATGATGAGCAGGCTGCCCAGATTGCTCAGCCCGACCCGGCCGAGCAGGAACGCGCGCAGGTACTCGAAGATCTGGAACCGCACCAGCCGACTCCGGGGGACCCTGATGTCGGTGAGTTCGCCGCCGTGGAACGTGGAGCCGTTGGCGATGCGGACCGCCCCGCCCGTGGCGGCGGTCTCGTCGGGGTGTGTCATGAACGGCTCGACGACATCCGACAGCGCACCCCGCTCGATGATCGAGTCCGCGTCAATCGAGCAAAACAGCGTCTGGTCGGTGAAGTACAGCCCCGCGTTCAGCGCGTCGCCTTTCCCGCCGTTCTCCTTGTCGATGAGCACGAGACCCTCGGTGTCGTCCCGGTAGATGCCACGGACCGGCTCACACTCCAGGTCGACGGGGTACTCGGCATCGATACGGGTGAACTCGAACGCGTCGAGCAACACCCCGAGGGTGTCGTCCGTCGAGCCATCGTTGACAATGACCACCTCGTAGTCGGGGTACTCGAGTGAGTCCAGCGAGTTGACTGTGTCAACGATCAGCGTCTCCTCGTTGTACGCCGGCACGACAATGGCCACCCCGGGGACGAACTGGTTTGCCGGGACCCCCCGACCGGGTCGTAGCTGTCCTGGTGCATCTGACGGCGCAACTGCCTGATGGCGATACCTGTCAGCGTGATATACGAGGTGTTGATAACCACCAGATAGGTGAGCGCGATCGCGGCCGTCGTGATGGCGAACCCTTCAACGATGGTGTCAAGCACCACGTCTCAGGTCACCCTGTGAACGTGAGTCATGCCATGTCCCCGGACACGGACCCGAGATAGCCACCGCCGGGACACCGGGCAACAGCCCGGTCGGTCTGTTGTCGAGTCCTGCCCTCGCCCGGAGTACGGCACCGTCCGAGATAAGCATTCTGTCAGCCAGTCTGGACTTCCGGTTGCGTTTGTCCGGGGTAGCGCGACGCGGCACGGCGGGCGGCCCCGAGCGGTGGTCATCGGGCCCCACCGGTATCGGACCGGGTCAGCAGCCGCCGCCCCTCGGCAGCCTCGATCTCGGCGCGGACCCAGTCCCAGGAGCGGTCGGGCCAGCCCGGCTGGTCCTGACCGGGGTCGAAGTCGGGCTCCAGTGACGCCAGCGCACGGACCGCGAGCAACTGCGTGCGCGCGTCGTCCTCGTCGATGACCGCCCACTGGAGCAGCTCACGGGCCCGCTCGTCGCCCCAGTACGACAACACGCGGTAGGCCGCGCGTCTGACCCGCGAGCTGTCGGCGAACAGCCGCCGGAACGGGATGCGCCCCCCGAACCCATCGCGCCAGCCGGCCTGTCTGAACGCCTCCACGGCCGCGGCCCGGACCCGCGGGCTCTCGTGGTCGAGTTGCTCGAACACCCAGCCGAACGCCTCCGGGCCGGTTGTCGTCTGGGATGCCCCGAGCACTGAACAGCTCTGTTCGAGCACCGTCTCCCCCCAATCGTCGGCCCCCCATCCCCCCTGCAGGAGCAACGCACACGGGTCGCCGTCACTGTGCTCGCGCAGCGTTTGCAACCCCCAGGTGGTCATCGGCCGGCGCCCCTCCCAGACGAGCAGCCCCACAGCGAGCTCCCCCGGTCGCTGGAAGCTCTCGCGGCGTTCGTGGAGGAGCCGCGCCGCGGCCTCGCGGCTCTGCTGGTCGGCCAGGCAGGTCTCCAGAAGCCGGTCCGACGACACCGGATACTCCAGCAGTGTGAGCCGTGCGACGGCGCGTGACCGCGTGACCGCGTCCTCGCTTTCCAGCCGCCTGTCGACCCGCTCGCCCATCCCGAGCGCCACCGCGATGTCCAGATACACCCGCCGGTCGTCGCCACTGACCGTCCGGAGATACCGCTCGACGACCGCCGCCAGCTGTGTCTGCTCCGCCGCCGACAGGGCCGCGACCCACCCCGCCCAGTCCGGCTCATCACGCCGGAGACGCTCGAACAGCTCCGTCCGCACGTACCGCCGTCGCTTCGCCCTGCGCCGCTCCCGGCGGGTGTACCACGCCGACAGCACCATCGTCACCACCATCAGCAGTGCAACCAGCCCGAGGACAACGACCGCAGTAATCTCGAGTGCCGTGAACAGGTCGACCGGCATACTGTCACTCCAGCAGCCGTCGCACCCGCATCACCAGCTCGTTCGGGCTGAACGGCTTTGTCACGTAGTCGTCGGCACCGCGGTCGAACGCCTTCTCGACGGGCTCGTCGGCGTCCCACCCGGTCAGAACGACGACCGGTATCTCGCTCAACTCCTCGGTTCCGGCCAGCCCCTCGAGCACGTCTAACCCGTCGACACCCGGCATCATCAGATCTAGCACGATGCACGCCGGCCGTCCCCCCTCCTCGAGATATGTCAGCGCGTCAGCGCCGTTGTCGTGACCGGTCACGTCGAACCCCTCGTTCTCGAAGGTGTACTCGAGTAGCGGCTGCAGATCCCGGTCGTCCTCGACAATCAGTATCTTGTCTGTCATTATTTCCTCCGGCAACCCTCCGTTCCAGGTCCCTACGTGACTCTCTGTGGTACGGACTACCCTCCTTCAGGTGTTAAGCATTGTTACTTCGTCTCACGGGTTCAGCCCGAGCACGGGGGCCTGGCGGCCGGCTCAGTCGCCGAGCAGGGAGTCGACAATGCGTTCCGGCTCGAACCGCTCGATATCGTCGTAGTCCTGGCCGGTCCCGAGAAAGAGGATCGGTTTGCCGGTGACGTGGGCGATGGAGATCGCGGCCCCGCCCTGTGTGTCGGCGTCGGCCTTCGTGAGGACGGTCCCGTCCACGTCGGAGGCGTCGTCGAACTCGCGAGCACGGTTGACCGCGTCCTGTCCCGCAACAGCCTCGTCGACGAAGATGGTCATATCGGGATCGATAACCCGGTCGATCTTCTCTAGCTGGTCCATCAGGCCGTCGCTCGTGTGGAGTCGCCCTGCAGTATCCCCGAGCACCACGTCCACGTCGTTGGCATCGGCGTACTCGACGGCGTCGTAGATGACCGCGGTCGGGTCCGAGCCCTGCTCGTGGGAGATGACCTTCTTGTCGAGGTTCCGGGCGTGCTGTCCGAGCTGCTCGTTGGCCCCGGCCCGGAACGTGTCGCCGTTTGCCAGCACCGTCGAGCGGCCGCGCTGCTCGAAGTAGTGAGCGAGCTTGGCGATTGTCGTTGTCTTGCCCACGCCGTTGACACCGGTGAACACGATGACCACCGGCTTCTCCGCCTCGGCGACCCGGCTGTCGAAGTCGAACTGTCCCACGCTGATGACGTCGTACAGCGCCTCCCTGAGCGCGTCCCGTACGATGTTGCCCGTACGCTCCAGACGACCCCGGGTCTCGCCCAGCAGGTTCGCCTCGACCCCGTCGAGTATCTCCTGGGTCACCTCGTACTCGACGTCGTTACCGAGCAATGCAAACTCCAGGTCATCGAGATGTGCCTCGAGATCACCCTCGTCGATGACGGTCTTCCCGGTGGCGAGCAGCTTCGCCCGCTCGGTCAGGCTGCGACCCCCCTCTGTGTCGTCACCCTCCCCGGTGTCGGCCTCCCCCGCGGGGTCGTCCGCGTGGACTGTGTCGGCTCGCGTCGGTGTGCCCTCGTCTGGTTGGGGCTCTGCCTGTCCCGCCCCGGCAGGACTGACAGCACCCCCCTCGCCGGGGCGGCTGCCGACTGTCTGGCCCTCCCCGGGTCGGGACCCGGACGCCCCGTCGTCCGTTGCGGTTTCCCCTGTCCCGTCGTCGGGGTCCACACCGGCCGTCTGGCCCTCTTCGGACCCCGCGTCGCCCTCCTCGACCTCGACGTCCTCTTGGGCGTCCTCGGTGAAGCTGCTGAGCTTGTCCTTGAGTCCGTCGAACATCGGGTTACTCGTCCTGCTGTTGCTGGAGCTGTTGCATCTGCTGTGCGCGGGCCTGTTCCATGCGTTGCTCGAGCTGCTCGGACTCGCTTTCGAGCTCGGCGATATCCGAGCGGAGCTCCTCGATACGGTCGTCGAGCGTCTCCTGTTTGGACTCGAGTGTGTTGATGGCCCCCTCGCGGTCGCGCTCGGCGGCGTAGTCTGCACCCAGCGTCACGGTGATCTCGTCGACATCCTGGACCTCGGCGCGGACGTACGCACCGCCACCCAGCGGCACCTGCACTGTTGCGTTGCTTTCCAGCTCCTCAAGTGCCTCGATGGCATCGTCGATATCCCGCTTGTCGGCTTGTAGCCCCTGGATCTCGGTCTCAAGGGCCTCCTGGTGCTGTTCGAGCTCCTCTAGTTGTGCGGCAAGCTCCTGCATCTGACCGCCACCGCCGCCGAGGCTCATCGTGCCACCTCCTCGATTTCGATCTGCGTCCGCTTGAGCCCGTGTCTGGACCCCAGCGTGGCGTAGGTGTGCTCGATCGCCACGTTCTCGTTCTCGGCTGTGAGTGCTGTCTCGAACGACTGCCACCCGCTGGCTGTCTTCCAGCGACCGGATACTGTGTACTCGGTCATACCTATCCTGGGGTGTCGCCCCGGAAGTATCTTCCCATGCACACTGCCAGCCGACACTCATCGGCCGAACACGACTGGGGCCCTGACCATAGAAGATGGCGTGGTGGGGGGTGGTGGGCACGGGCGCGCTCTGTGGGAGGATGGGAGTGTGTGGGTGTAAACTGAGACTGAACGCGCCCGACAACAGCTACCGCGTGCGGGTAATTAAAAGCCCGTCAGACAGACGCGTGACAGCTCGACCTCGCCGGGGGGTTTTTGCGTCGGCGGCGCGGAACCGGAGGTATGGACTGGCAGAGCCTGTTCGAGCGCGCCGACACCGAGTGTGAGGTGACAGTCGAGGAGATCCGCGAGGCGGTCGCCGCCCGCCGGGAGCGATGAGCGAGGGCCACCCCGCGGACGGGCAACCGTCCGCACGAGTCGTCGCGGACGCGGATGTTCTCGCCGCGGATGTTCTGGTCGGCGGGGCCGCCCGTGAGGCCCTCGATCACGTCCGCCGTCACTCCTGGGTCGACCTGCTGGCAAGCGACCCGTTGCTCGAGGACGCGGCCGCGGTCATCGCCACCCTCGGCGACGAGCGCCTGGCGGCGGACTGGCGGACGCTCGCCGAGCGCGAGCGCGTCGCGGTCTCCCACCCCGATGGCGACCAGGCCGGGCTGGCATCCGCATACCGTGGCGAGGCCGCACACCTGCTGACGTTCGACCCTGACCTGGCGAGCGCACAGACGAACCTGACCGTCCAGCCGTACGCCTCACTCAGCGTCCGCACGCCGGACGCGTTCGCCCACCTGTTCGACCCCGCGAGCCTCTACGAGCACCTCTACGGCGAGCCGTACCCCGGCCCCGACCGGTGAGTTGGCCGAGGGTCGACCCCCGCGGGCCTGTCATGCCCGCGACTGGCCTGCCGGTCGACCGCTCGAACACTGGCTTTTTGCACACGCCGGCCGAAGAGCCGAGTATGAGCGCGCCGACCGAAATCGGTCTCGCCACGCTCGCCGCGTCGCTGCTGGCGGGTGCAGCTACGGTGGGGGCTTCGCTCTGACCTGATGTTCACCGAACGCACCCTCTCCGACCCGGTCACGGCGGTCCGTGACGCACACGCCCCGGAGGCGCTCGTGCTGGACTGTGCGCAGGGGTTCGAGACGCTGCCGCCCGCCCGGGCCGAGGAGCTCGGACTGGTCGCCGACTCGCTTGCCCCCCTCAGCCACCCGGAAGCGTGGCTCCCGCCGGGCGCGCCGGACGTGCTGGTTCGGTACGCCGGGCCCGAGCTGACTATCGGGATGCCCGGCGACGGCGGTGTCACCTGGACCCGACAGACCGACCCGCCGGTCGTGCTGTGCAAGCCCCGGCTGTCGGGCTCGCCGGCGCCGTTTGCGGAGTTCCTCGTTGCGGAGGCGCTCGTCCAGGTCGGCCTCGAGGAGCCCGAGCAGTTTCTTGGCTTTTTCGGCTCGTCGTACCCGGAGTTCGCGGCTGCGTTCCGCGACCGGCTGGACCCCGTCGAGACTTACCAGGTCGCCGCAGCCTGTCACGAGGCCTCCCTCGGGCTGGCGACCCGGGACACGTTCGCCGGCTGGGAGGGGCCGCTGTTCGAGGCGTGGGTCGACGCCGGCGAGCGACTCGACAGTCGCCTCGGGGATCTCACCGGAGCGATGGCCCACGGCCGGACCTCGTTCGGTGACGCCGCCGAACTGGCCTGCAGCGCGATCAAACACGCCGGGGACCTCCCCTCGCTTTTCGCCCCGCTCGATGCCGCTGTCTACCGCGACCACGGGGCCGACTACGCCGTCGAGTGGGCTGAGCGGGTTGCTGACTCGCTCGGGGCGACTGGCACGTGAACCGGCCACCGCCTGTGTGACTGCCCCGGCCCGCGTGACCTGTGCAGGACACGCTACCCGAAGCTGACCTCCGACAGTGGTTCCACCTCGCCGAACAGCCAGTCGGCGTGCTCGAGCGCGTACTCGCGGTCACCCTCCTCGATGTAGCCGATGGCGTCCTCGGCGAGCACCGGCCGGTAATCACGCAGACCGGCACTACCGGCGGTGTGCAGCACACAGACGTTGGCGAGTGTGCCGCCGAACACCAGGTTGTCGACGCCGTGGGCGTCGAGCCAGCCCTCCAACTCGGTCTGGTGGAACGCGTCGTACGTGTGTTTGACCACCACGAGCTCGTCCTCGAGAGGGGACAGCTCCGGGACGAGTTCGGCCTCCCAGCTCCCCTCGCGGACGTGCTCACCCCAGCGCTCGAACTCGTCGTAGTAGTGACTGTCCTCGAACTGTTCGGGTGGGTGGACGTCGCGGGTGAACACGACGGCCGCGCCGGCGCCGCGCGCCCGGCCGACGAGCCGTGTGCAGGGCTCGATGGCCGCCTCGCTGCCCGGCGCGTAGAGGCTCCCGTCGGGATGACAGAAGCCGTTCTGCATATCGACGATGACGACCGCCGTCCGGTCTGGATCCAGACGCATGGCTCACGCTACGTACCGCAGCACCGAAACTCTGTCTTCTGGCCCACCTGGACCGGTCCGGCGCCCTGGAACCGAAACTGGTGTCCGGGTCGCCCCCAAGCTGGAGGGTGTGGAGTACATTGCAGAGGGGCCACGAAACCCGTTCGGGCTCGACCCGCCCTGTGAGCCGTTCGTGGCCGGCTACGGCGACGTGAACGCCCACTTCCACGTCATCGGCGACAACCCGGCGGTCCACGGCGGCGCCGAGAGTGGTATCCCGTTCACCGGCCGGTCCTGGTCGCCGGGGTTTTTTGACGTGCTCGAACGGGGCGGGCTCGTGACGGTGTTCGACGGCCCGGCCGGGACAGTTGAGTGTCCCGGAACGTTCCTCTCGTACCTGTCGATGTGCGCGGCCGACGCGACTGCCGACGGTGGCTGTGACGACCCGCTGTACGCGCAACTGGAGCCGTACTTCGACGCGGAACTGCGGGCGATAACCGCACACGTGCTGCTCCCGGTCGGTCCGCGGGCGACCCGCCACGTGCTCGCGACCTACACGTCACTGTCGGCGGACCGCGAGACGGAACCGCTGCACGCCGAGATGCTGAGCGGTGCGGGCTGGCTGGTTGTTCCGGTCGCGGACCCCGATGGGTGGCGGGAGTGTGACGCCGAGCGCCTCGTCGAGACACTCCGGGCGCTGCGCGAGCGGGACTACCGCCAGCAGTCCGACCTCGGTCGGTTCCTGCCCGGCGAGGAACCGTATCTGGTGCGGTAGCCGGCCAGCAGCGACGCTCACCGTGTCGAATTCCGAGAACAGTCGAGTCTGGAGACGCAGGTCTGCAGGGCTCGGTGGCGAGAGAACGTCTGCGCCACCAGCAGCTCTTGGCCGCGGTCCCCCTGTCTGGTGCCGTAGAGGAACTGGACTTGAAACAATGACTGTGCGGTCTCTCTCGCTGTGGACTCTGTTCGAGCCCAGGTACTCTTTGTCGGCGTTAGCTGATAGCAGGCGCTAAGCCCCCTCCCTCAAGGAGCACCGCAGTCCGCGCAAGCGGACGAGGAGCGCAGTAGGGAGGGGATACAGCGTCCCCAGAAATCGGAGATTTCTGGTGTGCGAACGAATCGCTCCGCGATTCGTCCACGCCGTCATCGTCTTCCATACACTGTTCTATTTCTGGCCCACAGGCCCACGCAGTCGTAACTTCTTTCTACTAGGC